>OUWB010003517.1_pt2 | contig 11820 bp, 13 predicted proteins | sample 1779821 | NCBI WGS metagenome assembly OUWB01 (sample SAMEA3914806, study PRJEB12502) | metagenome | biome: forest; material: soil | place: Canada | collected 2011-08-03 | depth 0.1 m
GGCAATATCGCCAACGCCGTGCTGGCGGGGCTGCGTGAAGGCGGCTTCAGTGGATTGACCGCTTACACCGAGGTGATTCAGGACGGCATGCTCGACCTGCTCGCCAACGATGTGCTGTCGGTGGCTTCGGCCACTTCGTTCTCGCTCAGCCCCGCCGGTATCGAGCGGTTCCTGGACAACATCGATTTCTTCCGCAAGCGCATCATCCTGCGCACGCAGGAGATCTCCAACCATCCGGAGCTGGTGCGTCGACTCGGCTGCATCGCCATGAACGGCATGGTGGAGGCCGACATCTACGGCAACATCAACTCCACTCACGTCGCCGGCACCAGCATCATCAACGGCATCGGTGGCTCGGGCGATTTCGCACGCAACGGCTTCCTGTCGTGTTTCCTGACGCCCAGCACCGCCAAGAATGGCGCCGTTTCCTGCATCGTGCCGATGGTGAGCCACGTGGACCATACCGAGCACGATGTGGCTGTAGTGGTTACCGAGCAGGGTCTGGCCGACCTGCGCGGTCTGTCGCCACGCCAGCGTGCCAAGGTGGTGATCGAGCGCTGCGCGCATCCCACTTATCGGCCGATGCTGCAGGAGTACTTCGATCGTGCCATGCGCGACAGCCGGGGCAAACATACGCCGCACCTGCTGACCGAGGCGCTTTCCTGGCATCAGCGTTTCCTCGACACCGGGGATATGCGACCGTAGGCATCCGTTTCACCGCCCGGATCGTTGCACATGCTTTATCTCGCCTCCCAGTCACCACGTCGTCGCCAGCTGCTTGAGCAGATCGGCGTGGAATTTCGTGTCGTGGACGTGGACGTGCCCGAGCATCGTGCGATGGCCGAATCGCCGCGTGAATACGTCAGCCGCGTGGCGCGGGAGAAGGCTCGGGCGGGGCTGGCGACGCTGGATGATGCCCGTGCGGTGGTATTGGGCGCCGATACCGAAGTGGTGCTGGATGACGAGGTGTTCGGCAAGCCGGTCGATGCCGGCGATGCCGCTGGCATGCTGCGCCGCCTGGGGGGGCGTGTGCACGAGGTGATCTCCACTGTGTGGCTGGTGAGCCGCGCGGGCGAGTGGAGCGAGACCAGTCTGTCACGCGTACGCATGCCCGAGCTGAGCGATGCCGCCATTGCCGCCTATATCGCCACTGGCGAGCCTTTTGGCAAGGCTGGCGCGTATGCCATCCAGGGCCATGGCGCCAAGTTGATCGAGCATCTGGATGGCAGCCATTCCGGAGTGATGGGGCTGCCCGTGTTCGAAACCGCGCGTTTGCTGCGTGCGCGCTCGTTGATCAGCGCTTGAGGGCTGCTCGCCCTCAATGCATCGGCGTCATCACAAACCAGGAAACCACGGCGAGCAGGTTGTTCATGCCGTGGGCCAGCACGGCGGGCCAGATCGAACCGGATTGCACGCGCAGCCAACCGAGTACGAGGCCCAGCAGGGCGAGATTGGGCAGGGCGTACCAGAGAAAGGAAAGGTCGGGCAGGTGCACGCACGCAAAGATCACCGCGGTCAGCACAATGGCCCAGCCGCTGCCTACACGGCGCGCCACGGACGACAGCAACACGCCGCGAAACAGCAGTTCTTCCACCAGCGGGCCAAGCGTCACCACCAGCAGCGCGAGCGGCAGCCGCAACCCCAGTGAGATATTGGCGCCCAGCTGCTTGATGTCCTGGCTCACCTCGTGTCCGTGCGCCAGCCACTGGGTGAGCATGCCGCCCACGAATGGCATCAGCGCACCCAGCGCGATGGCAGCCGCATAAAGGCCAGGGTTCTGCGCGGGTGCGAAGCCGAAGCCGGGTGGTTCGGTTTGCGCCCACAGCGATGGCCACCAGCGGCGGACCAGGTACAGGATCAGCGATGCAGAGACCAGCAGGGTGAGCATCACCGCGATGGCGCTGGCGTTCGAATGGGCCAGCCAGACGCGGCCTTGCATGATCACCGAGGCCAGACTGTCGCCTTGCCGAAGCACCACCCACAAACCCGCCACCAGACTGATGACGCCCGACACGGCCAGTTGCAGCGCGAAGTACAGAGCGATCAGGCCGAACGCATACCAGATTCCCGGTGCCGGCGACAAAAGGGGCGTCGAAGACGGCGAAACGGAAGCGGGGTTCTGGCGGGTCGCATCCATCGATGGGCGGGGTCCTGCGGTTGCACGTGCTTGAAGGATGGCGCGCCAGGCGCAGCGCGCTCGACACCCGACGGTTACACGCTAGCCGCTGCCGCTGCGCAGGCGCAATCCTGCCCTTTGGCACGGTCGGGGCTGGGCTGTCGCATCGTTCACAAAGTCGCCCTGTATAGTGACGGGTAGTTCCAAGGAGGAAGCGGGCGCCACGGCGCCGACCCATGTTTGCATTCGACTGGCTGGCCGACCCTACTGCGTGGGCAGGTCTCCTCACCCTGGTGGTGCTGGAGATTGTGCTTGGCATCGACAATCTGGTTTTCATCGCGATTCTCGCCGACAAGCTGCAGGCGCGGGATCGTGACAAGGCCCGCGTGCTCGGCCTCTCGCTGGCCCTGGTCATGCGCCTGGCGCTGCTGGGAGCGATGTCCTGGCTGGTGAAACTCACCACGCCCATCGTTCAGTGGGGCAGCGTCTCGTTCTCGTGGCGCGACATCATTTTGTTGTTCGGTGGCGCGTTCCTGTTGTTCAAGGCCACGGTAGAGCTGCACGAACGACTCGAGGCTGACGATGACAATGACGCTGCCAAGCGCGCACCGGCCCGGTTCTGGCTGGTGGTGGCGCAAATCGTGGTGCTCGATGCGGTGTTCTCGCTCGACTCGGTGATCACGGCCGTAGGCATGGTCGAACACCTGTCGGTGATGATGATCGCCGTGGTGGTGGCGATGATCCTGATGATCAGCGCGAGCAAGCCGCTTACCAGCTTCGTCAACGCGCGACCGACTGTGGTGATTTTGTGCCTGTCGTTCCTGTTGATGATCGGTTTCAGCCTGGTTGCCGAAGCGTTCGGGTTTCATATCCCGAAGGGCTACCTGTATGCGGCCATTGGCTTCTCGATCCTGATCGAAATCTTCAACCAGACCATGCGACACAATCGCCGGCGCAGCCTGTTCAGTAGTGCGCGCACGTTGCGTGATCGGACGGCGCTGGCGGTGCTCAACCTGCTGGGTGGTACGGGCGGTGACGACGACGCGGATGCGTCGAAGGCGGCCGCGACCACCACCGACAGCCCGGTGGCGATGTTCGGCAAGGACGAGCTGGCGATGGTGCAGGGCGTACTGGACCTGGCGCATCGACCGGTGCGTTCCATCATGACGCCGCGTCCGGAGATCAACTGGATCGACCCGCGCGACAGCGCCGAGAAGTTGCGTGAAGAGGTGACCACGTCCAGTCACGCGTGGCTGCCGGTGGCAGGCGACGACCTTGATCAACTGGTAGGCGTGGCTTCCTCGCGCGACCTGTTGGCCAGCCTGCTGGAGCGCGGCCATATCGATGTGGATCAAGTCGTGCGCAAGCCGCTGACCGTGCTCGAGTCGCTCAGCGTGTTGCGCCTGATCGAAGAATTCCGCCGCTCACCGTTGCAAGTGGCGCTGGTGGTGGACGAATACGGCAGCGTGCTCGGCCTGGTCACGCCTACCGATGTATTGGAAGTGATTGCTGGCGAATTTCCCGATGAGGAAAGCGGCGATCCTTCCGCTGTGCAGGAGAGCGATGGCAGCTGGCTGCTGGATGCCAGCCTGGATCTGCGCCGGGTCGAACATGTGCTCGGGTTCAAGCTGAGCGGCGACGACAGTTTCTCCACGCTGGCCGGTTACGTATTGCAGCAGCTGGGTCGCCTGCCCAACGTGGGCGACCGCTTTACCAGCGAAGGTCTGCACTTCGAAGTGACCGCGATGGATGGTGCTCGCATCGAACGCCTGCGAATAAAACCCGCCGAGTGACACCGGGCGGTGCGCCCCCCCTGTAGGAGCGCACCCTGTGCGCGACCGAGCGCGGCGGCGTCATCGCTGCGTTGGTTTGTCGCGCACAGGGTGCGCTCCTACAAGAGCGAAGCCGTGCGCGACCGAGGCCGCCTCAGCCCAGCAACATTGCCCGCACCAGACCCCACACACCCAGCGCCAACAGCGCCAGCCAAGCCACGGCTGCCACCATGAAACCCGGGCCGCGCTTGGCCGGATCCTTCAGATAGGCCACGGCGTACCACACGCGACCGAACACCCAGACCAATCCGGCCACGCCGCCCCACAGCGGGAAGCCGTATTGCGTGGCCAGCCACAGCGTGGGCAGGAAAATCACGGTGGATTCCAGCGTGTTCATCTGCACCCGCCAGGCGCGTTCGAAGCCTTCGTGGCCGCTGATCGCCGGTGCCTTGATGCCGTACTTCTCTCTTGCTTTGCCGGTAGCCCACAGGGTGCCCGTCTGCAAGAGGATGGTGAGCAGAACGACGATGGCGGGCAGGTGCTGGATCATGAGGGTTGCTCACTGAAAAGGTGGCTCACTGTAGCCATCGGCGGCACGTGGCGGGAGGGGGCGCAAGGGTTTATCGTCAGGCGATCACCGATGCGGTGTTCCAGCGAGGGCCGTCACATGGATTGGCAGAAGGGCGAGCGCAGTCAGAACGTGGAGGTCGACAGCGGTGGTGGCGGTGGCCCGCGCTTTGGTGGAGGGCGCGGACTGGGCCTGGGTGGCATCGTGCTGCTGGCGATTCTGGGCCTGGTGTTCTTCAAGGACCCCACGGCACTGTTGAGCCAGGTGGACACCGGTGGGCAGGTGGCTGCACCGCCAGGTCAGACGACCCCAGTTGATCCGCAGACCGAGGATTTCGTCAGCGCCATCCTCGGTTCCACCGAGAAGACCTGGGGCGACATCTTCGCGGCGCATGGTCAGCAGTACGTCGACCCCAAGCTCAAGTTATTCAGCGGTGGCGTGAATACTGCCTGCGGCTCGGCCTCGACGGCGGTGGGGCCGTTCTATTGCCCTGGCGACCAGAAGGTGTACCTGGATGTGGCGTTCTTCCAGGAGCTGCAGAACCGCTTTCACGCCTCGGGCGATTTCGCGCGAGCCTACGTCATCGCGCACGAGGTGGGACATCACGTGCAAAAGCTGATCGGGGTGTTCGATCAGGTGGAGCAGGCACGTCGCCGAGGTGCGCGCGTGGAAGGTGCGGATGGCTTGTCGGTGCGTCAGGAATTGCAGGCCGATTGCTTTGCCGGCGTGTGGGCCAACCACAGCCAGCAGCGTCTGCAGTGGCTGCAACCCGGTGATATCGAGTCGGCGCTCAATGCCGCCAGCAAGATCGGCGACGACGCCCTGCAACAGCAGGCGCAGGGACGTGTGGTGCCCGATTCGTTCACCCACGGCACCTCGGCGCAGCGTGTGAAATGGTTCCGTGCCGGTTTTGATAGCGGGGACATGGGCAGCTGCAATACGTTCGCTGGCGAGCCTTGAACCCCATGGTCGGGCGCATCGCAGCGGCCTGCTAAAATGGCGGGGCCGCGCGCCTTGGGGTGCGCTTTGAACGACTTCGATGCTGCATCCCTGTCTGCGTTGTGGCGCCTGCTGCGCCTATTTTCGCGTGGCCTTCCATTGGTCCGAGGCGGATGCCTCCATGGGCGGCGTCGTGCCGCCTGAATTGACCGAGACGCTCGACCCGCATCGGCTGGTCATGCGCGGCACCCAGGCTTCCAAGCCACGCTGTACGGCGCTGGTGGGCACGGTGGGTGAGGCGGCCCATTGCGGTATCTACGAACAGCGCCCCTCGGTGTGCCGTGAGGTGCAGCCGTCATGGGAGTTCGGCGCCGTCAGCGCGCAGTGCGACAAGGCGCGTGTTGCCCATGGTTTGCCTGTGCTGACGCCAGCGGATTGGTCCACCGTACCAGTGTCGCAACCGGTCTGATCCATAACGTCAGCGGGCGCCGGGCGTCCCTGCCTGATTCTGAAAGGCGAGCACGAACTGCTTCAGGTCGCTGTCGTTGACGTCGGAAATGGCCACGTAGTGCATGCCATCCGTGCTCCAGCGGATGACGGTGTAGCCGTGTCGCTGGGTCTGCTCCTGCGCTGCCGTGGCGTTCGCTGGCCACTGGTACAGGTTGATCACATGCAGGCGGCGTTTGTATACGAGCGCGGCCACGGCATGCCCGTCCAAGGCGTCGAGGCGGCCACCGACCAGTGGGAAACCTTCGCTGGCCAGATCCTTCACGCGCGGCGAGAAGTCGAGCTTGCCCTCGAACCATGGTTTGACCGTGTGCTGGTCGGTCGACACCACGTCCATCAGATGCTGTTCCTGCAGCGAACGGAGATGGCCGGAAATGGCCTCGGTCACCAGCGCGTCATCCCCGGGTGCCGATGCGTGCCAGCCGTGGAACAGCAACGGGCCGGTGAGCAGCAGTGCGCCGGCGAAGCCAGCCGCCATGGCGAGGGCAAGCGGCGCCCGATGGCGGCGACGAGGCACCGGGGCATTGAGAGCGGGCATCGGCTGGCTCCAGCGCTGGCGCAGTGCCTCCGGTGCGCGCTTGTACAGCGATGGCTGCGCCAATGCCTTGTGTAGCATGGCATAGGTGGCATAGCGCGCCGAGCAGGCGGCGCAGTCCTGCATATGCCGGGCGACGGTGGCGCTGTTGGCGGCATCCAGTTCGTCGTCGAGATAGGCATGCAGGAGCAGCCTGGCGTCATTGCACATCATGACGACGTACCTCCTTGGTGCGGCAAGTCAGCTCGGATTTCAGCCGCTCGCGGGCGCGGGCAAGCCGGGACATCACGGTGCCGATCTTCTGTTCGGTGATGGTGGCGATTTCCTTGTAGGAACACTCTTCCAGTTCGCGCAGCACGATCACTTCGCGCAGGGCGGGAGGGAGCTGTTCCAGCGCGGCCTGCAGCGCGCCGACATCCACGGCAAGCAGGGTCAATGCTTCTGGCGAAGGCCCTTCGTCCACCAGTGGATGCTGCTCGTCATCCAGCGCAGCGTGCACTGCTTCGGGCGGGGTATGGCGGCGCAGCGTGTAGAAGCTATTGCGCACGATGGCGAGCAGCCACACCCGCGCATCGTTGCCGCGAAAGCTGTCGAAATAGCGCAGGGCACGCAGCAATGCTTCCTGCACGACGTCTTGCGCGTCTGCATCGTTGCGGGCCAGCCAACGCGCGAGGTTGTACGCCGCGTCCAGATACGGCAGCACCACGGCCTCGAAGCGCGCGCTGCGAGCGGCGTCGTGACTGGCTGGGCTGGCAGGCGAGTCGATGGGCATACGTACAAAGACCTCGGTCGGCGCCACTTTATTCCAATGGCGTGCGCTGCGAACGAAATGACCCTTGCCATGGAATAGACGGCTGGCTGTTGCAGTACTGCAGGTGAAGGCACGGCGCCCGCCGATGCCCGCAGCCCTGGAGAGCGAGCATGCGCGACCTCAGTGACAACGACGTTGGCGGCCGCCGCCAATTCCTCAAATGCATGGCGTGGGCTGGGGCCGGCACCCTGTGGCTGATGAAGGGCGGGGTGCTAAGCGCCCAGCCACTGGGCGAAGGCGCGGCCTCAATGGAGCAGGCGAGTTTCAGCTTCGTGCAGATTAGCGATTCGCATATCGGCTTCCACAAGGCACCGAATATGGACGTCGCCTCCACGTTGCGGGCCTCGCTGGCCATGGTCGATGCGCAGCAGGTGCGCCCTGACTTCATGTTGCATACCGGCGACCTCACGCATCTGTCCAAGCCCGAGGAGTTCGACACGCTGGCCGGACTCATGCAGGAGGCGCGCACCGACAAGGTGTTCTATGTGCCGGGCGAACACGACGTCATCGGCGACAACGGCGCCGAGTTTTTCCGCCGTTTCGGTGAGCGACAGCAGGCGGGCGGCTGGTACAGCTTCGATCATCGTGGCGTGCATTTCGTGGGCCTGATCAACGTGCTCAATCTCAAGGCAGGGGGATTGGGCTCGCTCGGGGCCGATCAGTTGGCCTGGCTGAAGAACGACCTTGCCGGCAGGTCTGCCGAAACGCCGCTGGTGGTGTTCGCGCATATGCCGCTATGGCCGCTGTATCCGCCATGGGGCTGGGGCACGGACGACAGCGCCGAGGCCATCGGCATGTTCCGGCGTTTTGGTTCAGTCAGTGTGCTCAACGGACATATTCACCAGATCCAGCAGAAAGTGGAGGGTACCGTCACCTTCTACACGGCGCGCTCGACGGCCTATCCACAGCCTGCGCCGGGCGTCGGGCCAGCGCCGGGGCCACTCAAGGATGTTGCGCCAGACGCACTGCATACGTACCTAGGCATCCGCGATGTCCGCCATGTGCGGGGTCAGCAGACGCTGGCAATTACCGATGAATCGCTGTCATGAAGACCATGCGACATGCAGCGATCGCACTGTGGGTTGTCGTCGGCTCAATCGCGCACGCAGCGCAGCCGGCACGTGCCATCGACATCCGCAATTTTGCCTTCGCGCCGCAGACCTTGACCGTGACCGTCGGTACGCAGGTGGTGTGGACAAATCGCGATGACGAGCCGCACGTCATTACCAGCGCGGGCGCGCAGTTCGCGCCGTCGCATGCACTGGATACCAGTGACAGCTACGCGGTCACGTTTTCAAAACCGGGCACTTATGCGTACTACTGTTCGATCCATCCGATGATGGTCGGCACCATCATCGCGCAGTAGTGGCCGGTGGGTTGCTGTCGAAGCGATAGATGTCCATCGCCAACAGCCCGTATTCGATCCCGGCATCGATACGCTGCGCATGGGCGGCGTCACCGCCGGCGCCCAGCGCCACGAACAACGGCAGCAGGTGTTCGTCCGTGGGATGCGCGCGCTCGGCAAAGGGCGCCTGGCGGCGGTAGTCGAGCAGTGCTGCCACACCACCTTCGGCCAGCTTCCGCTCGATCCATTCGATGAAGGGACGCACGTAGGGCGCTTCGCGTTCCTCGCTGTAGCCCGCGCGCAGGTCATGCAGGTTATGGGTGATGCTGCCCGAGCCGATCACCAGCACGCCTTCGTCGCGCAGTGGCGCCAGCGCACGGCCCACGGCGAATTGGTGCGCTGGCCCCAGCTGGGGTTGAATCGAGATGGGCACCACCGGAATATCGGCCGCCGGATAGAGCAGCCGCAGCGGCACCCAGGCGCCATGGTCCAGGCCGTGGGTGGGGTCGAGCGTGGTGGGCAGGCCCGCCTTGTCGAGCAACTCGGTGACGCGCGCGGCCAGTTCCGGGTCGCCCTTGGCGGGATACTGGATGTCGAACAGCGCCTGCGGGAAGCCGTAGAAGTCGTGGATCGTCTCGGGCCGGGATGCGCCGCCGACCTGTGGCTGGCGGGCCAGCCAGTGCGCGGAGGCGATCACGATGGCCTTGGGACGTGGCAGCGTGCGTGCCAGTTCAGCCAGGCGCTCACCGACCTGCCGCGGCTGGATGGCGGTCATGGGCGAACCATGGGAGATGTACAGGCTGGGCAGGGTGGTCATGGCGATTACCTCGGGGTACCACCCTAGGTTATGGCCTTGGCGCGAAATTGCAGCCCGCGCGCGGTGAACAATGCGTCACCCCAGTCGAACGATGACCGCGTATCCCCGTCATGCCGGTGTTCGCCGGGATGACGGGGTCGCGTGTGGGTTACTTCGCTCGACGCGGCGGCTTGCCGCCGCTGGCGCCGCCGCCATGGCCGTGCGGGCGCGGCTTGCCGCCGTGGGGCTTCTTGAAGCCGCCCGGGCGGGGGCCGCCCGGCTTGTGCGAGGGGGCTTCGCTCGCGCCGGTATCGTTACCGTCCCATTCCCTGATGCGCAGCTGCTGCTGGCTGACCCACACCTTCTGCAGGTGCTGGAAAACCTCGGCCGGCATGCCATCGGGCAGGTCGATCAGGCTGTATTCGCCGCGGATGCTGAGACGGCCGATAAAACCGCTTTCCAGGCCGGCCTCGTTGGCGATCGCACCGATAATGTTGCCCGGCTTCACGCCGTGCTCATGGCCCACTTCCACGCGATACGTGCGCTTGCCTTCTTCGGTGTGATGCGGACGCACCGGGCGGGAGCCGAACTCACGCGGCGCGCTATCACGGTCACGCGGCTTGTGTTCGCGTGCCGCGTGCCGCGTATCGGCGTGCTCACGAGGACCTTGCTCGCGTGGCACAAATTCGCGCTTGGGCGGCGGCGTCAGCAGCAACGGCTGATCGCCCTGCGAGATGCGCGCAAGTGCTGCGGCAATTTCGATGGCCGGAATGTTGTGTTCCTGCTCGTACTGCTCGATCAGCTGCTGGAACAGATTCAGCTCGCCAACGGCCAGCGTGTCGCTGATGCGCTGCTTGAAGCGGGCAATACGCACGTCGTTCACCGCTTCCACAGTGGGCAGCTTCATCTCTTCGATGGGCTGGCGCGTGGCGCGTTCGATGGCGCGCAACATGCCCTTCTCGCGCGGCGTCACGAACAGGATCGCCTCGCCGCTGCGACCGGCACGACCGGTGCGGCCGATGCGGTGCACGTAGCTTTCGGTGTCGTAAGGAATATCGTAGTTCATCACGTGGCTGATGCGATCCACGTCGAGGCCACGCGCGGCCACGTCGGTGGCGACCAGGATGTCGAGCTTGCCGTCCTTGAGCTGCTGAATCACGCGCTCGCGCTGCGGCTGAGCAATGTCGCCGTTGATGGCGGCGGCAGCCAAGCCCCGTGCCTGCAGTTTCTCGGCGAGCTCCTCGGTCGCCGACTTGGTGCGCGCGAAGATGATCATCGCGTCGAACGGCTCGGCCTCGAGAATGCGCGTCATCGCGTCGAGCTTGTGCATGCCGCTGACGAACCAGTAGCGCTGGCGGATGTTGGCGGCGGTGGTGGTGGACGACTTGATCGTCACCTCCACCGGCTCTTTCAGGTGATGCTGCGCGATCTTGCGGATCGGCGCCGGCATGGTGGCGGAGAACAATGCCACCTGACGCTGCGGCGGCGTGGCCTGCAGCACTTTTTCCACGTCGTCGATAAAGCCCATGCGCAGCATTTCGTCGGCTTCATCGAGCACGAGGAAGCGCAGCTCGGAAAGATCGAGCGTGCCGCGTTCGAGATGGTCGATCACGCGGCCGGGCGTGCCCACTACGATTTGCACGCCGCGCTTGAGCGAGTGCAGCTGCGGGCCGTAGCTCTGGCCACCGTAGATGGGCAGCACCTGCAGGCCGGGCATATGGGCGGCGTAGCGCTGGAACGCCTCGGCCACCTGGATGGCCAATTCACGCGTCGGTGCGAGCACCAGCGCCTGCGGCTTGCCGGGCTTGAGGTCGATGCGCGAAAGGATTGGCAGCGCGAACGCGGCGGTTTTGCCAGTGCCGGTCTGCGCCTGGCCGAGCACATCGCGCCCTTCCAGCAGTGGTGGAATGGTGGCGGCCTGGATCGGCGAAGGCGATTCGTAGCCGACGTCGGTCAGCGCGCGAATCACATTAGGTTGAAGGCCAAGCGCGGCAAAGCCGACGACTGCCGGCTGGGAATCGGAAGACGGGGAGGACATGGGGAACCTCGACATGGCATGCACAGCGGCATGCGGGAGAATAGGCCTATTGTAACAGGCCGCCCCGCCTCAAGCCGGGCTTTTATTCAGCCTGAACTTACCTAGCCGAGGAAATTCCATGTCCAAACGTCTTCAGGGCCGCGTTGCGCTCGTTACCGGCGCGTCTTCCGGCATTGGTGAGGCCACCGCGCTGGCGTTGGCTGAAGAGGGCGCCAGTGTGGCGATCGTGGCCCGCCGGCGTGACCGGCTTGAAGCATTGGCGGCGAAACTGCAGGCGCTGGGAGCCGCCCCAACCGTACTGGTAGCCGACCTGAACTCCGAGGCCGAGGCCCAGCGTGTGGTGACGGAAACGGAAGCGCGCTACGGCCGGTTGGACATCCTGGTGAACAATGC
>OUWB010008244.1_pt1 | contig 11818 bp, 10 predicted proteins | sample 1779821 | NCBI WGS metagenome assembly OUWB01 (sample SAMEA3914806, study PRJEB12502) | metagenome | biome: forest; material: soil | place: Canada | collected 2011-08-03 | depth 0.1 m
CTCGTCCACTTGCACGAGAACGCCGCCTAACTGGAGACAGGCCTGAGTGCGCTCGGTTTCAAAAGGAAAATAAGGACTACGCGCGACGTTCGGTCGACGGACGATCCTTGCGAATACCACCTCGCCAGGATGGAGGCGTGGCGCTTGCGCTTCACGGCCGAACCTCGTACGGTGGAAATGCTGACAGGCGCGGATCGTCCACCGCGCCACCGACGGTGAAGTGATACAGGCTTTGCCAAGTGTGATCTTTCACGCCGAGCAGTGCGTGCATTTCATCATCGAAAAAGCAGCCAATCCCCGTCGCGCGCACGCCGGCGGCTTCGGCTTCGAGATAGAGTGCCTGGCCAAGAATGCCGCATTCCCAGAACAGATGGCGATAACGCCATGGCTGCTTCAACGCGATTCCGAATCTCGCGATCATCCCCAGCGCAAAGCAGGAATCGGCGCCGATATCCTGGTGGCAGCAGATCAACTTTGCCGTGGCGCGCAAATCGTAAGGCAGCAGAAGATAGAGCGGCAGATGGGCGGGGCCAGTCTTTTGCCACAGCCATTCTGGACGTAGAGACCGCTTGAGATCCGGCAACGCGCCCGGATTTCTCACGAACATATACAGGCCCGGCTCCAGGTCGCCCACGCGATGCACCATTAAAGCCGAATGCACTGCTGGAGTAGACATCAGCGCATTCCACGGCGGCGCGTCGCGACGTGGCAACAGGCACGCCAGCATGCTGAAAAACGCTGCCGTGGAGATACACGTGGTACCGTCGAAATTCACCGCGCTGCGACGCTGCCGCGCGATCCGGGCAAAGCCGAGATCAAGGGCGGGCGCGGTGGCCGACGGGCGCTCTTCCGGATTCGGCAAGGTCGGTTCGCGAGTACGGTCCTTATGCGTGGCGCGATGGATCGAATCGATATCCGGCCACTTCACATGCCCCGGACTCAGTTGATTCGCGCGTCCGTGCCACTGTGCGCTATCCAAGGTGATCAGCATGCGCTCAAGATCAGGCCGCAATTTGGGGTTGCCGATCCAGAGCAAGGCATCCGGCGCCTCTGCTTCTGCCTCCCCGAAATCTTCAGCGCGGTTCAATCCAAGCAGGTTGGCCACTGCGTCGTCCGCGGCCGTCTCCACCAGTCGCGTCTGCCAGCCAAGCGCTGTCGCTGCGTAACTCACCGCGGCGATGACATGGCCGCAATCGTGCTGGCAGTAGCGCCAGGCGCGCATGCCGTATTTCCACGCTTCGCGCCAGGGGATCGAGCTTATGCCAACCAGGACGCCACTTTCCGGGAACGCCTCGCTCCATCGTTCGTCATCCGCTGCAGCGCGACACTCAAGGGAATGGTCCCGGCTCAGGTAATGGTAGGCCCCAGCGGACAAGCCGGGCAGAGTCGGACACAGAAGATAGCCCTCGGTCGGATGCAGATTTCCGCTCGAAGGGTTGCAGCGCAGTGCCCACCGCTGGGTGCCGTAGGATTTCCACGCCGACAGGCCGAGCGAAAGTTCGAACAGGATTGCCAGACTGGCAAGATCGACTCTGCGCGCGGGCGGCAAGGCGCCGCAGCGCAGTTCGTTGTAGCGTGTAGTCAGGCTATCCGCGGCTAACGGCAGACCAATGCGCGGTGCGCCGTGAAACACCCGGAACGGATCCGGTTGGGTTGCCCAGTCGAGTTTCCCGGGGCCAGGAGCGTAGCCGCTGACGCGATGCTTGCTGCGCTCGTGATATTCGAGCAGCGCATGCTTTAGCCGGTCCACTAGAGATAAACGAGCAGGGGCAGCCGCAAGACGGTTTGATGTCGTGACGCTAGGGTTGCCTATTTGGCGTCTTCGGCCGAATTGTGGATGGCCTGCCCGCCTTTCGATATGTCTGTGCCGGCTCCGGCAACGGTGTTGCATCCCGCGAGAAGAGCGGTACCGGCAATTAAAAATAAAACAACGAGGCGAGTCATGTTGCCTCCTTCGGCAGGTTCTAGAGACCGGCCGCGGTGTCGAGCCGGATGGGCATGGTGACGTGTGATCTCGGGACTATCATAGGCCAGCATCCAAAGTCTATTGTAGGCGAGACTTGGACTTGCGGTAGTGGTGAATTCCACCTGGCGTAACTCCAAAATCTAGAATCGTGCCAATCTTTATCCTATAGTTGGGAGAGAGACACGTCCAGCAAGACTAAAGTTTCCAGTGCGGCGTGATAGTCACATTACGCTCGTAGCCAATCATGGAATTATGCGATTCAATTAAAACTGCTGGATATAAATTTGTGGGTGTAATGATGGCCCAGCGGCTCACGGATACCATTATAAAAAATGAACTTGGCATAGACATATCCGCTTTGAATCCACAAATAAAAAAACAGTTGGACCGATTAATTAAGAGGCATTATATCGAAACGTTTAATAGCAGGGAGGGTGAGATAACAGGATACGAGTGCGTTTTCCTTAAACTCGGCTGGATTTACACTTACAGTGGGTTGCGTCGGGATGACTTGGCGGCCGTATCCAAAGCGATTAAATTTCTCCACGAGAGAAAGTTGAATATCATACGAAAAAGCATCCAGGATAACGTTTGGAAGCAAACTGGACTGTGAGACGCATGACGGGCCTGGACACCAATATCAACGCGCGTTGACACAAGCGGATGCCAAGGGTGAGGCAGCGGTACAAAAGCCTTGTGCGTCAAGTGCTTGCGGTAGAACTCAGCGCGTTATCCCCAAGCTTTTCAACATAAAATGTGGATAACCCACGTGCCCATGGTTTCCGACTGAGGTCGACAGCCGGACACGCTGGTACGGGAGTATGAACTTGAGTTCCGGCGCCGAGGGAGCGGTTTAGTAACCGGCTTCGCGTTGATGGCGCACCGCCGTGATGACGGACGTACTCTGGAGTAACCTGCGTCGATTTGCCAGCCTCTCGGCCACGCGCTCACGCCTTGGCGATCAACCAGTTGGCGGAATCCACGACCGGGCCGTCGCTCGGGTGGACGAAGCCCCAGTGCGGGACCACCCACGCGTCAGCGCGCGCGAAGCCTCTGTCGATTGGCGGGCAGACATCGTAGGTTCGATGTCTGCGCCAACGTATTACTTGGCGAACAGAATGTCGAGCGACCGCAGATACGTTTGCAGGCCGGCGTCTTGAATCGGAATCAGGTAGCCATTCTGGTTCGTTTCGTTGAAATGAGCGTGCCAGTATCCCGGGGGCGTGACGAAGACCATGCCCGGCTCCCAGTCCACGCGCTGCGGATCGCGGATGTTGCCGTTTTCATCGAGTTCGGTGCCGACCAGGGTGTAGCAGCCCGGCTGGCAGTCGGAAATGAAATCCAGTGCGATCGACTGGTGACGGTGGGGCTTCTGCATGGTTTGCGGTGCCACGACGCCGAACATGGCCCAGAGCGTATGCGTGACCGTGCGTGTTTGCGGGAAGTGGGTGTTGCCCAGAAGAATGCTCACGCGATTGCGCTGGCCAGCGCCGGGTGCGTTCGAAACCTTCTTCAGTTCCTCCTCCGCGCGGGTGGCCGGATAATGCGTCGGCCTGAAGCGTTGGCTATCCACGCGAGTGCCCAAGTAGGTGAGCAGAGGCGCATCGTTGACGTAATACAGACGTGCCGTCGATTCGGCCTGCAACTTCACTGAGTAGCCACCGGGAAAGGAGAAGAAATCGCCTTTCGCGAACTTGAACCCGGTCTTGTCTTGCGACACGATGCCCGAGCCATCGACAACATAGAAGACCAACGAGGTGGCGTTGGGATCGAGCGTGACATCTTCGCCTTCCGTCACACGAATGAAATTGGCGGAGAGGCCGGGGCCGGTCGCCGGGCCTGGGCAGCCAAGCTCGGCGGAGAGGTCGAGCGGAATCACGCGGGTCGGGCCGCTATCGTAGAGCGAAGCCAGGAACGAGCGATACGGCACGCGTGAGATAAGCTTCGAGCCGATCGGATTGACTGAGGACGTGTATTCGAAGTACTGGGCATCCTCGGTGGTCGCCGGGTTATCCAGCGCCAGAGTGAACGATGCTGTTTTGTTGAGCATATAAGCCTCCATAGGGAAAAGATGCGGATAAGCTTGTCAGCGATGGCCGATGCTTGAGTGCAACTATAGGCGGGGCTTGTCTGCCGAAGAATGACCCGCGCGGGAATTCACCTTTGCCGAAACGGGATTGCAGACTGCGCCGGACAACCACTTTTAAGATCCGGTTAGCTGTATATGCAAATGAAAATAATAATCGTTCCTATTGCGGTTTAAATTTTACAAATGTAGTATGTCACCTTCCGCGTTTGCTCGGCTTTGAGCCGGGCGCCGACCCGCAAGGGTTGCTTTGCGTTTTCTCATCCACTAGATGTTTAGTCATTCCTTAATCAGCGACCCCTGGTTCTACCTTGTAAGCATTCCGGCACTTCTGCTGACAAGCATCTCAAAGGGCAGTCTCGGGCTGGGCCTGGGCGTCGTGGCCGTGCCACTGATGGCGCTGCACCTGCCTGTGCCCGTTGTGGTGACACTTCTCGTGCCCATCCTCTGCCTGACCGATCTGGTAACACTGTGGGAGTATCGCGGTGAATGGAGTTGGCCATTGCTGCGCATCGTTATTCCCGCGGCACTCGTTGGCATTGGGTTCGGTGCACTGGCGATACACCATCTTTCGGAAGCGTGGCTAAGACTCGGCGTGGGTGTGATCTCGATCGACTTTGCGCGGCGTCGCTGGTTGGAATCTCGTCGCCCTGAGCTGGAAGAGGACCATCGTTTGCGCCGGGCCGCAAGCATATTCTGGGGGGCGGCCTCCGGCTTCACCAGTTTTATCGCCAACGCAGGCGAACCGGCGCTGGCCATCTATTTGTTGCCGTATAAACTGAACAAGCGCCGCTTTGCGGGGACCACGGCTGCATTTTTCGCGGTCGTCAATTTGGTGAAACTAGCCAGTTTTTCCATGCTCGGGTTGTTCACCCGCACGACTTTACTCGCCAGCCTGGTGCTCACGCCTCTCGCGGTATTTGGCATATGTGCGGGTGTTTGGCTGAACCGCAGATTAAACGTAACGTTATTCTACAAATTTGCCTACGTCATCCTGTTTGTAATCGGTACGCGACTCGTCTACACCAGCCTCAAAGTCATTTTCTAGCCAAGTCCGCTGATGCTCGGGTGGGCTAGCGTCTACTTCGGATCACTGTCAAAGACGGGCGGGTTACCATATACCCATGGACTACTTCTCCGCTGTGCGTGCGTTTCTGTCGGCTGCCGATCTGCAAAGCTTTAGCAAGACCGCGCAGCAAATGGGACTCAAGACGTCGACTGTGTCGCGTTATATCACCGATCTCGAAGTCGATCTCGGGATCGCACTCTTCAACCGCTCGACGCGAGGGCTGGTGCTGACGGAAGGGGGCCGGGTATTTCGTGAACGCGCGATGCTGGCGATGAAAGCGATGGACGAAGCGCGCGATGTCACGTCGGCGCTCAACGCATCGCCGCAGGGGCTGTTGCGTGTCACCATTCCTGCGTCCTTCGGCCGTAAGCATGTGGTCACGCACCTGCCGGCATTCCTCGCTGCGTATCCGCGTATCAGCGTGGATTTGGTGATTACCGATGATGTGATCAACCTGATCGAAACCGAGGTCGATGTGGCCATCCGCATCGGCATCCTGCCGGATTCGCAGCTGATGGCGCGCCGGCTGGCCGGACATCGCCGCATCATCTGCGCGAGTCCCGATTACATTGCCAAGCATGGTGTCCCGACCGTTCCCGAAGAGCTTGCCCAGCATACCGCGCTCCGTTTTTCCCGAGCCTTTGACGGGAAATGGAGTCTGGTCAGTCATGCCAAACAGACGACGAAGGAGGTGTCGGTCGAGCTGGATGGCCAGTTCCGATCGAACGATACCGATGCGATCATCACCCTTGCCCTCGCTGGTTGTGGCCTCGCGCTTTTGCCGGCGTGGAGCGTCATGGCCGAATTGCGTAGTGGCGCGCTGATACACGTACTCCCGGACTGGGAGGCGCAAACGCCTCGCGCGGCGCCGGCTATCTGGGCCGTGTATCCGCCGAAGAAAGTCGTGTCTTCCAAGGTGCGCGCATTCGTCGATTTCTATGCGAATGTCTTCGGCCGCGATGAGTACTGGCAGGGCGCGGAGGGGGGCGGCTATCAGTCGTCCTCGATTGCGACCAGCACCGGGTCGGCCCGGTAGTCGTGCGGAAACCAGTGCTTGAGCTGGGTCAGCTTGGGCAGGTCGTACATGCGTACATAGGTGTCGTCCGGATGTTGGGCGACGAAATTCTGGTGATAGTCTTCGGCCGGGAAGAAGCCGGTATAGTTGTTCACCTGCGTCACGATCGGGCGGCGGCGGAACGCCGGCAGGCTGTTCAGCTGCGAGCGGTAGCGCAGTGCCACATGCCGTTGCGCGGCTCCGTTGACGAACAGCGCCGAGCGATACTGCAGCCCGACATCGGAACCCTGACGGTTGATCTGGGTCGGATCCAGCGCCACCGAGAAGAAGATCTGCAGCAAGCGGCCGTAGCTGATGCGCGTCGGGTCGAACACCACGGCCACCACCTGTGCATGGCGGGTGGTGCCGCTGCTGACAAGATCGTAGCGTGCCGTGTCTGGCGTCCCGCCAGCGTATCCGGCAACTGCCTGCGACACCCCCTGCACATGCTCGAACACCGCTTGCACGCCCCAGAAGCTGCCGCCCGCCAGGATCGCGACTTCGCGATGCGAATTCGTGGCCGGTTCGTCTATGGTCGGCGCAGGCAGCGCGGCCTCGGGCGTATAGGAATTTGCGCTCAGATCTAAACCGGGATTCGGATGCGTTGGTTTGACCGCCGCAGCCGCGCGGGCCGCTGTCGGCTGGCCGGCAACGCAGGCAAGCGCGGCCCAAAACAGGAATGCGAACAGGTGTGGCAGCGTGCTGGCGCACCTGCCATGCGCATGGGTGGAACCCGGGAAGCTGTGATTCGACATGAAGTACGCGGTTGGCGGATCGGACTCGGTTAAAATAGTGCGGTCGGGCCAGTTGCGCTTGCATTGCAGCCCATCGGGCCCGGTCCTCACTATCGCTAAGCGCGTGCGCAAGCACGCCGCGCCCAGTTTACCCATTCCATGTCGCAAGCCAAATTGAAAATTGCCGTATTGTTCGGGGGCACCTCGGAAGAGCGGGACGTGTCGATCGCAAGCGGCGCGCAGGTAGTACAGGCGCTGCGCGAACGCGGCCATACCGTACTCGCGGTCGATACCGCACGCGGTCTTCTGAACGCCGAGCAGGAGGCGCAATTCCTGCTGGCCCGTGTCGACGACGTGCCGCCCGAAGCCGACGCGTTGGCGCTGCTGCGTGCCGGCTCGAACCCTATCCTGGCGTCCCCGGCGCTGGCCGACATCGACCTCGTGTTTCTGGCCCTGCACGGCGGCAGCGGCGAGGACGGCACGCTGCAGGCCATGTTGGATCTGGCCGGGCTGCCCTATACCGGCAGCGGCCATGCGGCCAGCGCGGTGGCGATGGACAAGGATCTCGCCAAGCGGCTGTTCCTTGCCGCCGGCATTCTGACGCCCCCCTGGCTGATGGCGCCGGTCGATGCCGGGCAGGCCGGCGCGCAGCTCGGCTACCCGCTGATCGTGAAGCCGGCGAGCCAGGGTTCGACGGTCGGCCTGAGCGTCGTCAGGGAGCCTGCGGCATTGGCCGCGGCCATTGCGCTGGCGGGCCGCTACGATACGCAGGTGATGCTCGAGCGTTTTGTCGAAGGCCGCGAGATCACGGTCGGGGTGCTGGACGACCGCGCGTTGGCGGTCGGTGAAATTCTGCTGCAGCCGGATCAGGTGTTCGACTACACGTCCAAATATCAAACCGCCGCCGTGCGGGAAGTGTTTCCCGCCGATCTGCCCGAAGACATCGCCCGCGCCGCGCGGGAGATTGCCTTGCGGGTGCACCGTGCGCTCAAGCTCGAAGGTTACAGCCGCAGCGATTTCCGGCTCGATCGCGACGGCCGGCTCTGGTGCCTGGAGGCCAATACCTTGCCCGGGTTGACCGCAACCAGCTTGTTGCCGCAATCGGCGCAGGCGTGCGGGATCGGCTTTGGCGAACTGTGCGAGCGGATCTGCGAACTGGCGTTGGCGAGACGCTAGAGGTCTTTGGCGCCCCCTGAGGTCAATCCGTTTCCTGCGCAACATACGCATGCGCTTTTAATAGGTCCAGGTCGACCAGTTCCAGCATTTTTGCATGGGTGCTTTCGAGCACGATTTGCGGCGCGACGCCCGCTTCCCATGCCTCGATCCAGCGACGCGCGCACAAACACCATTGATCGCCCGCTTTCAGGCCCGGGAAATTCCATTCGAGGCGGGGCGTGATCAGATCGTTGCCGCGCAGCAGGCTAAAGCGCAGGAAGGTGTCGCTGACGACAACGCAAACCAGATGGCTGCCCGCGTCGTCGGCGTCGGTCTTGCAGCAGCCGTCGCGGAAAAAGCCGGTGAGGGGTTTGAACGAACAGGCGACGAGGGGTTCGCCATATACATTTCTCGCGATCGGTACAGCGTGGCGTGTCATGGTTCTCTGCTTCGTAGGTGATTCAGGCATGGTCTGCACGCGACGCGCGGACTACCGTGCTATTTTAAGCGCGCATCGTCGCATCGTGGGCGCAGTTTTCGATGCGTATCGGTTCGCGCCTCGTCGCCGCGACCGCGTCCCGACCCCTGGGGTAAAATCCAGGGGTTATTAGAAGTACCGGCGGCACGCCTTGCCGTCGAAGGACACACACATGACGGCATTGAATCAAGCCAGCGCGCTGTATCTGCAATTGCTGGGAGAAACCGCCCGCATCAGCTGGCAGGAACTGGAACCTTTGTTTGCGCGCGGCGTACTGCTGCGCGTGGCGAGCGAGCTCGACCTGGTATCGGTGGCCGAAGCGATCGCTTTGGACGCCAAGGACACCGTCAGCGCGTGGCTTGCCAGCGGCATGCTCGAACGCATGCAGGCCGATTCAGCCGCAGCCTATCTCGCGCGCGACCCCGAACTGTGGGCCGTGGTCGTCTCGCCCTGGGTGCTGGTGCAGGAACGTGGCGCGTGACGCACGCCGCTCTTCGATAATCTTGCCGCCGGCGCGTCGGGCGGTCGATTGGAATGCACAATGGCTCTCGCTTCGAACGCACGCACTACCTGGATGGCTCGCGCCTGCGCGGCACTGGCCGCCGGTCTTGCTTTCAGCTTCGCCTTGCCTGCTGTAGCGGCCCTGCCGGACGGCGCGTCGGCGCCGGACTTTACCGCACTATCCTCGCTGGGGGGCAAGGTCAGTACCTACTCGCTGCATGCAGCGCTGCAAAAAGGTCCTGTCGTCCTGTATTTCTACCCGGCGGCCTTTACCAAGGGCTGTACCATCGAGGCCCATGAGTTCGCCGACGCCATGCCCCAGTATCAAGCACTCGGCGCCACGGTAATCGGGGTATCGCACGACGATATCGAGACCCTGAATAAATTCTCGGTCAGTGAATGCCGCAGCAAGTTCGCGGTGGCGGCCGACCCCGATCGTAAAATCATGACCGCCTACGACGCGACGCTGCCGCTCGTGAAATACGCGAATCGGGTGTCGTATGTCATCGCGCCGGATGGGCACGTGATCTATTCCTTTACCAGCCTGTCGCCGGATCAACACGTGCAGAACACCTTGCAGGCCTTGCGGACCTGGAAGGCGCACGCGGCGGCGCAATAAACCATAAGCAATCGGCGCGCGGTCGCGTGGCGGCGGCATCCATGCTTATGCCGACCCGTCCGCAGCCGGGGCCGCCCTGGCGTTGCCGCGCCGCGTATTCCACCAGACCGAAAGGCGGTCCAGGTAAAGGTAGACCACCGGCGTGGTGTAGAGCGTCAGCAACTGGCTGACGAGCAGGCCGCCGACGATGGAGATGCCGAGCGGCTGGCGCAGTTCCGATCCGGTACCGGTGCCGCATGCCAGCGGCAGGGCGCCGAGCATGGCCGCGCAGGTGGTCATCATGATGGGTCGGAAACGCAGCAGGCAGGCCTGATAGATCGCATCGCGCGAATTCAGCTTGTCGCGCCGCTTGGCATCGAGTGCGAAGTCGACCATCATGATTGCGTTCTTCTTCACGATACCGATCAGCAGGATCACGCCGATCAGCGCAATGATGCTGAAGTCGATGCCGAACAGCTGCAGCGCAAGCAGCGCTCCGACCCCGGCCGACGGCAGGGTCGAGAGAATGGTCAGCGGGTGGATATAGCTTTCGTAGAGGATGCCGAGCACGATATAGACCGTGGCCAGCGCCGCCAGGATCAGGATAGGCTCGTCCGCCAGCGATTGCTGGAACGCCCGCGCATTGCCTGCAAACGTGCCGTGTATGGTGTTGGGCAGGCCGACCTGGACGGTGGCGCGATCGATTGCGCGCACCGCCTCGGACAAGGACACGCCCGGCGGCAGGTTGAATGAAATCGTGGTGGCGGCGAAGTTGCCCTGGTGATTGACCGCGAGCGGCGTGTTGCCGGGGCCGTAGGATGCGAAAGCGGACAGCGGTACCATGGTTTCCTGGGCGGTCGACACGGGCGCGCCGCTGGAGGTGCTCGAATGACCGGAGGTGGCGATTGCGTTGATCGCCGCATTGCGTGCCGAGTCCGACGCGATCGTGGCTGCCGTCAGCGTCGTACCGCTGGATGCGCTGCCGACAGTGACGGTACCGGTTGGCGCATTGCTGCTCTCGGTTCCGCTTGCGCTGCCGCCCGAGGTGCTGACGTAGATATCCTTCAAGGTCTGCGGACTCTGCCAGTAGCGTGGGGCGACCTCCATCACCACATGGTACTGGTTCAATGCGTTGTAGATGGTCGAGACCTGACGCTGGCCGAACGCGTCGTACAGCGTATTGTCGATCTGGGCGGGCGTGATGCCCAAGCGGGCCGCGGTGTTGCGGTCATACTGAACCTCGGTTTCCAGGCCTTTTTCCTGTTGGTCGGAATTGACGTCAGCCAGTTCGGGCGCGTTCTGCAGCACCTGGACCAGCTTCGGTGCCCAGGCATATAGATCAGCGGTGGAGTCGCTCAGCAGCGTGTATTGATATTGGGCGTTGCTTTGGCGGCCGCCTACGCGCAGATCCTGCATCGCTTGCAGGAACATGCGGGCCCCCGCGACCTGATTGATGCGGGGGCGTAGGCGCGCGATCACCCGATCGGCGGAGATCTTGCGCTGGGCCAGCGGCTTGAGTGTGATAAAGACAAAGCCAGAGTTGGTCTGGCGTCCGCCCGTGAAGCCGACCGCGCCTTCGACGGCCGGATCGGAATCGACGATGGAGACGAATTGCGTCATCTTCTGTTTCATCGCCTGGAACGAGGTGCTCTGATCGGCCTGGATGCCGCCTATCATCAGGCCGGTATCCTGCTGCGGAAAAAAGCCTTTGGGTATCACCTTGTACAGGTACACGTTCAATACGATGGTGGCGAGCAGCACGATCATGATCAGCAGCGGATGGCGCAGCGCCCAGGCCAGCGATCGCGCATAGCCGTCGTTCAGTTGCCGCAGGCATCCAAGCACGCGGCGCTTGAACGGTCCCGGCGCGGGTTCGGCCTGCGCCTTTGTGCGTCGTGCGTCGAGCAAGCGGGCGCACATCATCGGTGTCGTCGTCAGTGAGACCACCAACGACACCACGATAGCCAGCGACAGCGTCAACGCGAATTCTCGGAACAGGCGGCCGACGATACCGCCCATCAGCAAGATGGGCAGGAACACGGCGATCAGCGACACGCTTATCGAAAACACGGTAAACCCGACTTCGCGCGCGCCTTCATAGGCCGCCTGCAGGCGCGGCTTGCCCGCTTCGACATGGCGCGCGATATTTTCTAGCACCACGATGGCATCGTCGACCA
>OUWB010059050.1_pt1 | contig 11818 bp, 13 predicted proteins | sample 1779821 | NCBI WGS metagenome assembly OUWB01 (sample SAMEA3914806, study PRJEB12502) | metagenome | biome: forest; material: soil | place: Canada | collected 2011-08-03 | depth 0.1 m
CATTTCCACGATACCTACGGTCAGGCGCTGGCCAATATCCTTAGCTGCCTGGAAGAAGGCGTGCGGGTGGTCGATAGCGCCGTCTCCGGCACCGGTGGCTGCCCGTATGCCAAGGGAGCTACGGGCAATGTCGCCAGCGAGGACGTGGTCTACATGCTGCATGGCATGGGGCTTCACACCGGCATCGATCTGGACATCCTAGTCGCCACCGGCGCCTGGCTGGCCGCGCAGTTGCACAAGGAAACCGCCAGCCGCGTCACCCGGGCGCGCACGGCGGCATAACGGGCACGAGCATGTGCCGCCATGGATGAGGATTTTACCTCGCCGCGTTTCGCCTCACGCGGGCGCGCCTACGTCTACGTGCTGCCCTGCCGTGACGAGGACCTGCTGAAGATCGGTTTCTCGCGCGAACCCATGCAACGCTTTCGCACCTTGCATCGACGCTTCTTTGAATTCTTCGACCTAGATCGCGGGCTGCTGGTCGAGGTGGATCGCGTGGCCCAGGCCAGACGCATCGAACGGCTGTTTCTCACGACGTGGATTGACCAGCGCGCGCCCGCTCCGCTGGTGGTACCTGAGTCGGCGGCGGGACATACCGAGTGGTACCGCGGCGTCAGCGACGACGTAACCGCTCTCGCGCGACAGCTCGCGCACGACGAGGATCTGAGGCTGCACGAACCGTTGCGCCCCTGGCTCGCCGCCGAACTATCCCAACGCGCCGATGCGCTCTACGACTGGAGCGAACGCATGCTGGCCGAAGCCACGCTCGAACGTGAGCACGCCGGCCTGCCAGGTGCGGGTCCGATGGAACAGGCGCTGCTGGATACGCTGGCGATGTGCGAAACCATGGCCCTGCCGCTTGCTGATCTGCTGCCCGCTTCCGTCGCCGAGTGGTACCGCTATGGCGTCCATCGCGGGCTATACGGCCCGTAGCGGCCTGCCCGCCAAGGTTTTCGCCCCGGCGTTTCCCGGTTTCGTCGCGCGCATCCCCGTTTCATCGCCACGATGCACCGCGCGGCCGCATGGCTGGTTATGCTCCGCTCCATTCCCATCCCGCAGGGCTGCGTCATGTTCAAGAGCCTGTTCTTCGTTGCCCGACTGGTCGTCGCCTGGTTCCTCGTCCTGCTGTTCGTGGCGCTCATCCTCTCCGATACCCCGCCGTTCCGACGTCACGACACGGGCGGCACCTTCGTGCTGCTCATCGCTATTGCTCTGCTGATGGTGATCACGGGCGCGGTATCGCACCTGCGGCGCGTGCGCCTGGTCGCCGGAAGAATCGACGACGACACGCTGGGCAACCGGCAGCGCCGTCGCGTGGAAATACCGTTCGATGCCGACGAGGCGTTCGATCTGCTCGATGCAGCGATACGCGAACTGCCACGCAGCGAAGAAGTGGAAAGCGCTCGCGACAGCCTGCAGGTTCGCGCCAAGGTGCAGCGGCCGATCACTTACGGCCACCGTCCGTTTGGACGGCTGGACCCAGGCACCTGGTTCGGCCATCTGCGCAACCAGATCTTCGCCACGGTGACGCCGGGTGACGGCACCAGCAGCGTGACGCTGATCTGCGAGCCCGAGGCCGGTGCATGGAGCGACTGGTTCCGCGTGGACGACGGCACCAACCTGGAAAATGCCGAAGCGATCACCCGCGCCATCACGCGTCGCGTTGCCGAAAAGCGGCGCCACGAAAAGGCACGGGCCGCGCAGTCGGAAAGCGAGAAGGAACGCACCGTCGCCCGGCTGAACCTGTTGCACGCGCAGGTAGAGCCGCACTTCCTCTACAACACGCTGGCCAGCGCGCAGTACCTCACGCGCACCGACCCGGCTCAGGCCGACCAGATGCTCGGCCACCTCATCCATTACCTGCGCCACTCGCTGCCGCTCACCGAGGATGCACTGTCCACCGTGGGCGATGAGCTGGAACGCACGCGAGCCTACCTGGAGATCATGAAGCTGCGCATGGGACCGCGCCTGTCCCTGGAAATCGATGTGGCGGATGTGCTGCGCCCCATCTCGCTGCCGCCGATGATGCTGCAGACGCTGGTGGAAAACGCGATCAAGCACGGCCTCGAACGCAAGCCCGGCGGTGGCACCGTGTGGATTCGCGCGCGCCGTGACGATGGCAAGGTGGCCATTACCGTGGCCGACGATGGATTGGGTTTTGGTGGTGCGAGCGGCGGCACCGGCATTGGCCTGAAGAACGTGCGCGAACGCCTGCGGCTGATCTATGGTCCCGAAGCGTCGCTGTCGGTCGTAAGCAACGCGCCCGAAGGCGTGGCCAGCACCATCGTCGTGCCGGTACGCATCGCCAAGGACAGTGAGGAGGCATCGTCATGACCACCGCCCTCATCGCCGAAGACGAAGTGCTGCTGCTCACCGCGCTGCGCGACCTGCTGGCGAAGACATGGCCCGAGTTGGAGATCATTGCCGAATGCGAAGACGGTGCCAGCGCGCTCGAAGCCATCGACCAATATCACCCCGACATCGCTTTCCTCGACATCCGCATGCCAGGCCTCAGCGGGCTGGAAGTGGCAGCGGCAGCCACCGAAGCCAGCCCCGGCACGCAGGTGGTGTTCACTACGGCCTACGACCAATACGCGGTGGATGCGTTCGAGCGCGGCGCCATCGACTATCTGCTCAAGCCCATCACGGCCGAGCGGATGGCGGCCACCGTGCAGCGCATCAAGGCACGGGCGACGGCGTCGCCGGATGCGGCGACGCTTGCCACCTTGCTGCGCGACCTGGCCGTCGGTGGCGGCTTCGGCAAGCCGCCACTCACCTGGATCACCGCCAGCAACGGCCGCGAAACACGCCTGATCATGGTGGACGACGTCGCCTATTTCCGCGCCGACAACAAATACACCGTGGCCATGACCGCAGACGGCGAGGCGCTGTTGCGCACGCCCATCCGCGAACTGGCCGCCGTGCTCGATCCGGGCACGTTCAAGCAGATTCATCGTTCCACCATCGTCAACCTCAAGGCCGTCGCTTCCATCGTGCGCGACGACACCGGCAAGGGCACGCTGCGCCTGAAGCAGCGACCCGAGACGCTGGTGGTGAGCCAGCCCTTCATGGCCTTGTTTCGCAACATGTGAGCCGCGCGACATTGCAGCGCCGGAGACCGTCATGGAAAACCTAATCCTGCTGTTCTATCTATTGCTCGCGCTTACCGGTGGCGCCCCTGGACATACCGTAGTAACCCACTCCATCGTCAATGGCGAGGATGTGATCGACAGTCAGACCCAGGTCATCGGCCAGCTGGCTTCATTCCGCTGCCTGCGCAGCAAGAGCGGCATCTGCCACTACACCGTGCTGCCCAGTAGCTGCGCCACCGCGGGTAGCGGCTGCAAGCCCGCGCTCGGCACGTTCAGCATGCGCGAGGGCGACTCCCTGGTGGTTGCCAGTCTGCCATCCGATTTCCGCAGCTGCGTGACGGCAAGCGCGGCAGCGCCCGCCGAGTGTGCCCAGCAGATGGCAAGCGCCAGCTCCCCCACGCTCTGAAAGCGGCCTCGCCGCCAGATGCCGCGCCTCGCTAGAATCGAGGTTCCAGCGGGTGGGGAGATGGCAATGCAGCAACATCAATGGATAAAGGGAGCGGGCGCGCTGGCAGCCCTGCTGTTGGCAGGCGCATCCACCGTGATGGCCGCCTCGCCCAAGGGCGACGTGCTGCTGCTCCCCGATCGTGTGTGGACTGCCGATGGCGACGCGGCGCACCCCGGCTGGGCCGTGCTGGTGCATGACGGAGCCATTGCCGCCGTCGGTCCCGCCGCAAGCATCCAGGCGCCGGCTGGCGCACAACGCATCGCCTTGCCCGGCACCACGCTGACGCCGGGCCTGATCGATCTGCACTCGCACGTGTTCCTGCATCCGTACAACGAGACGCTGTGGAACGACCAGGTGCTGAAGGAGCCCCAGGATTACCGCACGCTGGAAGCCGCCGCGCATGCACGCGCCACGCTGCTGGCAGGGTTCACCACGCTGCGTGACCTCGGCACCGAGGGCGCGGGCTTTGCCGATGTCTCGGTGAAGCGCGCCATCGACGAGGGGATGATCCCGGGACCACGCATGTTCGTGGCCACCCGCGCCATCGTCGCCACTGCCAGTTACGGGCCAGGGCCACGCGGCTTCCGCCCTGATATGGATTTGCCCGGCGGCGCGCAGGAAATCAGCGGCGTGGACGAAGCCATCCGGGCCACGCGCGAACAAGCCGGGCGCGGCGCGGACTGGATCAAGCTGTATGCCGATTACCGCGTGGGCGCAGACGGCAGCACCCAGCCGACGCTTTCGCTTGCCGAGATGAAGGCCATTGTCGACACCGCGCATTTGTCCGGTCGGCCCGTTGCGGCGCACGCCTCCAGCGACGAAGGCGTGCGCCTGGCGATGGAAGCGGGCGTGGACAGCATCGAACATGGCTACGGCGCCAGCGAAGCCACCTTCCGCCTGCTCAAGCAGCATGGCACGGCTTATGAGCCCACCCTGACGGCAGTGGAATCCACCGCCGAATACTTCGAACACTACGTGCCCGGCCAGAGCGAACCCACCGCGCGCATGCGCGAGGCCGAACGCGCGTTTCGCACCGCGCTCAAACTTGGCGTCACCATCGGCAACGGCAGTGACGTCGGGGTATTCACCCACGGCGACAACTGGCGCGAACCGGCCAACATGGTGCGCGATGGCATGACACCGACACAGGCTTTACACGCCGCCACCGACGTGGCCGCGCGCATCCTGCGCCAGCAGGACAAGTTCGGGCGCGTCACGCCCGGCCTGCGCGCCGACCTCGTCGCCTTCAACGGCGACCCGAGTACACACATCGACGATCTGCAGCATCCCGCCTTCGTGATGAAGGACGGCACCATTTACCGCACACCCCAAGCGATCCCATGACCGACTTCCTGATCCGTCCCATCGAATCGTGCGACAACCCCGCTGTCGCCTACATCATCCGAGCCGTCATGCCGGAGTTTGGCGCCGATGGCCCCGGCTTCGCCATTCATGATGCCGAAGTGGACACCATGTATCACGCCTACGCGCGACCGCGCAGTGCGTATTTCGTGGTGGAGCGCGATGGCGTGGTGATCGGCGGTGGCGGCATTGCACCACTGGAAGGTGGCGATGCGGATGTGTGCGAGCTGCGCAAGATGTATTTCCTGCCCGAAGCGCGCGGCATCGGCGCCGGCAGCGCCATGATGTTGCGCTGCCTCGACGCTGCGCGCGCGCACGGTTTTCGCCAGTGCTATCTCGAAACGCTGACCGGCATGGATGCAGCCCAGACGTTGTATCGTCGTCACGGCTTTACCACGCTGGATGCGCCCTTGGGCGGCACAGGTCACTTCAGCTGCGACAAGTTTTTCATCCTGAACTTGTGAGGCACGGCCATGGCTAGCCACGACGCTCGCATTGACGCTTACATCGCCAAGTCGGCGCCCTTCGCACAGCCCGTGCTCGAACGCCTGCGGGCGGTGATTCACGAAGCCTGCCCGGGAGTCGAGGAAGACATCAAATGGAGCATGCCGTTCTTCGTCTACAACGGTGCATTGCTGTGCAACATGGCGGCGTTCAAGCAGCACTGCAGCTTTGGCTTTTGGCAGCGCCGTGGCGTGCTCGGCGAGACGGGCGAAAAAGGCATGGGCCAATTCGGCCAGTTGACCTCGCTGAACGACTTGCCACCAAAAAATGCGCTCATCGCGCACATCAAGAAGGCGATGGTGCTGAACGAATCGGGCGAGAAGACCAAGCGCCCATCAAGCGCGACCAAACCGCCAGCGGTCATGCCCGAGGACGTGGCCGCCCTGCTCGCACAGCGCAAGCATGCCGCCGCACGGAAAACCTACGATGGCTTCCCACTCAGCGCCCAGCGTGAGTACGTGGAGTGGATCTCCGATGCCAAGACTGAGGCCACACGGCAGAAACGCATCGCCACCACGCTGGAATGGCTGGCTGAAGGCAAGCGCCGCAACTGGAAATACGAGTCATGCTGAAAGCGCCGGTGCTCCGCTTCGAGATCGACGACCCGGCCTCGCCGGACGTCGTGCCGCTGCTGCATGAATTGGACGGCTATCTGTCGGAGCTCTATCCAACCGCCAATATCCAACCGATGTCGGTGGAAGCACTGCGCCAACCCAACGTCACCTTCCTCACCGCGCGCGTGGACAACACGCCGGTCGCGTGCGGCGCCTGCATGCGGCACGAAGACTATGTGGAAGTGAAACGCATGTACGTACTCCCCGCCTGCCGCGGACTGGGCCTGGGCAAGCAGCTGCTCCAAGCACTGGAATCGGAAGTGGCGCGCACGGGTGGCGCGTTGGTTCGCCTGGAAACCGGTACCGCCCAAGCCGAGGCATTGGAACTCTACGAACGCGCCGGCTACCGTCGCTGTCCGCCGTTCGGCGAACATCGCGCCAACCCGCGCAGCGTCTGCATGGAAAAATCGCTCACATGATCCGCATCGCCCACACCGACGACGCCGCTGCCGTCCACGACATTTACATACCGTCCGTCCTCGAGGGCGTGGCCACGTTCGAGACCGAGCTGCCGGGCGTAGAGGCCATGCGCGAACGCATCGTCGGTCGGCTGCGCCAATACCCTTGGCTGATCTGGGAAGAGGACGGCCGCGTACTGGCCTACGCCTACGCCAGCCGTTTCCGCGAACGTGCCGCCTACGACTGGATCGCCGAAACCTCCATCTACGTGCATGCCGATGCACGCCGACGCGGCATCGCGCGCCGGCTCTACGCCCTGCTGCTGGACGCCATGACCCTGCAAGGGCTGAACCAGGCGGTGGGCGTCATCACCCTGCCCGGCGAAGTCAGCGTGGCCATGCATGAAGCCATGGGCTTCACCCCGGCAGGCGTCTGGCGCAGCTCCGGCTACAAGCTGGGCCAATGGTGGGATGTGGGCGTGTGGCAAAAGGAGCTGCAGACGCCGGAAACCCCGCCCCGCCCGGTGCTTTCCTTCGAGAACCTGCGCCAGACCCGTGAATGGGCCGAACTGGTACGGCGCGTCAACGCCTGACCTTGCTGTAGCAGCGCCCCCCGCCACAAGCAAACGCAGCGATAACGCCGTGGTCGCGCACAGGGTGGCCCCTACAGGGCACCGGCCGGGCTCCTCGGCTACCATTCCACTTTTGACTTAGCGGGAACCCCCATGCAGCTCAACCTGGTCAAGGCGATCATCACCGGCGGCGCCTCCGGTCTCGGCCACGCCGTGGCGCAATTTCTCGTCGCCAACGGCGGCAAGGTCGCGCTGTTCGACGTCAACGAAGAGAAGGGCCAGGAAGCGGCCAAGGCGCTGGGCGGCCACTTTTTCCGCACCGACGTGACCTCCGAGGATGGCGTCTCCGCCAATGTCACCGCCGCGCGCGACGCGATGGGCGGGCTGAACGTGGTGATGAACTGCGCCGGCATCCTGGGCGCGGGTCGCATGCTGGGCAAGGACGGCCCGATGCCGCTGAACACCTTCGCCACCACCGTGATGGTGAACCTGGTGGGCAGCTTCAACGTGGCCAAGGCCGCTGCCAGCCTGATGCAGACCAACGAGGCCGGCGAAGACGGCGAGCGCGGCGTGATCATCAACACCGCATCCGTCGCCGCCTTCGAAGGCCAAATCGGCCAGGCCGCCTACTCCGCGTCCAAGGGTGGCGTGGTCGGCATGACGCTGCCGATGGCGCGCGAACTGTCGCGCTTTGGCATCCGCGTGGTGACCATCGCACCGGGCATCTTCTGGACGCCGATGGTGGATGGCATGCCGCCGCAGGTGCAGGAGTCGCTGTCCGCGTCGATTCCGTTCCCGTCGCGGCTGGGCAAGCCCGATGAGTTCGCCAACACGGTGGGCTTCATTCTCGGTAATCGCTACATCAACGGCGAAACCATTCGCCTCGATGGCGCGGTGCGTCTGCAGCCGAAGTAATTCTTCATTCCGTCATTCCAGCACCCCCCTGAAAGGGGCAAGGGTCGGAATGACGAACCAACACTCCAGCCATTCCGGTCTCACACAATGAAAGCTTCCGACGTCAAGAAAGGCAACGTAGTCGAACACGAAGGCAACGTGTACCAGGTGCGCGATATCGAGCGCAGCGCGCCCACCGCGCGTGGTGGCAATGTCACGTTCCGCTTCACCATGTATTCGATTCCCGGTGGCCGCAAGTTCGACCTGAGCCTGCGCGCCGACGACGACCTCAAGGAAATGGACCTGGTGCGCCGCGAGGCGAACTTCTCGTACATGGACGGGGAGGTCTTCGTGTTCATGGACAAGGAGGACTACACCCAGTACCTGCTGTCGCCGGAACTGGTGGGCGACAACGCGGGCTATATCGTCGAGGACATCGAGGGTTACTACGTGCAGGTCATCGACGATGCGCCGGTGGGCCTGCAGGTGCCGACCAGCGTGACGCTCACCGTGGTCGATACCGCGCCGGAAATGAAGGGCGCCAGCGCCACCAAGCGCACCAAGCCGGCCAAGCTCAATACCGGCATCGAGATCCAGGTGCCCGAGTACGTCAGCAACGAAGAAAAGGTATGGGTGAACACGCTCACCGGCGAGTTCGCTGGCCGCGCCTGATCCGCGCCGTTCCGCACGCTCCAACGGCGTCCTTTGCAGGGCGCCGTTTTTTCTTCACTTGACCACGGCGCATCGCTGGGGCAGCTTCGGGCCATCGCCCCCGCCCCATGACCGCCATGCCCTCCCCCTTCTTACGGCGTGTGCTGCTGCCATTGCTGCTGGCCGTGCTCGCCGGCTGCGCCCCCGTGCCGGTGCACAACCCGATCGCCCAATGGGTGCCGTCGCCAAACTTCGACCAGCGCCGGCCGGTGCTGATCGTGCTGCACTTCACCGACGATGATTCGGCCCAGCAAGCCTTGCAGACGCTGCGTACCCACAACAGCGGCGGCCCGGTCAGCTCGCACTATCTCATCGGCAACAATGGCCACATCTATCAACTGGTGGATGACAGCCAGCGCGCGTGGCACGCCGGTGCCGGACGCTGGGGCACCATTACCGACGTCAACTCGGCGTCGATCGGCATCGAGCTGGACAACAATGGCGACTCGCCATTCAGCCAGGTACAGATCGACAGCCTGCTGCGCCTGCTTGCCGACCTGACTGACCGACTGCGTATTCCCCGCACCCAGATCATTGGACACGAGGATCTCGCTCCTGGACGCAAGGATGACCCTGGCCCGCTATTCCCCTGGCAACAGCTGGCCAATGCCGGTTTTGGGCTGTGGCCGCGTGTGCCGCTGATCGATCCGCCGGCGGATTTCGATCCATGGGCGGCGCTCGGCCTGATCGGCTATCCCCTGGATAATCGCACCGCAGCGGTCCGTTCGTTCCATCACCATTTCCGCGGCATGGACGGCGACACGCTCGACGCACAGGACCTGCGCATCCTTTACGCGCTGGCCCGTCAGTTAGGTGCAGGTTCGTAGGGCCATCCCTTCGCATTTCGTCGCATCCGCTTCAGGATGGCTGAGGCAAAATCAACGAATCGTTTAGGAGCGAACGAAGCACCATGCCTGCCGCCGGTTACTCGCTACGCGCCACTGTCGTTGACAGCCTGATCACGACCAAGCGGCCGGATGTGCCTGTGCGGGTGGTCGTGCGCAATACCGCCGCGGTGATCCTGCCGCTGGCCATCGGTATCGCGAGCGGGCACCCGGGCATTGGCCTGGGCATCGGCGCCGGCGCACTGGACACCATGTTCTCCGATCAGCCCGGTCCGTATCGCCAGCGCATGACACGGCTGCTGCTGGCCTCACTGGCAGCCGGCCTCGCCTCGCTGATCGGATTCCTGATCGGCGATCAGCTGATACCCATCATGATCGCCACGGCCGTGTTCGGTTTCTGCGGCGGCCTGCTGGTGATATTTGGCGCCGACATGACCCGCGTGGGCATGACCAGCATGATCCTGCTGGTGGTCACCGCCGCCACGCCACGCCCGCTGGGCGAGGCCCTGGGGGCGGCTGGGCTGATCTTTGCCGGTGGTCTACTGCTAACCCTGTTCTCGGTAGCCGCCTGGCCCTTGCAGCGCTATCGCCCCGAGCGCCACGCGCTGGCCACGGTCTATCGCGGTCTGGCCGCACTGGCCCGGCAACAGGACCACGACGACGCCGATGTACCCGCTCTCACCGATGCCATGACCACGTTGCAGCACACCCTGCTGGGCCGGCACCACGCCCGCGGTCGCGCCATGGAAGCGTTCGGCGTGCTGCTGGAGCTGGCCGAACGCATTCGCCTGGAACTCACCGCCATGGCGGAGCTGCGGGCCAATCCGACCATCCACACCATGTTCCGCGGTGACGCCGCACGCGTGCTCACCGCCGTCGCGGACGCACTGGAAGCGGGCGACTCGCCCCAGCAGGCCGAGCACGCGCTGCAGACCCTGCAGGCCAGCGAAAACGCCTTGCTTGGCAACGGCGGCAATGCCGATGGCCTGGCCACGCACATCCACGCGCTCTCCGGCCAGCTTGCCGCGGCGGTGCGCAACGCCAACTGGGCCGGCAGCCGCGGTGAACTGCGCGCCGCCGCCGCCGAAACGCCGCTGCCCGCCGCGCTGCGCAGCAGTTCGGCCCGGGCCACACTGCGCGCCAATATCACGCCCAATTCGGTGGCCTTCCGCCATGCGGTGCGCAGCGCGATCACCCTTACCGCCACGCTATTCGTGGCGCGCCAGCTGCAATTGCCGCACGGCTATTGGTTGCCGATGACCGCCGCCATCGTGCTGCGGCCGGACTTTGCCGCCACCTTCAACTTCGGCCTGCTGCGCGTGGTCGGCACGGTGCTCGGCCTGGTGCTTACCACCTTCCTGCTGCACATCACGCCACATGACGCCTGGGCGCACCTCGCGCTGATGGCGGTGCTGTGCATGGCGTTCCGTTACCTGGCCACAGCCCACTACGGCATCGCCGTGGCCGCGCTGACCGGCACGGTGGTAATCCTGCTGTCCTACGAAGGCGTCAACTCCGGCGACGCGGTGATGGATCGCGTGATCAATACCGCGCTGGGCAGCGGCATGGCCCTGATCGCCTACGTGCTATGGCCCACTTGGGAACGCGGTCGCGCCCGCGCTGCCTTGTCGGACATGCTGGACGCCTATGGCGATTACCTGCACGCCCTGGCACGCCCGGAGCGCCGCGACGGTCGTCGCGAGGCGCGAACCGCCGCCCGCACCGCGCGTAGCAATGCCCAGGCCTCGCTGGATCGCATGGCCGCCGAACCCGCCACCCCTCCGGCCCTGCAAGAGCTGGCGAACGCGCTCTTCGCCAACGGCAACCGCCTCGCACGCACCGCGATGACGCTGGAAGCATTGATCGATGACCATAACAACCTGCCCGAGACAGTTGAGATGTGTGCGTTCGTCGATCACACCGCCACGGCATTGCACGAAATCGCCTCGGCGCTGCGTGCGCAGCGTGCACCGGAGCGCTTGCCCGACTTGCATAGCCTGCAGCGTACATACGCGGCGTTGCTTGGGATGGCGGAGGATCGTCAGGCGGCGGAGCTGTTGGCCCGTATCAGCGATCGGTTGGTGGACAACGTCAATACGTTGGCTCATGTGACGGGGCGGAGCCCTCATCGGTCGACGGCGACGGTTTGATTCGACTGCTTCCTCTGCCCTCCGGAGGGCGGCTTGGGGTGAGGGGCTCGCGGTGGTGCTTCTTTGGTCGTGATCCCGGCGCAAGCATAAGCGCGGAGCGCGCTCGCCGTCGTGATCCCTGAGAAAGCAGCAGGCGCTTTACAACAGCGAAGCTGGTCATCCAATCCGTTTGCGCGTTGGTTGCGGCGCTATCGCCAGGGTGCCGCTTACGCAGCGGGCGTTTCGATC
>OUWB010000571.1_pt2 | contig 11802 bp, 11 predicted proteins | sample 1779821 | NCBI WGS metagenome assembly OUWB01 (sample SAMEA3914806, study PRJEB12502) | metagenome | biome: forest; material: soil | place: Canada | collected 2011-08-03 | depth 0.1 m
GCCAGGCCCACGCTCATGTTGCGCGACTGGGGGCTGGAGCAGGTCAGCACCAGATCGCCCAGGCCGCACAGCCCGGCCACGGTCTGGCTCTCGGCGCCCGAGGCTGTGGCCAGGCGCGTCAGCTCGGCGAAGCCGCGGGTGATCACCGCCGCATGGGCGCTGCGGCCCAGCTCGCGGCCTTCGACGATGCCGCAGGCTATGGCCAGCACGTTCTTGACCGCCCCGCCGATCTCGGCCCCGATCAGGTCGCGGGCCCAGTAGGGGCGGAAGCTGGGCAGGGCGATGGCCTGGGCCAGGGCGCGGCCCTGGTCGGCGTCGGCGCAGGCCAGGGTCACCGCCGTGGGCAGGTCGCGGGCCACGTCGGCGGCGAAGCTGGGGCCGGACAGCACCGCCGCCGTGGCGCGGGGCAGGGTCTCGGCCAGCACCTCGGTCATCAGCTTCAGCGAGCCGCGCTCCACCCCCTTGGCGCACAGCACCACCGGGGTTCCGGCGCGCAGGTGCGGGGCCAGGGCGGTCAGGGTGGCGCGCATGTGCTGGGCGGGGCACACGGCCAGGATCAGGTCGCTATGGCGCAGGTCGGCCACGTCCTCGGTGGCCTGCAGCGAGTCCTCCAGGGTCACGCCCGGCAGGAACAGGGGATTTTCGTGTTCGCGGTTGATGGCGTCGACCACCTCGGCCTCGCGCGCCCACAGCAGGGTGGACAGGCCCGCGCGGGCGCACACCTGGGCCAGGGCCGTGCCCCAGGCCCCGCCGCCGATCACCCCGGCGCTGGAAAAACGGCTCATGCCTTGGCTCCTTTGCGGCCGGGAACATGGGTGGGGTTGGCCAGGGCGGCGGCTTCGTCCAGCGGCCAGCGCGGACGGGCGGCCGCGTCCAGGCCATCGGTCAGGCCCAGGGCCAGGCGCTCGGCTCCGGCCAGGGCGATCATCGCCGCATTGTCGGTGCAATAGGCCAGCGGCGGGGCCGAGAAGCTGAACCCGGCCTTGTCGGCGACGGCGCTCAAGGCCCGGCGCACCGCGCCGTTGGCCGCCACGCCGCCGGCCACCACCAGGCGCCGGTCGCCGCCCCCATGAGCGGCGAGATAGAGGCTCATGGCCCGCTCGGTGCGCTCGGCCAGCTGGCGGGCGATGGCGGCCTGGACCGCGGCGGCCAGGTCGCGCCGATCCTCGGGCGCGCTCAGGCCCTCGGCCACGCGCGCGGCCGCCGTCTTCAGACCGGAGAACGAGAAATCGCAGCCCTCGCGGCCCAGCAGGGCGCGGGGCAGGGAAAAGCGGCCGGCGTCGCCACCCTCGGCCAGCCGCTCCAGGGCCGGGCCGCCGGGATAGGGCAGGCCCAGGGTCTTGGCGATCTTGTCGAAGGCCTCGCCGGCGGCGTCGTCGATGGTCGAGCCCAGCCGCCGGCAGCGGCCCACCCCGGCCACGTCCAGCAGCTGGCAATGGCCGCCCGAGACCAGCAGCAGCAGGAACGGATAGTCGATCTGGCCGCCCAGCCGGGCCGAGACGGCGTGGCCCTCCAGGTGGTTGACCGCCACCAGCGGCAGGCCGCGCGCCAGGGCGATGGCCTTGGCCGCCGACAACCCGACCATCACCCCGCCCACCAGGCCGGGCCCGGCGGTGGCGGCCACGCCGTCCAGCTCGGTCCAGCCCAGGCCGGCCTCGTCCAGCGCCCGGCGGATCACGCCGTCGATCAGCTCCACATGCGCCCGCGCAGCGATCTCGGGCACTACGCCGCCAAAGGGCGCGTGCTCGGCGATCTGGCTGGCGACCACCGAAGAGCGCACGATGGCTTGGCCCGCGCCGGCCTGGACCACGGCGGCGGCGGTCTCGTCGCAGCTGGTCTCGACACCGAGAATTGTGAAGGTTTGTTGCGGGCGCATCGCGGCTCCTGTAGCAGGCCTGAAAGGCCCGCGCGACGTTCGCCATGACGTCCCATGCACAGGGAGCCCGATCCTGTCCCAGCCCCTGGTCCGTATCGGCACCCGCGCCTCCAAGCTGGCCCTGGCCCAGGCCGGCCAGATGCAGCGGCGCATCGCGGCGGCGCTCGGCTATGGTCCGGAGGAGGCGCAGGCCGTCGCCCCCCTGGTCCATATCACCACCACCGGCGACCGGGTGCAGGACCGCCGTCTGCTGGAGATCGGCGGCAAGGCGCTGTTCACCAAGGAGATCGAGGAGGCCATGCTGGAGGGCCGCATCGACTGCGCGGTCCACTCGATGAAGGACGTGCCGGTCCAGCGCCAGCCGGGCCTGGTGCTGGCCGCGATCCCCGAGCGCGAGGATGTGCGCGACGCCTTCGTCAGCCTGGACTATGAGGCGCTCAGCGCCCTGCCGCGCCATGGCCGCCTGGCCACGGCCAGCCTGCGCCGCCAGGCCCAGGCCCTGTTCGCGCGGCCGGACCTGCAGGTCGCGCCCATGCGCGGCAATGTCGACACCCGGCTGGTCAAGCTGGAGCGGGGCGAGGCCGACGCCATCATCCTGGCCATGGCCGGCCTCAAGCGCCTGGGCCTGACCCATGTGGCGCGCGCGGCCCTGGATCCCGTGCTGGCTCCGCCCGCGCCCGGCCAGGGCGCCTTGGCCATCGAGACTCCCGAACACCTGGCTCAGGCGGACTGGGTGCGCGCCCTGGATCACGCCCCCAGCCGCCTGGCGGTGGTCGCCGAGCGTGGGGCTTTGGAGGCTCTGGAAGGCTCGTGCCGCACCGCCGTCGGCTGCCACGCCCGGCGCGAAGGCGACGATCTGGTGCTGGTGGTCGAGGCCCTGACCCCGGACGGCCGCGCCCGCTTCCGCCGCCAGGGGGTGATCGCCTATGCCGAGCACGATCCCGGCGCCGCCGAGCGCCTGGGCCGCGAACTGGCGCTGGAGATCAAGGCCGAGGGCGGCGCGGCCCTGATCTGGGAAGGGTGAGCGCCTGCGCCGGATGCGATCCTGGTGAATTAAACCTCGTCATCCCGGCCGGAGCGCCGGGATCCAGGGGCCGGCCCACGCCCTCCTGGGTCCCGGATCGGTCCTACGGACCGTCCGGGATGGCGAGCAATAAAAATGCTTGTCCTGTCGGACCTTTTAACGCCCGCAGTTGAGCCCCAGCCCTAAAACCGCAGCATCAGCGCCCGCACGCCGGCGACGATCACCGCCCACAGCAGGACATTGACCGTCAGGGCGGCGATCCGCGCCCAGGCGACGCGGCCCGTCCAGGCCGGCCACGCGATCTTGCGCGGCGTCGCTTTGGCCTCGGAGACCGCATGATGGGCGGTGGTATGAAACAGGGTCATCTATTCGCGCTCACGAATTGGCGTCAGCCGGCGGGGACAGGTCCCGGCCATTGATCTTGAGATACAGGGTGGTCATCTCGCGCCGGGTCGCCTCGATCGGCGTCCAGCGTTCCTCGGCGATCTCGCGCACCGACCGGCCCCAGGCCAGGCCGCGGCCCACGGCGATCTCGCCCGCGGTCAGGTCGAAACTGCGCGCCAGGGCCGCCTCGCAGGCCTCCAGCATCGCCAGGCTGGCTTCGCGCAGGGGCCGCAGTGTGACCAGCACCGGCGCGGTGTCGGAGGTCACGCCCTGGACCAGGCTGAGCTTGATCAGATGGCCGAAACCCTCGCTGTCGAAGGCCACGTTGTGGCGCAGGCATTGGGCCAAGCCGTCGCGCGCAGCCCGGGCCACGTCGCCCAAGGCCTCGGCGAGGCCGGTGTCGCCGACCAGGGACACCGCCTGCAGGCGGCCGTTCCACAGCCGGATCACGTCGCCGGCCTCGATCAGCCGGCCGGCCAGCAGCGACTGAGCCAGCGCCCGGCCGCTTTCGTCGATCACCAGTCCAGGCAGTTTGAAGGCGTCGCACAGGACGATCTGGGCGTGAACCGCCTCGTCCAGGCTCGCCGCCCCGCGCTGATCAGGGCGGGCCGCCTCACGGCGATAGGCGCCTTTACGGGACATTTCGTCCCGCGCCACACTTGAACGTTCCTCCACCAGACGTCTCCCGTCTGCAACCGGCCCCTTGACGGAGACTCAGTTGGCTGTCTGCCAGCGAGAATCACGCGCTCTCGCCTTATCTGCAACGGATTTTTGCGGGTTTGGGTCCACAAGATGGTGAGCTAAATCGCCTCAGTGCGGCGTGGCGCCTCCTTGAAAACCACGCGCGCCGGTTTTGTGGGCAATCAACCGCTAGTAGGGCGCCCATGTCGCAGGCGCCATGCTAAGCGAACGGGCATGAGCTCGCCGCCGCCGTCTCGGCGCCCAAATCCACGTCTGTGGGTCACTCGGGCCCAGCCCCAGGCCGAGGCCACGGCGCGCCGCTTGGCCGCCCTGGGCTGGACGCCGGTGATCGCGCCGGTTCTGGTCCTGACGCCGCTCGCCGCCGCCCCGGACCTGGCCGGCGTCGAGGCCCTGGCCTTCACCAGCCAGGCGGCGGTCCAGGCCTTCGCCGCCACGACCCCCGAACGCGGTCTGCCGGTGTTCGCCGTGGGCGAGGCCACCGCCGCCGCGGGGCGGCGGGCCGGTTTCGCCCAGGTGACCGTCCCGGCGCCCGCCGCCGGCGCCGAGGCCCTGGCCGCGCTGATCGCCCAGGCGCGCCCTGCCCTGGTCCTCAATCCCACCGCCCGCCATCCCGCCGTCGACCTCGCCGTCCTGCTGGCGGCGCGCGGCGTCTCTGCGCGCTCGCTCGCGGTCTATGACAACGGCGCCAGCGATCTCGCCGCCGCGCCGGCGGATCTGGGCGGCGTGCTGGTCCATTCGCCGCTGGCGGCCCGGCGCGTAGCGACGCTGCTGACCCCTGAGAGCGCCGCCAATCTTGGCCTATGGGCGATCTCGCCGGCCGCAGCCGCGCCCTTGGCCGGCCTGGGCTTCGCGCGCATCGTCGTCGCCGATCAGCCGGACGAGGCGGCGCTGCTGGCCGCCCTGGGCGAGGCGCCATGACCCGGCCGCCCGACCCGCAGGACGACGACCGGCCGCGCACCGGCCTGGGCGTGGTCTTCTGGGCCTCGATCCTGTTCTGCTTCGCCTGCGTGCTGGCCGGCGCCGCCGTGGCCTGGCTGGGCCCGACCTGGTTTCCGCCGCGCCCGGCCCCTGCGGCCTCATCGCCATCCCCGCCCGGCTTGGCAAGCCCGCCCCGCCCCGCTAAAAGTCCAGCCTCTCGTCCAGCCGAGTCGTCGAACCCCGACGCCAAGGCCGATCGCGGGCCGCCTTAGCTCAGCCGGTAGAGCGGCGCATTCGTAATGCGTAGGTCAGGTGTTCGAGTCACCTAGGCGGCACCATCCCTAAATCCCTGAGTCTGGTCCGGCCGCTGCATGCAAGGGCCGGCTCCTCACCCCCGCCGTGGACGCACGCCCGGTTCCTGCTGCGGCAGGCTCTGCACGGTCGGGACCGCCGGCGCCGGCAGGCCCATGGCCCTTTCTTCGGCCATCAGCAGGGCGTGCTCGGTCTCCGGCAGCTTGGGGGTGTCGAAGCGGGCGGGGGCGCCGAAGCCGAAGGCCGCGGTCAGGTCGCCGCAGGTCTGGCGCCGCCAGGCGGTCAGGTTGGGAATCTCCACCCCGAACCGGGCCTCGATCAGCCTCAGGGCCGAGGTGTGGTCGAAGGTGTCGCCGCACACCCAGCCGCCGCGGCTGAAGGGCGAGATCACCAGGCACGGCACGCGGAAGCCCAGGCCGATGGGCAGGCCCTGGACGAACTCGCCCGGCGTGCCCGGCTCCGGGGTCGGCGGCGCCACATGGTCGAACTGGCCGTCGTTCTCGTCATAGTTCAGGATCAGGGCGGTGCGCGCCCAGAGCTTGGGGTTCGACCACAGGGCTTCGAGCAGCTGCGCAGTATGGTGTTCGCCTTCGGCCGGCAGGTAGTCGGGGTGTTCAGACTGGTAGGAGGGCGGCACGATCCAGGTCACCTGGGGGATGTTCCCCGTGCGCAGGTCCGACAGCAGCTCGTAGAACGGCCGGTCGCGCATGGCGTTCTCATAGAGCGGCGCGCTGTGCGGCAGGTGCTGGTACTGGGTGAAATACTGGCAGACGTTGCAGCCGTAGTCGTCCAGGTCGTGATAGATGCGCCAGCTGATCCCGGCCTTCTCAAGCCGCTCGGGATAGGTCTCCCACGAATAGGCCCGCCCGCGATTGTTAAGCGCCGGCCCGCCGTGCTGGCCGTCGGGGTCGATGGTGGCCGTCATCAGATAGTAGCGGTTGGGATGGGTCGGGCCGAACACCGAGCAGTGGTAGCCGTCGCAAATGGTGAAGGCGTCGGCCAGGGCGTAGTAATAGGGCAGATCCTCGCGGGTCAGGTAGCCCATGGTCAGGGGTCCGGCCTCGCCGTCGGCCGCGCGATGGGCGGCGATCCAGCGGTCCATGGCCCCGCCGTTCCAGGCCGCGTGCTGCGGGCCCCAGTCGTGGCTGAGGTCGTGTAGGCGCTGGGCGCTGGTGGCGCGGGTGTTGAGGCGGAACGGCAGCACGTGTCCGTCCGGGTTCAGCGGGTCGGCCTGGCGCAGCAGCGAGCCGCCGCCGGCCAGCTTGGCGCGCGGATCATCGAAGCCGCGCACCCCGCGCAGCGAACCGAAATAGTGGTCGAAGGCGCGGTTCTCCTTCATCAGGATGATGATGTGGTCGATGTCGCTCAGCTTGGCCGGAGCGGCGGGGCCGCTGGTCTGGGCGAGCGCCGGACTCACGGGCAGGGCCGAGGCTGCGGCGGCGGCCTGGATCAGGCGGCGGCGAACGATGTCGGACATGGCGGACCCTCGATCACAATAAGCAGGACGCTGGTGCGTTATCCGCCGATCGTGAAGCTTTTTATGCCGATTTCGAATGTGTCGAGCTCGATATCCTTCGGCTGATCAACGGTTTCCCGGAGAAGTTTCCTCATGCGCCGGGGAATAGTTCCCGGCCTATAGTCATAATGTTCCCGTCCGGATGAAACGACTTGTGACCTTGCGTCGCCGGATTAAGGCTGGCCGGCGCCCTGGTTCAAAAGTGGAGACTCTCCATGCGCGTCGTGATCCTCAGCCTCGCCGCCGCCGGCGCGCTTGTCCTGGCCGCGGCCCCGGCCTTGGCCATGACCTTCCAGGTCTCGGCCGCCGGCGCGCCGGCCAGCGCCCATTTCTCGGATCCGGACGCCCGGTTCGGCGGCGACAGCGCCAGCCTGCAGGGCGTGTCCCGCCAGGCCATGGACGGTCCGGGCGTCTATACCGGCATCTATGCGCCGGTGTCCGGGCCGGTCCCGGCGGCGCAGGCTGGTCCGGCCGGCGGCCCGGCGCCGACGGTGAGCGCCGTGGTTCCGCTCAGCGCGCCCAAGACACGTTGAGGTCGGATTGATTCAAAAGGGATCGTCACCGCCGGGCTTGTCCCGGCGGCCATAAGCACGAGCGTTCGTAGACGGCCCTGAGGGGTTCGAGCGTATGGGCTACCGGCATTCCGCGCTACGCTCCAGCCGGTCGGAACGGGAAAAGGGATTGAGCGCGCCCAGCACTCAACGAGCTTTAGGCGCCCAGTCGCCTTTGAACTTGGGCCCGCGCCGCACCGCCAGCTCCAGCGTCGCGCCTACAACCAGCACGCCAGCGCCGAACAACGCGCCCAGGCCCAGCTCGGCCAGGGAGGCGTAGAGCATCCAGGCGGCCACCAGCATGAAGGCTGCCGGAAACAGCGGGAACAGCGGCGTGCGCACCGGCCGCTCGGCCTCGGGATAGGTCAGGCGCAGGCGGATGGCCGCGCCCATGCTGAGCAGGATGAACAGCCAGTAGACCGGCGTCATATAGTCGACCATGGCGTTGAACCCGCTCTGGGCGAAGCCGGCCGCGGCGGTCAGGGCCATGGCGAACCCGCCCTCGGCCAGCACCGCTCGCGCCGGAGTTCCGCGCTGCGCGCTCCAGCGGCCCAGGAAGGCCAGGGCCGGGATGTCGCGGGCGGCGGCGTAGGTGGTGCGCGCGCCGACGATCAGGGTGGAGTTGATGCTGGCTATGGCCGAGACGCCCACCACCCCTACGATCAGGGCCGCGCCCGGAGCGCCGAAGGCGCGGCGCATCAGGTCGGCGGCCGGCGCCGTGCTGCGCGCCAGGCCCTCCGCGCCCAGGCTGGAGAGCATGGCCCCGTTCAAAGCCAGGTAGACGGCCATCAGGATGGCGATCGAGCCGATGATCGCCACCAACATGCCATGGCGGCTGGAGCGTACCTCGGCCGACAGGGTGGCCGCGTCGCTCCAGCCCCCATAGGCCAGGAAGATATAGATCAGCGCCACCGAGACCTGGCCCAGCGGCGGGACCGCGGCCCTGGCTGTCGCGGCGGCGTGGGCCACGGGCGCGGGGCCGACAGCCAGGCCGGCGGCGACCACGCTGGCGAAGCCGGCCGCCACCGCCGTCACCAGCGCCGCCTGGGTCAGGAAACCCAGCTTCACATGGGCCAGGTTCAGGCCGGTCATCACCGCCACCGTGGCCAGGGCGAAGGCGACCCGTCCCGCATGGCCCAGGGGCCACAGCGCGCCCGCATAGTCGGCGAACATATAGGCCATCAGCGCGATCCAGCCGGTGTGCATGATCGAGAACCGCGACCAGGCGAACAGGGCGCCCACGCGCGGACCCCAGGCGCGGCGCAGGAAGGCGTAGTCGCCGCCCGGATCGGGGAAGGCGGCGGCCATCTCCACATAACACAGCGCCCCGACCATCGAGATCAGCCCGCCCAGCGTCCACAGGCCGAAGAAATGCCAGCGGCCCACGCTCTGGGCCACGGTGGGCGCGGTCTTCAGCGTGTCGGTGGTCATGATCATGCCCAGGGCCAGCAGGGTCGCCTGGCCGACGCCCAGATGGCGTCGCGGCGCGGCGTCAGGGGCGGTGGCGGTCACTCGGCGAGGCTCTCTGGAATAATGGGCGCAAGGTCTGCGGCCGGGTCCGGCAAGCTTAACCTCCGTTAGGCAAATCCATAAACGCTCGCTTAGCTTCGCCGTGGGAAAACGCTTTCATGGATAGGCCTGTCCCGCGAGGGCCGGCAAGTCGAGGCGCGTTGCGATGACATTCCGCTTCCTTCGCGACCGGCGCGGCGCGGTCAGCGTACTGAGCGCGGTGATCTTCCCGGTGCTGGTGGGCGCCTTGGGCCTGGTGGCCGACTATGGCTACGCCCTGGTGGGCAAGACCGAGAACCAGCGCGTGGCCGACATGGCAGCCTATGCCGGCGCCCTGGCCTATAACAGCACCAGTTCGACCAGCAGCATGACCTCGGCGATCACCAATGTGATCACCCTGAACGGTGTGCCCAGCTCGGCGGTGACCTCCAGCCTGACCACCTCGCCCAGCGGCGACGGCAATCAGGCGGTGCAGGTGCGCATCGAGACCACCGATCCCCTGCACATCGCCGACGCCCTGGGCGGCGTGCGCTCGCTGACCCTGGGCGGCCTGGCCTATGCCGAGCTCAAGTCGGCCACGCCGGGCTGCATCATCGCCCTCAGCACCTCGGGCACGGGGGTCACGCTCAGCGGCGGCACCTCGCTGACCTCGTCCAGCTGCGCCATCGATTCCAACAACACGGTTTCCGTGCCCTGCGGCACCAGCATCACCACCATCGCGGTCAACTACGACTCCAGCAGCGTCCCCAGCCAGCCCTGCAGCGGCATCCAGCCGCCCAGCGGCACGGCTTCGGTCAAGTTCAAGAACACCAAGACTTCGGATCCCCTGTCGGGCAGCACCGAGGTCTCCGCCGCCACCGCGCGCATCACCACGGTCGCGGCCGAAACCGGGCCGTCCGGGCCCACCGGCGGCACGGCGGACACCTTCGGCTACAGCGGCACGCCGACCCTGCCGTCGGGCTGCTCGGGCGTGTTCTCCTCGCCCACCTGGACGGTGACCTGCTCGGGCGCGGGGCCGTTCAATTTCGGCGCGATCACGGTCAGCGGCGGCATCAAGCTGGTGGTGACCAACGCCAACACCGCCGCCACCTACAATATCAATGGCGGGATCAACACCGGCGGGGGCACCACCACCACCTTCGTGGCGGGGACCTACAACATCGGCCGCGCCTCCAGCAGCTGCAACGGCGGCGGCGACTACAGCATCTGCAACACCGGCACGACCCTGACCTTCGGCGGCCCCAGCACCTTCGTGCTGCAGGGCGGAGTGTATAATTCCGGCGGCGCGACCCTGACCATGGGCTCGGGCACGACCAACAGCTTCAATTTCGGCCCCAGCAGCGACGGCAACGCGGTCTATGTGGCCGGCGGCTCGACCACCGTCTTCGCCGACGCCACCGGCACGAGCGACCTGTTCCAGATGGTCGGCAATTTCAACGTGGCCAGCGGCGGCGGCAGCTGCGTGACCGTCAGCGCCGCCAGCCAGCACGACATCAACGGCTATTTCTCGGTCGCCGGCGGGGTCACCCTGGGGACCGGGACCTATACGGTGAACGGCTATGTGGGGCTGGGCGCCAATGGCGGCGGCGACGTCAGCTGCAACGGAACCACCGTGGGCATGAGCGGAACCGGGGTCACCTTCGTCATCTCCGGGACCAGCACGCCCAGCTCGGGCACATGCTCGGGTCAGGCCTTCTGCGTGGCGGCCGGCTACAACCACGTCACCCTGACCGCGCCCAGCTCGGGCACGCTGTCCCAGCTGCTGGTGGTCGGCCCGACCTCCACCAGCAACACCACCGGCGCGGCCTTCGCCGAGGGGGCCGCGGCCACCAGCCTGTCGGGAACCTTCTACTTCCCCAACGGCCCCATAAGCCTCAGCGGCGGGGCCAGCGTCGGCAACGGCTCGTCCCAGTGTCTGGAGATGATCGGCTCGCAGATCACCCTGTCGGGCGGCACGGCCCTGGCCTCGACCTGCATCTCCGGCGGCGCCAGCTCGGCGGCGGTGGTGCTCGTCCAATGACGCTCGGCCGCTCCAGCCCATCCGCGCCGTCCTGGCGCCGCGCGCTCGGCCTCTGGCGGCGCGACCGGCGAGGCGTGGCGGCGGTGGAGTTCGCCATGGTGGCGCCGATCTTCTGCGCCATGCTGGCGGCGGCGGTCGACTTCGGCGGGGTGCTGCACACCAAGTTCGAACTGGATTCGGCGGTTTCGGCCGGAGCCAACTACGCCATGGTCAACGCTTCGGAGGCGACCGCCTCCAGCGGCGCCACCCTGGCCGGCGTGGTCTCGACCATCGTCGCCACCAGCCAGGGCGCCGGCTGGGCCAATGACAGCGTCGTGGTCAACAACGGCCCGTCCTCGTCGATGGCCAGCGGGACCAGCAGCACCGGCGGCACGGCCGCCAACGCCAACAACTGCTATTGCCCGACGGTCAGCGCCAGCACGGTGACCTGGGGCTCGTCCGCCGTCTGCGGCTCGGCCTGCTCCGGCGGCGGCATCGCCGGCAAGTTCGTGCAGATCAGCGCCAGCCACGTCTATACGCCGATGTTCTCCAGCTATGGCCTGGTGCAGAACAACACCATCACCGCCAGCGCCGTGGTGGAGGTGCAATGAGCCGCCGGTTGCTGCTGTTGGCCATCCGCGCTTTCTCGCAGGCTCGTTCCGGGGCGACGGCGGTCGAGTTCGCCATCGTCGCCGTGCCGCTGGTGCTTTTGTCCTTCGGCGTGGTCGAGTATGGACGCCTGGAATGGACCCGCCAGGCGCTCGAGGACGCCGCCGTGTCGGGCGCGCGCTGCATGGGCGTGCTCAACAGCAGCTGCGCGGCCAGCGGCGCCTATAACGCCACCTCGGCCAGCAGCTATGTGATCAATCGCGCCGCCGGCTGGGGCGTCGCCCTGACCACCGCCCAGGTGACCTTGAACAACAACAGCAGCTGCGCCGGCGTGGCGGGCTTTTCCCAGGTGTCGATCGCCTACACCTTCGCCAGCCCGGTGGCGGCGCTGATCTCGCTGTC
>OUWB010000366.1_pt1 | contig 11799 bp, 11 predicted proteins | sample 1779821 | NCBI WGS metagenome assembly OUWB01 (sample SAMEA3914806, study PRJEB12502) | metagenome | biome: forest; material: soil | place: Canada | collected 2011-08-03 | depth 0.1 m
CCGATGGACCTGATCCCGAGCTTCTGCGCGCGCAAGCACGGACGCGAGGTGGTCGAATATCCGGACCCGCGCGTCGAGCCGGTGCTCAAGGAGACCTACGGCATCATGGTCTACCAGGAGCAGGTGATGCAGATGGCGCAGATCATCGGCAACTACTCGCTGGGTGGCGCCGACTTGCTGCGCCGTGCGATGGGCAAGAAAAAGCCCGAGGAAATGGCCCAGCACCGCGAGCTGTTCCGCGAGGGCGCGGCCAAGAACGGCCTGTCCGGCGAGAAAGCCGACGAGATCTTCGACTTGATGGAGAAGTTTGCGGGCTACGGCTTCAACAAGTCGCACGCGGCAGCCTACGCACTGCTCGCGTACTACACCGCGTGGCTGAAGGCACACCATCCGGCCGAATTCATGGCAGCCAATATGAGCTTGGCGATGGACGACACGGACAAGGTCAAGATCCTGTTCGAGGACTGCCTTGCCAACGGCCTGGCGGTGCTGCCGCCTGACGTCAATCTGTCGGCCTACCGTTTCGAGCCGGTCGCGCACCCGAGTGCCGCGGCCGATCTGGCCGCAGGCAAGCCGCTCAAGGGTTCAGACACGATACGCTATGGTCTGGGCGCGATCAAAGGCAGCGGCCAGAGCGCGATCGAGGAAATCCTGCGCGCGCGCGAAGACGGTCCGTTTGCCGATCTGTTCGATTTCTGCCAGCGCGTCGATCGCCGCATCGTCAATCGCCGCACCATCGAAGCGCTGATACGCGCGGGCGCGTTCGACAGCCTGCATCGCAACCGCGCGTCGCTGATCGCGTCGGTCTCGCTCGCGATCGAAGCGGCCGAACAGGCGAACGCCAATGCGCTGCAAGCGGGCCTGTTCGACATGCCCGACGGTACGGCCGAGCGCCACGATCTGGTGGCCGAGCCGGAGTGGTCGGACAAGCGGCGCCTGCAGGAAGAGAAGGGTGCGCTCGGCTTCTTTCTGTCGGGCCATCTGTTCGACGCCTATAGCGTCGAGGTGCGCCGTTTTGTGCGGCAAAAACTCGGCGAGCTGAAGGAAGGTCGCGACAAGCTGGTCGCCGGCATCATCACGAGCCAGCGCACCCAGATGACCCAGCGCGGCAAGATGCTGATCGTGCTGCTCGACGACGGCAGCGGCCAGTGCGAAATCACGGTCTTCAACGAACAGTTCGAGGCCAACAAGCATCTGTTCAAGGAAGACGAATTATTGGTGGTACGCGGCCAGGCCCGCTACGACAGCTTCAGCGGCGGCCTGCGGTTTACCGCCGACAGTGTGTTGGATCTCGAACGCGCGCGCCGGCATTTTGCCGACGCACTGCTGCTGTCGCTGAACGGCAATGCCAATGCGGCACGCCTGCGCGAGGTGCTGCAGCCGCACTGCGCGACGGTCGTGGCGGCGCCGGCTGCGGTATCGGGCGGCAATGTGGTGAACGGCAACGGGGCTGCAGCCGGCAACGGTCGCGGCAACGGCCGCGGCCAGAACGAACGCCGCAGCGAGATGCCGGAACCGGCCGGCCTGCGCGTGCGTATCCGCTACCGCAGCAACGGCGTCGAATGCGATTCGGAACTCGGCGAGCGCTGGCGCGTGAGGCCGAGCGACGATCTGCTGACGCAGCTGAAGCAGGCGTTCGCCGGCGACGCGGTCGAGATCAGTTACGGCGCACGCTAGGTTTTAGGCTGGAGCTTAGTCTGCCGCAGCGTCGAGCGTATCGCTTGCGCGGTATTCCTGGGGCAGTTCCGCCAGCCCGCGCTCGGCGCGCGTGCTGCCGTTTTCCAGGCGGGCACGGACGCGCTCATAGTTGGAATTCGCCTGGTCGCGCACGTTCTCGCGATGCCAGAGGTGGAAGATCTCGGTCGCGTAGGCGCCCAGCTTGCGGTGCACACCGCAGTTCGCGAGGCGGACCACCAGATCGGCATCCTCGTGCCCCCAGCCGACGAAATTTTCGTCGAAGCCGTTGACCCTTTCCAGATCGCTGCGCCACGCGCTCATGTTGCAGCCCTTGATGCCACGCCACTTGAAGTGGTCGAACTGGCGCCAGTTGCGATCGGGCAACTTGACGAAAATCGGTGCGACCTTGTTCGCGTGGCCGCCCAGGCGTTGCTTGAGCCAGAAGCCGACACTCTGATCAGGCAGGGATATCTTATTGGCGATGACGTCGCGCGTCAGCATCTCGTCAAGCAGGATGCGGCTGCCCGTGACGATCGCGCCCTCGGCCGCAAGCATACGGTGCCGCAACACGAAATCGTGCTGCGGCACGCAGTCGCCGTCAAGAAAGATGATGTAGTCGCCGCGGGCGCGCGCAATCCCCTTGTTGCGGATGCCGGAGAGGCGAAAGCCGTCGTCCGGGTGCCACACGTGCTCGATATGCACGGGCGAGGTTTGCGCAATGCGAGCGACCGTCTCGCGGGTCGCTTCGGTCGAGCCGTCGTCGGCGACAATCAGTTCGTAGCTTGGGTCGAATTGCGCGATGCCTGCCGCCAATACGCGTTCGAGCGCATCCGGGCGGTTGTAGGTGCTGATCACTACCGATATCAGCATGTCTTTCATGGTCAGGCTCCGCTGTGCTGTTGTTTGCGCTGTTGTTCGCGCAGTTGCTCAATTAGCATCAGTTTCAGGTAGCGGTAGTAAGTGCCCTCGGCGTTGGAAATCGCCAGCACCAGACCCATGCGGCCGTCCAGGAAGCCGCGCTGGATCACGTAGGTGCGCAGGAAGGCCCACACGCCGTGCAACAGCGCGCTGCGCAAGCTGCCGCGCTTGCCGCGCGCCGCACCCTGGATTGCACCATAGCTCGAATAGCTGTCGATCTTGCCCAGCACTTCGGAAAAATCGCGGAAGGAATAGTGGATCAACGCTTGCGTGAGCGTACCCTGCACCGCGCCGTCGGCGGCGATCACGCGTTCGTGCACCAGGTCGGCCGAGAAGCGCGCGCGATCCCGCTTGAAGAGGCGCACCACATAGTCCGGGCTCCAGCCCGAATGGCGGATCCAGGTGCCGCAATAGTTCGAGCTGCGCGGCATGCGATAGATGTCGGCCTGCGCGTTACGCACTGTCGCCAGGATTTCGTCGCGCAATGCGGGCGGAACCCGCTCGTCGGCGTCCAGCGAGAAGATCCACGGCCCGCGCGCGGCTTCGAGCGCGCGCTGCTTTTGTGGGCCGAAGCCGGGCCAGTCGGTTTCGACTACGGTAGCGCCCAGTTCTCGGGCGAGCGCCTGGGTGCCATCCGTGCTGCCGGAATCGAGCACCAGGATTTCGTCGACCCAGCCTTGCAGTGAGGCCAGGCAGTCGCCGATATCGTGGGCCTCGTTTTTGGTGATGACGATCGCGCTGATCGCCAGCTTGCCTGGTGTGTCGCTTTGTGTGTCGCTCATGGTTGCGGGCTCAGGACGGATACGATGGCGGCAGGCGTGCCGGGGCGCCGGTGTGCGGTACGGCGGCCAAGGCGGGCGGCAAAGCGGTTCAAATCTCGTATCCTGTGGCGCGGCGCAGCGCCGCGGCGGTTTCAAGCTGACTTCAAGTGTCGATGACAAGCCAGTTTCGGATCGGTTACAAGTGGGTTGCAAGTCGGTTCAAAGCGGCGAGCACAAGTCGGTACAATACGGGGCTGCATGGGCTACTGGCCGGCACGCGGCTTGAAATGCGCCGATGGCTCCCCAATTGCATGGGATCCGCTTAGGGTCCATCCGCTTAAGTCCGGTTCGATGCCGATATTGGGTGCATATGATACCGGCTTTGCGCAGGCGCGGCGCCCGAAGTACCGGCGCGGCCGCCCCCCGAAATATAACCAGAGGTTGCATTGAGCACAGCAGAGAATACGTCCCAGAGTACCGTCGCCAAACACGCATCGAACCGGGATTTGCTCGGCCGGTTACTGGTCTACGTCAAACCGCATATTTGGGGCCTGGTCCTTGCGGTCGTGTCGATGTCGGTCGTGGCCATGACCGAAGCGCAGATTCCCGCCGTTCTCCATCACCTTCTGGACCACGGATTCGGCGTCGGCGACCACGGCATCATGCGCTGGTACGGGCCGCTCGCGGTGGTGGGCCTGGCCTTCGTGCGCGGCATTGCCCAGTACGCGGGCAACTATATGCTGTCCTGGACCTCCAATCGCGTGCTGCTGGTGCTGCGCCTGAAGATGTTCGAGCGCATGCTGCATGCGCCGGCTACCTTCTTCCAGCGCGAAACCGCCAGCACCATCATCAACGCCATCGTGTTCGAAGTGAACCAGGTGCTGAATGTGCTGGTCGGCGTGTTGAGCAATCTGGTGCGCGATGCGCTGACGGTGGTGTTCCTGCTCGGCTATCTGTTCTACCTGAACTGGCGCCTGACGCTGGTGGTGGCCGTGATCCTGCCCGGCATCGGCTGGCTGATGAGCCAGATCAACCGTCGCTTGCGGCGGCTGAACCGCGAAAGCCAGATGCTGACCAATGAGCTGTCGTATATCGTCGAGGAGACGGTGGGCGGCTACAAGGTGGTCAAGGTGCATAACGGCGAAGCCTACGAACAGCAGCGCTTCGAGACCATGAGCCGACGTCTGCGCGGCTATCAGATGCGCATGACGGTGTCGGGCGGCCTCGGCCAACCTCTGACTCAATTCCTTGCCTCCGTCGCGATGGCGATCGTGATCGCCATCGCGGTGGTGCAGTCGTCGCACGACCAGACCACGGTCGGCGGTTTCGTTGCCTTTATCACCGCGATGCTGCTGATCGTCTCGCCGCTTAAGCGCGTGATCGACGTGAACCAGCCGCTGCAGCGCGGCATGACCGCGGCCGAGCTGATTCTCGGCCTGATCGACGAACCGAGCGAATCCACCGGCGGCGCGCGCGCGTTGCCGCGCTCGCAGGGCAAGGTGCAGTTTGATCAGGTTGGTTTCAACTATGGGCTGGCCGAGGTGCAGACCCTCAATGACATCAGCTTTACAGCGACGCCGGGCGAGATGATCGCGCTGGTCGGCCCGTCGGGTGCCGGCAAGACCACGCTGGTGAATCTGTTGCCGCGTTTTTTCGATCCGAGCACGGGCCGCATCCTGATCGACGATGTGCCCATCACCGATTACAAATTGGCCGACGTGCGCCGCCAGATCGCCTTCGTCAGTCAGGACGTGGTGCTGTTCAACGACAGCGTCGCGGCCAACGTCGCCTACGGCCAGCCTATCGATCGCGTCCGCGTCGAGGCGGCGCTGCGCGCGGCCAATCTGACCGAGGCGGTGGCGGCGATGCCGCGGGGCATCGATACCGACGTCGGTGGCAACGGCATGCGCTTGTCGGGCGGCCAGCGCCAGCGTCTGGCGATCGCCCGCGCGATCTACAAGGATGCCCCCATCCTGATCCTCGATGAAGCAACCTCGGCGCTCGATTCCGAATCCGAGCGCTATGTGCAGGCCGCGCTCGAAGTGCTGATGGAGGGCCGCACGACCCTGGTCATCGCGCACCGGCTGTCGACCATCGAACGGGCCGACCGCATCCTGGTGCTGGATCGCGGCCGTATCGTCGAGCAGGGCGCACATGCGGAGCTGATTGCGCATGACGGGCTGTATGCGCATCTGCACAAGATACAGTTCCAGCAAGTCGACGCTTGACGTGGTCGCCTGGATGGATCTCAACACAGACTGGCACGCTGGCGTGTTCTTCACGATGGGCCGGGAGCCCAGGCCCTAGCCGACGAAGATCAGCGTCACATAGACGAAAAACACCATCAGATGCATCGCCCCGCCGAGCAGCGTGGTGCGCGTGCCGGAAAAGGTCAGCATGCTGAGCAGGAGCGTCAGCATGAGCAGCACCATGCCGCTGGGGGAGAGGCCCAGCACCAGTTGTTGCCCGGTAAATAGGCTGATGCCGACTACGGCCGGCACGGTCAAGCCTATGGTCGAGGCGGAAGCGCCCAGGCACAGGTTCAAGGCGCGCTGCAGCCGGTTCGAACTGACTGCGCGCAACGCGGAGATGGCCTCGGGCGCGAGCACGATCACCGCGATGATCAAGCCGCCCAAGGCGGGCGGCGCGGCCAGCCGGTCCAGGCCGAGATCGAGGAATTTGGCGAGCGATTTGGCCAGCAGTACCACCGGCAGTATCGCCAGCACCAGCCACACTCCCTGGTGCAGCAGTTCAGCGCGCGTGGGCGCGACGGGAGCAGGCATTGGATCCAGCGCCAACGCGACGTCGGTCATGTCATCGCGCACCGGCTTTTCGTCTTCGATCACGAAGAAGTCGCGATGCCGCCCGGTCTGGATCAGCAGGAACACGCCGTACAGCACTAGCGTGAAGATCGAGAAGCACACCGCCTGCACTGGATGCAGCCTGCCGCCCGGAGTCGACACGGTAAAGTTGGGCAGGATGAAGGAAATCACCGCGAGCGGAATGATGACGGCCAGGTAAGCGCTGGCCCCTTGCCAGTTGTAGCGCTGCTGGCCATGGCGCAACCCGCCCAGCAGCAGGCCCAGGCCGACTACGCCGTTCAATACGATCATCAGCACTGCGAACATGGTGTCGCGTCCCAGCGTCGGCTGGGCCGCGCCCAAGGTGGCCGCGCTGATCAGCGCGACCTCTATCAGCACGATGGCGAGCGTCAGAATCAAGGTGCCATGTGGCTCGCCGAGCGACTCGGCCAGATGGTCAGCTTCATGGACTACACCGAAGGCGGACCAGAGAATGATGGCAAACAGCAGGGCGACGATCAGAGCGAGGTAGAGCGGTTTGGCGGCCCAGGCTAGCCACAGCGGCGCGGCGGCGAAGAAGGCGGCAGTGGTGAGCCAGCCGACGAGAAGACGTGGAAGACGGCGGGGGCTTGAGATCTGCATCGGAGCTCCGGTCGGAACGTCTGGCGCGAATGAGGGACCATGCGGTGCGCGCCGTCCAAAGCATTATGCCTGAGGCTGATGGCCCCACGACATGCGGTCGCGCGAAGTTGCCTTTGGGTCGATGGCGCATCCGACTGGTCCGCGGCGGCTAGCCCCGATTCGACCATCCACCGCGTTTGGCGGAATTTCGGATATCCAGGCTTGGAATCGGGTAACTCCTAACACGCCGCGTGGATCGCTCGCGTTATGCTTGGTTACGGGAGGGACAAAGCCATGAGACGTCTTTTCAACATCGCGATAGTCGTCCTGCTTGGATATCTCATTGCCGATCGTGCGGTCATGCACGCACGAGCCGGTGAGACAGGGGCGATAAGCTGTGAGGACGGGGCTGCGCGGGTCAAGTCCGAAGCGCGCGCCAAGGGTTTCCCCGATCTTGCGGCCGATAGCCAGGCACAGATGTTCGAGTCGGGTTGTCTGGTGACGGGGCATGCGCAAGTGGGCAATCTGATTGCGCACCCCCGAAATTGATGCTCGTGGAGCCTGGCCTGCTGCCGTTCGGCCCCCGGTGTCTGCGCCTAACCCTGAGGGCGGGCGTGGGTTGCCGCTAGCTTCACCGACTGCGAACCATTGCCCATCGCAGCGGCAATCGCGCCACCGGCAGGAGCAATCGCCTCGGCCAGCAAATTGGCGGCGGATGGATCGATTGCATCGGTAAATGGCTTCGGATCGATACCGATCGCCAGCACCAGTGCCGCCATGACACCGAGCAGCACGAATTCGCGGTGGCCAATATCGGCCAATTTCGCGACGCGGCTATTCGCGACGGCGCCGAATACGACGCGTTTGTACATCCACAACGTATAGCTCGCACTCAGGACCAAGGTGGAAGCCGCAATTGCGCCGATCCAGAAGTTGACCCGTATCGCGCCCATCAGGACCATAAACTCGCCGACGAAGCCCGCCGTACCGGGCAAGCCGAGATTCGCCATCGAAAACAGCATCACGAAAGCCGCAAACTTCGGCATGGGGCCTGCCAGGCCTCCGTACGTATCCATGGACGAACTTTGGGTACGGTCGTACAACATGCCCGAGCACAACAGCATCGCGCCCGAGATGATGCCGTAGGACAGTACCTGAACGATAGCGCCTTCGGTACCGATACGATCGAACATGAAGAGGCCCAGCGTGACGAGGCCCATATGCGCGACGGAGGAGTAGGCCAGCAGCCTGCCGATGTCCTTCTGGGCCAGTGCCACGAGGCTGCCGTAGATGACCGCGACGATGGAAAGGGTAATCATCGCCGGCGCGAAGAAATGGCACGCCTCGGGGACGATGGGCAACACGAAGCGCATCAACCCGTAACCGCCAATCTTCAGCATGCCTATCAGAACGGCCACGCCGCTCGGACCGTCGCCGTGAACGTCAGGCAGCCAGGTGTGCACAGGCCACATCGGCACTTTGACCGAAAACGCGGCAAGAAAGCCCAGGAAGACCAGAACCTGTGGCAAGAAGCCCAGCGGCAGCGCTTGCCATTGCGTCAAATCGAAACTGTGCGACTGCGAATGGAGATAAAGCATGGCCAGCAGCATGGCCAGGGAGCTGCCAAACGAGAAAAAGAAGAATTTGACGGCTGCGTATGCGCGGCGAGCCCGTCCCCACGTTCCGATCAGCAGGAAGAGCGGAATGAGCGTTGCTTCGAAGAACATGAAGAACAGCATCCCGTCCAATGAGGTGAATACACCTTGCATAAAGCCGGATAGGAGCAAAAACGCTCCGAAATACTGCGCGATTCGCGAGTTGACCGATTCCCACGAGGCAACCACGACGATGACGGTCGTGAGCGCCGTCAGCACGACGAACCATAAAGAGATGCCGTCGATGCCGAGATGCCACGAGATGCCCATTGCAGGCAGCCATGCTGCTTTCTCGACGAACTGCATGGTAGCGAGCTTGTCCTGAAAGCCCACAACGAGCGGAATGGTCGGGGCCAGCCCGGCAAGCGCGCCCACGAGCGCCAACCAGCGCGTCCGTCCCGGCGAGCGGTCTGAGCCCGCGCACAGCACAAGGATGCCGGCAAGCACGGGAACCCAAATAGTCAGACTCAGAAGTAGTGGTAGATGCATTTGTCTATTTAAACCACGAATAAAAGCAGTGCGAATTTGCCGCCAACCCAAAATGGGCTATGGCCAAAACGATGCGGTCTATAAAAGACCTGCGACGATTGGGCTTACGACGATTGCGACTGCCTGCACGGAGATCGTTAAAGGCAGCGATACGGGTTAACGGTGGCTGGAGAGGGTTAACGCGGATACGGGAGGATACGCTATTTTGCGACATTTCGCCTCACTAGCATTTAAGGGACATATCGCGTGTCGAGGAGAAATTTTTGGCGGCGGAAATGGCAGCAAGAAGGCTGAAATTGGCGTGTGTTAAATGAAATTGTGTGAAATCTGTTCTTGAAGCCGAACTGCGCTGGGCAGGGCAATACTCGGGTATTTCCGGAAGTCGGTGGTCAGAATACCAGCTCAGCCCCAAGCGGGCACGCTAGCGCCGCGTGTGGCTAGCGATACGGCGGCCTTTCCATCATTCCGGTGGGAAACGAATCTGCGAGAATTGCCGGAATCGCCCGACGCTCAAGTCAGCGGCCAAGTCAATCAAACCCAGCTGTTCGACAGTAGGGTATCCAGATACTCGTCCACAGTTTTGGGCGGATTCCGGAGCGAGCGACGATGGCTGGCGACCGCTTCACAGACCCGAGCCGGATGGAGATCCAGCAAATCGAGGATGAAGTCATCCGGGTGCTGAGCCGACAGGTTGCAGCGCGACCAAACCCGGTACCGTCAAATGCATGGGCCGTTTCGATTTCAGCCAACTGGCCTGCTCAAACGCTGCGCAACCGTCTATGGTCGTTTGCGCAGCACCGCCTACAATCGGCAGTTACCACAACGCGAGGTCTGACATGACGGGAAGCGGACTTGTCTCGACGAACATGCTTTTTGCCTATTCGGCGTACTTCATCGGCACCGCCAGTCCTGGACCGAGTAATCTGGCCATCATGTCTATTGCGACGACCGGTGGCCGGAAAGCTGCCTTCACGTTCGCACTTGGCGTCATGACGGGGTCGTTTTTCTGGGCATTGCTGGCAACGCTTGGCGTGTCAGCAGCCCTGATCGCCTGGTCCCATTTCCTTATGGCTATCAAGATTTTCGGTGGAGTCTACCTCCTTTGGCTGGCGTTCAAATCGTGTAGATCCGCGCTAACCATGACACCTTCGGCGCCCCTTCGGGCGCAATCGAAGCCGTTAGCGCACCTCTACAGACGTGGCGCGCTGCTGCATCTGACGAATCCGAAGGCGATCCTGGTGTGGATATCGATTGCGGCACTTGCATCACCAACCGGCGCGGGACAGGTTCATGCGATTGCCGTAGTTCCCGGCTGCTTGGTCATTGGGATACTGGTGTTTGGCGGTTATGCCGCGCTTTTCTCGACGGCTACTGCTCGCCGACTATACAGCCGGGCTCGCCGGGCTCTGGAAGGATGCCTTGCGATCGTGTTTGGCATCGCCGGGATCAAGCTTTTGACATCGAGCGTTTAGATCGCGCTGCCGAATGGCCATCGCCAATCAAGGCTAAGCCCAGGCTTGCCTCCGAATTTCGCGATTTCAGCAAGGCGCAGGCAGAGGCATTAACCGAATAATTGCGTGGCGCTTTCGCGTGAGCTACGCAACTTCAGAATTCCGATATGGGTGTTCGGCGTTATCCGTGGATGGCGACCACTGGGCAGCCCATTCGGCACTGGGCTATTGCACTTTCTTGTCTTCGCGTTTCGCGTCCGCCATGGCCTCCGGCTCTAATTCTTCCGCGGACCGATTCAGGTGGACGAACAGCCCCCAGGAGGCAAGAAGCATGGCTGTCGAAGCAAGCAGCTCGGCCGCATACCGAAGCTGCGATGGATCTTGGTGCAGCGCTTTGAACGTTGCCACGAGCCCTTCGATGGCAAGCGCGACGACGACAACCACCAAGAATCGTGACATGAAACGTCGTACCCGCGTCGGCGCGCTCACGTCAGCCGCCCGTATGACCTCTTCCTCCACGATGGTCTCGGCGATCTGCATGGCGACAACGGCCCCAGCCAGCAGCCCCAGAGCTTCAATGACGGATTGCGCGCTTGCCTGGTCCCATTGACTCGCAATTGCAATCGATCCGATGCGAGCGGCAATCGCAATCAACATCAGCGCCGCGCAGGCGAAGAGAACAGCCATCAGCGCATGGACGATCGTAAAGAACCTCAAAAGGACTTTCATTTTTTGGCTCCCTTGAATTCCCGATAGGTAGGTACCGGGGTGGGTACCAATTTGCATTATCGATGCACCTTATTGCGAGAAAATCCTTGTAGGATGGGGTTCTGTTGCGTCACATCAAAACAATATCGTACTGTTCCTGACTCAAGTTCGATTCCACCCGTAGCGAAATCGGCTTACCGATAAAATCGCACAGCATGGCGAGATGCTGGGACTCTTCTTCGAGGAACAGATCGATCACGGTCTGCGAGCCCACCACGCGGAATTCGCGCGGATTGAACTGGCGCGACTCGCGCAGCACTTCGCGCAGGATGTCGTAGCAGACTGTGCGGGCGGTCTTCAACTGCCCCTTGCCGGCGCAGACCGCGCAGGGTTCGCACAGCACGTGCGCGAGGGACTCGCGGGTGCGCTTGCGCGTCATCTCGACCAAGCCCAGCTGCGAGAAGCCGTTGACGGTCACGCGCGTGCGGTCGCGCGAAAGCGCCTTCTTCAGTTCGTTGAGCACCGCTTCACGGTGTTCGGCACTTTCCATATCGATGAAGTCGATGATGATGATGCCGCCGAGATTGCGCAGTCGCAGCTGGCGCGCGATGGTCAGCGTAGCTTCGAGATTGGTGCGGAAGATGGTGTCGTCGAAGTTGCGCGCACCTACGTAGCCGCCCGTGTTGACGTCTATCGTGGTCATCGCTTCGGTCTGATC
>OUWB010000068.1_pt2 | contig 11780 bp, 14 predicted proteins | sample 1779821 | NCBI WGS metagenome assembly OUWB01 (sample SAMEA3914806, study PRJEB12502) | metagenome | biome: forest; material: soil | place: Canada | collected 2011-08-03 | depth 0.1 m
CGGGACAGGCGGGTATTGATGCGATCGACACTCATGGGCCACCTCTTAAACCTCAGTGTCGCACAAAACGTGCCATTTGTCGCCTATTTTGCGACAGTTCCCGCCAGCAGCCGCTCGACAAAAGCCGGCACGACCTCGGTCGCCGGGCCGTAGTGCTGCTCGGCAAAATAGCTCTGACCTAGCGAAGGCTCCAGATTGAGCTCGACGGTGTGGGCGCCGGCGCGGCGGGCGGCGGCGACAAAGCCGGCGGCCGGATAGACATTGCCGGAAGTGCCGATCGAGACGAACAGGTCGCAGTCGTAAAGCGCCTGCTCGATCCGTTCCATGTCGAAGGGCATCTCGCCGAACCAGACGATATGCGGACGCAGCGCCGACTCGACCGGAATATCCTCGGACCAGGTCTGCACCGCACCGGTCGTGACATGGCGCGCCTTTAACAGTTCACCATGCATATGGATCAGGCCGAAACCGGCCTGGGGTGGCAGGGCGTCGTGCGCCCGGTCGTGCAGGTCGTCGACATTCTGCGTCACCAGCAGAAGATCGCCGTCCCATTCGGCGGCCAGCCTAGCCAGGGCATGGTGCGCGGCATTGGGCGCGACCTCGGCCAATTGCCGCCGGCGCTGGTTGTAGAAGTCCTGGACCAGGGCGGGATCGGCGGCAAAACCCTCGGGCGTCGCCACCTTGTCGACCGGATGGCCGCACCACAGACCATCCGAGGCGCGAAAGGTCGGCACGCCCGACTCGGCCGAGATACCGGCGCCGGTCAGGATGACGATATTGCGATAGGGGCTCACCAGGTCCCCGGCTGGCCGGCACGGCCGTCGACCAGGATTTCGCCTTCGCGGCGCGGATCGGCGCCGCCGTCATAGCTGCCATCCGGGCGAACCTTGAAGCCGTTGAGGCCGGATTCCTCGCCGTCGACCGCGGTGAGCTTGTAGCCCATGGCGGTCAAACCGTCCCAGATGGCCGGCTCCATGCGGGGCTTTTCGACGCGGATGGCGTCGCCGCCGGCGACGATATTGGGCAGGTCGATCGCCTGCTGCATGGTCAGGTTCCAGTCGAGCAGGCCGACCAGGACCTTCAGGTCATAGGCGATGATCGCCTTGCCGCCGGGCGAACCGACCGCGGCTATGACATGCTTGCCCGTCTTGTCGAAGACGATGATCGGCGCCATCGACGAGCGCGGATGCTTGCCGCCGGCGACCGCATTGGCCACGGGTTCACCGCTCGGCATGACCGGGGTGAAGGAAAAGTCGGTCAGCTGGTTGTTGAGGAAGAAGCCGTCGACCATGCGGCCGGTGCCGAAGAGGCTTTCGACCGTGGTCGTCATGCTGAGCACGTCGCCATAGCGATCGCGGACGACGAAGTGCGTCGTGCCGCCGGGCTCGATCGTCTTGTCGGGCGCGAAGGGCTTGTAGCCCGGCGGGGTGCCGGGCTGAGGCGTCGGGCTAGGCTGGCCCGGGGTGACCGTGCCGGCGCGCGCCGCGGCATAGCCGTCGTCGAGATAGCCGTTTTCCATGGCCATGAAGCGCGCCGTATCACCTTCATAGCGGTCGCGGTCGGCATACATCAGCCGCTCGGCCTCGATCAGGGCCTGCCAGGCCTTGGGATCGTGGACGCCGCCGGCAAGGGCCGGCAGGTGTTCGGCGATCCTCAAGCCCTGCAGCACGGCGACACCGCCTGACGGCACGTTATTGGTGCAGACGATATAGGCGCGGTAAGGCACGCAGAGCGGCTTGTCCGTATAGTCGCCGGTTGTGGCATAGGGCGCGGCAGCATGGACGCCGACCTTGTAGGTTTTCAGGTCGTCCAGCGTCATGGTGCCGGGCAGGGGATCGGCATGGGTTTTGGCGACGATGTCTTCGGCAATCTTGCCCGTGCGCAGGGCGTCCGAGCGCTGCGCCGCCAGCAACATCAAGGTCTGGGCATAGGCCGGGTTCTTCAGCCGCGCACCGGCGGTCAGGAAATTACCCTTGGCGTCGCTGAAATAGCTGATGACGTCCGGCGTATGACGTTCGGCGAAGTCGTAGCTCGTTTCATGCAGGTCGTAGTCGATGCGCTTGGTGACGATAAAGCCTTGGCTCGCCTGGTCGATCGCGGCGGCGAACAGGCTATTCCACGGCAGCTTGCCATGGTCCTTCTGGGCCTGGTCCAGCATGAAGATGGCGCCCGGCACGCCGGTGGCGCGGCCGGAGACCACGGCCTCGGAAAAGCCCATCGGCACGCGGGTGCCATTGGGGCCGTCCTTCATGAACATGTCGGGCGCCGCACCGGCGGGCGCGACCTCGCGGCCATTATAGTCGGTCACCGTGCCGGTCCTGGCGTCATAATACATCATGAAGGCGCCGCCGCTCAGCGACGAGGATTGCGGCTCGATCAGGGCCAGCATGGCCTGGATGGCGACGGCGGCGTCGGCGGCGGTGCCGCCGCGCTTCAGCACCGCCATGCCGGCCTCGGCGGCCAAAGGCTCGGCGGCCACGACGATGGGGGTGATCGTGGTGTCGGGTGCGGCTTTATGATGGGGCCGGGCAGAGACGGTGGTGGCCATGGCCGCCAGCATCAGGGCAGCGGCAGCGGTTGTCATCGCGAAACGGGGCATGGGCGGTCCTGAACAGCGGTAGGCACTTGTATAATCTCATGTAGTCGATCGAGGACGGTCGCGCACCGTTGAAGTCATGAAAAAAATCAGCGTTGCGCCGCAAAAAAGGACGAAAACGCGCTTGCCTTTGGCGGAGGGTTCGACTATTGGTCCGCCCTCTTCGACGGTGAGCACTCGTAGCTCAGCTGGATAGAGCATCAGACTACGAATCTGAGGGTCGGGCGTTCGAATCGCTCCGAGTGCGCCAGTCGAAACTAAAAAGGCCTCCCGCTTGGGAGGCCTTTTTAGTTTTGCCTGTCACCTCAGCGCGATGCAGTAGCGCTTGCGGTATCAGCGGTTAGCGATGTGTGGTTATGCGGTGAGCGGCAACTTCCATATTTAGTCTTCGGCCTGCTGCGAGCGCAGCTTTAGCTTCAAACTCAATCGAATCGATTGTGGCGTCGAGACGGGCAACGGTTGAGGGACCTAAGTCGCAAATCAGAACGAGACTTACCTCGCCAAATGCACGGCGTGTTTGTCTATTGTGGTTTCGTTGCTGCGCTCGAAAATCGTCGTCATGAGTTATCAGGATAAGGTTTCCGTTCAACGCGGTTTGCGCGACAACGATATCTTCTGTATCCGGAGCCATAACATCGCGAAGACGCATGACGTTATGGCCGTATTTTTCAAGCGCTTTTGCAACATGTTCGCTTAGACAATGGTCTGCAAGGAAATCCAAGTGTCGGCGCCTTTATTTTACGCAGCGCTTTGTTTGGATATATAATTCCGGGCAGCCGCAATATCCTCGATACTAAGGTCAGGATAGGCGTCAATTATATCGGTGTCCGAGCAGCCTGCATCCAAGTAAGATTTAATAGCGCTTACAGGAATCCTTGTTCCAGAAATTCGTGCACTGTTATGGAGTACGAATTTACGCTGCTCAATTTTACCGACAGTCTCACTACGTCGCATCTTGAGGGTTTCGGTGTCGCGCCTTAAATCTTCAATAATCGAACGCAAGGGAATGAGGGCAATTTGCCCATCACAGGCCCCAACAGCTAAGCCGTCTTCGCGGATGACGACGACATCACGTTTAAGCACAGAGAGTTGGAGTTCCGACCACGGTCGGGTGGAAACGTGTTCCAATTTTGCGGCAACTTTTTTCAAGGTTGCTAGGGGGATGCGGTACTCTTTCCGCAAGATTGCGAGCGTTTTTAATCCAACTATATCGCGGAAGGAATATACCCGGCTGAAGGGCAGTCGGCGGTTTGTCTCAGCGTGCTCCGGTTGGAAAAACCCTGCCTTGTCCCATGCTGAAAGCTGGGATGGAGCCAGACCTGTGAGCTTTGAAGCTTGATCGATATTAAATGCTGATATGACGTTCGAGAATTGGTCCATAGTGCGACCTCCTCTCGCCCTGGCCTAAATGAAGAAAAATGCTACCACGGCAGGTTGGATAGGTAAAACCAAATCCCTTCGATGCAAGGCAGTCATTGTCCGTTGCAGCCCCTAAACTCGAAGCAACGGAGCTATTATCCAAACCGCTCCACCAAAAAATCGATCACGCTGCGCAGCTTGGCGGTTGGCCGCCGGTCTTGGGCATAGACGAGATAGGTCGGTGACGGCACGTAGGACCAGCCCGGCAGAACCGGCAACAGTCGTCCGTCCGCCAGGCCCGCCGCCAGCAGGGCTTCCGGTTGCAGCACGATCCCGGCGCCGTGCAGGGCAGCGATCCGCAAGGCATCACCGTAATTGGCGGTGAAGCGCCCCTTGATCTCGACCCGGCAGCGTTCCTCTTCCGGCCCGACCAGGACCCAATATTCGGCCCGGCGTCAATAGGAGAGGGCCAGGCATTGATGCGCCGCCAGGTCTTCCGGTCTTTGCGGCGCGCCATGGCGGGCGAGGTAACCGGGTGAGGCGGCCAGGATACGGCGATAGGGCCGCAAGCGCCGCGCCACCAGCGTCTCGTCTTCGACCTCGCCGATATGGATACCGAGCTCAAACCCCTCCGGGATCAGGTCGTAGCGGCGGTTGTCGAGCGTCAGATCGACGGACACGTCGGGATAACGCGCCTGGAATTCGACAAGGGCGGGCACAAGGCTGTCGCTGCCGAAGCCGACGGGGGCGATCATCCGCAAACGTCCGCGCGGACTGGCCTGAAGTTCCGATGCGCTTGATTCGGCCAGTTCGACCTCGGCCAGGGCTTGCTTGCTGCGTTCATAATAGAGTTGCCCGACCTCGGTCAGGTGCTGCCGCCGCGTTGTCCTGTGCAACAACCGCGCGCCCAGGCGTTGCTCGATATCGCGGATCTGTTTGCCGATCATGGCCGCCGATACGCCGGCCACCTCGGCCGCCGCGGCGAAGCTGCCGTACTCGACCACGCGAACAAAGGTCGCCATGCCGGCCAGCTTGTCCATGATTGAAAACCAAAAGGTTGGGAATGGAGATCTTGTAGGCCTCTTTATGCCCGAACGCCGCCGAAGCATAGTCCGTTCGGTCGCGCCTCATGGCGAGGCGCCCGATAAGAGGATTTTCGATATGCCTACCCTGCGTTTGGAAATGCATCCCGGCCGGACCCTGGACCAGAAGCGCGCCTTCGTTCGCGAAGCGACGCGCGTCGTTTCGGAAATCCTCGTCTGTCCACCGGACAGCGTCGATATCATCATTAGCGAAATCCCGAAGGACGCCTGGGCGAAGGGTGGGACGCTGGTCTCCGACAAGTAGGCGGACATCCTCCATTCACCATAACCCTTCGGACCCCGTTCATTTTCCCCGGCTATCGTCAGGCGTGCACACCAAACCGGAGGTCAGCATGGGCGGAGCCGTATCGCAGTCGACGGGCGCGGACGCGCCGGAGCCTTATATGTTTGCCGGTGGCGGGTTGAGCGCGCCGCCGGTGCGACAGGCCCGGGTGCTGCTGGTCGACGATTCCCAGCATGACGTGACCTTGGCCAAATATTACCTGTTCGGGGCCAATGGGGCCGACTGCGATCTTCAGGTGGCGCGGACCTGTGCCGACGCCATGGATATGTTGCTGATGGCCGCCGCCGCCGGCCATCCCGTCGATCTCGTCCTGCTCGATGTCAGCCTGCCCGGCCATAACGGCTTTGCCTTGCTGGCCCAAATCCGCGCCCATCCCTATCTGCGCAAGACCAGCGTCATCATGTGCACGGGGTCGTCGCACGAAGCCGATCGCGACCAGGCGCTCGATCATGGCGTTTGCGGCTATTTGGTCAAGCCGCCGTCGCTCGAAGCGTTTCGCAGTGTCGTGGCGCATATTCCGCTGCTCGATATCCAGGGCGAGGGCGATCAATTGCGCCTGGTTGCCGTCTCGCTGGACCGCGCCCGCCTTTACGACTAGGCGCGGTACCGGGCGATAATCCCCGACAAGGTGCGATAGAATTTGTCGTCCTCGCCGCCCAGCAATTCGACCACGACCTCGTCGGGTGCCTGCGAATAGTCGGGGAAACGTGAGCGCACCTGGGCCAGCAATTCGGCCTGCTTCGCCTGCATGGCCTTAAGGTCGCGGGGCAAAAGGGTCATGGGGCGAGGCATGGGATGGGATCGCAGAACGTCGTAAAACCCCGACCATTCAATGAGTCGTCCGGTGTGGCAACGGAGCGGTTGACATCCGGCCCTGCGACCTTGCAAACCCGGCGCATGACCGACCTTCTTATCGACATCCGCAACGCCACGGTCGCCCGGCCGCAGGTCATTCTCGACGCCATCGACTTTCAGATCGCGCCGCTGCAGCATACCGCCATCGTCGGGCCGAACGGTTCGGGCAAGTCGACCTTCATCCGCCTGCTGATGCGCGACCTCTATCCGGCCTATGTGCGCGGCGACGAGGCGGTCAATCTCTATAAGGGCCGCGCCAACTGGAGCATGGCCGAACTGCGCCAGTCGATCGCCCTGGTCTCGATGAAGTTCGCCGACGCCTTGCTCGATGTCGGCGGCCTGAATGTCTACGACAGCGTGGCGTCGAGCTATTTCGGCACCTACGGCTTTTACAAGACGCAGGATCTGACCGCCGATATGACCGCGCATATCGAAGAGGTGATGACGCGGCTCGACCTGTTGCCCCTGGCGCGGCGCCAGATCCAGACCCTGTCGACCGGCCAGATGCGCAAGGTCCTGATCGCCCGCGCCATGGTGCTGCGGCCGGACCTGATCCTGCTCGACGAGCCGACGCTCGGCCTCGACATCCGCGCCCAGAGCGAGTTTCTCGACTATCTGGACCACATCGGCCATTCAACGACGATCATCATGGTCACCCATCACCTGGAAGAGGTCGTGCCCCTGATCCAGAAGGTCCTGCTGATCAAGGACGGACGCGTCTTCGCCTTCGGCGACACGAATGATGTGCTGACGTCCGACAACCTGACGGCCCTGTTCGGGATAGACCTCGTCGTGCGGCGCTCGGCCGGCGAAGTCTATTCGATGCATCGGACGTAGGGACTATTTGGAGACGATGCCCAACTGCTCGTTGACGACCAGGCGGTCCCAATAGATGTCGACCTGTTTGATCTTGTGGTCGGGCCGGTAGGTGATGACCATGACGCCGGGATGGTCGAATGTGCGGCCGTTGCCCGGAGTGGTGATGCGGGTGGCCGGATCGGTGAAGGGACCGCTCCAGGTTCCGGTCACGCGCTCAACCGACACCCCTTTCAAGCCGTCGACCACGGCATCGGTCACCTCGACGTGAAAATCGGGATAGGCCTTGAAGATCATGCTGAAAAAGCCGCGCACGCCGGCCATGTCGAGCGGCTTCGGATTGCTGGGCTGGTGAATGACGACGTCGTCGCTGAACAGGGCCGCCACCGTATCGATATTGTGGCTGTTCCAGGCGTCGGCCCAGGCCTGGATATCGGCATGGGTGATGGGGCCTGAGGGTGTGCCAGGACTAACAGGGGCGGTGGGAGCGGACATGAGCGGCCTTCCTTCGGCGCCTGTGGCAAGGACGCCGAGGCTAAGCGATAAGGCAAGGGCAAGCGGGGATATGCGCATGGTTCGGCCTCGTCAATTGGGGGTGGAAAATCTCCTCCCACACGAACCATATTCGCGGTCATTAATAAAGGTAGCCCCATGCAGGGCTACGAGAAAGTGAAAGCGCCGGCCTCGCGGACCGGCGCTCCGCTCTGTTAGCTCGAAGACGACATGCTGCCGTGCATGGTGCGCATGTAGGACGAGCTCGACGATCCGCTGCCGCGCATATTGCCGGAGCGGTCGTCGCCATAGCCGTTATAGCCGTTGCTTCCGTGCATGGTGCTGGAGCGGCTGTCGTTCATCGTGCGGCTGCCCGACATCATCGAGCCGTGGTGCGAGGTCGACGCCGAGGCGCTGCCGTATCCATTGCGAGACGACGACATCATGCTGCCGTCCTGCATGGATTGCCGGGCCTGGCTGAGCATGGGGCTGAGGGCGGTAAAGGCGGCGAGGCCGGCGACGGCGGCGATCGGCAAAAGCTTGCGCATAAGGGCATATCCTCTTTGGGAATGAAACCGGGGGAACGCAACTGCCCTTTAGTACGCAGCCGGCTGTGCCGAGGTTTCACGCGCCTGGCGAAAATTTATGCCCGCTTCAACAGCCTCTCATAAAACCCGCCGAAAGCCCCGTCCGGCGAGGCCAGGTGGATTTCGAGGATCCAGTGCCGGACATGGCCCTGCTTGTCCAAATCACGCATCGGATAGGGATTGGCCGGGCTGATATGGTGGTGCTGCTTGACGCCCGGGATGCGGGCGTGCGGGAACTCGGCGACGATATGGCCGGCGATGCGGCCGCCGAAACGCCAGCCCGCGGCCTCGGCCGACCGGCAGGCAAAGTCGTAGAGCTCGGCGCCGGTGATATCGGGGTGGGCGTCGAAGTGCGCCTTGACCTTGTCGAACTGCAGGGGCAGCTCGCGAACCAGGGCATGTTTGGCGGGGTCCGAGCCGATGGCATAGGCGCGGCCGACATCCGCTTCCCAATCGGTGAAGACCGGGCCGATGTCGAGAAAGACGATATCGTCGGCTTCCAGTGTGCGGATCGGCGGATTGTCGCTGAAATCGCAAAGCGTATTGGCGCCTGAGCGCACAATGCGCTTGTGCCAATGCTTTTCGACGCCGAAGTCACGCTCGGCGATGGCGTAGATGTCCTTGTCGAGCTCGCGTTCGGTGCGGCCGGGCACGATCAGGCCGGCGGCCTCGACGGCATCGAGCAGGGCCAGCGCGCGGTCTTCCGCCCGGGTCAGTTCGAGGAGGCGCCCATCTTCACGTGGGTCCATTTCACGGGTATCCATGCCGCTCATGCCTTTACATAAACCCAGGCCGCCAGCCCGGAGCGCAGGATGACTTGGATGCGCTTGTAGTCGGAGACCTCGTAGCGGTCGGCGGCCTCGAGCTCTTCGGCGGTAAGGATGAACACCTTGCCGGCGACGGCATCGTCGGCATGGCCGGAAGGGCTGACCACCGGGTGAAAGCGTTCGCCGCTGGTCTTCAGCACCTCGGGGTCGGTGATCTCAATCAGGTCCTGGCGGTAGCCGGGCATGGCATCGTCGTGGCCGTCAAGTCGCCGGCCGAAGGTCGCCAACTGGACGGCATCCAGTTGCAGCGTGCCGTATGAAAAGAGATAGACGGGGGCTTGCGAGGTCATAAGACGTCCTAGCAAACCTCGGCGGTTGCAGGCAACTACTCGTCTGCCCAAACTACTCATCTGCCAAGCTGCGCACCAGCTCGACGATGCGGCGGCGGAAGCGCGGCACCTTGATGCGTGGAAAGGCCTCGGCCAGTTCGATACCCTCCGGTGTCGCCAGGAAGTCCTGGACCGCCTGTTCGGAGTGCGACGGCGTAAACGATCCGGTCGCCTCGCTGTCGTCGTAGCCTTCGAAGAAGTAAGAGACCGGCACCTGCAGGGCGCGCGCCATTTCGAACAGCTTGGACGCGCTGATGCGGTTCAGGCCGCGCTCATATTTCTGGACCTGCTGGAACGTCAGGTCGAGATAGCCGGCCAGCGCGTCCTGGCTTTTGCCGAGAAACTTGCGGCGCAAACGGACACGGCTGCCGACATGAAGATCGATGGGATTGGGTGTTTTGTCGTCAAAGGGCATGGGAGTTCCGGGGGTTACGCAGGTACAGGGTTACATAGGCACGGGGTCTCGTTCCAATACGACGCAGACGCGCCATTGGATTATCCGGCATCCTTGGGTTGAAAAGCTTGGGGGGAATTGGCGGCGCGTTTCGACGGTGACGCCGATGGCGAGCGGCCGAGCCGAACGCATGCCCGCATCTCACGGGCCGGTAGGGAACATGTACGCATGGGAACTCGACGCGGTACGCTTACGGGATACAATCGATGGTCGAGTCCAGCCTAGCACCCCATCGTCAATCTCGTCCTAAAAGACGAGGTTAACGTCTATCCCGCATGGCGGCGGGTGTCAGTGGTGTCGGGCCGCGGCCATCTGGCTTTCAAGCGTCGCCCGCTTCAGGTCGCAGAACCGTTCGAGGCAGAGGTCGAACGTCACCTGAAGATGTTCGCTCAAGTCGGCATCGCCGATCAACGGTGCGACTTCGCGGCATTGTTCCAGATGGTGCAGCATTTGCTCAAGCAGCGTCTCGGTCGCCGGCAGGAGGGGAGAGGACATACGCATCGGCGGTATCCTTTTGGTATCTTGTGTGGAGGGCAGCGCAGCGTCTTACACCGCTTCTGATAAAGGCAAAATAACTCCGTTATCACGTTTGTTTGAAGTCATTTCATTGCTGTTTATATTCGATTTTTCGTGAGAATTTTAGGATTTTTCCTGTGGCTTAATACCGTATCTGCGAGCGCTTCCTCATAAATGTTATATCGTTTCAAGGTTGTGCATGCGGATTGTTTTACAATTATTTGGCGGGTTTGGTGCGCGGATACCCACGGCAGGCGAGGGGACTTGTGAGCGGCCGTAAAACGCGTTACAAAAATGTAAATAATGCATAAAAATGCGTTTGACCCCGGGGGGATACATGAAGCGTGGTACGGTTTCGCGCCGGCATTGGCTGGCCGGTTTGGGGGTGACGGTCGTCGCCGCATCTTTCGCCCGGGCCCGGTTGGCCTCAGCTCAGGCCCAGTCCCAGGCGGCCGCCGGCGCCGCGGCCGGGCCCCCGCCGCTCAGCGCCTACAGCAAGCTGCCCGCCGTTGAAAACGTGGCGATATCGCCCGACGGCACGCATATCGCCTTCCTGTCGACCAAGGACGACGATCGCCTTGTCGTTGACTACGAGGTCGCCACCAAGAAGATGTCCGCGGCGGCCATTTCGGGCGTCAAATATCGCGACGTCATGTGGGCCGACAATTCGCACGTGGTGATTCAGACCTCGGTGGCCGAAAAGTTCGGTGGCGACCAGTACGAGACCTGGCTGGCCAACGTGCTCGATATTCCCGGCGACAAGCAGGTGATCCTGTTCCACGGCCTGCCCGGCATGAATACCGACCAGATCAGCGGCAGCGTCTACCGCATCAAGGGCGAGGGCGGTTATCGCGTCACGGCGGGCGGCTTCCAGGTGCCGGACGAAGTGAACATGGTCAATTCCGACGGCAGCAATGTCTCGCTGATGGAATCGGTCAATGACGTCCTGTTTTCCTTCAGTCCGGCCAGCGGGCACGGCATCCGCCTCGACAGCGATCCGCGCGACGTCCAGGAGTGGGCGGTGCAGGTCGATCCAGGCAAGGTCGTCGGCCGTTCGACCTATGACGACAAGAAGAAGATCTGGGCGCTCGACTATTTCGGCGACCACGGCTGGAAAAACCTGATGTCGCTCTCGCAGGCGCGCTTCGACCTGCCGCGGCTGGAAGGCCTGGGCCGTGACGGCCGCTCGCTCCTGCTGCGCCGTATCGACGCGCAGGGCTTCGCCAAATATTCCGAGGTCGACGCCGATGGCCGGGAAACGCCGATCGAGCTGCCCGACGGTATCCACTATCCGATCTTCAGCCGGGCGACCAACGCCCTGATGGCCTTCGGCACCGACCGTTCGATCGAAACCTATACGATCTACGACTCGGTCCTGGCGAAGATCGTGCCCCTGATCACGGCGGCCCTGCCCGATTGTCTCAACGTCTTTGAGGATTGCGCCGAAGACCCGCGCAAGATCGTCGTCTATTCCGAAGGCGGCGACGATTCCGGCTCCTATTACCGGTTCGACTTCACGACGGGCGACGCCGAACCGGTCGGCGCGGTCCATCCGGGCATTCC
>OUWB010012215.1_pt1 | contig 11764 bp, 11 predicted proteins | sample 1779821 | NCBI WGS metagenome assembly OUWB01 (sample SAMEA3914806, study PRJEB12502) | metagenome | biome: forest; material: soil | place: Canada | collected 2011-08-03 | depth 0.1 m
CTGGCTTTCGCCGCCCAGCATCGCGGGGCGGCACAGCGCACGATGGCGTTGCTGCAGCCATTGGTGGCGCATTCATAGAGGCCTCTTTGGCGTGTGCGCCAAAGAGGCGTGAGAGTGGCTATTAGTGCAGGCTCTTAGTGGCTCAACAAGCCATTGATCGCGAGGATGTCTTCTTCCTTCAGCGAACCCGCAGCAGACTTCAAACGCAAGCCGTTGACGATGGTGTCGTAACGCGCCTTGGCCAGGGTCTGGCGTGTCGAATAGAGCTGTTGCTGCGCGTTCAACACGTCGATATTGATGCGGATGCCGACCTGGTAGCCGAGCACGTTCGAATCCAGGGAAGACTTGGAGGATATTTCGGCCGCTTCATAGGCCGCCACCTGCGACAGGCCGCTCGCCACGCCCAGATAGGACTGGCGCGCGTTCTGCGCCGCCAGGCGGCGCGCCGCTTCGAGGTCTTGCCCGGCCTTGTCTTCCAGCGCCACCGCTTCGTTGACCTTGCTGTTGACGTAACCGCCCTGGTAGAGCGGCACGTTCCATTGCACGGTGACCGAACTCTGGTTCGATATGCCGGGCGGGTAGAGGATGTTGTCGCCGCCCAGGTTGGTGTGCTGACGGCTGGCGACCAGGTCGGCCGTCGGATAATGACCGGCACGGTTGACCTTGACGTTGCGGTGCGCGATCTCCACGCCGAGTTGCCCGCCGACGACGTTGAAGTTCTCATGCTCGGCGCTGTCGACCCACTGGTCCATCTTGGACGGCTCGGGCAGCGTCAGCTTGACGCCGGCGCGCAGCGATGCGAGGTCGCCCGGCGCGCGGCCGGTGATCTGCTGCAGCGCCGTGCGCGTGATCTCGAGCTGGTTCTGCGCCGCCAGCTCCTGCGCCACGGCCAGGTCGTAGCGCGATTGTGCTTCGTTGGTATCGGTGATGGTGGTGGTGCCGACTTCGAAGTTGCGCTTGGCCGAGGCGAGCTGTTCGGTGATGGCGACCTTGTTGGCCTGGATCGAGGTCAGCGTATCCTGCGCCGTCAGCGCGTCGAAATAGGCTTGCGCCACACGCAGGATCAAGTCTTCCTTGGCCTGGCCGAATTGCGCTTCGGTCTGGGCCGCCTGCAGCAGGCCGACCTGGTAGTTTTCCCAGTTGGCCATGCGGAACAGCGGCTGGGTGATTTGCAGCGTGTACTGTTCCTGTGGGAAATGCGCGCTGCCGTTTTCATAGGAAAACTGCGGGTCGCTCGTCATTTCGTTCAAGTTGTTCTCGCTATAGCTGCCCGAGAGCGTCACGTTGGGCAACAGACCCGAGCGGCCTTGCGGAATCTTTTCCTCGCCCGCCACCATGGCGGCCCTCGCGCTGGCAAAGACCGGGTCGCTGGTCAATGCTTCCTTGTAGACCTGCAGCAGGTCTTCCGCCCGTGCGTTCATCGAGGCCAGGGCGCCGGCGATCAGCGTGGCGGTGAGGGAAATACGCATTACATTCTCCGAATGACTACGTTTTAGTACGTCGGCATGGCCGGGTCGACTTGCTGCGACCAGGCGTGCACACCGCCGGTGAGGTTGCTTACCTTGCTAAAACCGTTGCGTTCGAGGAAGGACGCCACTTGCATGCTGCGCCCGCCGTGGTGGCAGATGCAGACGATTTCCGCCTCGGGATCGAGTTCCTCGATGCGCGCCGGTACCGTATTCATCGGCATCAGCAGCACATCGTCGATGTGGCAGATTTCGTATTCCCGCAATTCGCGCACGTCCAGCAGGAAGGGCCGGGGGCGCGATGCGTCGGCGAGCCAGTTGGCCAATTCGGGAGCCGTCAACTGTTGCATGGCTCAGAACTTGAATTGGGATGGCGCCGCCGCATTCTGCAGGGGCTTGATGCTGGTCTCGAACAGCTTCACGGTTTCAAAAACGGCATCGGAGACGCGCGTGACGATTTGCGCGCTCATGACAGGCTCGTCGCCTATCGTGACGAGCAGGCGGCCGCCGATTTTCAATTGCTTGAGGAAGGCGTCCGGCAACAGCGGCAGCGATCCGGAAACCACGATCACGTCATACGCTTCGCTGCCCCAGCCGCGTGCGCCGTCGCCGTCGACGACGTCGACGTTGGTCACGCCATAGGCGGCCAGATTCTTGGTCGCCAGGTCCTTCAATTCACGATGGATTTCGACCGTGGTCACATGACGTGCGCGGTGTGCCAAGAGTGCCGCCATGTAGCCCGAGCCGGTGCCGATTTCCAGCACGTTCTCATGCTTCTTGACGTTGGCTTCCTGCAGCAAGCGCGCTTCGACCTTGGGCGGCAGCATGTTCTCGCCGCCGGGCAGGGGAATTTCAGTGTCGAAGAAAGCCAGGTCCTTATAGGCCGGCGGAACGAATTGTTCGCGCTTGACCACGACCAGGAGGTCCAGCACGTCCGTATCCAGCACGTCCCATGGACGGATCTGCTGTTCGATCATGTTGAAGCGGGCTTGTTCGATATTCATGATGACCACTCGAAGTAGTGAAGAAAGATGGCATTTTATCGTTGAATTGCAGCGCGATACACGGCGCAGGGCTCTTTTAGCTGTACCCGCTGCCACCCCTTCATTTGCCGCCATCTTAACCAGCCGCCCGCGACCGCGCTTCTACTATGCGACAGTCCGTCGAATTCTGGGGATAGACGATCAAAAACAGGCGTCAGGCGTTGCTGCCGGCCCGGTACGGCTGAGTTTTCAGCTTATGCTTCAGCTTGTTTTTCCGGCTCCAGCAAGCCGTTGAACAGGATGTCGATATAGGTGTTCAGGTACTCGACCGGCTCGACCTGCGTCTCCTGGCAGGGCGCGAACGAGTGTTTCCATAGCATTAATTTGATCATCGGCGCCACCACCACCATCGTCACCTGCTCCGGATCGAGCCGGCGCAATTCGCCGCGCGCCATGCCGAGTTCGAGCGCACGCTGGATGATGGCATTGCCGCGCATGATGAATTCGTCATGGTAGAACTGCGCCACCTCGGGGAAATTGCCCGATTCGGCCAGCATCAGCTTGGTGATGCCCGAGAGCTGGGTCTCGCCCATGTGATTCCACCAGCGCAGCATCAAATCGCGCAACAGGTCGCGGCTGTGCCCCTCGAAATGGTCCATGGCCTGCTCGGCGTCCGCCAGCACCGGCAGCAGGTGTTCGCGGATCACGGCCTTGAACAAGTCTTCCTTGTTCGTGAAATACAAATACAATGTGCCCTTGGACACGCCCGCCTTGGCGGCCACGTCGTCCAGCCTGGTCGCGGCAAAACCGCGTTCGACGAACAGGTCGAGCGCAGCGGCCAGCAATTCCTGCGGACGCGCCTCCTTGCGCCGCTCCCAGCGGCCCTTGATCTTGTTGATCGGGCAATCCATGTTCACGATGCTGTGCCCTCGGGAAATAATAACTTACTCATGAGTCAGTAATATAAACCTGCCGGCGCTTGACGTCAAGAAACGCCGGGGTAAAGTCCATTCGCAGGAAGTTAATATCATGGTAACCTTCGGGCCGGACGCCTGCTTGCGTCCGCATGTTTTTGTTTTTCGCTCCAGGAGATCATCTTGCCCGGCAATTGCCCCAGCGGCCTCGACATCGGCTTCGCCGCCTTAAGCTACCTTCAAGTCGCCGTACTCGGCGTGATCCAGGGGATCAGCGAGTTGCTGCCCATTTCCTCCACCGCCCATATGCGCATCGTGCCGGCTCTCCTGGGCTGGAATGATCCGGGTTCGGCATTTTCGGCGGCGATGCAATTGGCTGCGCTGCTGGCCGTGGTCAGTTATTTCTGGCGCGATGTGCGCCAAGTCGCCTTCGGCAGCATCGCGGCGGTGCGGCAGCGCGATTACAACAGCCCGAATTTTCGCCTGGCGGTGGCCATCGTGCTGGCCACCATCCCGATCGGCATCGCCGGCCTGGCCTTGGCGCCGGTGCTCAATGCCTGCAATTCGCCCTTGCGCAGCCTGAACGTCATTGGCGCATCCTGCCTCGTCATGGCCGCGCTGCTGGCGATTGCCGAACTGGCATGCAAGCACTTGCGCGTGATGGAGCAGATGCGCTTGCGCGATGCCTTGATCGTCGGCGTGGCCCAGATCGGCGCACTGATTCCCGGCGTGTCGCGTTCGGGTTCCACCCTGACCGCCGCTTTGTTCCTGAACATGAAGCGCGAGGAAGCGGCGCGCTTTTCCTTCCTGCTCGGCTTGCCGGCAATCGCCCTGGCCGGCATGAAAGAGCTGTGGGTCTTGCATAAGGCGCATATCCCGCCCGAGGCCTGGAGCCTGCTGCTGTTCGGCATCGTCGTTGCCAGCATCTCGGCCTTCATCGCCATCTGGGGCTTGATGCGCTTCCTTGAACGCTTTTCCACCTGGCCTTTCGTCGTTTATCGCGCCATTCTAGGTTTGGTTCTGCTGATCGGTGTTAACATGGGGGCCTTACACTAAGACGTATCAAGCAGTCGTCCCCATGCCGAATCAGCAAATCGAACAACAGGCTTTGCACATACTGCAAACCGTGTTCGGCTATCCCGTATTCCGCGGCCAGCAGGCGGAGATCGTGTCCCAAGTGGCCAACGGCGGCGATGCGCTGGTCTTGATGCCGACCGGCGCCGGCAAGTCGCTGTGCTACCAGATCCCGGCCCTGGTGCGTGAGGGCGTGGGCGTGGTGATATCGCCCCTGATCGCGCTGATGCAGGACCAGGTCGATGCGCTCGCCGAAGTCGGCGTACGCGCCGCCTTTCTCAATTCCACGCAAAGTTTCGACGAGAGCATGCGCATCGAGCGCATGGTGCGGACCGGCGAACTCGATCTGGTCTACGTCGCGCCCGAGCGGCTGATGACGCCGCGCTGCCTCGACCTGCTCGAATCGGCGAAGATCGCCCTGTTCGCCATCGACGAAGCGCACTGCGTATCGCAATGGGGCCACGACTTCCGTCCCGAGTACATCAAGCTGTCGATCCTGCACGAACGCTTCCCTGCCGTGCCGCGCGTCGCCTTGACGGCGACGGCCGATGCGCAGACGCGGCAGGAAATCATCGAGCGGCTGCAGCTTGAAGAAGCGCGTCAATTCGTGTCCTCGTTCGACCGGCCCAACATCCGCTACCAGATCGTGGAAAAGGACAACGGGCGCAAGCAATTGCTCGATTTCATCCAGAGCGAACACGCGGGCGATGCCGGCATCGTGTATTGCCTGTCGCGCAAGAAGGTGGAAGAGACGGCAGCCTTCCTCAACGAACATGGCGTGCGTGCCCTGGGCTACCATGCCGGCATGGAGACGCCGCAGCGCGCCACCAACCAGTCGCGTTTCCTGCGCGAGGAAAGCATCGTCATGGTCGCCACCATCGCCTTCGGCATGGGCATCGACAAGCCCGACGTGCGCTTCGTGGCCCACCTCGATCTGCCCAAGAGCATCGAAGGCTACTACCAGGAAACCGGTCGCGCCGGACGTGACGGTGCACCCGCCAATGCCTGGATGGCCTACGGCTTGCAGGACGTGGTGCAGCAGCGCCGCATGATCGAAGAGTCCGAAGCCGACGAAACCTACAAGCGCGTGCAAAGCGGCAAGCTCGACGCCATGCTGGGCTTGTGCGAAACCCTATCGTGCCGCCGCGCGCGATTGCTCGAATACTTCGGCCAGGCCGCAGGGCCTTGCGGCAATTGCGACTCCTGCCTGAACCCGGCCGTGTCGTTCGACGCCACGGTGCCGGTGCAAAAACTGCTTTCGGCAATCTATCGAACCGACCAGCGCTTCGGCGCCGGCCACGTGATCGACGTGCTGCGCGGCGCCGATTCGGAAAAGGTCAAGCAGTGGGGGCACGAGCGGCTCCAGACCTATGGCGTGGGCGCCGACCGCGGCGATGCCGAATGGCGCGCGATTCTGCGCCAGGCGATTGCGCTTGGCCTCGTCTCGGTCGATTACGATGCCTACAATTCGCTCAAGCTGACCGAGCTCGCGCGCCCCGTCTTGCGCGGCGAAAAACCGGTGCAGATGCGCCAATACCAAAAGCCGGAACGGCAAAAGCGCAGCAAGGGCCGCAACACGGCCAAGGATTACGCGGAAGCGGGCATGTCCGCTGCCGAGGTGACGCTCTTCGAAAAGCTGCGCTGGTGGCGCATGGAAGCGGCGCGCAAGCACAACGTGGCCGCCTTCGTCATCTTCCACGACTCGACCATGCGTGAAATAGCCAAGGCCAGGCCGACGAGTCTGGCCGAGCTGCGCGGGGTGTCGGGCGTGGGCGAGAAGAAGCTGGAGTCTTACGGCAGCGAGATCATCTCGCTGATTGAGTCATTGGCTTAGCGTTTTTCGAACACCAGATCCCAAACTCCGTGGCCCAGCTTCAAGCCACGGTTTTCGAACTTGGTCACAGGCCGGTACGCCGGGCGTGGCGCGTAAGCTTCTGCGGTATTGCGCAGCGCCGGTTCCGCATTGAGCACTTCCAGCATCTGCACCGCATACTCTTCCCAGTCGGTCGCGCAATGCAGATAGCCGCCCGGCGCCAGGCGTGACGCCAGCATCTGCACCAGCGGCCCCTGGATCAGGCGGCGCTTGTTGTGGCGCGCCTTGTGCCAGGGGTCGGGGAAGAACACGTGCACGCCGGCCAGAGACGCGGGCGCGATCATGTTGGTCAGCACCTCAACCGCGTCATGCTGGATGATGCGGATGTTCTCCAGCTGCTGCTCGCCGATCAGCTTCAACAGGCTGCCGACGCCGGGCGTATGCACCTCGACACCGAGGAAATTCTTCTCCGGCATGCCGGCCGCGATCTCGGCCGTGGTGCCGCCCATGCCGAAGCCGATCTCAAGAACGGTCGGCGCTACGCGGCCAAATATCTGGCCGACGTCCAGCAATTCCTTTTGATACGGCACGCAAAAGCGCGGCCCCAGGGTCTCGATGGCGCGTTCCTGCGCCGTCGAAAGCCGGCCCGCGCGCGTGACGAAGCTGCGGATGCGGTGTTCGGTCGGGTCGTAAAACAGCGGTTTCGACCGCGTATCCTTGGGGGTTTGATCTGACATGATGGCGTCGTCGCGGGCAGCCTGATGGCCCCGCTTGTATCCTGCAATACTGCGAAGCCGCGATTTTACGGGAAAACCCGCACGACCAGCCAAATTGCCTTGTCGAGCCACGTCGAGCGATATACAGGAATTTAGCCGAAACAAAAATGGCAATGCGTGGTCCGACTGGATATTGGATGCACGCACGCCTTCCGATAAGGGGCGTTGCACCTCGTCGCATTGATTTCAAGCAACAACGCCCCGCGCCTTCTTGCCTGATTGGCAGCGATTGGCGCCTTTCAACTCGATTTGAAAAATCTATTATAATAAGAGAATCAATCGATTTGATATATCGTGCGATGAGCCATACCATTCACTCATGGCATTACATGAATTGATAGCTTTGTTTGATAAACCCTCTTGTAAGGAGTAGTCTCTTGTCTCTCATCAACACCCAAGTCGCCCCGTTCAAGGCACAAGCTTTCCACAACGGCAAGTTCATTGAAGTCACCGAGCAATCCCTGCTGGGCAAGTGGTCGGTCCTGATTTTCATGCCGGCAGCGTTCACCTTCAATTGCCCGACCGAAGTCGAAGACGCGGCCGAGAACTATGCCGCCTTTCGCGATGCCGGTGCCGAAGTCTACGTCATCACCACCGACACGCATTTCGCCCACAAAGTGTGGCACGAAACCAGCCCTGCCGTCGGCAAAGCCAAGTTCCCGCTGGTCGGCGATCCGACGCATCAATTGACCAACGCTTTCGGTGTGCATATTCCTGAAGAAGGCCTGGCGTTGCGCGGCACCTTCATCATCAATCCCGAAGGCACGATCAAGACGCTGGAAATCCACGACAACGCCATCGCGCGCGACGTGCAGGAAACCCTGCGCAAGCTGAAGGCAGCGCAATACGTGGCCGCCAACCCCGGCCAAGTCTGCCCGGCTAAGTGGAAGGAAGGCGCCAAGACCATCGCTCCGTCGCTGGATCTGGTCGGCAAGATCTGATCGGCCGGTAGGCCGATTGGCCGCCGCTGGAAACCGGCGGCCAGACTCGGCGCGAGGTTGTCTTTTTTATCAGCTTCGCGCCGCGATTTTTGTGCGTTTTCCAAAAATCCTTTTGGTTTTTTTGAGAATTCCCCCTTTCGCAGCCTTGAGCCATGGCTCTCTGCACCCTATATCCTGACGCAACGGAGAATCGCATCATGTTGGACAGCAACATCAAGGGCCAGCTCAAGGCCTACCTCGACCGCCTGCAACGCCCCATCGAACTCGTCGCCGGGTATGACGATAGCGACGCCAGCCGCGAACTGCAAGGCTTGATCGCCGACATCGCCGATTGCTCGGACAAGGTCAGCATCGGCGAAGACGAGGGCCGCGCCCGTAAGCCCTCGTTCGGCATTGCCGCCCAGGGCGAAGCGCCGCGCGTGGAGTTTGCCGGCATCCCCATGGGCCACGAGTTCACCTCGCTCGTGCTCGCGCTGCTGCAGGTCGGCGGCCATCCGCCCAAGGTCGAGGCCGATGTGATCGAACAGGTCCGCGCGCTGTCCGGACGTGATGGGCAGCCGCTGCACTTCGAAGTGTTCATGTCGCTCTCATGCCATAACTGCCCGGACGTGGTCCAGGCATTGAACTTGATGGCGGCATTGAACCCCAACATCCGCACCACCATCATCGACGGCGCCCTGTTTCAGGAAGAAGTCGAACGGCGCAACGTCATGGCCGTGCCGATGGTATTTTTGAACGGCGAGAATTTTGCATCGGGACGCATGAGCGTAGAAGAAATCATCGCCAAGCTCGACACCAATGCCGGCGCGCGCGACGCGGCCAAGCTCAATGCGCAAGCCCCGTTCGACGTGCTGGTAGTCGGCGGCGGCCCGGCCGGCGCTGCAGCAGCCATCTATGCGGCACGCAAGGGCATCCGCACCGGCGTGCTGACCGAACGTCTCGGCGGCCAGACCAACGACACATTGGGCATTGAAAACTACATCTCCGTGCTGGAGACGCAAGGCCCCAAATTCGCAGCCGACCTCGAGAGCCACATCCGCCAATACGGCGTCGAAGTGATCACGCGCCAGCGCGCCGGGCGCCTGGTGCCGGCAACCGAGTCTGGCGGCTACGTCGAAATCCATACCGAAGAAGGCGGCGTGCTCAAGGCGCGCTCGGTCATTCTCTCCACCGGCGCGCGCTGGCGCAACGTGAACGTGCCGGGCGAACAGGAATACCGCAACCGCGGCGTGGCCTACTGCCCGCACTGCGACGGCCCGCTGTTCAAGGGCAAGCGCGTGGCCGTCATCGGCGGCGGCAACTCCGGCGTGGAAGCGGCAATCGACCTGGCCGGCATCGTGGCGCACGTCACCCTGATCGAATTCGGGACTGAGCTGCGCGCCGACGCCGTACTGGTGCAAAAGCTCAAGAGCCTGCCCAACGTGGCGGTGAAGACAGAAGCGCAAACCACGGAAATCAGCGGCGACGGCACACGCGTCAACGGCCTGACCTACACCGACCGCGCTTCGGGTGAAATCCAGCACATCGAACTCGAAGGCGTGTTCGTGCAGATCGGCCTGGTGCCCAATACGGAATTCCTCAAGGGCGCGGTGGAGCTGAGCCGTTCCGGCGAAATCATCATCGACGCGAAATGCCAGACCAGCGTAGAGGGCGTGTTCGCTGCAGGCGATGCGACCACCGTGCCGTACAAGCAGATCATCATCTCCGCCGGCGAAGGCGCCAAGGCATCGCTCTCGGCCTTCGATCATCTGATCCGCACTTCATTGCCCAAGGCCGCATAAGTTCTCGGCGGTCCTTGTGTCGCGCAGCGAAGCCCGGGCCAGCCCGGGCTTTTTTGTGCCCACCATCGCCGCGACGAAGCGACCGAACGTCACGCAAGGAGCGCGATCGGCGTGCCAACAAACCAGGGAATCGAAGAAGAGGGAAGTGGAGCGGGTGAAGGGAATCGAACCCTCGTATGAAGCTTGGGAAGCTGCCGTTCTACCATTAAACTACACCCGCGTTGGGGGGATTTTACGCGGGTTTTGACGGGTTTGACAAATTTGGCCGGATCGGCAGTGTGATGGAAAATGTGATGGCCGCTTTCTTCAAGCTGTGATGGCTTATGATGCGGCGTCATCTGCTCGCGTCAATCTGTCTCAATGCGTTTGCGTCATTGTTCGATAGTTGCTATTAATGACGTAAGGGCGAATACCTGACAGCGTGAACCCATCCTTGCGGAAAGGCTGGAGTTTGCAATTGAATTCAATAAATCCTTCCAGCAAGCCGCCGGAAAAATTGCTGTTATTTTCATGACTAGTTGCCATTTGCTGGGCCAGTCCATCAGGGATGACTTCACTGAGGTATAGCGTTGCGATTTCGCCCGGCGCAAATTTTTGTTTTTTCAAAATCGAGCTTTTGACGCCCATGCCGCCGTAAGCGAAACAGAATTCGGCGCGATCAAGTTCAACTTCAAAGGGTGACAGGTTAATCAGTGTCAGCCAGATTTGATACGAAGCGCTCTGTGCTAAATTGATTGTTACCGAATCATGCCGCGCTCGAACGTCAATGTAAATCAATGCAGCTAACCGCTCCTTTGGGAAAAATCGCCGAAGAATAAATCCGGGGAGCCAAGTGATGAACGTCCACACGCTCTTGATTGGTATGCCGTGAATATCCATGGGCGATACGAGTCCTATAAAAAATGCGTAGCAGAGACTGATACCAGTCTTTAAATAATGCTATGGAGTTCCACTTTTCGCATTTCTGATTCTGGCAATGTACCAAAATATGATCATTGCACAATAGTTGAGAATAATCGGAGGTAAATTTACCCAATGAGATACAGCAGGGAATATTAATTTCGGGCCAAACAGGTAAGTAGTTATGCTCTCTGCACACGAGATAGCCAGCACGCTCGAAACAGCTATCATCAAAGCGAGCCAAAGTTTGTTCTTAAATATTACGGCTGACATGAAAGCGAAGTAGGCAATGAATATGCCGGCAAGGATCATGATGAACGGAATTTCCCATCCTATTTGGAATGCAAATAGTGGGAGAGAATTAAATCCCGCCAATTGTTCCGCAAGTGATTCAGGTTTCGAGAAATCGGACATGTTAGCTGAACGCACGGACGGGATAGCAACAATCATTGGTGGTACCTGTGCGAAGGGAAAATTCGGTGCGGACTCAAGTTTGATTGCAGATAGCAATCGTTATATTAACGAAAAGCGTCGTCGCGAGAGACTTGCCACGATGCTGCAGCTTCTTCCATTAAAAACTTCACGAATTGCGCAGTTGGCGCAACTACGCTCTTCGTTAATTGATCTCCAGAAGCGCATCAAAAGCGCCACCGCGGATTTAGGTCATGAAGTCCAACGGCGCTTGCTCGATATGGTTCGGACTCGGCGGTTTGATGTCACAATTGATGCTATTAAATATCGAGAAGGTCTCGACTCCAAGGGACGAACTGTTCGGGAGAAAAGTAGTGTAGTTCATGTTTTAGGAGCACTAAGTGGACTGGATTTGACTGCCGCCGGTCCTTACTCGACCATCTATGACGCTATCAATGACTTGGTTCGCTCTTATGAGCGAGCGGAAGAACTTGATCGGGAACAATCCCTGATGTCGAAGTGTTATGGGTCGGGGCAGCCGGCGGTTTGGCGCTCCGCATAGGCCGGCTCGGTGGTTTCCGAGCGCAGGTAGCGCCTGACGGTGTTGCGGGAGATGCCGAGCCGCTTGGCAATTTCCCGCAGCGGGACCTTGTCGCGGAGGTGCCAGCGTCTGATTATTCCTAGTAATGCCACGTCAATCACTCC
>OUWB010000132.1_pt7 | contig 11746 bp, 8 predicted proteins | sample 1779821 | NCBI WGS metagenome assembly OUWB01 (sample SAMEA3914806, study PRJEB12502) | metagenome | biome: forest; material: soil | place: Canada | collected 2011-08-03 | depth 0.1 m
GGGATGATGCCTTCGAACGCGTGTTCGCGGATCGACGTGCGGCCGCGTTCGTTCATGTAGGCGAATGGGATGGCCTGTTTGCCGGAACCGTACAGAATGATGGTGCGGATTTTCTCGGGCAGCTCTTCGAACGGCGTGTCGACGTCGAATTCGTAGAAGGCCGCGAGGCTTTGCAGCATCTGGAAGTAGAACTGGTTGCGCCGGTCCCAGCCCTTGACCGCGCCGGCCGCGAGCGACAGCGACGGGTGGGCGACCACGCGCTTGGCGTCGAAGAAGGTGATCTGGCCGAGACCGTCGCATTCCGGGCAGGCGCCCATCGGGTTGTTGAAGGAAAACAGGCGCGGCTCGAGTTCCTGCAGCGAATACGAGCAGACCGGGCAGGCGAATTTGGAGCTGAACAGCTGTTCCTCGCCGCTGTCCATCTGGAGCGCGACAGCACGTCCGTCCGCGAGGCGCATCGCGGTTTCGAACGATTCGGCCAGACGCTGCTTGAGGTCCGCGCGCACTTTCACGCGATCGACCACGACGTCTATCGTATGTTTGTCGTTCTTTTTCAGCTTGGGCAGATTTTCGACCTCGTAGATCTTCGCTTCACCCTCGTTGGCGGTACCGCCGCCCGAACGGATGCGAAAGCGCACGAAGCCCTGGGCCTGCATTGCCTCGAACAGTTCCGTGTGTTCGCCCTTGCGGTTTGCGATCACCGGGGCCAGCACCATCAATTTTGTGTCCTCGGGCAGGGCCAGTACCGCATCGACCATCTGCGATACGCTTTTCGCTTCGAGCGGCAGATGGTGGTCCGGGCAGTAAGGCGTGCCGACGCGGGCGTATAGCAAGCGCAGGTAATCGTGGATTTCCGTGACTGTGCCGACGGTCGAGCGCGGATTGTGCGAGGTCGCTTTTTGCTCGATCGAAATTGCAGGGGACAGACCCTCAATCAGGTCGACGTCGGGCTTTTCCATCAACTGCAGGAATTGCCGCGCGTAGGCCGACAGGCTTTCGACGTAGCGCCGCTGCCCTTCGGCATAGAGCGTGTCGAACGCGAGAGAAGACTTGCCGGAGCCCGACAGGCCGGTGATGACCACCAGCTTGTGACGGGGCAGATCCAGATTGACGTTCTTCAGATTGTGGGTGCGTGCCCCACGAATGCGGATTTCTTCCATGAGCCTTGCGAAAATCGAGGAGGCCAAACCTGCTACTATAACGACTTTTGGTACGCGTCGTACCTGCTATAGTCGCGCCGACCGGAGCCGGGTCCCGAACGGGATCAGTCAGGAACCGTTCGAGCCCCGTCCAGCTTGGCTTGGGGTGCAATTTCGCGGGTTGCGGCGAGCGTGTCGGTCTGAGGCCGAATACGCTTTGCTCGGCGAATTTTTCCAAAATTCGGACGGCTTGATCAAAAATCGCCGGCAAACGTTACGTGCAAACAGTGTCGCTCCAGCTCTGCGGCTTGGCCCATGCGGCTCGAGACGCGGTTGACCGCCGTGATTGCCGTTAGCCGACTTGATTGATGTAGCACTGCTTCTGGATGTCTAGCCCGATGTCGACCCACCCCCCCCATTCCACCGGCATGAGCCCAAGCGAACGGCGTGCGACCGTATCGCTCGCGGCGATTTTTGCATTGCGCATGCTGGGTCTGTTCATGATCATGCCGGTGTTTTCCGTCTATGCGAAAACCGTCCCCGGCGGCGACAACGCGTTGCTGGTCGGCCTTGCCATCGGCATCTACGGTCTCAGCCAATCGGCACTGTACATACCCTACGGCTGGGCTTCGGATATCTTCGGCCGCAAGCCGGTCATCGTGTTCGGCCTGATCTTGTTCGCGTTGGGCAGCCTGATCGCCGCCTGCGCACACGACATCACGTGGATCATCGTCGGGCGGTCGGTGCAAGGCGCGGGCGCGATATCCTCGGCCGTCACCGCCTTCATCGCGGACCTGACGAGCGAGGCCAACCGCACCAAGGCCATGGCCATGGTCGGCGGCAGCATCGGCATCTCGTTTGCAGTTGCCATCATCGCCGCTCCTATCGTATTCAAATGGATAGGCATGAGCGGTCTGTTTGCCGCCGTCGGCGTGCTGGCGGTGGTGGCGATCGGCGTGGTGATCTGGATCGTGCCGCATCCGCCGGCCGCGCCGGTGCATGTGAAGGCGCCGTTTTCCGAAGTGCTGCATAACGGCGAGTTGTTGCGCTTGAATTTCGGCGTCTATGCGCTGCACGCGACACAGACCGCGCTTTTTGTCGTCCTGCCGCAAATCCTGGTGGCGCAGGGCCTGCCGCTGTCGGCTTCGTGGCGGATGTACTTGCCGGTGATGGGCGTCGCGTTCTGCCTGATGGTGCCGGCGATCATCATCGCGGAAAAGCGCGGCAAGATGAAGTCGGTGCTGCTGGCGGCGATCGTCGCCGTGCTGATCGGACAGTTGTGCCTGGCTGTGTTTCCCCATACGCTAACGTGGTTGGCGGTGTCGCTGCTGGTGTATTTCACCGGTTTCAACGTGCTGGAAGCGACGCAGCCGTCGCTGGTGTCGAAGCTCTCACCAGGCGCGCGCAAGGGCGCGGCCATGGGCGTCTACAATACGACGCAAGCCTTGGGCTTGTTTTCCGGTGGTGCATTGGGCGGCCTGGTGCTGAAATACACGAGTCAGGAGGGCGTATTCCTGGCCTGTTCGGCGCTGGTGCTGCTGTGGCTTATAATCGCCGCGACAATGAAGCAGCCGCCCCGCCCGGCCCACGCGCGCCCCGGGTCGGCGCACGCGGCCTGAAACAGCGCGCATGGGCATAAGCGCCGCGACAAACACGAATTAACTGGAGAAACTCATGGCATCCGTCAACAAGGTCATACTCGTCGGCAATCTCGGCGCTGACCCGGAAACCCGCTATCTGCCGAGCGGCGACGCGGTTTCCAATATTCGTCTCGCGACCACCGACCGCTACAAGGAAAAAGGCAGCGGCGAAATGAAAGAGATGACCGAGTGGCACCGGGTGGCTTTTTTTGGTCGTCTGGCCGAGATCGCCAACGAATATCTGAAGAAGGGCTCGTCGGTGTATATCGAAGGCCGCATCCGCACCCGCAAATGGACCGACCAAGCGGGCCAGGAACGCTACTCGACCGAAATCGTCGCCGACCAGATGCAGATGCTGGGCGGCCGCGGCGGTCCGATGAGTGCCGGCGGCGACGATGGCGGCGGCTACCAGCGCGAACAACCCGCCGAGCGCCCGGCCCGCGCCGCGCGCGCCCCGGCACCGGCACCGGCCAGCCGGCCGAGCGCGCCGGCTGGGGGTGGGTTTGATGAGATGGATGACGATATTCCGTTTTAGACGGAATATCCGCGACTGATGTAAAGATGGCCCCGATTTTTCTTATCAAATCAATAATTTGATAGGGATGGTCGGGGTCTTTTATTTTCGTTTACCAAGGTTATTGACTTTCTCATGTACCAAGTTATGATTTGTTTATCTATTTTGCATAAACATCATAATCTTTGTACATGGATCCGATCAGCAACCCTTATGCACCGGGTGCCGGCAGCCCGCCGCCCGACTTGGCTGGGCGCGGCGACGTTCGCAGCAAGGTCCACGTCTGCATCGAGCGCCTTCGCCGAGGCCGATCTGCCAAGAGCGTTTTGCTGATTGGTCTGCGCGGCGTCGGGAAAACGGTGCTGCTTGACCAGATGCGGATCGACGCGGAGCACAATGGCGCACATACGGTCCGAATCGAGGCTCCGGAAAACCGTTCTCTCCCTTCGTTGCTCGCGCCACAACTGCGGCTGGCGCTGCTGCGCCTGAACCGGGTTGAAGCTGCGCGCGATGCTGCCGTTCGTGGCTTGCGTGCGCTGGCTGGCTTTGTCGGCAAGCTGAAAATGAAATACTTGGACATCGAGGTCGGGCTGGATTACGAACCGGAGCCAGGCCTTGCCGACAACGGTGACCTCGAGGGGGACCTCGCCTCACTACTGGAGGAGGTTGGACGCTCGGCAAAGGCAGCCCAGACAGTGCTAGTCATGTTCATTGATGAACTACAGTACGTTGAAGAAGCTCAGCTGACGGCCCTAATCTCCGCGCTGCACCGCTGCTCGCAACTGAAACTCCCTGTCACCGTTGTGGGCGCTGGACTTCCCCAGCTGCGCGGCCAGACGGGCAATGCCAAATCCTATGCCGAGCGTCTTTTTGATTTCGTCGAAATCGGTCCGCTGTCGATCGCCGATGCTGGGCAGGCGATCACGGCCCCAGCCCATGAAGAAGGCGTAACAATCAATTCCGACGCTGTGGCGCGCATCGTCGCGGAAACTGATGGTTACCCTTATTTTTTACAAGAATGGGGGAAAACTGCCTGGGATGTCGCGGATGCTTCTCCCATTACGCTTGAGGATGTAACCAATGCCTCTCGACTGGCTATAGCCGCGCTGGATGAAAGCTTCTTCCGGGTACGCTTCGAGCGCCTTACGCCTGCTGAAAAGCAATATCTTCGCGCGATGGCAGAACTGGGTCCGGGGCCGCATCGCTCTGGAGACATCGCTGCAACGCTAAACCGGCGGGTCGAGTCTCTTGGCCCGATCCGCAGCAGCCTGATCAGCAAAGGCATGATCTGGAGCCCAAGTTACGGGGATACGGCTTTTACAGTCCCCCTGTTTGACGCCTTCATGAAGCGGATCATGCCAGAAGTTCCGGCTTGACTCGGCGCGCGGCGAGCGCCTTCAAGGGCGAGGACACCCCGATGTCTGCGTATTGCGCACCTTAGGCTCGGCATCATTGACCGCACTTTATCAACGATAATGTCGGGATTAAAGTTCATCCAGGCCAACGCTCGCGCGGTCCCATTCGTATTGCGCCCCATCCAGACCGCTCATCATGCACAAACAATCGCCGCGCCTCGCCTTGCTCGCTGCCAGCCTTGGCTTCGTCATCATCTGCCTCGACGTCACGGTGGTGAACGTCGCGCTCAAGCGCATTCAGGAAACCTTATCCGTCAGCGCCACGGAGCTCGAATGGGTGGTCAATGCCTACACGCTCGCCTTCGCCTGCCTTCTGCTCAGCACAGGCGCGCTCGGTGACCGGTTGGGCGCGCGGCGCGTATTCGTCGGTGGCTTTGCGATATTTACCTTGGCGTCGGTGGCATGCGGCCTCGCGCCCAACGCGGCCGCGCTTATCGTGGCGCGCTTGGCGCAGGGCGTGGGGGCGGCGTTGTGCGTGCCGTCGTCGCTATCTGTGCTCAACGCGAGCTTTCCCGACCCTCGGGCGCGAGCCAAGGCTGTGAGTATCTGGGCCGGGACGTCCGCCCTGGCGCTTGGGGCCGGTCCGGTCGTGGGCGGCGTGCTGGTCGACCGTTTCGGTTGGCCTAGTATTTTTCTGATCAACGTGCCGTTCGGTCTTGCCGGCATCTGGCTGACGCTGGCCCATGCGCCCGATACGCTCCGTAACGCGGCGCGCCGCTTCGATCTATTGGGGCAGATACTGGCGGTGGTTTCGCTCGCCGCGCTGATGTTCGGCGTCGTCGAAAGCGGACGGCTGGGCTGGGGAAGTCCGTCCGTGCTGACGGGTATCGCTTGTTTCGCCGTGTTCGGCGTACTGTTCGTGCTGGTGGAAAAGTGGCAACGGCATCCGATGCTGCCGCTTTCACTATTCCAGATACCGGCCGTCAATGTGAGTTCGGTGATAGGACTGTGGCTCAGCTTCGGCTATTACGGGCTGATGTTCGCGATGAGCCTCTTCTTCCAGAACGTACGGGAATATACGCCGCTCGAGACCGGTCTGGCCTTCCTGCCGATGACCGCCGTTGTGACCGTGGCCAACCTCACGTCCGGCGCCCTCACGGCACGATACGGCTACCGTTTTCCGATGATTGTCGGGCAGGCTCTGGCGGCGGCCGGCTTCCTGTCGCTCGGACTGATCGAGGCCGGTAGCAGTTTTCTGGCGATTACGGTGCCGTTGCTGGCGATCGGTGTCGGCGTCGCGCTGGCCGTACCGTCGATCAATACCGCACTTCTTGCCAATGTCGATGCGCGATCCGTCGGCATCGCTTCAGGCGTGCTGAACACGGCGCGTCAAATCGGGGGCGGACTCGGAGTGGGCGTCTTCGGATCGCTCGCCATCGGAACGGCCAGCAACCTGGTCAGCGGCCTGCACCTGGCCGCCATGCTATCAGGGGCCTTCATTGTAGTGGGCGTAGTGGTGGCGATCGCCGGGCTGAAACCGGCAGGTTCACCGGCGCAGCCGTGTGCGGCTGGCCAGGGCGTCGGACACTGAGGCCGTTGTCGATACGATAGGCTCTAGCCGACCCACCTGCATCCTTCCAGTTTTAAACAGGACGGTTTTGTGCGCTAGGGTCACAGGCAGCAGCGGCAAGCCCGAGCATGGTCAGGTCGTCGGGGGTAAGGACGGTCAATGCCTCGCACGCCGCGCGGATTGCCAGGAGCTCCCCCGATTCGGCCGCCTCGGCGGCGTTCAATAGCAAGCCCAAATCGCCGTGCCGGTCGAGAAGCGCGCGGCGGATATCCGCGTGAATCGGCAGCGTCGACACGACGTCTTCGATCGTACTACCAAAAAGCACATGCACCAGCGACAACACACCCGTCATGAACGCGGTATCGGCAAACCGAGCATCATCGGGCCGCAGCCGGCCAGCGGCAAGTTCCATGAATCGCGCACGCGTGCCACACAGCTGCGTCAAGGGATCAGAGTGCAACGTATCGAGATGACCATCTGTGTACAGGAGCAACTGGGCGCAGCGAGTGATTTGCCGCGTGCCTACTACCATGATCGCTTCGCGCATTGACGAAATCGGTCGGGCAAGCCCAAACGCACTGGAATTGAGCAGACGCAACAGTTGAATGACGATGGTCGGATGCCGCTTAAGTTCGGTTTCGAGTTCGACAATCTCGGCTTCGCCGCTCAGTAGCACAAGCAGGCGCAGCAGCGCTTCGCACGACGGCGTGATGCGCCGCGATGTCAGCACCTGCGGTTTTGCAAAGTGGTAGCCCTGAAACAGTTCGAAGCCGGCGCGCATGGCAGCCTCATGGCATTCCCGCGTTTCCACTTTCTCGGCGATCGACACCTTCCCATGTTGCCTGACGGCGCCGATCAGTTCGGCAAGGCGCTCGCGGGGGCATTCTATAAAGTCGATCTTGACGATATCGACGCAGGGCAGAAACTCGAGCAGGCGCGGGGACACTTGTGAAACATCATCCAGTGCAAGCCGGAAGCCCGCGCGCCGCAGGTCGTTGCAGCGCCTGAAGAGTGCCTCGTCGAATGTCACCGTTTCGAGGATTTCGAGCACGAAGCGTTCAGGCGGCAACAGCTGGACAACGTCGGACATCAGCAGCGACCAGTCGACGTTCAAATAGCCGGTGTGATCGCCCAGCGCAGCGCAAAGACCCATATCGCCGATCAGTCTGGCGATGACCTGCATGGTGGCATCGGCGCCATCCGTGAATTGGGCGAGATTGACCGCCCCGGAGCGGAACAGCAATTCGAACGCGCACAATGCTCCGCTGCGATCAAGAATCGGCTGCCGCCCGAGGTAGACACATTCCGGGGTGGTCATCTCGCTGTTCGACGCCGCTTGACCGTTGGTGATGGCCGGCGAAGGTACTCGTGCCTTCAATTGAACGCTTCCCTTACCATTATCGTCCTATCGATGCCAATCGAGCAGGCGCCGCACCGTGCCCCACTGCAATTACGCGCTGCGGAGGGCGTGGCGACAGCATGACGTGCCACGTCGATACCGTCCGGCTTGTCGATCCGCAGGCGGGACAATGTGGTGCGGCCGAGGCTATTGATGCCTGGCCGATTCCTGCCCCAGTGCAGTGAGAATGGCATTCGTGAGTTCGAGAAGTGCCGAGTGATATTCGGCGGGGAGGGCCAGATCGTCCATCATCGACAGGCCATCTTCAATGCCTTGGCGAAATGACCGAGTTATCTCGACACGCTGCAAGGTCGTGAGGTGGGGCAAGGTTGCCTCTAGGAACTTGCCGAGAACCATGGTCCGCGCACCAAGAACGCCCATTTTCTTTGTATTGGCCGCCACGAGATCGACTACCTGGCCCAGCACATTGTCAGTATTGCTCAATTTTCAGACCCGCTCGAAATGTGTGAACGGCCGGCTTGGCGGGTGTTCGCGCGCACCACAGCCGCGACAGCGCGCGTGACCCCGGCCTCATGAGTAACGTTCAGACCTGCCGTTCTTGGCTATGGCATGTGGCTAGAGCCAGGTTCGAATTATAAGAATGTGGGGGGGCACAAGTCCAAGACGAGTTCCTTATTCTTGTATGGTCCTTCCCTTATAGTATCGCGTCGGCAAGCGGATCAGGGAGGCAGGCCAGGAAGGCACGCAGGTGAGGCGACATTTCTTCGGGGCAAAAGGTTGCCGTAAGCGTCGTTCGTTGCGATGAGCCGGCGCCCGCAACGTGGCGGAACACGACGTCGGCGACGTCGGCACGCCCATGTTTCGAGACCGACTCAACCACGAATGTCACCCCTAGTCCGGCCGCAACCAGTGCAACTGCGATCTGGATTTCATCAGCATGGTGAGCCACGACTGGCATCACCCCGGCATCGCAATATATTGATTGCACTGCATGTTTAAATTGTGCGTTCGGGTGTTTCGGATAAAGGATCAGTGGAGTATCGGCGAGATCGGCAATTTGTACTTGCTCTTGAGCCGCAAGTGGATGGTCCTGAGCCAGCGCGACCATCAGGCGCTCGCGCAGGATTGGATAGGAGGTGCAACCTGCGATTGCGACAGGCTGCCGTCCGATGCCGACATGAATGCGCTTGTCCAGCAGTGCATCGGTCTGATCTTCAGTCAGTATTGCAGAGAGCTTGAGTTCGACCTGCGGGTACATCTGGTGAAACGCCTTGAGCGCGGGCGGCAGGACGCTGTACATTGCCGAGCGTGTGAAGCCGACGCTTAGCCATCCGCGCCTGCCTGCGCTGATTTGCTGGGCACCGAGTGTCGTCTGCGTCCAAGAACTGAGTATTTGACGCGCCCCTGTGCAGAAATAATGTCCGGCTTCGGTCAAGCGGAGTGGCCGCCTTGTCCGGTCCACAAGTTGTATCCCAAGCCGCTCTTCCAACAAGCGAATCTGCTGGCTCAGCGCTGGTTGCGCGATGTGCAATCGCTCGGCTGCACGGCAGAAATTTAGCTCCTCAGCAAGGATAACGAAGTACTATAGAGCTCGGAGTTTCATTTTTACTTTCCTGACCGATTTATTGCCTTTGACGCCCTCGTGTTTCATGGACTTTAATCACCCCGGAATCTCTTGCTCAAAGACCGAGCAGGGCATGCAATCGAGTGGGCTGATATTCGGTGAAAATTAGAGGCTTAAGTGAGGCAATTCAGGCGCTAAGGATTCAGGTGCTGGCATGGGTAGGGCGGTCCACTCGGGCGACTGCTTTGAGCGCGCCTGGGTGTCGTTGAGACCACGCGATCATTATTGCATCGGCTAGTTTGCGGCACGCTTGCCGGTTGATTACAAGTTCGTAATCTGTCAGTAACTACCGGAGCTTCGGCCGTCTTCGTCGAAGGGCTCAAACGGGGTGCCTACGGTTCATCATTCGACCGCACTTGGCTGATTCCATTGAAAACACCTCAAAAATGGCGAGCCTTGCTTATTCTTAAATCATCAATCGATGAGAGCGACTGAATAACGAAGCATCGTTCCGATGCCTCACATTTCCCTCGTGCGGCAACCCTTCCTTATCTCTGCGTGGACTACCATGGCGGTCCGCTTTCGGACCGTGCGCTTTGAAAGATCGTCAAGCAGCACGGCGAGCGGCGTCCGAGCCTCGCTCTTCTGCACCCTCACATTTTTCGACATACGTGAAACGATCGCTGGAACGAGCGTGCCGAGAACTATGGCGATGATCCGGTCAGAAGCTTCGCGAATCAAAAGGGGCGATGAGTCAATCTCAATAGCTGGAATTTCCCGGCTAAGACTGATCGGATTTTTTGGGGGGGGCTCATGCACATATTGAATGTGTGTGTTTAGCTATATAGCGCACCCGCATGTCATGGTGCAATTACTCAAAACGGAGAAAACTATGGAAGACCTGAACCTGGACCCGGCAATTCTGCAGTAGTTCGCGGCTTATTTGGAAGCCAATGAGGAGGCAAAAGCCGCCTTGATGGCACCCATGGTGGCCCACAACGCCAACAACGACGAAGCCTAAGATGTCGTTCGGCTGTTCATGACCGTAAGGCGAGTGCGGCGAGCCGCATTCGCTTTCTTTCAAATAGCAAACCGCGATTTGTAGAGCGATCACTGCAACACATGAACATTAAGCCCAGTTTCTTGTTCTACTTGGTCAGCACCGCCCTGGGGACGGTTGCGTTGAACTGCGTCCGCTTCGGCGTGTCTTGGCTCGTCATGAAGGAGACGGGATCGGCAACAGCCTTCGCAATCATCTTTAGCGTATCGAGCCTGGTGGAGGTCTATGGCAAACCGGTTATGTCGCCGATGGCCGATTATTTCAATCGTCTGAGGGTCTATCGAGTTTGCGTTGCTCTTGCCACAATCTGCGTAGGAATATTGGTCCTTGTACTCGTAGCACTCCCGTTCTCTATTCCGCTCCTGACTACCTTTCTGATGGTGCTGAGCTTGATCGCAGCACTTCGTGACCCGGCATCTGCCGGACTTGTCCCGGCACTGGTCAGCCCAGAGCAATTGACAGCAGCCCAGGCAATGAGGGGGACCGCTAGTTCAGTGGTGAGGCTCGCCGCGCCGATGTTTAGCGGGCTGCTGTTGGCGGCCGGTGGTACCACCTCACTTTGATCGCAGCCGGATGTTCTTGTGCCGCATCCTTTGTGTGCAGCTTAGGTGTTCGTGCTACTCGTGCCGACGCCGCAACTGCGCCAAGGCCGTGGTCGGAATACTTGAAGACCTGGCACCTTCGCGCCATAGATGGCGTGCGTGCCGTGATGATGACCCGCGCCGAGCGCATGACGTCCATCGTAGTGGCAGTCACCAATGCAGGGCTATTCCCGTTTTTTACTGTCGTTCTTCCCTTGTGGGTCAGTCATGGCATGGGGGCTAGTGTAAGCATGATGGCGGCTATCGAGGTCGCGTTTGGTATTGGCATTTTCATCGGCAGCGCGCTTTTGACTGTGAAGATCAACGATTTGATTGACCGATTTCACGCGCTGGTCGCAGGCAACGGGCTTCTTGGTGTTGCACTTCTCCTAGCTTCCATAAGCAAAAATCCGATCGCGCTGTGCGCCTGTTTTATTTTGGGCGGCATCGGAATTGCCGTCTTCAATGTCAATTCAAGCACCTTGCGCTCCGCCGCTACCCCTGCAGCGTTTCGTTCACGGATGGCCGCAGGCGTCGCATTTCTTTCATCGTGCCTAAATCCAATTGCCACACAAAGCATGGGCTTCGTGATCGAGCACAGTACCGCATCAACTGGAGTAACGTGTTGCGGTGTCTTGATCTTGGCGTCTACCTTTTTCCTGCTGCGTAACTCGGACGCAATGGAACTTCTTATGCGACCAAACGAAGAAATCGTAGGGGCCTATGGTGCGTTGTACCCCGCTGCGTTCGTTGAGCGTCGTCAGGGTGTTTGAGATGAAAGAGAACGGATCGCATTGGCATTCCAGTCTATATTAGCGTGAACAGGCCCTAGGGTCGAATCGTTGACTGCGAGGGGCGGCGCCTTGGCCGCGATTGAGGCGCAAACCACGTATACTTCCACGCGGCTGCGGTAGCGCAATCTCTGGTATGCAGCACGTGCTGCGTTACGCTCGGCGCCACCGC
>OUWB010000519.1_pt1 | contig 11724 bp, 10 predicted proteins | sample 1779821 | NCBI WGS metagenome assembly OUWB01 (sample SAMEA3914806, study PRJEB12502) | metagenome | biome: forest; material: soil | place: Canada | collected 2011-08-03 | depth 0.1 m
ACGCAGCAGGTGTCGTTCTCGTCCGAATATTCGGCGATGAACCGCACGCTGAGCTTGTCGTTCGGCTTGGCCAGCAGCTGCAGGCGGATGCCCTGGCGGCCGATGCTGTTGCCGGCGATGCCGGTGGTGGCGTTGCCTGTATAGCCGGTGCGGCTGGTGTTGAAGCCGGTGAGGCGGAAGGCCAGTTCGTCGCCGATCAGCGGGCCGGTGACGCTGACCCGCTCCTGGTTGTAGCCCAGGTTGCCGAACGAGAGCTCGGCCGTGGAGCCGTAGTCGAAGCTGGGCTGCTTGGTGGTGATGTTCAGCACACCGGCGTCGGTGTTACGGCCATAGAGGGTGCCCTGGGGTCCGCGCAGCACGTCGATCTGGTCGATGTCCACCAGATCCTCCAACGCCATGCCGGGGCGGCCCAGATAGACGTCGTCCACATAGACGCCGACCGAGGTGTCCAGGCCGTCCGAGGCCGAGGTCACGCCGAGACCGCGGATGGCCAGGGACGAGTTGCGGGCGTTGGACTGGTAGGCCGTCAGGCTGGGGGTCACGGTCTGCAGGTCATACAGGGTGAACGAGCCCGTGCGCTCCAGGGCCTTGGCGCTGACCACCGACAAGGCGATCGGCACGTCCTGGGCCTTTTCCGATTGGCGACGGGCGGTGACGACGATGCTGTCGGTCTCGGTGGCCGCGGCGGCCAGCACCGGCAGCGGGGCGGCGCCGGCCGCGGCGGTCACCGCCGGGATGCTCTGGGCGTGCGCGCCAGAGGCGATGGCGGCGACAGCGGCCAGGATGCTCGAGCCAAAAAGGCTGCGCCGATAAGGGTGAGTCACACGGGTCTCCTTGGATATGAAGGGCTGGGGGCGACGCCGTCCGGCGCGCACCGCCCGCCGCGTCATTCATACAAAAGTGATAGGGTTTAAAATCAAACCTTCTCGGGCGGCCGGCAGAAAATCTAAATGTGAAGCTTGGCAGGTCGCCGCGGCGCGTTGCCGATGGGGTGCGGCCACGGCTAGATCAGGCTGGCTCGCTGGCGGTACTGGCGAGGCGGCCCGCCTCTTGACGCTCGGGCCAGATCGGATCGAAGGGACGGATGCTCTCTCAGCGCGCCCGCTATGCGCTCAAGGCCCTGCTGAACCTGGCGGCCGCCGACGGCGCCGCGCGGCAGGTCAGCGCCATCTCGATCGAAGAGACCATCCCGCGCAAATTCCTCGAAGCGATCATGTCGGACCTGCGCCGGGCCGGCTTTGTCGACAGCCTGCGCGGCAAGCAAGGCGGCTACAGGCTTAAGCGTCCGGCCGATCTGATCACCTTCGGCGACATCATCCGCGCCACCGACGGGCCGCTGGCCCTGGCGCCCTGCGTCAGCCGCACGCTCTACAGGCGCTGCGAGGACTGCGCCGACGAAGAGACCTGCATCCTGCGCAAGGTGCTGGGCGCCGTGCGCAACGAAGCCTCGGAAATCCTCGACCGCACCACTCTGGCCGACGCCCTGGCCGGGCGCACCGCGGGCACGGACCGGGCCTTGCGGCTGATCAGCGGCTAGGCCAAGCCGGCCGACCATTCGCCATAACCACCTGGAATCGGCGACGGACCAGCGCGCCGCGCGCCAACCTGCGCGCGTGCGGCCTCAGAGCGTCTAACGTCCGCCTCAAGAATTCTGGTGTGGCGCGCTATCAATTCCTACCATAGCAATTGTATATGGATTCACGCCGCTGGCGTTATGAGAAGGACGTTTGCATGCCCCGTTTGCGTAACCTGGAAGTCAGCCGCCAAGGCTTCGGGGCCATGAGCCTGTCGCACGCCTATGGCCAAGCCGACGACGCGGCCTCGATCCGCACCGTCCAGCGCGCCATCGATCTGGGCGTCACCTTCTTCGACACCGCCACCGCCTATGGCCAGGGCCACAACGAGACCCTGCTGGGCCAGGCCATCGCCGGCCGGCGCGAAGGCCTGGTCATCGCCTCCAAGTTCGCCAACCGCCTGGACGGCGGCGGCCTGGACGGCAGCGCCGCCCACGCCCGCGAGGCGGTGGACGCCAGCCTCAAGCGACTGAACGTCGACCATATCGACCTCTATTACCTGCACCGCGTCGACCCCAAGACCCCGATCGAAGAGACCGTCGGCGCCCTGGCCGAGGCCGTGGCGGCGGGCAAGATCGGCGGCATCGGCCTGTCCGAGGCCTCCGCCGACGTCCTGCGCCGGGCCAACGCCGTGCACCCGATCGAGGCCCTGCAAAGCGAATACTCGCTGTGGACCCGCGGCGTGGAGACCGAGATCCTGCCGCTGACCCGCGAGCTGGGCATCGGCTTCGTCGCCTACAGCCCCTTGGGCCGCGGCTTCCTGGCCGGCTCCGAGGTGGTGGACGAGAACGATCGCCGCCGCCTGCATCCGCGCTTCCAGCCCGAGGCGGTGGCCGCCAACAGCGCCAAGCGCGCGGTGATCGAAGGCGTGGCCCAGCGGCTGGGCGTGACGCCGGCCCAGATCAGCCTGGCCTGGGTGCTGTCCAAGGGCGTGGTCCCCATCCCCGGCACCCGCCACATCCGCCACCTGGAGGACAACTGGGCCGCCAACGCCGTGACCCTGGATGCGGCGACCGTCGCCGAGCTCGAGGCGGCCTTCGTGCCCGGGACCACGGTGGGCGAGCGCTATCCCGAGGCCCAGCTGAAGCTGGTGGCCGCGTCCGAACCCGTTCCGGCCTGAACCCAGTACGACAAGACACCAGAGGGAGAGCCGTCATGAACGCCGTCACCCATCCGCGCGAAGCCCAGGATGCGGACCGTCACACCTATGCGCGCATCAAGGTCGATCCGGTCACCCCGGTGATCGGGGCCGAGATTTCGGGGATCGATCTGAGCCAGCCGGTGGACACCGAGACCGCCGCCGAGATCCAGAAGGCCTTGCACAACTGGCGCGTGGTGTTCTTCCGCGACCAGGACATCAGCAACGACCAGCTCAAGGCCTTCGGCCGCGCCTTCGGCCCGCTGACCCCGGCCCATCCGATCTCCGAGGGCCTGGACGACCATCCCGAGATCTGGGAGCGCAAGGTCGACGACTATCGGACGCGCCGGATCGAGAACGACACCCGCCCCGCCGGCGCCATCCCGCCGCGCGACTACAAGGGCTGGCACATCGACATCACCTTCGTCGCCAACCCCAACCGGTATTCGATCCTCTACGGGGTCGATATCCCGGCCTATGGCGGCGACACCCTGTTCGCCAACCTGATCGCCGCCTATGAGGGCTTATCGCCCAAGATCCGGGCGCTGATCGACGACCTGCAGGCGGTGCACCGCGTCACCAGCTATGACGCCGGCGCCCAGAAGATTCGCAAGGACGGCCGCGCCACCGGCCCGTTCGTCTCGCTGCACCCGCTGGTGCGCATCCATCCGGAGACGGGCGAGAAGCTGCTGTTCCTCAATCCGGGCGTCACCAGCCATATCGTCGGGCTGAAGGAGCGCGAGAGCCAGGCGCTGCTGGACCTGCTCTATTCCGAGCTGATCCGGCCGGAATACGCCGCCCGCCTGCGCTGGGCGCCGGGCACGCTGGTGGTCTGGGACAACCAGGCCGTGGCCCATGCCGGGCCCATCGACTACGCCCACTTCGACCGTCCCCGGGTCGTGCGGCGCATCACCGTGGCCGGCGACCTGCCCACCGGTCCCGGCGGCTTCCGCTCGCGCCCGATCGAGGGCGAGCTGTTCAACGTCCTGGGCTGAGCCCGGACCCAAGGCTTGGCTGCGAGCAGCATGATGATCGTTTCCTCCTCCATTCCCCGGCGATCCCTGCTGCGCGCCGGGCTCGGCCTCGGCGCGGCGGCTCTCAGCCTGCCGGGTCTGGCCGGCTGCGCCAAGCAGGCCGCCTCCGGCTCAGCCGGCGACGGCCTGGCCCTGGACGCGCCCTTGCCCGACGCCGTGCCGCCCGGCACGGAAGTCGCCATCGGCGATCCCACCACCCAATGGGTGCTGCAGCACACCGGCCTGGCCGACAAGCTGCCGTTCAAGGTCCGCTGGGAGCACATGACCGGCGGCCCCGAGGTCACCGAGGCCTTCAACGCCAAGGCCCTGGACGTGGGCCTGGGCGCCAGCGTGCCGCCGATCCATGCGGTGTGGGTGGGCATTCCGGTCAAGGTGATCGCCTTCCGCCTGCGCCAGGACCCGCTGAACCATCCGAGCTACCTGCTGGGCCTGGCGCCCAAGTCGGGGGTCCAGACCTTGGCCGACCTGAAGGGCAAGAAGATCGCCTTCAGCCCCAGCCAGGTGCAGGGCGAGATCGTGCTGCGCACGCTCAAGGCCCAGGGCCTGACGCCGCAGGACGTCAGCCTGGTGGAGCTGCCCTCCAGCATCGGCGGCGACGTCTACACCAACGCCCTGGCCTCCAACCTGGTGGACGTGGCGCCCATCGGCGCCGGCGTGGTGGCCAACCGCTACCTGAAGAAGTTCGGCGGGGAGGGGGCCAAGGTGATCAAGCACCCCGGTTTCCGCGACGACGCCCTCAATGTCTTCGTGCGCGAAGACGTGCTGCGCGACCCGGCCAAGGCCGCGGCGCTGAAGCACTATGTGCGCGCCTGGGCCTGGGCGCAGAACTGGATCGCCACCCACCGCGACGACTGGATCAACGGCTACTATGTCGGCGACCAGGGCCTGACCCCGGCCGACGGCGCCCTGATCGTCGACGCCGCGGGTCAGCCTGACGTCCCGTCCAATTGGGACGGCGCGGTCGCCTACCAGCAGGGGGTGATCGACGTCATGGCCTCGCAGGCCGGCCAGAAGGCCTTCCCGGCCGAGACCCTGTTCGACCGCCGCTTCCAGACCCTGGCCGCCGACACCATCGCCCAGGCTCACGCCGTCGGCGACGGCCCGATCGCGGTCTGAGGCCCTGCGCCCATTTTCCCGAGGAACCGCAGCATGAACGCGCCAACGGTCCGCCTTCCCCAACCGACCCTCTACACCGCTCATCCCGGCGAAGGCCGGGATCCAGCTCCAGACACGGCCGGTCCCGTCGAGGCGTCGGATGCCGGTCCGCTTCGCCGGGACGCAGGCAAGGCCGCCGCCCCGCGCCGCCTCGGCCTGGGCAAGCCGCACCCCTATGGCTGGACCCTGGGACCCATCGTGCTGCTGGCGCTGTGGTCCTTGGGCTCGGTCACCGGCTTCATCGACCCACGCATGCTGCCCGCGCCCTGGGTGGCGGTGACCACCGGCTTCGAGCTGATCCGCGAGGGGCGGCTGCAATCGAACCTGGCGGTCTCGGCCCTGCGCGCCATCAGCGGCCTGGCCATAGGCGTGGTCGCCGGCGTGCTGCTGGCGCTGATCTCGGGCCTCAGCCTGATGGGCGGCTACCTGATCGACGGCATGGTCCAGCTCAAGCGCGCCGTGCCCATCCTGGCCGTGATCCCGCTGATCATCCTGTGGGTCGGCATCGGCGAGACCATGAAGGTGACGGTGATCGCCCTGACGGTGTTCTTCCCCATCTACATCCACACCCACAGCGCCCTGCGGGCCATCGACCTGAAATATGTCGAACTGGCCGAGACCCTGAAGCTCAGCCGCTGGACCTTCATCCGCCACGTGGTGTTCCCCGGCGCCCTGCCGGGACTGATGATCGGCCTGCGCTTCGGCGTCACCGCCGCCTGGCTGGCCCTGGTGGTGGTCGAGCAGCTGAACGCCACCAGCGGCATCGGCTACATGGTCGACCTGGCCCGCAGCTACGCCCAGACCGACGTGATGCTGGTGGGGCTGGTGGTCTACGCCATCCTGGGCCTGACCTCCGACGCCGCCGTCCGCCTGCTGGAAAAGAAGACCCTCTCCTGGCGCAGGACCCTGGCCCAATGAGCAGCCCCGACCTTTCCGTCCAGAACCATCCCACCCAATCGGGCGAGGCGCCGATCGTGCGCATCCGCGGCCTGGTGCGCCGTTTCACCCTCAAGGGCGTGCTGAACGGCGTCGACCTGGACATCCGCCGCGGCGAGTTCGTCTCCATCCTGGGGCGCAGCGGCTGCGGCAAGAGCACCCTGCTGCGGGCCATCGCCGCCCTCGACCACGAGGCTACCGGCTCGGGCGAGCTGATCGCGCCCGAACGCCAGTCGGTGGTTTTCCAAGATGCGCGCCTGCTGCCCTGGCGCCGGGTGCTGGACAATGTGGTCCTGGGCCTCACCGGTCCCGACGCCGACGCGCGCGGCCGCCAGGCCCTGGCCGAGGTGGAGCTGTCGGGGCGTGAGCTGTCCTGGCCCTCGGAGCTGTCCGGCGGCGAGCAGCAGCGGGTGGCCCTGGCCCGCGCCCTGGTGCGCGAGCCGCAACTGCTGCTGGCAGACGAGCCCTTCGGCGCCCTGGACGCCCTGACCCGCCTGCGCATGCACGCCCTGCTGCGCCGCCTGGCCGAGCGCCATCGCCCCGCCGTGCTGCTGGTCACCCACGACGTGGACGAGGCCATCGAGCTGGCCGACCGGGTGGTGGTGCTGGAAGCCGGCCGCATCGCCGCCGACGTCACCGTCGCCCTGCCGCCCGTCGGGCCGGCTCGCCGCGACCGCTTCATCGCCCTGCGCAGCCAGTTCCTGGGCCTGCTGGGCGTGGAGGCTGACCCATTGCAGGGGTGGACCGATCCGGTCGCCCATTCTTCCCAGGATTCCCAGGCCCTCACGGCCGGCTAGACCCGAAAGGACCCTCGCCATGAGCCAAGCTCCCCGCCAGATCCGCCTCGGCGCCTTCCTCCAGGCGACCGGCCACCACGTCTCGGCCTGGCTGCATCCGCGCGCCCAGGCAGACGCCGGCCTCAATTTCGAGCACTACAAGCAGCTGGCCCACACCGCCGAGCGCGGCAAGTTCGACATGGTGTTTGTGGCCGACAGCCCCGGCGGCTACATCAACCTGGACGACCGCGACAGCTTCCAGCGCAACGGCAAGACCGCCCATTTCGAGCCGGTGACCCTGTGGTCGGCGCTGTCGGCGGTGACCCGCCATATCGGCTTCGTGGCCACCTCGTCGACCACCTATGAGGATCCCTATACGACGGCGCGCAAGTTCGCCTCGCTGGACTGGATATCGGGCGGCCGCGCAGCGTGGAACGTGGTCACCACCGGCGCCGACGTCTCGGCCAATTTCGGCCTGGACAAGCACCTGGAGCATTCCAAGCGCTATGAGCGGGCCGAGGAATATATCGATGTCGTCAAGGGCCTATGGGACAGCTACGAGGACGACGCCTTCGTCCGCGACCGGGCCAGCGGCGTGTTCGTCGACCCCGACAAGGTGCGCTACCTCAACCACGTGGGCGAGCACTTCAAGGTCCGCGGCCCGCTGAACATCGCCCGCCCGCCGCAGGGCTATCCGGTGATCGTCCAGGCCGGCGCCTCCGATCCCGGCCGCCAGCTGGCCGCGCGCACCGCCGAGGTGATCTTCACCGCCAACCTGGTGATCGAGGACGCCCAGGAATTCTACGGCGACATCAAGCAGCGCATGGTCCGCTTCGGCCGCGCGCCGGAAGATCTGCTGGTCATGCCCGGCCTGTTCCCGGTGCTGGGCGGCACCGAAGCCGAGGCCAAGGCCAATTACGAAGAGATCCAGGACCTGGTGCACCCCTCGGTCGCCTGGGGCATCCTCAAGCGCCACTATCAGGGCCAGGACCTGTCCGGCTATTCCCTGGACGACATCGCCCCGCCGCTGCCCGAGGAGACCAACGGCAGCAAGAGCCGGCTGAAGCTGGTGTCCGACCTGGTCACCCGCGAACGGCCCACCCTGCGCGAGCTCTATCGCCGGGTCTCCACCGCCCGCGGCCACTGGACCGCGGTGGGCACGCCCGAACAGATCGCCGACGCCATGCAGGACTGGTTCGAGCACGGCGCCGCCGATGGCTTCAACATCATGCCGCCGGTGCTGCCGCACGGCCTGACCGACTTCGTCGACCAGGTGGTGCCGATCCTGCAGCGCCGCGGCCTGTTCCGGCAGGAATACGCCGGCCCCACCCTGCGCGAAAACCTGGGCCTGAAGCGCCCGCAGAGCAGCCACGCCCTGCAGGCGGCGGTGAGCGCCTAGGCGATTTCCGTTCCGCCCCAGACGCTTCCCCTCACGTCCTCATCCTGAGGCGCCGCCGCGCCAGCGGCGGCCTCGAAGGACGCAACCGCGCGTCGGCGCATCCTTCGAGGCCCGCTTCGCAGGGCGCCTCAGGATGAGGACTGTGGGGAGGGCTAGATAGATTGATCGAGACCTCCATGACCGACATCCTCGAACGCCCCGCATCCCCGGCTCAGGCCTCCGTCCCCACCGAACGGGCGCGCGAGCGCTATCGGCGCAACGACGCCCCGGTTCCCGCCGGCTGGAACGACACCCTCGACGTGCTGCTGTCGCACCGCTCAGTGCGCGCCTTCCGGCCCGATCCCGTGCCGCTGGGCACGGTGGAGACCCTGGTGAGCGCGGCCCAGTCGGCGCCGTCCTCGTCCAACCTGCAGGTCTGGAGCCTGCTGGCGGTGGAGGATGTGGAGCGCAAGGCGCGTCTGGCCGCCCTGGCGGGGAACCAGAAGCACATCCTCGAAGCGCCGCTGTTCCTGGTCTGGCTGGTCGACCTGCATCGTCTGACCGCCCTGGCGCAGGAGCGCGGCGGCCAGGACGGCGCGCTGAGCTATCTGGAGACCTTCCTGCTGGGCTCGGTGGACACCGCGCTGGCGGCGCAGAACGCGGTGGTGGCGCTGGAGTCCCTCGGCCTGGGCGCGGTCTATATCGGCGGCATCCGCAACAAGCCGGCCGAGGTCGCCGCCGAGCTAGGCCTGCCGCCGCGGGTGTTCCCGCTGGTCGGCCTGGCCGTGGGCTGGCCCGATCCGGAGCGGCCGGCCAGCGTCAAGCCGCGCCTGCCGCAGGAGGCGGTGCTGTTTCGCGAGCAATACGCCTGGGGCGACGCCCAGCGCCAGGCCGCCGCCAGCTACAATGGCGCCCTGCGCAGCTTCCAGCGCGAGCAGGGCATGATCGAGCAGGACTGGACCCACCAGGCCGGCAACCGCACCCGCGGCCCGGAATCCATGGCCGGGCGTCATCAGCTGCACGAGATCCTCAACGGCCTCGGCTTTGAGCTGAAATGACCCCGGCGATCGTCGCCGCCGTCTCGGCCACCTGGTTGCGGATGTCCGGCACGGCGGTGATCTCCCATAGCGCGGCGCGGGTGATCGGACCCACGGCGTAGAGCCGGTCGCTCGGCCGGCCGGCGGCGTCGACCACCCGCCCATCAGCCTCGACCTCCAACCCCAGGCGCAGCGGGTCGGGCCGCGCCAGGCCGGCCGCCAGCAGGCCGCGGGTGAGGGCGTCGGGCGCGGCCTGCGGATCGCGGCTAGGGCCGGTGCAGTTGATGATCCGGGCCACGGTCATATGGCTGGGCTCGACCTCGCCTCGGGGCCGCCAGGTCACGGCGACGCCATCGTCTGTCGCTTCGGCCTTCAGCAGGCGTCCCGCGCGGATCTGGACACGGCCCTCGGCCTGGCGCGTCTCCAGCCATTCGGCCACGGCCGGGGCCATGCGATGACGATGCGCCTCCCACCAAGGCGCCAGGTGGCGCAGGAAGCGGCGGCGCTCGTCCAGGCTGGCCTTGCGCCACAACTGCTGGGTGAAGGGGCGCAGCGCATCGACCGCCTCGCGCCAGCCCACCGCCTCGGCCTGCCGCCGCATCCGCAGCAGGCGCCGGGACAGGGGCAGGCCGGGGTCGGGCTCGGGCGGCGTCTCCAGCCGCACCGGGCCGCTGTGGCGGTGCGGGCTCAGCCCCCGGCGCGACAAGGCCAGGACCGGCCCGCGGCAGCCGGCCGCGTCCAGGTCCAGCGCCAGGTCGACCATGGTCAGACCCGAGCCCAGCAGCAGCACCGAGGCGTCAGGCTCCAGGCCCTGCAAGGCCGAAGGCGTCCAGGGGTCGTGGGCGTAGCGCGTCTTGTCGAGCGCCTTCAGCCCCACGCCCGGCGGATCGGCCGGCGGAGCGTGGCCGGTGGCCAGCACCACCCGGTCCACGGCCAGCGAGCGGCCCATGGCCAGGCGCACCGTGAATCCCGCCTCGGTCGCCTCCGCCGCCACCGCCTCGTCATGCTCCAGCACCAGGCGGCAGGCGCCGTCCGGATCGGCCACGGCGGCCTGCAGCAGCGAGGCCACATAGCGGCCGAAGGTCTCGCGGGTGATGAACTGGGCCCTGGCGTGCGGCTCGCCCTGGTCGGCCAGCCAGCGGGCTAGATGATCGGGCTCGTCCGGCCAGGCCGACATGTTGCTCACCCGCACGTTCAGCAGCCGCCAGGGGCTGTGGGCGGCATAGGCCAGGCCGCGGCCGAAGCCGGCATGCTTCTCGATCAGCGAGATCCGCAGGTCCGGCGGCCCCCGACGCAGCAGGTTCAGCGCCAGCAGGGCGCCGCTGAACCCGGCGCCGACGATGGCGATGGTGGGCGCGGCGGCCGGCGCGGCGCTAGGGGAGGGGGTAAGCAAACAAAGGCTCCGATATGCAGGTCGCGGACGGTCGGGATTCCATACCCCATCGCATATGTAGAGATTAAGTCGGGGTCGCCAACGCCTCAGGTTCAACGCGCGAACATCCGTCCCGGGCGCGACGCATCGATGACCCTCGCACTAAGCGACTTTTAACCTAGCGCCGAGCATCTTGGCGCCGGGGACGGCCACGGAGAATCGGCGTGAAGGCTTGGCGCGGGCGGGGGAATCGCACCTCCGACAAACATGACGCCCTGATGCAGCTGGCGGGCCCGGCGCTGATGGGCATGGCCGTGCCCATGTTCATCCTCGACGACAGCGGCTGCGTGGTGGCGTGGAACGACGCCTGCGCCCAGCTGACCGGCCTGGCCGCCCGCGAGGTGATGGGCACCCGCAATCATTGGAAAGGCTTCTACAAGGCCGAGCGTCCTTGCCTGGCCGATCTGGCCTTGAAGGCCGAATCCTCAGCCCAATCGGGCCTCTACGCCGCCCAGAACAACAGCGACAGCGCCGGCGACATGAAGGCCGAGAACTGGTGCGACCTGCCGCGCGGCGTTCGCCGTTACCTGTCGCTGCACGCCTTCCGCATGACCGACGCCTCCGGCCGGGTGCTGGGCGTGGTCGAGACCCTGCACGACCTGACCTCCGAAAAAGAGGCGCAGATGGCCGTGGAGACCTCCAACCGTGAACAGTCCGAACGCCTGGACCAGATCCGCGAAGCCCTGGGCGAGGCCCTGCACCGGCTGGCGCGCGGCGACCTGCTGTCGCGGGTCGAGACCGTGCTGCCCGGCTCGACCGACACCCTGCGGACCGATTTCAACGCCGCCGTCGGCGACCTGCAAGCCGTGGTCACCGGGGTGCTGGACGTAGTCGGCCGCCTGCAGCAGACCGTCGGCGAGATCTCAGGCGCCACCACCGACCTGTCGCGCCGCACCAACCAGCAGGCCGAGAACATCCAGTCCTCGGCCGCGGCGCTTGGCCAGATCACCGCCACGGTGCAGCGCACCGCCGACGGCGTGGCCAAGGCGCGCAAGGTGGTCGGCGAGGCCCATGGCGACGCCCAGCGTTCCGGCGAGGTGGTGCGCGAGGCCGTCAGCGCCATGAACGAGATCCAGGGCTCGTCGCAGCAGATCGGCCAGATCATCGGTGTGATCGACGAGATCGCCTTCCAGACCAACCTCCTGGCCCTCAACGCCGGGGTCGAGGCCGCCCGCGCGGGCGAGGCCGGCCGCGGCTTCGCGGTGGTCGCCCAGGAAGTCCGCGCCCTGGCCCAACGCTCCGCCGAGGCCGCCAAGGAGATCAA
>OUWB010000174.1_pt1 | contig 11700 bp, 15 predicted proteins | sample 1779821 | NCBI WGS metagenome assembly OUWB01 (sample SAMEA3914806, study PRJEB12502) | metagenome | biome: forest; material: soil | place: Canada | collected 2011-08-03 | depth 0.1 m
CTCCCCGAGAAACGGGGAGAGGACGGACAGCAAGCCCGAAGGGCGCAGATGTCCGGGTGAGGGGCCAATGCGGAAACCGCTTTAGCCCCTCACCCGATCGCGTTCACTTCGTTCCGCTCTCGTCCTCTCCCCGCTTGCGGGGAGAGGGCAATACTCACGACGACCCTGGCAAAAATCAGTGTTTGGATTTTCCGCCATGTCGATTCATAATGCAAAGCATAACAGTTATTCGACATTGAGATAACCATGCTCGACCTGACTCAGCTTCGCAGCTTCCTGGCGCTCGAACAGACCCTGAGCTTCACGGCGGCCGCCCAGCGGCTGGGCGTCAGCCAATCGACCATCAGCCAGCACCTGCAAAGGCTGGAGACGCAGGTCGGCCGGCGCCTGATCCTGCGCGACACCCACCAGGTGGCGCTGACCGCCGACGGCGAGGCCCTGCTCGGCCGCGCCCGCACCATGCTGGCGCTGAACGACGAAGTGCAGGCCCTGTTCAACGAACAGCCCCTGCGCGGACGGCTGCGTTTCGGGGTGTCGGAGGACTTTGTCGGCAATCGCCTGCCGGCGGTGCTGGAGGATTTCGCGCGCGCCCATCCGGCCATCGACCTGGAGCTGACGGTGCATTTGAGCGGCGTGCTCTACGAAATGCTCGATGCCGGCGAACTTGACGTGGTGCTGGCCAAGCGCCGGCTGGCCGACGACCGCGGGCGACTGGTCTATCGCGAGCCCCTGGTCTGGGTGGCGCGCGATCCCAAGGCGATCAGGCCGGGCCAGGTCGTGCCGCTGGTCGCCTTTCCGGTGCCCAGCATTACGCGCAGCATCGCGTTCGAGACCCTGGACCGGCACGGCATTGCCTGGCGCATCGTCTGCACCTGCGGCAGCTTGAGCGGCCTGACAGCGGCGGCGCGGGCGGGGATGGGCGTGCTGATCCAGCCGCGCAGTATGGTGCCCGACGGCCTGCGCGAACTGGCGCCGGATCAGTTGCCTCCGCTGGAGGACGTTGAATTCGTCCTGGTGACGCGCAAAGGCGCCGACGCCAAGCTGGTCGACGTGCTGACCACCCAAGTCCTCAAGCGGCCCTGGTAGGCCGTCAGTTCGGAACTTGCGTATTGGTCACCAGGTAGACCGCCATGGCGATACCCGACACCCCGGCCATCAGCGACAACCCGATGGCCAGCCAGGACGCCTGGATCGGCCCATGGCTGCGCAGGGCGTTGAGCATCCTGACCCGGTGCCAATATTGCCCCCCGGCCAGTCCCATGATCGCCGTCCCGACCAGGACCAGGGCGGTGCCCAGCCAAAGCGAATGGCCGCTAGGCTCATGATGCACCGCCGCCGAGGCGGACGCAGGCAACATGCGTAGCATCAGCGAAAAGCGCGCCACGACAAAGCCGATCCCCATCGTCGCCACGCCCGTCCGCACATAGGCCAACAGGGTCCGCTCAGCGGCGAAATAGTCGCGCACATCAGGCTCGGCCGGCGTCGTAGGAGTCGTCATAGGCACACCTTTTGGCTGGTTATCGCGCGACAGGCCTCAGGCCGCAATCCGGAAGGAAAATCCTTAATGCGCCTGCGGACAGAGCTCGATGCTGCCGGACGGCAGCCAGTCCTGGGAGCCGACCATGATGCGGACGGCGTCGCCGGCCGTCTCCAGCCGTACCTTGGCGCAGAAATAGCCGTTGATCGTCACCGTGCGGCTATTGGGATCGGTCAGGCCGGCCGGTCGCTGGGTCTTCAGAACCGCATAGTCGGCGTAATGGATTTTAAAGTCGCCCTGGGCGGTGCGGATATAGTCGGCATGGCTGGACCCGCGGCCAGTGTCTTCATAGGCCTCGCTGATCGGCCAATCGGCGGTCGAGGCCTGGACCTGGCCGGCGGGAAAGTCGTGCGCGTCAGCCATGGCCATCATGACCTGGCTGGATACGCCGAAGACCCCGATGGCGCTGATGATGAAGACGAAGAGCGACAGGCCAAGGCGCTTTAAGACGGACAAGGCCTTTTCGGTCAGGACAATGAAGACGGCGACAAAACCGATGGCCACACTCAGGCTAAGCGGGGTGACCACGACATCCCGATGAAATGGCGAAAGCGTCGTGGTGTGCACAAAGCACGGCGCAAATATCGCGACCGCCAGGGCCAGCAGGGCGACGCCGATCCATACGACAAGCAATGGCGACATCCTTTGCTTGACGCTGGGCGCCGTGGTGCGCTCCGGGCCTCGAAATTGATTTATCGCAACCTGTCCCAAGTTTCCGCCCTCCACTGCATCATCTACCCGCAGCTGCATTTTCTGTGCCGCGTGGCGCTGTGGATGCTTGGCCAAAGGGGAATGTTCCGAAGTTGGCGGGGGGGCTGCATAGGCACCATTCAGAAAAAGCGTGATGCTTTCATCCGAAGCGAAAAGCAATCTTAAGCTGAATAATTTTAATGCACGGGCGCCAACGTAAAGCCCGACCCGGCAATTATTAGCTTTTCCACCGAAAAGCATCGAAATTTTCTATTGGTACTCGGCCCAGCCGAAAAGGCCGTCAAAGCTTAGCTTGCAAGCGTTCGCAGCCCGGTCATTTATACCATAAATTCGCGCGTTCCGTTAGTACCCGCGATCGAGGAGATTACGTTGACCATTTTAGACGACCGGGGAATATTCTGGTGGAACGATGAGGACGTCCCCGACAAGAATTTCGCCCCTGAGGGATCGATTGGGGGCAAACTTACAATTGATGACAATGGATCTGTTCGTCTCGAACTGGATGGCATTATGCCATCGGATAATCATCCATTCGAAGCATTGGTGAATTCAGGTCAAGACATAAACCGGAACATCCAAGGCCTACTAACCAATACTGGACATGTGCTTTTGATGAATATGTTCAAAAGCGGGGGAACTGTACGTACCGACAATGTCTCTCGCGAAAAGTATGTCGCACGGCAGTGCCTGGTCAGTCAAAGTGCTTTTCCACGAGACAGAAATGCTCCGATAAAATACAGCGCCATAACAATAGACCTTAAAGGTTACGAAAGTTGGATGTGGCTTAAATCCATTAACATCACACGGCAGCGAAATTCCCTCATCGCAAAATACAAAGCACCAAGGGATAGGACGTTCATATTACCTTTTGGAAAATTATATATAGAACACGATCTGCTAGGGCCCTATTTGGGCCACCACCACGGCAGAGAACTAGCTTTAAAGGAAATTGCGCGGTTGAATCTACGCCTCTCAAAAAGCATATCCACAGGTGAGTGCCTAAAATACTATCAAATTGCACAAGATTTATTGATAATTCTTACATCATCAGACTACAGTCTTGATTGGCCAGATGTAATTATTCAAGGAAAGAAGCAAAGCGCGAAATTATACTTTATGCACGTTCGCTCTGACGCAAAGCCTCCTGAAGCCCACGAATGCATTATAAGCTTCCCGAAAATTGCCGATTCATTTGGCGACTTATACGCCGCAATGGTCGAAAGGCGCGAGCAATACGGCCCCGGAATTTATCTATACCTCGCCACCCGACGAGGCATGAAGATGATCGTCGAGCATCGCTTTGTGAACCTTATTTGGGGGCTGGAGGCACTTAACAGACAGGATGCTGGCGCCAGTGGTACCGAAGTAAACATGGCCCTTGCCAATAAAATCCAACGAATCTTATCTCAAATCTCCGCTAAGCGAGACCGAGATTGGCTACAAGGAAAACTTCGGCACGCGTCTGAACCAAGCCTATCTGAGAGACTTCTTTCAATTTTCTCCGGCTTACCCTTACCCTTCAATGAAGCAGCGTTAAAAAACTTCTGCATAGAATGCCAGAGTCGTCGCAATGATATTTCGCATTTTGGCGGCCACAGGGAAATGGGTAAGACTTACGACCAGTTTATGCATGACATAAGCAAGAAATCAGATGCCTTATCAGCTTTATATCACCTTCACTTGCTAACCTTAATTGGAGTAGATAAAGAGCGATTTGAATTAGCAACCAATCACAATTGGGCTATGACAAAGATTGAATGGGCCCTCAGGGCAGTCGGCCTCCTTATACCAAAGGACGAGAGGCCTACTACGGATCACGAACTCTGACCCCCCCCCTCTTTGACATCCACACACTCCTGCCGATAACATACCCCCTCACACTTGGGGCAAGCGTGATGCCATATACCGATCTGGACCCTTTCCTGCGCTGGCTCGATTGCGACCTGTCGCCGGATCGAATCGGGCCCTGGTCGCGCATCCAAGCTTTACCGAAGCCGCCCGAGCGCTGAACCGCGTCAAGGTCGAGGCTGCCGCCGATCCGGTCATGGCCGTGCTGTCGCGCGATGCCGGCCATTATGTCGCTGCGTCGCTGGCCTTCTCTCTGCACCGTCATAACGGTATCACTCTGGCCAACCTCAAGGCGGCGTGCAGCGAGACCCGGCTGATGAGCCCCGGTCGCGCCCGCGCCCTGATGGGCTATCTGCAGCATGTCGGCTTTCTGGCTTTGGCCGTCCCGCGCCGCGGCCAGTTGGCGGCGCTCTATGTGCCGACCCAGCGCTTTATCGACGCCTGATGCGGTCGCATGACCCGCGGCCTGGCCGCCGCCCTGCCGCTGGAGCCGGCGCTTAAGGGCCTGCTTGAGCGCATGGACGATCCGGCCATTGCCATCGCCTTTGCCCAGCGCCGCGGCGACAGCATGCGCGCCGGGCTGGCCAAGGCGCGCGGCCACGACCTGCCGTTCGTGCGCGTCTTCAACCATCGCCTGGGCGGCGGCCGGGCGCTGGCCCTGCTGCTCAGTCGCGATACCGGCGACGCGCCTTTCGCCACCGCGCCGGTGCCGTTTGCGCTCGACGAGATTGTCGCCCATTGCGGCATTTCGCGCGTCCAGGCGCGGCGCCTGTTCGACGAGGCGCTGGCCGAAGGGCTGGTCACCATCGACAACGGCCGGCTGACCTGGCTTGAGCCCTCGCGCCGGCACATCATCTATGGCACCCCCTTCGAATTCGCCAGCAACCTGGTCTCGGCCGCGGCCATGGTCAGCGAGATGCCGGAGATGTTCGCGACGGCCGAGCCAGTTTAGGGCAAGAGCACCAGCTTGCCATGGGCGCGGCCGCTCAAGCTGGCTTCGACCGCCGGGCGCCAGTCGTCCAGCGTAAAGGTCCGCGCAATCGGGATCGTAAAGCGCCCGTCCGCCGCCAGCTGCGCATAGTGGGCCAGCACGTCGTAGCGATGGACCACGCCGCGCTCGCGCCCCGTCGTGCGCACGCCGATGCCGCCCTCGTCGAAGTCGGCGAAGCTCATCACCCGCTGCGGATCCCCGCCGACGATGCGCACCAGTTCGGGCAACACGCCCTTGACCTGGGCCGTATGCAGGGCGAAGTCGGTCGGCCCGCCGTTAAGGTCAAGCACCCGCTCGGCCATGCCCTCGCCATAGGGCGTGACCGTCGCGCCCAACGCGCGCAGGCGATCTGCAAAGGTCTCGCCGGCGCTCGTGATCACCCGGGCGCCGCGCAGCAGGGCCATCTGCACGGCGGCAAAGCCCGTCATTGTCCCGCCGCCATTGATCATGATCGTCTGGCCGGCCGACAAACCCAGCAGGTCGAGCGCGCGCGTCGCCGTTTCGACCGCCATCGGCAGGGCGGCGGCGTCGACCATGTCGAGGCCCTGAGGCACTGCAAACCACACGCGCAGCACCGCATGGTCGGAGGCGCCCGCCGTCGCATAGCCGATATAGTCCGGCACGCCGAACACCCGGTCGCCGACAGCCACGCCGGTGACGCCCTCACCCACCGCGTCGACAACGCCCGACACGTCAAAGCCGATGCCGCGCGGCGGCGGCAGGGGAATAAAGCCCTGGCACACCGCCCAGTCCGCCGGGTTCAGCGCGCAGGCCTTCACTCGCACGCGGATGCGTTCGGCCGCCGGCATCGGCACGTCAATCCGGTCGAGGCTCAGCACCTCCATCGGCGGCCCATAGGCCCGGGCGCGCAGGGTTCGCATCGTGGCGGGATCGGATGAGGTCATGAGTCGTGTCCTTCGCGATTGTGCCGGCCACCCCGCCGGCCCTATAGTCAGTCCATGACGATCGATGTATCGTCACTCACTGACGGTACACGTATCGTCATTCAATGACAATACGATGGAATGACATTTGCCCCGCGACGGTGAAAAAGTGCGTCGGCGCCTCCAGGAGGCGGCCCTTGAGCTCTACCAGGAAGGCGGCTACGACCGGGTGACGGCGGCGCAGATCGCCGAAAAGGCCGGCGTGACCGGCCGCACCTTCTTCCGCCACTTCGCCGACAAACGCGAAGTGCTGTTCGGCGGCGAGGATGAATTCGCCGACGCCCTGACGGAAGCCATCGGCAACGCGCCCGAAGGTGCGGCGCCGCTGGAGACCCTGTTCCACGCGTTCCGGACGGTCGAGCCGATCTTCGTCGCCAACCGGCCGTTCGCGTCGCGGCGCCAAGCGGTGATCGCCAGCAATCCGGCGCTTCAGGAACGCGCCCAGATGAAGACGCAGGGGCTGATGGTTATCGTGGTCACGGCCCTCGTCGCGCGCGGCGTGCCCGAACGCCTGGCCCGGCTGGCCGCCCAGATGGGCCTGGCGGCGATGAACAGCGCGGTCCTGGCCTGGTTCGAGGACGGCACGGACGACCTGGACCGCCACCTGACCCAGGCCTTCGACGATGTGCGCGCCCTGTCGGTCTTCGGCGGCGGGGATTAAAGGAGACATGCCATGCTCACAGGTTCCTGTCATTGCGGCGCGGCCGGCTGGACGCTGGAGGGCGATCCCGGCTCGATCACGGCCTGCAACTGCACGCTTTGCCGGCGCTATGGCACGCTGTGGGCCTATGACTACGAGAACGAACGCATCCGCCTGACCGGCGAGACCAGGTCCTATACCTGCGCCAACATGGAAACACCGTCGCTGGAGATCTTGTTCTGCCCGCGCTGCGCCGGGGTGGTCAGCTGGCGCGGCCTGGAGGTCGAGCAAGACGGCCGCCGCCGCATCGCCGTCAATGTCCGCCTGGCCCCGCCCGAGGCGGTGGCGCAACTGCCTATTGATCATTTCGACGGACTGGACACCTATGAGGACCTGCCGCGCGACGGACGCTGCGTGCGCGATCTGTGGTTTTGAAGGAGGCACCCTATGAAAGCCAAGAACACCCTTTGCCTGTGGTATGTCGACGATGCCGAAGCGGCCGCGCGCTTTTATGCGGCGACCTTCCCCGATAGCGCGGTCGGCGCCATCCACCGCGCGCCCAGCGATTTCCCGGGCGGTAAGCAGGGCCAGGTGCTGACGGTGGAATTCACCGTCTGCGGCATCCCTTGCTTTGGCCTGAACGGCGGCGACGCCTTCCGCTTTACCGAAGCCTTCTCGTTCCAGATCGCCACCGACGACCAGGAAGAGACCGACCGCTACTGGAACGCCATCGTCGGCAATGGCGGCAGCGAAAGCGCCTGCGGCTGGTGCAAGGACAAGTGGGGCCTGTCATGGCAGATCACGCCGCGCGCCTTAACCTCCGCCCTGGCCCAGGGCGGCGAGGCGTCGGCCCGCGCCTTCAAGGCGATGATGACGATGAGCAAGATCGACATCGCCAAAATCGAAGCGGCGGTCAGGGGATAACCTCCCCTACTGGCACCACATCTCCTGCTTGACCATGTGCGGCTTGGGGCATGGCTGTGCCGGCGACGGCAGGGGCTGGCCGGGGTGCCACAGCCCCATGCGCTGCTCCAGGGCCGGCATTTCGGAATCGATCGCCGACAGCGGATTGCCGTCGCCATAATGGGTGGCGCTGCGGTAGCGGTAGACCCGCTCGAACGTGTCGCTCTTGCCCAACCGGTCGACCTCGATCCAGAAGCCATACGGGGCATTCTGAGTCGGTTCGGCGGTGATAATCGCGCCGCTCAACGGACCGTGCGTCATGTAGCGCAGGTCCTCATTATGGTTCTGACCCGTGACGTGCCGATAGGCCAGGGTAAAACGGTCAACAGCGGCATTGTAGACCAGGGCCTGGGTGACAACACGCGCGCTGCCGTCGATGCTCATCATGCTGGCGGTCGTGACCAGCAGCAAAGGTCGCCCGGGCGTGCCCGGCAGGGACAGGACGGCGGCGCGCCGCAAACCCCGCGGCGCCAGGAAGACGTTATCGAAGTCATCGTGCGGGTCCGGCCGGGTATAGATGTCGGTCAGGACCGGATCGCAGTTCCGCCCGGCATCGCGGCTCAGGCAAAAGGTCATGGCGCCATCGATCATGCCGTCACCCAAGAGCGGATCGGGGACTTGCGGCCCCTGTGTCGCCGTCAGGGTCCACGGCGAACGCGCGGCGAACGGCTTTTTCAGGTCAAGCGACAGGATCTTCGTCTGAGGCGCATTTTGGGGCGCATCGGCCGCCATCGCGCTCGCCGCGACCCCCGTCAGGACGACCGCCAATACCCCGAACCAGCCCCGCTTGATCACGCCGCCCTCCCCTCGTTTTTCGCCTTGGACTATAGTCTTTTCCCGGCCGTGCGACGAGGGGAATTCGCGCTCAGGTCCGCCGGCCGAAGGTCCGCGGCGCATTGGGATTGGCCGGGCGCGACGGCGCCTGGGGCGCAGTTGGGATCGGCCGCGTTTGTGACACAAGCGGTGCGGACTGGGCCCGCTTCATGCCGGCATCGATGGCGCGCGAAACGGCCTCGAAGGCTTCCGCATCGGGCAGCTTGGCCTCGTTGACCGTGACGGTGCCCTTGGCCGTGGCCAGCTTCAGGAAGCGGTATTCACGCCCTCTCACGCGCACGGTGGTCAGCCGGGTGCTGCGGATCGTCCGGTAGGGAATAGTCGCCATCTGCGGGCTGAACGGAGATTTCGGCATGTCGATCGCCTCGTCGCCGACAAGGATGCGGTGATCGCTGAACAGGGCCATGCCGAGCGCCAGCAGGGCAGCGCCGCTCAGGATGGCGCACAGGCCTGCCACGACCCAGCGAAACGTCGTCGCCTGGCCGGGCGCGAGGTAGATAAGGCCATCGATCAGGATCGCCTTGTGATCCGTCAGGGCCTGAAGCGCCATAAAGACGGCGCCGAGGCCGGAAAACACCAGGCCCAGCAGCATCTTGGCCGCATCCGGACGGTACGTATAGACCTGCATAAGCCCCCCCTTCTTGATCACCACAACCTATAAGGGATCGGAGTGAACGGGAGGTTTATGGCGCCAGGCACTTGATGTCGGCGGTCGTGCACTGGGTCGAGAAGGTGTCGGCCTGGGTGTAGCTATAGGAGGCAAAGCCGGTATCGTAGCCGTACAGCAGCTTGACCAAAAGCCGCTCCCCCGGCGCGAAATGGTAGGATTTCACAGCCACCGCGCCGATCCGCGCCAGTTCCTGGTTTTCGTCGGCCGGCCATTTGCGCACACGCGCCGTAACGATCAGGGTGCGCGTCACCTCGGGCGGGCCCGATGTGCCGTAGACATAGCTGGTATTTTCCTCGACGCCGGCCTCGCTGACTTCCGGCAGGGCCTCGACGGCCGTCACCACGCGCATCTGCGGGCCGACCATGGCGGTGATCTTCGGCATCCAGCTCTGCATCAGGACCGGCCCGGCGACGGCCAGGCCCAGCGACGCCACGACGATCACACCGGCGACGATGCCATGGGCGCCGGCCTTGGGCACCTCGTAGTCCTTGGCCTGGGCGCGCACCACCACCGAACCGAAGACCAGGTCGTGGACCAGGCGCCGCGTCGGCGCGTTGAACAGCAGAAGATAGATCTGGGCCAGGCTGACCCCGAACACGGCGACGACCGCCACCCCGGTCAGGATCGAAGCCAGGGTCGGATCCTGGACCGTAAACGTCCAGCCGTTGAGCATCATCGGCCCGACCAGCAGGAGCGCGCGCGCCAATGCCGCGAAAAGGCCGAGCGGCCGACCGTTCAGGCCCGTGACCTTCAGACCGACAAGACGCATGCCGATCGAGCGGCCACCGCCGAGCCCGCTGGCCGTCACGCCGAAATAGAGCACGCCCAGGATGAGCCCGATAAAGCGGCCGTTCGACCCCCAGCTTGACACGGTGTCGACCGCGGCCCAGCCGATGCCGTAACAGACGACGGCCAGCACAAGACTATCGATGATATAGGCAAACAGCCGGGGCCAAAATCCCGACCACACAGCCGACTTTTCCGTCGCCATCACACCCCCCTGCGTTTTGCGCGCGTCCCAAGGCGAGTGTAGTCCAACGGCCGGCGTTTAGGCAAGGATTGGTTAACGGCACCGGGCTTAACCCCGTTGTATTCGACGGGACCAGAATTGCCGCTCTAAAATCTCAACCAGCGCCCCATTATAAAGATAATTTGTATATTTTTACAGACTATGCTGTCATTTACACAAGGATACGTCCGCACACGCCAAGTATTGATTAAATTCCAGAACCTGAAATCCGCCGCCTTATGATGAATCTTCGGTGAAGCTGAAACATGATTACACGGAAATAACAATATTACCTTGTTGAAATATTTGGATATTAAACCGACCTTAACCCTCGGCCGGCATTCTCCCCCCAGCGGCAAAATGGCCGCTTACATCTAGGAGAATCCTATGACTGTCAGCTCCCTGACCGGGACCACCGCGTCCCCCTATACGACGTCCACGGCGACGTCCGCGACCACCACCACCACCTCTTCGACCTCGACGACGGATACGAGCGCAACGGCGGCTGCGACGACCTCGACGAGCGCCACGCCTTCGACGACCAGCCCCTTGTCGTCGCAAACCCAAAGCAACCTGTTCTCGGCCGTGCACGGTTACCACGGCGGCGGCCATGGCGGTCACGGCATGCATGGCGCCGGCGGCGCGAACAGCGCCAACAGCACAAGCTCGACCACCGGCACCTCGTCGACCGACGGCACCGACGATACGGACGGTACGGACGCCACTGACCAAGCCGATGGCACCGACGGCCCGCCGCAAGGCCCGCCTCCGGGCGGTTTTTCGGGTGGCCCCGGTGGCTTCTCTGGCGGCCCCGGCGGCGCTCAAGGCAATGCCAGCGGCGTCTCCGGCCAATGGCAAAGCGCGCTGCAAAGCTACAACAGCGCGGCCGGCACCAGCACCAACGCCTCGGGCACCACGACCACCCAGGCGGCGGCCTAATCGCAATCGCGCCACCACCAAGATAAAAACGGCCATCCGGTTCCCCACCGGATGGCTTTTTTCATGCGGGAAAGCGGCGCGCAGCGCCCTTCTATTTTCTCCTCCCCATTTTGTTAAAATGGGGAGGTGGCGCGGCAAGTGCGAAGCACGGCGTCCGCGACGGAGGGGTCACTTTGCGTGAGGCATTCAGAAAGAAACACGCCCTGGCGCGACAATTCCGCAAGGAACTGACGGACGGCGAAGTGCGGCTGTGGGTTCGGCTAAAAGGAAAGCCCGAAGGTGTGCACTTTCGCAAGCAGCACCCAATCGGGCCTTATATCGTCGACTTCTATTGCGCCAAGGCCAAGCTGGTCATCGAGGTCGATGGCGAGATCCACGACCGGGAGGATAATCCCAGGCGAGACGAGCGGCGGACACTCTATCTCGAAGGACTGGGTCTGGAAGTCTTGCGCTTCCCGGGTAACGAGGTCATGTCCGATGCCGATGAGATCGCGCTCGGGATTATCGAACTGGCCCTCGAGAAAACCCGACCGAAGTGACCCCTCCGTCGTCGACTTGCCCTTCGGGCTGCGCGCCGCCACCTCCCCATTTTAACAAAATGGGGAGGAGAAAGT
>OUWB011113747.1_pt1 | contig 11679 bp, 8 predicted proteins | sample 1779821 | NCBI WGS metagenome assembly OUWB01 (sample SAMEA3914806, study PRJEB12502) | metagenome | biome: forest; material: soil | place: Canada | collected 2011-08-03 | depth 0.1 m
ACCGGAAACCTTCGGCCGCGTCGCTATTGAGGCGGAGGCGTGCGGTGTGCCGGTATTGGGAAGTGATATAGGCGGCATCCCCGAGACCATGGAGGACAAGGTCACCGGGTACCTGATCGAGCCAGGCAATACCACTGCGTGGCGCGATCGCATCCTTGACCTGTGCAATACCCGGCACTGCCAATCCATGGGTGCTGCGGCGCGATCGTTCGCCATCGAAAACTTCGGTAATGCCGCGGTTGCGCGTGATTTCGAGGAACTACTTCGTTACGCCCGCCTCCCGGTGCATCACTACAGTCATGCTGCCACGTAGCCTCCTCTTGGGGGTTCCCCAGCGTTGACGTGCGTGGCGTGTGGCAGCCCTACTTGAAAGACGGCACGCGCTGCTCATGCCGCTCTTGGCGCGCAGCCGCATCGATCTCGGCTGGGCCAAGGATCGGCGAGTTGGCACCGTACCGAGCCACGTCGAGCATCGCCAAGCCCATGCTTCGCGTCGAGCCTATGGCACGGGGAAAGCGCCGCTGAAGCGACGGCAAGAACACGCCGAACAGACGGTAGAAAACCCGATAGCTGGGTGTCTTGGACTGGATGCCATCCAGTGGCACGATCACGCCTGGCCTGAACATGTACGCCGCTTTGAAAGGGAGGCGCAGCAGCGCATTTTCCGTGGCACCCTTGACGCGCGCCCACATGCTTCTGCCTCGCTCGGTGCTGTCGGTGCCGGCCCCGGATACGTAGACGAAGGTCATGCCGGGGTTGATCCGGGCCAGTACGGTGGCCACAGACAGGGTCAGGTCGTAGGTAAGGTGGCGATAGTCCTGCTCGGACATGCCGCTCGAGGAGACTCCCAGGCAGAAGAAGCACGCATCGAGGCCGCTCAGCTTGTCTTCGATCCGATCCAGTTCAAAGAGGTTCGCCGTGACGAGTTCCTTGACCTTCGGATCCTGCACGCTCACCGGCGTGCGCCCGACGCAGACGATCTCCGCAACGGCGGAGTCGCGCAGGCATTCGCGCAATACACCCTGGCCGACCATGCCGGTCGCGCCGAACAGAATCACTCTCATAGGTAGCCACCGCTCGCTGGTGTTGTCCATCAAAGTGTCGCGATCGGACGGTGAATCGGGTAATCCAATCGCGCCAGATTTTGTTTCCGGCCAATTTCTCAGTTCGCCAAGCGTGCGATTACCAGATCTAGCAGTGCACGGAGGCGGGCGAGTCGGCGCATGTCGCGATGGTAGCCAAGCCATGTATCGCGCGTCGGCGGGTCTTCGCCAAGCTCGATGCGCTCTAGCCCTGCGTGGGCGTCACCCAATGGGCGTGGTAGCACGGCAATTCCAACGCCGTGCGCGCACATTTGCGCGTGGATTGCGCGTGCGTTGCTTCGAAACACGACCCGTGCCTGCGGTAGCAGTCGGTGCAGCCACGCCACGTCGGGCATCTCGCCAAAGGCGGCATCCATGGTGATCAGCGTGGCATCGGTACCGTCGCCTGTTGTCGGGTGAGGTGTGCCTGTTTTGGCATAGACACCGTAGGGCATGCGAAGCAACTTGCGCGAGACCACATCTGGCTCGTCAAACGGTTGGATGCGAAATGCCACATCGGCCTCGCGACGGGAAAGGCTCAGGAAGCGTGTGTCGGTCAGCAGTTCGATCGTCACGCGCGGATGGATGTGCGAGAACTCCGCCAGCACAGGAGCCAGCACGGTCTCACCGAACCAATCGGACGAGGTGATTCTCAGCACGCCGTCGAGCTGTTGCTGCTGGCCGGCCAGGCGTCGCTGGAACGCCAGCGCTTCCTCTTCCATCCGTTCGGCGTGATTGAGTACAGCCGATCCTTCATCGGTAAGGACAAACCCCTCGCTGGTGCGCTGGAACAACGATTGGCCTACCGATGCCTCAAGTGCGCGAAGTCGACGGCCCATGGTCGGCTGGGTTTGGCCCAGTTTGCGGGCAGCCGCGCCCAGCGTGCCCTCGCGTGCAATCGCCAGGAAAACCCGAAGATCATCCCATTCCATAAGGCCACTCCTGCCATTGATGGCGATGGGGCATCGCAAGGCGCGACTTCTGAGTCATGCATTTATGCACGAGCATCATGCCAATTCTTTGGTTTTCATGCGAATGGCGGGGGTATAGCTTGTGAGCCAGTTCAATCACAGAAGATCTGGCGATGACACTCATCCATTCGATGAAAGCAGCTGTTTTGGAGAATCACGGTGCGCCGTTTCGCGTTACCGCAGTCCCCCGGCCGGTGGCCGGCCCCGGACAGGTGCTGGTGCGCATCAAGGCGAGCGCCGTCAATCCGCTGGACCTGAAGATTCGCAGCGGCGGCGCAGAACATGCCCGCCACCCGCTGCCGGCGATCCTTGGGATCGATCTTGCCGGCATCGTCGAGGCGGTGGGGCCGGGCGTCACGGCCTTTCGGCCGGGGGACGAGGTTTATGGCATGACCGGCGGTGTGGGCGGCGTGCAGGGTTCGCAGGCCAAATACGCCGCGGTCGATGCTGATCTGCTTGCCATCAAGCCATCCAACTTCAGCATGCGCGAAGCCGCTGCGTTGCCACTGGTCTTCATCACCGCGTGGGAGGGCTTGGTGGATCGGGCAAAGTTACGTGCGGGCCAAACGGTGTTGGTACAGGGTGGTGCGGGCGGGGTCGGTCATATTGCCGTCCAAATCGCACGTGCGCTCGGCGGCACTGTATTTGCGACGGGTTCGACGGCCAGTACAAAGGCGATCGCCGAGTCAGGCGCGACACCCATCGACTACACCCAGGCCAGCGTTGAAGACTACGTGACGACGCATACGGCGGGCCGCGGATTTGATGTGGTCTATGACACGGCCGGCGGCGCAAGTCTGGACGCCTCCTTCAAGGCGGTGGCGCGCTTTGGCCACGTGGTCAGTTCGCTGGGCTGGGGTACTCATGCACTTGCACCGCTTTCCTTTCGCGCTGCCAGTTACTCCGGTGTCTTTACCCTGCTGCCGCTGTTGACGGGCGAGGGCAGGGCGCACCACGGCGACATCATGCGCGAGGCTACGCGGCTAGCCGAGTCGGGAAAAATCCTGCCGCGCGTGGATCCGCGCCGTTTCGATCTGGCCACTGTGGGTGAGGCATACGCACTGCAGGAGCAGCGGCAGGCGCAGGGCAAGCTCGTCATCGACATCGACATCGGCGCTTAGGACGGTCCTTCAACCGCTTTTTGCATCTCCCGAACGGATGCCTCTCCTTCACGAGGCAAGCCGTAGCCTGCTGCAAATCGTGCGTCGCGAGGCAGGGATGCCTTCTATGCGGAGGGGCCATGCGTCGTCTACGCCAAACGTTTATTCCGGCCCGCTTGGCCCGGGCGATTTCGTTGGGGCTGGGCGGTCTATTTTTATTGCGTCCCGTTGTTGTCATGGCCGACTGTGACAACACCGCGCCGACCACCGGGCAGACGGTAACCTGCAGTACGGCACCGCCCAATCCTTCGACGACGCCGGTCACGGCGACAGCGGGCAGCACGAACGTCACCGTCAATGTGCAGGCCGGCGCCGAACTGGATATTAGCGGCAGCAACGCCATCGTCGTTCAGGACCAGAGCGCGGTGACTAACCTGGGTACGTTGCGCATCACTGGCGCACATCTCACGGGCATCTGGGCTAGCGGCACCGGTGCGGGCCAGGACGCACTGACCAATCAGGGGGTGATCGTCACCAGCGGTGACTCCGTGACGGGCATGTACAACGGCGCTGCTGCCGTGAGCATGCTCAACGACAGCACCGGCAGCATCCAGACGAGTGGGAGCAGTTCACACGCCATGGTGGACATGTCGAGTGCCGGGGGAGGCACGCTGACAAATCGTGGCCAGCTTTCGACCACCGGTGACAACGCAGTCGGCATGGGGGCCTTCACCAACAACGACGTACTCGTCAACAGCGGCGCGATCACGACCACGGGTGCTGGTGCGGATGGCATGTATGCACACGGAAGCGTGGGCAACAACGTAATCACGAACAACGGCACGATCGATGTGTCGGGGGCGCATGGCATCGTGTCGGAAGATCCCGTGTCGGGCACTATTACGAATGCCGGAACGATCACGGCACGCGGTGCCGGAGACCTCGGCGTATTCACGGTAGGTAATGCGACATTCAACAACGTCGCTGGCGCAAGCATCACGAGTCAGCAATCCAATGGCATCGATTTTGGCGGCGGCGGTACGATCAACAATGCCGGATCCATTTCTGCAGCGAACGTCACGATATCGCTTAGCGGCGCCGGCGCCACCATCAACAACAGTGGCACGCTTCAAAGCAATATCACCGAAGCGATTGCCATGAACGGACCGTTCGACGTCCTCATCAACAACACCGGCAATATCACTGGCGGCGGTGGCCGAGCGGTCTATCTCGATGCGGGCAACGACACGTTCAACTGGAGCGCTGGAACGATCGTCGGTTTCGTCAACCTCTACACGGGCAACGATACCGCGACGCTTACCGGGCTCACCGACACCAACCTTGCTGGCGTGCCGTCGTTCGACGGCGGACTGGGTACCGACACACTCACGTTCAACAACACGCAGACCAGCGGCCTGAGTCGATTCGTGGAGTGGGAGGTTATCAACGTTACCAATGGCAGCCAGCTCACCCTCGACAACAACGGACTTACCCTGGGTGATAGCGGCACGTTGACTGGTACGCTCAATATCGATTCGACCAGTACGTTGTTCGCGGGCGGTTTGGGTGATCCTGCGATCATGCCGGCAGTCGCGGGGAACCTCGTTACCGTCAACAACGCTCGCATCATCGACCTCACCAACGGCGGTAACAGCACCAGCGATGCGCTGGTGGTGTACGGCAATTACGTTGGTCTCAATGGCCGATTGCTCCTGCAAAGCGTGCTTGGCGCCGATGGCTCGCCCAGCGACAAGCTGGTAATCGCTCAAGGCGTGGGTTCTGGCCATACGGCGATCACGATCACCAACGTGGGCGGAGCCGGCGCGCTCACCGTGACCGACGGTATTCTGGTAGTGCAGACGAGTAACGGTGGCACAACCACAGCCAACGCCTTTACGTTACCGGTCCCCGTGACCGCGGGCGCGTATACGTACTACCTGTTCCGCGGCGGCGTCACGGCGGGGACAGCCGACAACTGGTACTTGCGCTCGAGCGTCGCAGCGGCTCCTGCACCTGCGCCCGCACCCGCACCCGCACCCGCACCCGCACCCGCACCCGCACCTCCCACGGCTGTTGTGGGCACTCCGCCACCGTCGCCGCCTCCAGGTTCCGCGCCAACCGCGCTCTATCGAATGGAGGTGCCCATCTACGCAGAGGTGCCTGTGTTGGGCCGTGAGCTCGGCATTGCGCAGCTCGGCACTTTTCACGAGCGACAGGGCGAACAGTCTCTGTTGACCGAATCCGGCGCGTTGCCAGCTGCATGGGGCCGACTGTGGGGAGAACATGCCACGTTGGGCAACAACGGCGCTGCCAATCAGACCTTCGACGGCAGCCTGGGTGGCGTGCAGCTGGGCGAGGACCTGTACGCCGACACCGTGGCGGGTGGGCAGGGCGACCACTACGGCGTCTTCATTGGCTTCGCCCGCGCACAAGGCGACGTAAGCGGTTTTGCGCTCGGTTTCCCGAACCTGGCCGTGGGAAGTTTATCGATCAACGCCTATAGCGCGGGTGGCTATTGGACGCACGTGGGGACCGGTGGCTGGTACACCGACACCGTCGTGATGGGTAGCTCGCTCACGGTGAACCCGATGTCACGCGATGGGATAGGTGTGACCACGCATGGTGATTCGGTAGATGCGTCATTCGAAGCCGGCGTGCCGTTCCGCTTGTCTGGCAGTCTCGCCATCGAGCCGCAGGCTCAGCTCATCTGGCAGCACGTGTCGGTGAATGATTTGGACGACGGCGTATCCAGCGTGTCGTTCGATGGGGCGAGTGGTTTTGTCGGCAGGCTTGGCGTGCGCCTGCAAGGGCAATTCGAGGCAGGGACACGCTATGGCAGCCATATGCGCGCGCCAACCTGTGGCGCTACTTCGGCGAGCCGACAGCGCCACATTCGCCCAGACCACGGAGATTCCCAGCCGCGTCGCTGCCACGGCGTTCCAGTTCGGGCTTGGCCTGGTCGGACATCTGAACGCACACGGCAGCGTATTCGCCACTGTTGGCTACACGACCGACGTCAACAGCGCCCATCGCAACATCATCGAGGGTGGGGTCGGAATGCGTTGGCGTTGGTGACGCTGGCTTCAGCTAAACGAAGTACGCTTCGTCTATTGCCAGCCAAGCCCCAGGCTCTTCTGCAGCGACACAAAGTCCTTCAACAAGTCGGCCTGTCCTTCCACCCGATTCTGTTGCGCAGCGAACTGCGTACGCTGGGTATCCATCAGGTCGATCAGCGAAGAGGCACCCGCGTCGTAGCGCTGGTGCATCAGCGTTTCGGAGCGATTGGCCGATGTTTCGATTTGCTGAAGACGCGCCACGCTTTCGCGCTGGTGTCCATAGCGTGACAGCGCGTTGTTGGCATCCTGCAAGGCCGCAAGCACCGTCTGCTTGTACTTGGCGGACGCTTCATCGCGGCTGTCTTCGGCCTGGCGAATGCTGCTCTGGGTGCGTCCAAAGTTGAACACATCCCATTGCAGGTAGGGCACGCCGATCCAAGTAAAGGCACTCTTCTTGGCGAGATCCGCCGGGTTGATACCGCTTGTACCGAGAAAGCCCAGCAAGGTCACCTTGGGAAACAGATCGGCCGTATGCTGGCCGATCTGTGCGTTACTCGATGCGAGTCGACGTTCTGCCGCGCGGATATCCGGCCGTTGCCGCAGCATGGCGGCGGGGTCGTCGACAGGTACGCTTGCCGGCAAGGTCGGCAACGGCGCGGGCTTCGATAGCTCCTGATCCAGTGCGCCGGGTGCCTGACCGGTAAGCACGGCCAGTTGGTCCAGCGATTCGGTGATCTGCTCGTCGAGCGGAATCAGGGTCGCGCGGGTATTTTCCACCTGCGTTGTCTGGCGTTCGACGTCTGCATCGGCCGCGACACCCCGTGCGCGACGCTGTTGCACCAGCGCGAGCGTTTTCTGCGCGAGGTCGGTGGACTGATTGGCCAACACCAGCCGCTGCTGCTGATCGCGCAGGCCGATATACGCCTGCGCCACTTCAGCGGCCAGCGATACCTGGGTGTCGGCGAGATCGGCCTGGACCGCATCGGCTTGAGCCGAAGCGGACTCGGTAGCGCGTCGTGTTCCGCCGAACAGGTCGAGTTCCCATGAGGCGTCAAAGTCCGCCGTATACAGCTGCAGCGGGCCGCGCCCACTGGAGGTATTTGTGGTCTGGCCGCCCTGTGCTGTGCTTCCGTTGGCAGACTGGGACTGCGACTGTGAAGATTGCAGTGCCGACAAATCCGGCTCGCGCATGCGCACGGCCGCCGCGTCGATCGAGACGTCTGGCAGCGCCTTCGTCCGCTGCTGCTTCAGTTGCTCGCGCGATTGCCGCAGTCGCGCCTGTGCTGCCTGCAAGTTCTGGTTGTGGGCCAGCGCCGCATCGATCAGCGCATTGAGTTGCGGATCGTTGAGCGTGGTCCACCATTGGCTTGGTACGGGTGTTGTTGCAACGCCCGTGGTCGGCGCGCGCACGAAGGCATTGCCGTGCCTGGCGCCAGTCGATACGTCGGGTGCGCCACGGTAATCGGGGCCGACCGTGCAGCCCGCCAGTGCGGTGATGGATGCGAGCAGCGCCAACAGCAGGGTACGCGGCGCGCGTGATTCAGGCGAGTTCATCACAAACATCCTTAGTGGCCACCCGCCGCCGGCGGCGCGTGGTGGCTGGGCGTTTTCAACAGCAAGGCCAGTGGCACACAACAAAGCAGGGCAATGCCCAGCACGTAGAAAATTTCCGAGTAGGTCATGACCAATGCCTGTTGCTGGATCTGCGCGGCCAGTTGTCCAAGCGCCTGCATTTTCGAGTACGCCATGTCGCCGGTTTTTGCGAAAAAGCGTGCCGCGTTGGCGGCGATCCGCTCCTGGCCGATAAGTGAATTGGCCGAGACGGATTCGCGAATGGTCGCCACATGAAACGTGTTGCGCCGGTCGATAACCGTGCCGATGATGGCCAGGCCAATCGAGCCGCCAAGGTTGCGCGCCATGTTGTAGATGCCGGCTGCGTCACCCGATTCCTCGCGCGACACGGCTGCCATGGACGCCTGGTTCAACGGCATCATCGCCAGCATCTGGCCCGCACCACGAACCAGCTGCGACCAGAAGAAGTCGTGACCCACCGACTGCGCGGTCAGATGGATGTCGAGCATGCAGCTCGCCACAAAGCAGAGCAGGCCGGTAATCACCAGAAATCGAAAATCTACCTTGCCGAGCAGGCGTGGAAGAATCGGCATCATCATGAATGCGGGTACGCCCGATACCAGCATCACCCAGCCCGATTGCTCCGCGTTGTATCCCGCGATGAGGCCGAGAAACTGGGGGATCACATAGATCACGCCATACAGCGCCGCGCCCACCACCAGCACAATGAAAATCACACTGGCATAGCGGGGGTTTTTCAGCAGGCTCAGGCGCATCACTGGCTTCTTCGCGGTGAACTGCGAAATGGCGATCAATACCATGCCGGCGAACGACAGCAGGCTGAGCCAGATGATCATCCCGGACTCGAACCAGCGCTCGCGCTGGCCTTCCTCCAACACCACGGTGAGCGAGCTGAGGCCGATCGAAAGTCCAAAAACGCCGAGCCAGTCGGCCTTTCGCAAGGCTTCCCAGTGCGGTTTGTCAGACGGCAGACCCACCAGCAATAGGATGATCAGGCCAATGCACACCGGTAGGTTGATGAAGAAGCACCAGCTCCAGCTGATGTTTTCGGTCAGCCAACCGCCGAGCACCGGACCCAGCAGCGGCCCCAGCAACACGATCAACCCGAAGGCCGTCATGCCGATGGGCAGCTGTGACATGGGCAGGCGACTGCGAATGATGGTTTGCGCGGTGGGAATCATCGCGCCGCCGGTAAGGCCCTGGCCGATGCGGCCAATGATCATCGCCATCAGCGTGGTGGAAATGCCGCACATCATCGAGAACATGATGAACAGCACGGCGCAGCCGAGCAGGAAGTTGCGCAAGCCGAACACGCGGGTCAGCCATGCGGCGAGCGGGATGATCACGATTTCCGACATCAGGTAGCCGGTCGAGATCCACGTGCCCTCGGTGCCGGTGGCGCCGATTTCACCCTGGATCTGCGGCAGCGCCGAGTTGGTGATGGAAATGTCGAGCGTCGCCATCAGCGCACCCAGCGAACCGGCCGCTACCGCGATCCAGTCCGCCACACTGGCGCGCTCAGGGTGGCTGGCAGGCTGGACGACTGCCTCAGCCATGACTGTTTCCGGCGGTGGCATCCCTGCTGTTGTCGTGCGCCTGGCGAGTGTCCACCTTCACCGTTACCGACAGTCCGGGCACCAGCAGTTTGCGGGTCTGGTCGTCGGTATCGAGGCGAATGCGTACCGGTACGCGTTGCACGATTTTGGTGAAGTTGCCCGTGGCATTTTCGGGCGGCAGCAGCGCGAATTCCGCGCCGGTGCCCGGGGCGAAGCTCTCCACCACGCCACGCAATTCGGTATCGGGCAGGGCGTCGACATGCACGCTGGCGTGCTGCCCTGCGCGCATCAGACCGATCTGCGTTTCCTTGAAATTGGCAGTGAGGTAGACGCCTTGCACCGGCACCACCGTCATCATCCGCGTGCCGGGCTGCGCATACTGCCCCACGCGCACCGAGCGATCGCCCACGCGACCTGGCAGCGAGCTGCGGATCAAGGTGTCTTCCAGGTCCAGCTTCGACTGTCGCGCCGATGCCTGCGCCGCTTCGAGCTGCGCATGCGCCTGGGCGATCTGCGCGTTGAGGTCGGCAATGCGAGCCTGCGCCTGATCGAGTGCCGCCGTGTCGGCAGCCAGGGTGGCCTGGGCCTGGTCGCGGTTGCTGGTCAGCACCGACAACTGGTCGCTGCTTTCGGCACCCGTGGTGGCCAGCGGTCCATAGCGACGTACTTCGTCTTCGGCATGCCGGCTACTGATCTGGGCTGCCAATTGCTGTGCCTTGGCCTGCTCGATGGCCGCACGCTGCTGCAGGATACCTGCCTGCGCGCGCTGGATATCCGCCTGCCGTGCATCGACGGTGGCCTGTGCCTGATCCAGTGCCGCCTGGTACTGCCGCCCATCGAGTCGTACCAGCGGATCGCCGGCCTTTACCGTGGCATTGTCGCCGACGTAGACGTCGGTGACATAGCCGCTGACCTTGGGAGCCACGGTCATGTTGTCTGCCCGCAGATAGGCATCGTCTGTGCTCTGCATGAAGCGGCCCACCGTCCACCAGTAGCCCAGTGCCACCACCGCAACCACGGCCAGCACTATCGCAACGGGCAACAGAATCTTGCCTGCTTTCGACCGGCGCGAAGACGGGGTGGCGGATTCTTTCGATACATCACCGGGTGTGGATCCGGAGGGGGCAGGCATGGGGGTTCGTCCAATGTATTCCAACTGGAAGATTTATTCCGATTGGAATAACTTTGTCAAATGATATATTTCGGCAGGAGCAAGCAGGAGAACCGTGCATGAGCCAACCCAGGCGTCCTCGACGATCCCCGGCCGGAGGCTACGCACGCGGCGATGAAACGCGTCAGCGCATCATCGACGCGGCCGTCAAGCTGTTTGGCGAGCATGGCTTCGCCGGCGCTTCGACGCGCGATATCGCGGCCGAGGCTGGCGTCAACGCCCCCGCACTGCAGTACTACTTCGAGAACAAGGAGGGCGTGTATCACGCGTGCGCCCAGTTCATCGCTGACGATATCCGAGCCCGTTTTGAGCCTTCCATGAAACATGCCGCCGGCGTGCTGAAAGACGAGGGCGACACACGCGCCTTGATCGACGCCTTCCTGGGTATTCACGAAGTGACGCTGGACCTGGTGCTGACCGAGCCCGAAGCGGCCAACCGTCGCTTGTTCATGATGCGCGATGTGGTCGGCGAAGAGCCCCGGGTTGCTTCAAAGCTGTTGGGGCGGCGCCTCAAGCAACCACTGAACAAGCTGCGGCTGACCCTGCTGGCGCGCATCGCTGGTACCACCACCCGCGATCCGGTGACCCGGATACGGCTGCTCACCCTCAAGGGCCAGATGTTTCCGTTCTTCTATCCACCCGGCGCCTGTCTCGACGAGCTGGGATGGAAAGAAATTGACGCCGCCAAGGGCGCCTTGCTCAAGGCCACCGTGATCGAGCAGACGCGCACTCTGCTTGAGAGCTGGCGGCTCAAGCGTTGACGATCAGGCAGCCGTTTCGCTGGCGGCCACCGCCAAGCCCGACACCACACCGAGCGACGGGTCGCCCAGTACCAGTGGAATCTCGGGGAAGCACGCCTGCACCCGTGCCTTGATGTGCGGTGAGCGCGAGGTGCCGCCGGTCAGAAACACGCTGGCCGGCAGGGCGGTGAGGTCGGTGCGCACGGTGGTGAGGGTGCGCTCCAACTGCACCAGGAACGTTTCGATGGCCGCGTCGAAGTCGTCGCTGCTGGTTTCCGCAGCCAGCCCCGGCTCGATGAAATCCAGCTCCGCACGATAATTGGCGGTGCCGCTGAGGGTGATCTTGGTGCGCTCGGCCACCTGGTTGAGGCGGGTAGTGGCGCCCAGCTCCTGCAGCGCGCGCAGGCGCG
>OUWB010010771.1_pt1 | contig 11666 bp, 15 predicted proteins | sample 1779821 | NCBI WGS metagenome assembly OUWB01 (sample SAMEA3914806, study PRJEB12502) | metagenome | biome: forest; material: soil | place: Canada | collected 2011-08-03 | depth 0.1 m
TAGCGGGTGGCCGCCGACCAGATCCGGCGCGCCAGGACCCCGGGGTCCAGCGCGCCGTCGACGACGATGTCGCAGTCGTGGCGCAGCGGCTCGACGTGGCGCTCGTGCGCGTCGCGGCGGTGGTCGAGGTAGTTGCGCAGCAGGACGTCGAGCGGGAAGCCCTCGCCCAGGCACTTGCGCTGGATCTTCCGCGCCAGCCGCAGGTCGGCGGGCAGGTCCACGAAGACGTCCAGGCGCGGGCACGCCACCGGCGGGTCGAGGTGACGGGCGAACAGGCCCTCGACCACGACGACGTCCGCCTCGGTGAACGCGGCGGCCGCGTCGCGGCCCAGCCGCTCGACGTCCACCGACCGCGGGTCCCCCACGTCCAGGCGCGGCACCCCGGCCCCGTCGGCCGCCCACACGCCCCGCTCCGGGGTGGTGAAGTAGTAGTCGTCCCCGTGCAGCACCAGCGCCGGGGCGCGCGAAGCGCTCGCGGCCAACGCACCGGCCAGGGTGGTCTTCCCCGCGCCGGCCCCGCCGGTCAACGTCACCAACACCCGATCCCCCACTCCCGGCCTCGACCAGGGCGAGGGAGAGGCTAGTGGCAATCACGCCGATCCGCCACACGCCCCCGCCCGCGAGCGCCACCGCGCCCAGCGGCGCGCCGCCGCCCCGCGGGCTCGCCCGGTCGATCATGTGCGGAGCCGGCCTCGTCCGCCCGGACCGGTGACCGGTGAGGTCACCCGCCCGGGCGGACAAGCCCCCGCCGGTGGGACACGCTCAGGCCGGCTCTGACGGTCACCCTGTTCGAGGCTCCGGCCCCCCACCCGGGATGAGCGCGTACTCACCGCTCACGTTGGGATCCTGGGGAAGCCCGTAGCGCAGGAGGGTGTAGGTGCCCTCTCGCAGCCCGGTGACCGACACCTCGGCCGAGAAGGACACGACGTGGCCCCCGGCGCAGCTCGGCTCGCAGTTGTCCTCCGAGAGCACCCCGGTGGCAGTGGCGGTCGAGGCACCCCAGTCGTGCCAGGTCAGCTTTTCCAGGATCATTCCTCGGTCGGCGCAGCTCAGCACGATCTCGTCGGGTCGCACACTCCGCCTGCCGCCGCACTGGAAGATCACGGCGTCCTGCCCGGTCGCCCGCTGGGACAACGGCGCCGCGGCCGCCCGCACGGTGGTCGGCGGCGCCGTGACCGGCGGCGCCGTGACCGCCCGCGCGGTCGGACTGGAGAGCGGTGACGGCAGGGCCGCACTCGGTACGGCAGTGGACGCCTTGGCCGGCGCCAGGGCCGCCGGCGCCCGGTTGCCGCCGCAACTCGTCAACGCGACCAGCGCGGCGGCGACCGCACCCGTGACGATCAGGCCGGTCCCGAGTCGCCGTGGCCTGTTCGAATCCCATGATGCGCGCATCATGCCCCCCTAGAAGAAAATCAGTGATGTCCCCAGGAGGACGCACCCACCCGAACCCCGGTTGCACCAAGGTGAACTGATTTACCGTCAGACCTTCTGCGCCAGAGGGGACTTATCAGTACTCGTGGAGTATCGGAGCGCTTGCGGCGGCCCTCCTTCGCCCCGACCGCAGCGCCAACGTCCGTGCCCCGCACCCGCACCCGTCGCAGCCGTGCCGAGGTAGCCCCGCGCCGCCCAGGCCCCGGGCCCCGGGCTGTGGCCGCCGGGCGCCGGGCGCCGGGCGGGGAAAAACCCGGCGGGTCAGCGGGCGGGCGCGGATAGGATCGCGCCATGACCGAGCCCGCCTACCCGGCCAAGCCGAGCCCCGGCGACCGCGTCGCCGTCCTGTCGCCCGCCGCCGGTCTGCCCGCGGTGCTGCCGCTGCCCCACGAGCTCGGCGTCCGCAGGCTGGCGCGGGACTTCGGCCTCAAGCCGGTGGAGTACCCGACCACCCGCCGACTCGACGCCAGCGCCCGTACCGCCGCCGCGTACCGCGTGCGCGGATTCTCGTTCAACTCCACTCTCCTGCCTCGGGAATGTCCCACATCACTGACCTCGGGGGCGGCAACTCAGGAGTGATCCGCGTCGATATGACGAGCCATCAGCACCCGGTGGTCGCCCGCCCCGCTGCCGTCCCCCGCGCGCTTCCTGGCGCCGATCGCCCGCACGTACGAGGCGCAGGCCTCGCATCCCGGCACCGCGACCGGCGCGGCGGGCGGATACCACGCCTCCTCCGGGGACCCCACCATCGCCCGGTCGCTCACAGACCCCACCTGCTCGCCGCGTTCAACTCAGCCACGCGCGCCCGCAGTTCGCCCGCGTGACCGGCCGGGTGGAGCCGGTCGCGCGGCACCTCCCACTCCCGACCGCCCCCGGCCGGCCGAAGCCACGCGACCGTCCGCCTCACCTCCATGACCCGCCCCACCCGGCCCGACCCGCTGTCGTACCCCAACTCCCCCACGGCAGGCACCCCGACGACCGCCGCCGCCCCCTCCGCCAGGCCCGATGAACCGTCGGGAGGTAAGTCGATACTGCTCATGGCACAGCCACCTTCGGGTTGGCGAGGCGGCACAGAGGGTGGCGCCGGCCCAGTCGGGGCCCTTGCTGAGGCGCGCGCCCCGGCGATCGCTCATGGGCCGGCGGCGGGGCGCCCCCGGTGATGCGGACGGCGCGGGGCTTCAACTGCGGGGGCGGGGCCATAGCGGTCATGGTCACCGCGCCCCCTCGGGCGCCGCGCCGGGCTCGCTCGTGTCGGCCGGGGTGAGGCTGCCGCGCTTGGCGGTCCAGTCCTCACCTGCGCCGCCGTCCGGCCGCAGGTGGAACACCGGTGCCCCGGTGTCCTCCGGTAAGGCGATGACGACGCCGGCGCGGCCGGTGGCGGCGTCGTGGGCCAGGTCTCCGCGTCGCGGCCACCCTGATGCGGTTGTGTGTCGCTGTTCCTTCATGTAGCTGACGGTAGTCAACTGGCCACAACTGAACATGAATCAGGGGAATAGTTCCTGGTCATCGGGCCTGAATCGGTTGGACATCGCCCGTAGCCGCTCCCGCGTGGCGGCCCGCTCGGCGTAGACGATCTGCCGCAGCACAGCCCGCCCGATGGGGTGGTTGCGTACCAGTTGCGGCGCGAGGCGTTCCGCCTCGGACAGTTCCGACAGGGCCTTGTCGCGGTTGCCGTCCCACAGCCACGCCCGCGCCATGTCCATCCGGTGGTGCCCGCGCCGCGACTCGGGGAGCGCCGCCACCCGGGCCGGGTCGGCGTGCCGGTCGCGCTCGATGGCCTCGCGCTGGTCGCTCATCTCCAAAGCCACACTGACGCCGTGGATGGTCACGTTCCCGGCGGAGAACGTCAGCGAGTGCCGGTCGAACACCGGAGAAGCGGCGGCGTCGGCACGGTCGGCGGCCTCGCGTGCCAGGGCCAGCCGGAGGTCCACCTCCGGCCCGTTGTTCGCGCGCGCGGCCGACACCGCCGCGCGCAGTTGCAGCGACCCCCACATCCGCACCGCCAGCGGATCGCCGTGCTCGTACTGCTCCTGCACACCGCGCAATGCCTTGTCCGCCAAAGACAGCGCGTCCTCCCAGTCGGCGGTGGCCCACATGTCCCACATCCGCATCCAGTCCGCCATCGCGGGCATCAGCGGGTCGCCGGACAGTCGCGCTGACCACGCGGCCCGCTCGCAGGCCATCGCGACCAACTCCGGATGGCCGAGGGCATGGGCGGCGGTGTGCGCGAACTTGCAGCACACCGCGTACACCGCGAACGCCTCCTCCCGCTCGTGGCCCCCGCTGCCCTCCGCCAGGGCGCGCGCCTCGCGCAGGATGTCGGGCAGGCTGCGCAGGATGGCCACATTCGCCGCCGCGTCCCGCAGCCGGTGCAGACGCGCGGTGTCCGCCCACAGATCACCCGACGGACGCGGGGCGCCGTCGAACACCGGAGCCAGGTCGTAACGCCGAAGCTCCCGCAGGATGGACGAGGCCGCTGCCAGCCACTGGTTGTCCGTCGCGGACGCCCCCGGATACGGACGCATTATCAGATCATTGGGGTGGCAGTGCAGCGCGGCGGCGATCTGGTTGATCAGCGCGGCGCGGTCCAGCTCAAGACGGCCCTTCTCCACCTTCGACAACCACGCCTGCGTCTTGCCGACGGCAGCGGCCAGGTCCGCCTGGGTCATGCCGAGCTGGAGCCGACGCCTGCGGATCCGCGCGCCGATGGCCTCTTGTTCCTCAAGGACTTGGGGCATGCTGGTCTCCTGATGTCCTGTTAGTCGCACTCAGGACGTTACAACCGCGCGCCCTTCCAGGTCAGCGCGGTTGACACGTCGGCGGCCCGCGTCCTCGCCGCAGGGAGCGGCCCCCGGACGTCCTGGCGAAGGACGCGGCGGCGATCCGCTTGTACACCCGGCTCGGCTGGGAGAACATCGGGTCGGCGGTGCATCCCTACGGCTTCGGCCAACAGGCCGAGGCCTGCTGCTTCGTGGTGCCCGCCGCCGAGTGATCGACGTCCCCCACCGCTCAGCGCCCAGCGATGCGGTGCCTCCGGTTCTGGTGTCGGTGGCAGTGTTGATTGTGTACATCTCCCGGGGAATGTTCGTGTCATCAGGTGTGGCCGGTACGGCAAGGGAGTCAGCCATGGATCTGCAGTTGATCGGGATCGATCCCGACTCGGACAAGACCAACTGCCCCACCTTCTGGGTCAGGCACGACCAGCGGGAGATCATCGCCCAGGGCTGGAACGCGGAGGCGGAGCTTCTGGACAAGTGCCGGGAGACCGGGGAGATCCCTGACAGTGAATCGGTCATTCGGATACCGTTCCGTATGATCCCGTTACTGAGGGAGGCCATTGATGCCGCTGAGCGCGGAGCTGCCGGAGGCGCCCAGCGCGGATCGTCTCCGAACCCGTCACGGAGTACATCAGGTTCGAGCACGCGGGCACCGGTGCCATCGTCGCGGCCGGCGAGTCGGTCCGCTGGGTGCCGCGGGGCCGAGTCTCGGCGCTCGCGCTTCCCGGGAACGACTTCTGGCTGTTCGATCACCGGATTGTCCGCTTCGGTCACTTCTCCGGCGACGGCGCGTACCTGTGCGAGGAGTGGACGGCCGACCCGACGTCGGCCCAGCTCTGCGCGTCCGCCTTCGACGCGGTGTGGGAACGCGGCGTTCCGCACGAGCAGTACCAGGTCTGACGGACAGAACCAACGGACGGCCAGCCCGTGCCCACATCACCTTCATCCAGCGCCCAGGCTGCCCGCAAGGCCCTCGCCGACCGTCTTGGTGAGATCCGCCGGGACGCCGAGCTCACCGGGCGCGAGCTGGCCGTCCGGGCCGGTTGGAGCGTCGCCAAGTCCAGCCGGATCGAGAACGCGCTGACCGCGCCGTCGAACGACGACATCCGGGCCTGGTGCCGGGCCTGTGGGGCCCAGGAGCAGGCAGCCGACCTCATCGCCGCCAAGCACTCGTACGACTCCATGTACGTCGAGTGGCGACGCAAGCAACGTACCGGCCTGCGCCGGCTCCAGGAGGAGACGGTCCCCTTGTTCGAGCGCACCCGGCACTTTCGGGTGTACTGCTCCAACCTCGTCCCCGGCCTCTTCCAGACCACCGGCTACGCGACCGCCTTGCTGACCTCGATCACCCGTTTCCGAGGCATCCCGAACGACGTTCCCGAAGCGGTCGCCGCCCGCGTGGCCCGGTCCCGGGTGATCCGCCGGGGTGAACACCGCTTCGCCGTCCTGATCGAGGAGGAGGTGCTGTACTTCCGCATCGGCGACGAGGAGGTGATGGCCGAGCAACTCGGCTATCTGCTCTCGGTCATGGCGCTGCCGTCGGTATCCCTTGGCATCATCCCCAGGGCCGTCGACCGGCCCATGTGGCCGGTCGAGACGTTCATGGTCTACGACGACCAACTGGCCGCCGTGGAACTCCTTTCAGCTGACGTGACCGTGTCCACCCCCAGTGAAGTCAGTGTCTACGTGAAGGCGTTCGGCGAACTGGCTGAACTCGCCGTCCACGGCGCCGCCGCCCGGGCGCTGATCAGCGAGGCCCTCGCCGATCTGGGCGATTGACGTGTAATTCGGTGTAACCGCGCCGCTCCGCTCCCGCCACGGCCCCTAACGTCAGTGCCAGGAAGTCAACAGGCCACCGGAGAAGACCATCCGAGACCGATGGGGAGGAACCGCGATGGGTTGGGGCAGCGGCAAAGGCGGTAGCGGCGGCGACGGCAAGCACGCCGGGAAGAAGGATCCGGGCACGGCCAAGCCGTCCAAGGACGGTTCGAGGCCCGATCCCGCGCCGCAGCACAAGAAGGACGGCGAGAAGAAGTGACAACCCCACGCCAGCACCTGGAGCAGGCCGCCGTGTGCGGCCTGCTCCAGGCCGTCGGCGACCACCTCGGCCATCGGCTCTCCCCCGAGTGGGAGCAGGCGGCGCATGCCGTCAAGCGCCACCGCTTCCTGCCCGAACGCCTCTGGCTCGACAGCGGTGACGGCGGCTACACGCCGTGCGAGCTGCAGCAGGACCCCGACCGCTGGTTCGCCGCCGCCTACGCGGACGACGCCGTGGTCACGCAGGTCAACGACGGCCAGGACGCCGAGGAGGGCGACGTTTGGCCGTCGTCGTCCGCCTCGGCGCCGTCCATGGTCTTCCGGATGCTCGAACACCTGGACCTGGGCGAGGGCATGCGGGTACTGGAGATCGGTACCGGCACCGGCTGGAACTGCGCGCTCCTGGCGCACCGGCTCGGCGGCGGCAACGTCGTCAGCGTCGAGGTGGACGCCCAGGTGGCGGCGGACGCGCGGACCCACCTCAACGCCTCCGGGCTGGCGCCGACCGTCGTCCACGCCGACGGAAGCGACGGATGGCCGAACGCACAGCCGTACGACAGGATCGTCTCAACCTGCTCGGTACGCGGTATTCCCTCCGCCTGGATCACCCAGACCCGCCCGGGCGGGCGGATCGTCACCGCCTGGGACAACCCGTGGATCACCTTCGGGCTGCTGACCCTCGATGTGGCCGACGGCGCGGCAGCCGGTCGGTTCGACCCGCACGGCGCGTTCATGCTGCTCCGCGGGCAACGCGGTGACCTGCGCATCCACCGCGACGTGGTCCGCGACCACCACCAGCCGGCGCAGTCGCGCACGACGCTCGACCCCGACCTGGTCACCGGACCCGACACCGGCGCGCAGTTCGCCGTCGGCGCTGTCCTGCGCGACGTGTGGCACGCCTGGGAGACCGACCCCGGCGTCGACGGCGTCAAGGCGCGTCTGTGGGTATCGAACACCGACGCGACGTCGTGGTCGGCGGTCGACTGGGACGGCACCGAGGACGCCGAGAGCTACACCGTGTGGCAGTACGGGCCGCGCCGGCTGTGGGAGGAGGTCGAACGCGCCTTCGCGTGGTGGACCCGGGCCGGGTCTCCCCCGCCCGGACGCTTCGGCCTGACGGTCGAGGCCGACGGCCCGCACCACCTGTGGCTGGACACCCCGGACAACCTTGTCGACGCCGGGGCACCGACCGGGGCGGAAGCAGGACAATGAACGACGTCCAACGCGCCGGTGCGGGACGAGTGGAAGGGCCTCGCGCGGGCCACGGTGAGCCGTGGCGTCGCGGTGCGGTGGGCCCGGATCATGTCCGAGCCGCTGTCCGATGGTGGACGGCCGCGGGTTCGGGTCACTGGCCGTCCAGGAGCCTGGCGCGGACGGCGGCCAGGTCGTCCGCGTTGAGGCCGGCCGCGAGCAGGTGCGCGTCGGGGTCGAACGAGTTGAGCGTGGCCATGAGCGCTTCGCGCGCGGTGGTTCCCTCTCGGGCCAGGATCCGGTCGATGACCACCTGCTCGTCCGCCCGGCCGAGGTGGGCCCACAGTGCTGTGAGCCGGGTGCCGCTGAGCTCGTAGTCGGCGGCGATGTCCTCGGGTGCGACGCCGACGAGCGTGAGCAGCAGAAGGGCGACCAGTCCGGTGCGGTCACGGCCGGCGCCGCAGTGCACGAGGACGCCGCCGGGCCGGGCACGGGCGATGGCGGTGACGGCGGCGGCCGCCGCCTGCGGGCGGAGTTCGAGGTGGGGCCGGAAGAACAGCGGGGTCCCGTCCAGGTGGCCCCACTGGTCCCACCACTCCTTTCCGACAAGCGTGTCGAGCGGCACCCGCGTGAAGTCGATCCCCTCGGGTCTCGGCAGCGAGGGCTTGACCTCCTCCTCGTTGCGCAGGTCGATGATGGTGCGGATGCCGTGCGCCTGGAGGGCGGCCCAGCCTTCGGCGGTCAGGCCGTCGATGCTGTCGGAGCGGACCACCGAGCCCCGGCGTGTCCGCCCCCCGCCGGCCGTGCGTATCCCTCCGAGGTCTCGAACGTTGAAGCTGCCTTCCCACCGCAATTCACGGCCGCAGGCCTCCGAGCCGGGCACGTTCGCCTGGTGATGATCCTGAGTACTGGTCACGCGGTACCTCCTCGGGCCGGACACGTTGCCCGGCCCCACAGATGCTGGGGCTTGCCCCTGGGTGAAGGTCAACCCGCGGTCCTCCCCGAGACCGCATCGCTGACTGCTGGTACGACGATCCGCGGGCGGGAGCCGGTTGCCGCGGCGGTTCTTCCGGTGGTCCGGGTGGTCTGCGTCGGCGTGCGGACCGCGCGGCGCCGGACCGGCCGCGGCCGGGGCGGGGGCGGCGGGGTCAGGACCTCAGGGGGTCAGGGTGAAGCGGCGGCAGGTGTGGACCCGGGTGAACTGCTCGCGCAGGAGGGGTTCCTCGCGCAGGTGGGCGTGCAGGAAGGCGGCCATCGGGCGGAGCCCCGGTCGGCGTTCGGCGATGGCCCGGTCCGGTTCCGCCGGGTCGGTGTAGTAGTTCGCGTAGACGTGGAGGTAGTGGTCGCTCTCGGCGAAGCCCATCGCCCGGTACCAGCGCAGGGTGTCCGGGTCGTCCCTGGTCCAGGCGTCCAGCACCGGCAGGCCCAGCGCGCGGACGCGGGCGCGGGCCTCGGCGAGCAGGGCGCGGCCGATGCCCCGGTGCTGGTGGTCGGGGTGGACGGCGACGGTGTCGATGGTCGCCAGCGCGCCCTCGACGGTGACGTCCATGATCCCGACGAGGGGGCCGGACCCGGGTGCGGCCACCAGGGCGAAGCCCGGCGCGGGAACGGCCGGCCTGGCCTTCGCGACGTCGTCGAAGTAGGCGGTGCTCAGGAAGGAGAGCACCCGGCAGTGCAGCCAGGCGGTCTCGTCGGCGGGGGTGTACTCACGTACGGCGTGGCTCAAGGCAGTGGTCCTCAACGTGGATGGCGGTGTCCGGGCGGCGGCGGTCGCGGCGTTGAGGGGTCACGACCCGGATTGTGCGCGCCGCCCCGCGCCCGGGCAACCGAATTTCCCCCCGCCCCGCGCCGGTCCCGGGCGCCGTCGAGCGGCCTTGCCGCCGGGCACCGGCACCAGCGCCGGCGCCGTCACCGGCCGAGGGCGGCCGCGTACAGGGCGAAGGCGAGTACGAGCACGCCCACCCGGGCGTAGTGGTAGCGGTTCCAGCGGCCCGCCTGCCGCCTCCAGTCGGCGGGCCTGCCCTGCGTGTCCCAGGTCTTGGCCCGGTTGTTGATCGGCACCAGCAGCAGCACCGACATCACCACGCTCACCGCCAGCAGCGCGGTGGCCGCCGCGGCCACCGGGGCACCCGCGCCGCCCCAGGCCACGGCGGCCCAGAGCGCGCCGAGCAGCGTCGAGCCGATGTACCAGAACGGCATGACCCGGCCGAGCACCCGGGCCCCGTCGCTGTGGGCGGCGACGCTGCTGTCGTCGGGCAGCCGGTCCACGATCGGGTTGAAGAACACCGCCACCGCGAACTCCACGCCCACCATCACTCCGACCACGACGAGCGTGACGGCCGCCAACGCGTTCTGCATGACCCCTCCCCAGGGATTTTTCTAGCGGCGCTAGATTCTGAATCGATACTAGACATGCCATCGCTCGTATGTCTAGCAGTGCTAGGATCCTGGGATGACCGCACAGGAACGCAAGGAACGGGAGCGGGCCCACCGCCATCAGCTGATCGTCTCCACCGCCCGGGAGCTCGCCGAGGACCAGGGCTGGGACGCGGTCACCACGCGCAGGCTCGCCGAGCGGATCGAGTACAGCCAGCCCGTCCTCTACAGCCACTTCCGGGGCAAGCGCGAGATCCTGGGGGCGGTCGCGCTGGAGGGCGCCGCCGAGCTGACCGCCGCCCTGCGCGCGGCGGTGGCCGAGCAGCCCGCCGGACGGCCGGCGGTGGCCGCGCTGGCCCGCGCCTACACCGACTTCGCCACCGCGAACCCGGCCGTGTACGACGCGATGTTCAGCCTCGACAACGGCCTGCCCTTCGCCGCCGAGACCACCCCCGCGCCCCTGCGCGAGGGCTTCCGGGCCCTGCTGGAACCGCTGGTGGCGTACGCGGCCGCGGACGAGGAGCCCGGGCTGTTCGTCGAGACCTTCTGGGCCGCGCTGCACGGCCTGATCACCCTCACCCGCGTCGGCCGGCTCCCCGCCGACCGGATCCCCGGCCGCATCACCCTCCTGGTCAACCGCTTCGTCGGCGCCGGGGAGCGGCCCGCCGCGCGGTAGTCCCCGGGGCCGGCGCGCCCCGGCCGCGCGGGCACGGGGATCCACCCGCCCGGGGGCGGAGGGCCCGCCGGGTCAGCGCGGGTCGCGGGGCGGCCAGTGGGACTCGCGCAGGACGGCGACGGCGTGCAGGAGGTCGCGGACCGAGGCGAGGCCGCGTCCGCCGACGCCGCGGACCTCCCACGCGCCGGTACCGTCGATGACGGCGGTGCCCAGCGGCACGGGGCGGCTGATGTCGGTGATGTCGCTGATGGCGACCGCCCCCCGGGCGCGGGCGGCCCCGTAGGTGCGCCCCATGCACTTGACCACGGTGGTGCGTGAGGTCACCTCGTCGAGCCCCAGGGCCCGGTGCGGGTCCGGCGGCCGGGCGCGGGCGGCGCCCTCGGCGTCCCCGGCCCGAATGAGCTGGTCCATCGTTCACTCTCGGTCGCGCTTGTGTGTCTGACAGTAATCATAGCGGGCGTGGGGAGCCGCTGTCCGGGTTCGGGGTCTTCCCGGATCGGGCGGGCGGCCGGATGCTGGAGCACGGCGGTGACAACGGCGTCACATCCCGGGGGTGCCATGGACTACCGAGCGCTGTTCGAGGACGTCACCCGTGCGGTCCAACCGGTGCTGGCCGGTGGACGGGTGGCGCACTACATTCCGGCCCTGGCCTCGGTCGATCCCGGGCGGTTCGGCCTCGCGATCGCCGATGTGAACACCCGTCTGAACCCGCGCGGGACCGGGGACTGGCTGGAGCCCTTCTCCATCCAGTCCCTGTCGAAGGTCTTCACGCTGGCCCTGGTCCTGGCCGCCGACGGCGACGCCCTGTGGGCCCGCGTGGGCAAGGAGCCCTCCGGCGCGCCCTTCAACTCCCTGGCCCAGCTGGAACGCGAACACGGCATCCCGCGCAACCCCTTCGTCAACGCCGGGGCCCTGGTCGTCACCGACCGGCTGCTGACCTTGACCGGCGACGCCCGGGGCGCCCTGCGCGACTTCCTGCGCGCCGAGAGCGGCAACCCCCGCATCGACTTCGACACCGAGGTCGCCTTCTGCGAGAGCCGCCACGGACACCGCAACGCCGCCCTGGCCCACCTGCTCGCCGACCACGGCAGGCTCGACAACCCCGTCCCCGACGTCCTGGACCACTACTTCTGGCAGTGCTCCCTGGCCATGAACTGCCGCGACCTGGCCCGGGCCGC
>OUWB011209543.1_pt1 | contig 11663 bp, 12 predicted proteins | sample 1779821 | NCBI WGS metagenome assembly OUWB01 (sample SAMEA3914806, study PRJEB12502) | metagenome | biome: forest; material: soil | place: Canada | collected 2011-08-03 | depth 0.1 m
GCGTTCTCGATCACCTTGGGGGTCTTGCCGTCCATGACGGCGACGCAGGAATTGGTCGTACCGAGGTCGATACCGATGATTTTAGCCATGGGTCTTAAATCTACTCCGTTTAAGGCGAATGGTGCCAATTAGGCGATCAGCGCAGCCTTATTAAGAAAGCACCGCGCTTGTCCATCCCCGAGTTGAGAATTTGAAACGTTCGGGCGGCCCTACAACTGTGGACAACCCGATTTCTGAAACCGATATGGGAAATATGCTTAGGCGTGCAAGGGCCTATAGTTGCTTTTTAGCGAAAGGGTTTTAAGCCGTAATGCCGCGGAGCCCCGGGCGCACGGCGGCATTAACCGGATGGCTGAATTTATTTAAAAGAAAAAACGACTGAAGGTCAGGCGGCCTGCCGGCGTGTGGCGCCGGCGGTGTGGGCCAGCAGGTCCAGCATGTCATTGAGCACGGCCATGTTGACCGGCTTGACCAGATGCAGGTCGAAACCGCTTTCGGCGGTCTTGCGCTTGGCGGCCGCGTCGCTCCAGCCGGTCTGGGCGATGATCTTGATGTGACCCAGCGTCGCATCGGCGCGCAAGGCCTTGCAGACCTCATAGCCGTTCATGCCGGGCATGCCGATATCGAGCAGGACGACGTGCGGGCGAAAGCCGCGCGCGGCCTCCAAGGCTTGCTCACCGTGCAGGCAGACGGTGACCTCATAACCTTCCAGCTCGATCGCCCAGGCCAGCGTGCGGGCGGAATCGACATTGTCGTCGACGACCAGCACACGCAAAATCTCGGCGTCGTTGGCGGCGTCGGGGAGCAGGTCGGCGGACATGGACGGATACTTTCTTATGGGGCCTCTGCCTTATGATCGAGGGGGCATAAAAAAGCAGTCAGGATCGTCGGTTGATCAGCGGTAAACGGGTTGCCGGGCGCTTGTCATGCCGTCGGAAAGGATTAAACCATGGGCGGCGGGGAGAGTCCAAAGAACCCTTATCAGTGCGCGTGTGATCAAGTCAGACCCACAACGGAGATCGCCCTCATGGATACGAAGCTCAACCTGACCCGCCCGGAAGGGGCCCCACCCGAGGATTTCCACCTCAGCCGCCGCGGTATCGCCGGCCTCTTTTTCTTCGGCTATGCCGCCGCCGTCAGTCCGGTCAATGCCCAGGCGATCACCACGCCCGACACGGGCCTCTTCACCCGGAACCTGACGATCCCGCCGCTGCATGCGGAGGGCGGCTACCAGATCCCGGCCTACATCGCCATGCCGGCAACGCCCGGCAAGCACAAGGTCATCCTGGTCGTCAACGAGGTCTTCGGCCTGCACGACTGGATCCGCGACATCTGCCGCCGCTTCGCCCAGCAAGGCTATTGCGCGCTGGCCATCGACTATTTCGCGCGCAAGGGCAATGCGCCGGCGACCACCGACATGAAGGCGCTGATGGCCCTGGTGTCGCAGGCGAGTTATCCGCAGGTCATGGACGACATCAAGGCGCAGCTGGCCTGGCTGAAATCGGAGCCGAATATCGGCCAGCCGGGCGGGGGCGCGTTTGCCGACATCGACCATATCGGCATTACCGGCTTCTGCTGGGGCGGCACGCCGGTGTGGATGGCGGCGGCGACCCTGCCCGAGATCAAGGCGGGTGCGGCTTTTTACGGTCGGCTGGAAAAGCCCGACGATGCCAGCGAAAATCGGCCTTGGCCCAGTGATATTGCGGCAAGCCTGACCAAGCCGGTGATTGGCTTCTATGCCGAGGGCGACAAGGGCATTTCGCTTGACAGCGTGGCGCGGATGAATGCGGCGCTGAAGGCTTCAGGCAAGACACCGTCGCACCTCGTCGTCATGCCGGGCGCCCAGCACGGCTTCATGGCCGACTATCGCCCCAGCTACAATGCCGACGACGCCAAGGCCGCCTGGTCGCAGGCGCTCGACTGGTTCGCCAAGTACGTTTGATTCCGGAGGGATGAATGATCCGTTTTGCTGTGCCTGCCCTGGTTCTGCTTATCGCCACACCTGTTGCGGCGGCCAGTTTCGACTGTGCCCGTGCAAAGGCGCCCGATGAAAAGGCGATCTGCGCTACCCGCGCGCTCAACGATGCCGACGTCAAGCTGACAACCCTCTACCAGGTCGACGGGCATTTGATGGCCATGGGGGCGCGGGGCGACATGCAGGACGCCCAGCGCTCCTGGCTGAAGCGCCGTCAGGCCTGCAAGGGCAATGTGGCGTGCCTGACCAAGGCCTATACCGACCGGTTGGCCGACCTGCAGGCGGCGTTCGACGGCATCGCCTCTCGCGGGCCGTTTTAACCCATCTTAACCCTGTGATTTAACCGGGTTTTCAACGGACTGTGCCATCCTGCGGGACAAGTTCCTCGCAGGATGGCCGTCATGATCTATCAGCTTATCTATCACAGCCACTTCATGGCGGTGGGCGCCGGCCCGTCGAGCACCATCCGCTCGATCGTGCGCGCCTCGCAAGCCAATAATCTGCGCGACGGGATCACCGGCTTTCTGATCTTCGACAAGACGTCCTTCGTCCAGGTGCTGGAAGGCGAACAATCCGCGGTGCTGGAAGCCTATGAGCGCATCAGCGATGATCCGCGCCACGCCTATCTGACGGTGCTGGATACGCGTTGGGTCGAGACCCGCGCCTTCGAAGGCTGGGCGATGGGCGGTCATATCGCCTCGGACGACACTCGCCACATCTATGCGCGCCATATCATCGGCGGCGGGTTGGATCCGGACACCCTCAGCGCGCCGCGCGTGGTGGCCCTGGCGCTGGACCTGCTGGCGCTTGAAACCGAACGCCAGTCGCAGCGCGTTGTAACCGCCTAGCTTTCTATCGCGTGCAGGTCGCGACCCTTGGTTTCCTTCAGAAAGACCAGGGCGACCAGGATCGCCGTGATACCGACACCGACCGGATACCACAGCCCCGCATAGATATTGCCGGTCGCCGCGACGATGGCGAAGGAGAGCGCCGGCTGGATACCGCCGAACCAGCCCGTGCCGATATTGTAGGGCAGGCTCATCGCCGTATAACGCACACGCGTCGGGAACATTTCGACCAGCAGCGAAGCCATCGGCCCGTAGAGCGCCGTGCAGGCGATGGCGAAGACCACCAAAATTGCGAACATCGGCCATAGCTGCGCCTTCTTCGGATCGGCCTTGGCGGGGTAGCCGGCCTTGGTGAGTGCCGCCTTGATGTCGGCCGTGGTCTTGGCCTTCAGCGCCTTCAGCGTCTTGGCGTCGAGCCCGGCGCCCGATGGCACGGTAATGTCGGTCGCGCCGACCTTGATGGTCGCGGCGACCGCACCCGGGGCGGCCGCATTGGTATAGGGCACGTTGACGCCGGTGATGATGTTGCGCGCCAGGTCGCACGGCGAGGTATACTTGGCCGTGCCGAACAGGTCGAACTGGAAGGCGCATTGCGCCGGATCGGCGGCGACCACGACCGGGGCATTGCGCGTGGCGGCTTCAAGGTCGGGATTGCCGAACTTCATCAGCAGATGAAAGCCCGGAAAGAAGCTGGCGCAGGCCAGGATCATGCCGAAGACGACGACCGGTTTGCGGCCGATGCGGTCCGACAGGGTCGCAAACGTCACATAGAGGAAGGCCGAGACCACGGTCATGCCCAGAACCAGGTTGGTGACCTGGGCGGGATCGAGCTTGACCAGGGTGGTCAGGAAAACCTGGGTATAAAAGAAGGCGGTGTACCAGAGGACGCCCTGGGCGGTCATAAAGCCGAACAGCGCGATCAGCATGCCTTTCAGGTTGGCCCAGCGACTGAAGATCTCGCCGATCGGCGCGCGGGCGATCTGGCCCTCGGCGTGCAGTGCCGCAAACGCTGGGCTTTCGGCGGTCTTGGCGCGGATATAGACCGAGACGATGAGCAGGCCGGCCGAGACGATGAACGGCACGCGCCAGCCCCAGGCGGCAAACGCCGGCTCGCCGGTCAGGGTGCGCGTCGCCAGGATGATCAGCAGGGCGGCAATCAGGCCGAACGCCGCCGAGGTCTGGACCCAGCCGGTAAAGGCGCCGCGCTTGCCGGAAGGCGCATGTTCGGCGACATAGATGGCCGCGCCGCCATATTCACCGCCCAGCGCAAAGCCCTGGACGATGCGCAGCGCGATCAGCAGCAGGGGCGCGAACAGGCCGATCTGGTTGAAGGTCGGCAGGAAGCCGATGGCGATGGTGGCGAGGCCCATGACCAGGATGGTGTAGAGGAAGGTGCCCTTGCGGCCCTTCTTGTCGCCGATATGGCCGAAGACCAGGGCGCCCAGCGGCCGGGCGATGAAGCCGACGGCGAAGGTGGCCAGGGCCAGGATGGTGCCGATGGTTTCGTTGGCGCCGAAGAAGTTCTTGGCGATGATCGACGTCAGCGTGCCGAAGATGAAGAAGTCGTACCATTCGAAGGTGGTGCCGGCGGCCGACGCCGCGACAATGGTTTTCAGCCCGCTGGTGGCGGTCTTGGTTTCGGCTTCCTGCGCCATGCTTGTCCCCTGCCGGGCGGGCTTCGACCCGCTGCTCTTGCCCTCATTTGATCGAAACGAGGCGCGATGACAAGCGTCCACTGGCGCATCGCATAATTTCAGTTAGTATGCGTTAACCAGTTGATGGGGGACCTGATGAAGTTTCTGACGCCAAACCATGCGCCTGATGGCTTAAGCTCCTATGCCCGCGTCAACCGCGTGCGGCCGGGCCTGACCCTGCTCAATATTATCGAGGGCCTGTTCGGCATCATCGGCGTCGTCGTCATCATCCTGGCGGTTCGCTATGGCGGCTCGTTCGAAAAGGCCGGCCTGACGATCGACCAGGCGATCCATGGGGTGATCGGCGCCATCGTCCACCTGACCGGCGGTAAATAACCTTCTTGATCTCCGGTGTGGCGGCTTTATAAGGCGCGGCGCACACTGCTGGGGATCGCGGACATGCTTGAAGACCTGATCGACAATAATCGCAAGTGGGCGGCTGCCAAGACGCAGGTCGATCCCGACTTTTTCAAGCGCCTCGTCAATCAGCAGACGCCGGAATATTTCTGGATCGGGTGCGCCGACTCGCGCGTGCCGGCCAATGAAATCGTCAATCTCGATCCCGGCGAGATGTTCGTTCACCGCAACGTCGCCAACCTGACGCCGCCGCAGGACGCCAACTACCTGTCGACCCTGCAATATGCCGTGCACGTGCTCAAGGTAAAGCATGTGCTGGTCGTCGGCCACTATGGCTGCGGCGGGGTGCGCGCGGCGATCGAGTCCCAGGACCATGGGCTGATCGACCACTGGCTGTCGCCGATCCGCGAGCTGGCGCACGAGCACAAGCATGATCTGGAAACCTGTCCGTCGGAAGAGGCGATGCTCGATCACCTGTGCGAGCTGAACGTCAAGGCCGGCGTGCGCAATGTGGCGCTGAACCCGATCACGGTCGCCGCCTGGCGCACCGGGCAGGAGTTAACGGTTCACGGCTGGGTCTATTCGATCAAGAACGGTTTCGTTACCGACCTGGGCGTCAGTGTCGCGGGCCTGCCGGACCGCTTGAAGGTCTTCGATATCTAAAAATGGCCGGGGGCCTAGGCGTCGTCGGGCCGCGCAAGAATTTTTGCCACGGAAGACACGGATGCGCTTCGCGCACACGGAAATTCGAGTTTAACACGGTGACGTATGTGATTTTCTTGGATTTCCGTGTCTTCCGTGGCCAAAAAAGTCTTGCTGAAGATCGGGCGGCCTTCGCCCTCGGGCATCACGCATCGTTAACCAAGATTAACAGAAACTTGAATAAACGAGACCCGCGTTCTTATGGGTTTTTTATTTCCGCTCAGGGGTTCGTTAACGATTAGCCGCCACAGTCCTACGTGTTTGGTAAAGGTTCTGGGTTAAGGCGATTTCGGCCGTATGGTTGCGACTCTAGGCTTAGGTTCGGCGCAGTTTGGTTGCGACTACGGCATCTCGAACACGCGTGGGCGCGTGCACGAGGACGAGGTGCGCCAGATCCTCAGCCTGGCCGCCGATTGCCGCATCACCCAGATCGATGCTGCCCACTATTACGGCGATGTCGAGCGCATCCTGGGCCGTTGCTGGCCCTTTCCGTCACCGTTCAAGCCGCAGGTACGCACGCTGCGCCTGGAAAAGGGCCTGGAGTGGCTGGAGAGCCGCCTGCGCCGGTCGATCGACCATATGGGCCTGGCGCGCATCCACGCCGCCCTGGTCGACAATGCCGAGGACCTGGTCGGCGCCGAGGGTGATGCCCTGTGGGCGCGGCTGGAGAAGCTGAAGGCCGAGGGCCTGGTCGCCAAGATCGGCATTTCGGCGACGGGCAAGGACGAGCCCGTCCTGCTGGCCAAGCGCTTCAAGCCCGACATCATGCAGGTGCCGGTGTCGATCCTGGATCAGCGCCTGGTCAAGAACGGCGCCATCGCGCAACTGGCCGGACTGGGCATCGAGGTGCAGGCGCGGTCGGTCTTCCTGCAGGGCCTGATCTTTCTGCCGCGCGAAGCCTTGCCGGCCAATCTGGCGCCGATCGGGCCGCATCTGTCGAAGGTGCGGCGGATCATGGCGGAATGCGGCGTCGATCCGTTGCACGCCGCGCTGAGCTATGCGCTGAACCTGGAGGGTGTCTCAACCGTCATCGTCGGTGTGGCCTCGGCGGCGGAGCTGCGGGCCATCGTGGCGGCGTCCGAGCGCAAGGCACCGCGGATGCCGTACGACATGTTGGCGCTGGACGACGAGATCGCGCTGGATCCCAACCAGTGGTATGCCGACCTTGGGGATGTGTCGCGCAGGATGATCCGGGCAGCTTAAGGCCCGGGGTCGCGGACCCCTGGACCCCGATACTCGGCTGTGCTCATATGTTTAATACCTTTAAAACCGGACCACTTCGGGCCCGGTTTTAAAGGTATTATTCAAATCAGCGCTGTCATGTTCCGGGGTCCAGGGGCCCCCGCCCCTGGTCTTACCCATGCCCGAACTCCCCGAAGTCGAAACCGTCCGCCGCGGCCTGGCGCCCTTCCTCGAAGGCGCCAAGCTGTCCGATGTCCGTCTGCACCGCGCCAACCTGCGCTACGCCTTTCCCGACGCCTTCGCCGCCGCGCTCGAGGGCGCCACGGTTATCAAGCTGGAGCGCCGCGCCAAATACCTGCTGGCCTGGCTCGACACGCAAAAGGTCTGGATCACCCACCTCGGCATGACCGGCCGCTTTAACATCGACGACAGCGATGCCGGGCTGGGCAGCTACTATCACCAGCTGGCCGCCTCCGAGAAACACCTGCATTTCCAGGTCCTGGCCACCAAGCCCGATGGCGGGCGCGCCCGTATCGACTTCTACGATCCGCGCCGCTTCGGCTTTATGCTCCTGCTGTCGCCCGCGGAACTCTACGACGCCACCTGGTACAAGACCCTCGGTGTCGAGCCGCTGTCCGATGACTTGACCCCCGACTACCTGATGGCCCACGCCGAGGGCCGCAGCGCCCCCCTGAAGGCGCTCCTGATGGGCCAAGCGGGGATCGCCGGGCTGGGCAACATCTATGTCTGCGAAGCCCTGTGGCGGGCGCGGCTGAGCCCGCAGCGCAAGGCTGCGACGCTGAAGCCCAAACAGGCCCGCACCCTGGTCGAAGCCATCAAGTCGGTGCTGGGCGAAGCGGTCGAGGCCGGCGGCTCGTCGATCAGTGATTTCGCCGGCGCCTCGGGCGACCTTGGCTATTTCCAACACCGCTTCTGCGTCTACGACCGCGAAGGCCAGGCCTGCCCGCGCGATGACGGCGGCGTCATCCATCGCCTGGTCCAACAGGGCCGCTCAACCTTCTACTGCCCTGTGTGTCAGACGTAAATTTATGCGCCCTGCTGGCCCGGCCCGGCCAGCTTGTCGGGCGCCGTCTCGGACAACAGGGGCGGCAGCACCGAATTCAGCAGATCGATATCGAAAGCGCCGGCTTCGGCATAACGCAGCGTACCGTCGCGGCCGATGACATAGTTGCTGGGCACCGCATTGTTGATCATGCCGTAGGACGAGCTGTCCAGCCGCGAGATCAGCGGAAAGGACAAGACCTTGGCCAGGGGCCTCAACTGGCTGTCGCTGACCGTATCGTCGACCGTGATGGCGAAGACCTTCAGGTCGTCCCGCTGATACTTTTCCTGATAGGCGTGGACCCAGCCGTTGATCAGCGGCAATTCCTGCTTGCAGGGCCCGCACCAGGTCGCCCAATAGTTCAGGATGACGACGTTGCCCAACAGGTCGGCGGAATTGTACTTCTTGTGGTCGAAGGTCCACAGCGTGAACTTGGGCGCCGGCTGGCCGACCTTGGGCGTGGCCGAGGCGCGCCCCGCCAGCATAGCCCCACCGGCGGCAAGGACTCCGGCAATTGCCTGGCGTCTATTTGTCTTGTTCATGATCATCCCCGCTTTGGCCCCTGTCCGGGCTATAATCTAGCCGAAAAATCAATGGAATCCAGCCTGTGCATAAAATCTGCGTCCGACTCCGAAAAACCGGGTCTCGCACCGTTGACCCACAGGGTTCGATGGGCTATATCCCGCCGCCTTGAATTTCCCGTGCCGGGCAGACCCGGCCGGTAGACAGACATTGCTTTTGCATCAGGTGTTAAATGGCCAATAATCCCGGCGCCCGTAAGGCGATCCGCAAGATCGCCCGTCGTACTGAAGTGAACAAGGCGCGCCGTTCGCGCGTGCGCACCTTCGTCCGCAAGTTCGAGGAAGCGATTGCCGCTGCCGACGCCGCGACCGCAAAGACGGCCTTTGTTGAAGCTCAATCCGAACTGATGCGCGCCGTTTCGCGCGGCGTCGTTCACAAGAATACCGGCGCGCGCAAGGTGTCGCGTCTGGCCGCCCAGCTGAAGAAGCTGGCCCTGGCCTAAAAAGCCTTTTTATCCCGGAGGGCCCGGCCACAATCGGCCTGACCCCCGGGGTGCTTGCGCCGACCGCCAACACTTTGGCCGGCGCCTTTTAGTCTGAAAAACACATGCGTCCGCAGGCTTTTTCCAGTGACGGAAAAGGTCGCGGTTTTTTGTCGCCTAATCCATAGCGCGCAAGGCTTTGCGCGTGCTTTTCACGGGGTGGGTGTTAAAAAAGTGTTAACTTAGTGTTAATTTCTCTTTACCGGGGAAGACGTTAAAAGAGTCAATCAAAATATCAGTCTCAAACTGCAATTTACATGATTGACCCTGTGCTCAAGACCGCTAAGTTGATCGCTCCTCGGCTGGCTTTTGTCTCAACACGGACGATTTTCCGGATGCCATTGAGCTGTCGTCGAGAAAGTATTCTAGTCTAACCCGACGGGTTCGGCAGGTTGTGTGGGCAGCCGTCGTCTCGTCATTCTTAATCTGACTTCGGACGATTTGGATCATCGTGCCGTCGGCGGGTGAGGCATGGTAAGCGTAATTAATTCGCGTCTTTGGGGAATTGCCATTGTGTTTAGGCAATTTTGTGACGCGGAACACGAACTCGGACATCTGCGGGCTGTGGGGCCGGCGGGTGTCTACCGGGCACGCCGTTGCCTTCGCGAAAGAGAAGAGGGCGCGGCGGCCATGAAGACAAGTCGTTGGCGGGGTGCAGAGGCCGGACAAACATCAGGCCAAGGGACTTAAGCGATACGATGACTAGGGTTGATTGGGTTCGTGCGAGTATGAGTAAGAGTGGGTTTGGGCACATGATCGGGGCGATAAAAAAATGCCAGGGATGACAAGCTGGTCGCCGATCCTACCTGAAACGGTATGGTCTAAGGTGGCGCCTGTTTTGCGCCGCGAGTTGGGTGAAGGCCCGTACAATTCCTACGTCGCGCCATCGATTGTGCGGCCGGGATTGCGCGGCGACCCGGTACTGGTGACGCCGACCGCCTATGCGCGGGACTGGTTCACCAAGAACGCCATGCGTCGTACGCAGGAGCTGTGGACGCAGTATGATCCGCAGGCGCGCGTGCTGGACCTCAAGGCCCGCATCGATTTCGAGCACGATATGAGTGCGATGCCGGAAGGTGCGGCCGGGTCTGATACCGCTATCTCCGGCGGCCAGGCAGCGTCGGCTCCGGTGCAGCCGGCGGTCAGCGTCCCGTCTAACCGCGTCGGCGGTTTGCAGGAACGCCTGACCTTCGACAGTTTCGTCTCGGGGCGCGGCAATGAATTCGCCTACACCATGTCGCGCCAGGTGGCGTCGTGGGCCGATGGGCACTTTAATCCGGTCTTCTTCCACGGGCCTTATGGCTATGGCAAGACGCACCTGTTGAACGCGATCGGCTGGGAGGCGCAGCGGCTGCGTCCGGATGCCAGGATCGTCTACCTGACGGCCGAGAAGTTTACCTCGACCTTCGTGCGCGCGCTGATGGACAAGTCGACGGCGGCGTTCAAGGACGAGGTGCGCGGCGCCGACCTGTTGCTGGTCGACGACGTGCATTTCATCGGCGGCAAGACGTCGTCGCAGGAAGAGTTGTTCCATACGCTGACGACGTTGATCGAGAACAATCGCCGTGTGGTGTTCACCGCCGACCGGCCGCCGTCGCAGTTGACGGAGATCGAGGCGCGGTTGCGCTCGCATCTCTCGTCGGGCCTGGTTTGTGCGCTGGACGTCGCCGACCAGACGCTGCGCATGGGCATTATCGAGCGCAAGCTCGAACAGTTGTCGCAGCGCCTCGGCCATATCGGGTCTCAAGGCCCGCGCGCTGACGTCATGCATTTCCTGGCCGAGCGCGTGCCGGGGTCGATCCGCGAGCTTGAGGGCGCGGTTAACACATTAGTGGCCAGTGCCGGCCCGCGTTTAGGGAGTTTGACATTGGAAGAAGCCATGGCCTTGCTGCAGCCCAACCTGAAGGTCTCGGTCGAGCGTCGCGTGACGGTGGACGAGATCCAGAAGCTGGTGTCGGAGCATTTCGGCCTGAAGCAGGCGGACCTGCTGTCGGAACGCCGCACGCGTTCGGTCGCCCGTCCGCGCCAGGTGGCGATGTGGCTGTGCAAGCAGCACACGACGCGCTCGTACCCCGACATCGGCCGTCGCTTCGGCGGGCGCGACCATACGACCGTGCTGCATGCGGTCAAGAAGGTCGAAGAGCTGCTGACGTCGGACGATCAGATTGCGCGGGATGTCGAAGCCCTGACGCGTAAATTACGCAACACCTAGTATCGGGGTCTGGGGCCTGCGGCCCCAGTCTTTCCTTTTCTTTTCCTTCCCGCCCGTAAGGCGGGAAGGAAAAGAAAAAGACGCGGGGCCACGGGCCCCACACCCCGCTATTCGTCGTGTGTAAATTTCCCCGACAGCGGCTTTGAAATTCATACACAATGCACTAATGTCCGCCCCCCGGCCCGGAATCGGCCGTGTAGAATAACGGGACGTCAAGATGCAATTCATCATCGAACGTGGCGCGCTGCTGAAAGCCCTCGGCCACGTCCAGAACGTAGTCGAACGCCGGAACACGATCCCCATCCTGTCCAACGTCCTGCTGTCGGCCGAAGGCCACACCGTCGCCTTCTCCGCGACCGATCTCGACATGGAAATCGTCGACACCGCCGACGCCACCGTCTCGATCCCGGGCAGCATCACCGCTCCGGCCCATACGCTTTACGAAATCGTCCGCAAACTGCCCGAAGGCGCCGATGTCGAGCTGAAATACTCGGCCGGCGACGATCCGCGCCTGTCGGTCTCCGCCGGCCGCTCGCGCTTCGCCCTGCCGGTCCTGCCCGCCGGCGA
>OUWB010000575.1_pt2 | contig 11645 bp, 12 predicted proteins | sample 1779821 | NCBI WGS metagenome assembly OUWB01 (sample SAMEA3914806, study PRJEB12502) | metagenome | biome: forest; material: soil | place: Canada | collected 2011-08-03 | depth 0.1 m
GGCGCCTCAGGATGAGGAGCATTGGAAAGCCTGCCGCCTCTCACGCCCCGGCGAAGGTTCCCCAGATCAGCCAGGCGTTGGCGGCGGCGATGAAGGCCAGCAGCGCCCAGCCGAGCAGCGATAGCCAGGCCGGGTTCTTGAATACGCCCATCAGGCCCGCGTCGCCGGTGAAGCGCAGCAGCGGCCAGATGGCGAAGGGCAGCTGGGCGCTGAGCACCACCTGGGTCAGCACCAGCAGGCGGCCGACTGCGTGGTCGCCCAGGGCCAGCACGCCCCACAGGGCCGGGATCAGGGCCAGGGCGCGGGTGATCAGCCGGCGCTGCCAGCAGGGGATATAGAGGTCGAGAAAGCCCTCCAGCACCACCTGCCCGGCGATGGTGCCGGTGAAGGTCGAGCTCTGGCCCGAGGCGAACAGGGCCACGGCGAAAAGCACCGAGCCGGCGGCCGCGCCGGTCAAGGGGGCGATCAGGCGATGGGCGTCCTCGATATTGTCGACTTCGCCATGGCCGTGGCCGTGGAACAGGGCGCCGGCCAGGATCAGGATGGCGGCGTTGACCAGCAGGGCCCAGACCAGGGCGATCACGGCGTCGGCCGTGGCCAGGCGAACGGCGCTGGCCAGGCCGCCGGCGCCCGGCTCGGGCTTGCGGGTCTGCACGATGGACGAGTGCAGATAGAGGTTATGCGGCATGACCGTCGCGCCCAGGATGCCGATGGCCACATAGAGCTGGGCATGGTCGCGCCACAGGCCCGCGGTGGGGATCAGGCCTGCGGCCACCCGGCTCCAGTCCGGGCCGGCCAAGGCCAGCTCGGCCCCGAAGCACAGGGAGATGGTGGCGATCAGGCCCAGGACGATGGCCTCCAGTTCGCGGAAACCGCGCCCCTTCAGACCCAGCACCAGGATGGTGTCGAGACCGGTCATCAGCACGCCCAGCCACAAGGGCACGTGCAGCAGCAGCTTGAAGGCCAGGGCCGCGCCGAGCACCTCGGCGATGTCGCAGGCGATGATCGCCACCTCGGCCATGGCCCATAACGCCAGGGCGACGGGACGCGGATAGCGGGCGCGGCACAGCTGGGCCAGGTCGCGCCCGGTGGCCAGGCCCAGGCGCAGGCTGAGCACCTGCAGCACCACCGCCGCCAGGCTGGAGGCCACCACCACGCTGAGCAGGCCATAGCCATAGGCCGAGCCGGCCTGGATGTCGGTGGCCCAGTTGCCCGGGTCCATATAGCCCACCGAGATCAGCAGGCCCGGGCCCAAGAACATGAACAGCCGCCGCCACAGCGGCGCGCCGGCGGGGGCGCGCACGCTGCCCTGCACCTCGGTAGGGCAGAAGGGCGCGGTGGCGGTGGTGGGCAGTCGGAACATGGATCCAGCGTGACGGCGAGGCTTCACCGCCATATGGCCAGCTCCGCCGCCCGGCTCAAGCCGCGGCCTCCGGCTCAGTCGTTGTAGTAGGGCGTGCGCCTGGCCCACTCGGAGTTGGGATAGCGCTTGTGCAGCAGGATGAAGGCGCGGCGGCCGGAATGGTCGTGCGAGCCGCCGAAATGGCCTACATGCACCAGCCAGTGCAGCGCCTCGGGCGCGCGCGGGTCATCGGGATGGGTGGCGATATAGGCCAGCATCTCGTCCCAGGCGTCGACGCAGCCGGCAGGCATGGCGGCCGGTTCGGTCTGGCCGTAGCCATGCTCCATGGAGACGAAATAGGCCCGTTCGGCTCCGGCCTTGCCCGCCTGGGCCGCCATGAAGTCCGGCTGCCGCAGCGGCGCGGCCCCGCGCCCGCATTCGCCCAGGCACGTCAGGTCGGTCTGGGCGTCGGGCCAGCGGCTGGGCTTTTGCGGATCGAAACCCTGGTCATCCACCACGCCCTGGCCCTGGAGCTGATAGGCGGCCAATCCACGCGGCGAGGCGCCCGCGCCGGGCGCCTTGGGGATGGCCCAATCGGTCCAGTAGGTCTGGAAATCGGTCACATGCGCCCCCTCGGGCCGAGTGTAGGCGATCAGGTCGACCCGCACGCCGGGGATTTTGGCCAGGACCAGGAACTCCGCGAAGCGCTTGTCGGCGCCAGCGCGGGCCTGGACCACATCGTGGAACTCGGCGGCCATGATCGGCAGCAGGTCGGCCATCAGGGCGCTGGCGCGGTCCGCCGCCGCATCATCCTGCATCTGCACCGCCCGGCCGAAGCTGGTCAGGGCCAGATCGAGGCGCAGATTGGCCGGCAGCGTCTGGTCCCGCGCCAGGGCCAGGCGCATCGCCAGGGGCGCGCGGTCGATCAGCGCCTGGGCGTCCGCTCCCAGCCCGGTCTGGCCCTTGTCGCCGACGCCGTCATAGACGCCGGAGAGCTGGACGTCGTCGTCATCCCAGCGGTCGCGCACGCATCCCTTGGCCTGCAGCGGCGCGTCGCCGCGCGCGACAACCTGGCTAGCGTCCGCGCATAGGCGGCGACGCAGGGCGAAGCGGGCGAAATCATGCAGGTCGGCGGCCACCTGGGCGCGCTGGGCGGTGAACAGGTTGCGGTCGGACACCGACAGGTCGGGGCGCGCGAGCAAGGCGTCGAGCCGTTGACGGCTTTCGGCGGCGGGCGCGTCGGCCAGGGTCAGGCGGATCTGATGATATTGCAGGCTCAGCCAGGCGGGATCGTCGGGCGAGACGTCATGGGCGGCGGCGAGCAGGGTCCCGCGCTCGACGTCCTTGGGGTCGGCCAGGCTGAGGGCGGCGACCAGCCACGCGCGATCGTGGCCCTGGGTCCAGCGATCAAGGGCGTGGGTCAGGGCCGCGCGACGGGCGGCTTCCACGCGCGCCGCCAAATAGGCGGCGTCCTCAGGCGGAACGTTGACAGGAGCGGAGGCGGGCTCGGCGCGCAGGGTGTCGATCCAATCGAGGATCTCGGGCGTAGCCGGCGCGACACCCCGCAAGTCCACATAGTCGCGGAACTGAAAGGCCAGGAACGGATCGGATTCAGGCGCGGCGAGAGCCTGCTCCAGCGCTTTCAGCGTTTCGGCCGGATGCTCGTGGAAGCCCAGTTCGCCGCGCATCGCCTTGGCCATGTCGCGGTTCTCGACCTCGGGCCCGGCGGCGGCCAGGCGTTCCACCGCAGCGTGGGCGGCGGCGTAGGCGGCGGGCGTCTGGGTCGCGACCGCCTCTCGCGCCAGAGCGCGGGCGGCAAGGTAGAGACCGCTGGCGCGCCAAGGCGAGGCCGGATCGGCGGCGATGGCGGCGAAGGCCCGGGCGGCCTGGACATTGCGCCCCTGATAGAGATCAAAGGCGGCGCCTTGATAGGCTCGGTCCTTGACCAGCCAGGCGGGTGCGCCTGTCGGCGCGGGCGGCAAGACGGCGGCAGGCGAGGCGCAGGCGTCGAACACCGCATCCTGACCGTCCAGCCAGGCGGCGACGTCGGGCGATGCCGCGCCATAGCGGGCGATCCGGTCTTTCAGCGTCGCCGCCGCCAGGTCGAAGGCGTCGTCGAAACAGTTGGCGGTCGAGGTGTGATCCGCGCCCTCGCGCTCCTTATCGATATAGTTGAGCAGCGAAGCCGTCGGGACCTGCCTGCGCGCCTGCAGCCAGCCGAAGCTGCCGCTCTCAGCGTCGATACTCCAGCCTGGGGTGTCGCAGCACGGCGTGCTCAGCGCCTCGCCCGTCGCCTCCCCCACAGGAAGGCCGTGCAGCAGGCGCCAGTCGAGATAGAGCATCGGCTTCGGCGCCGTGGTCATCAGTACGCCCACGCGCCCGTCGAAATGGGCCGCCAGGTCCGGCCAATTACCGCCGAACTGGTCCAGGTACCAGGGCGCGATTTCGCCCGGCCCCGAAGCCGCCGCGGGGGCGGCGGCCAGGGTGAAGGCGCACAGGACGGAAGCTCCCAGACCGCAGGGGCTCAGGGCGCGGGCGAGGACCATTGATCGATATCTCCATTGACGGCGGCGAAGGCCTGAGGGGTCCAGCTCTTGGGGTCGAACAGATAGATGCGTCGATCGATGGGCGCGCGGCGCAGAGGGGTGTCGACGGAGACGGCCAGGGCGGCGCGGCAGCGCGGCTCGGCGAAGTCGAGCCCCTGCGCCAGTCGAGCGCGGATCTCGCCGCCCCGTGGCCCCATGCGAAACAGCATGGGCACGATCTCATCCACCGGCGCCTTATCCAGCCAGGTCTCGGTCTGGCACCAAGACGCCAAGGCGGTCATCGAGAGGCCCACGTCGGGCGGCAAGCCGCGGCGCACGTCGGCCAGCAGGTCCAGCAGCACGCCGCGCTCGGAGCGGCGCACTTCGAAATCCACCTGAAGGCGCTGCGCGCCCTGCAGCCGGCCGAGATTCAGCACCGCGGCGGCGGCCTGCGCCCGCTGGCGCGGCGTCCACGCCAGGGGCAGGCGATGATCGATCTGGACGTGGACCAGGTGGATGGCCGGCTCGCCGTCCATGATGAGGGGGAAGCGACGCCCGCGCGCAAACACCCCCTCCCCGCTCAGCACCACGAAGCCGGTCTGGACCGCGACCTCGGCCTGCCGCCCGGACAGGAAGCGAAGATCCTCCGGCCGCTCCCAGGCCCATAGCACCAGGCGCGGCGCGGCCTGGGCGGACGGCGCGGCGAACAGCAGCAGCAAGGTCAGGAGAGCGCAGGCGCGCACGGCGGCTCGTAGGCGAAGGGAGCGCCGACTCTACCTCAGCGGTCAGCCGTATTCACCGGCCCAGGATCGCTGGAAGGGGCCGGTCCGGCGATAAAGACGCGGCGTGTCCGGCGCGCATCAGAGCGTCGAAGCATCATGAAAAATGGAGGAAGCGGCCTGGTGGATGCGACAGGGATTGAACCTGTGACCCCCTCGGTGTGAACGAGGTGCTCTCCCGCTGAGCTACGCATCCGGGCCAGGGAGGGCGTGCGTATAGCTCGCACCGATCCCTGGGGCAAGCGGGATCGCAGATCGATCACCGATGCACAGATCGTCACATGCGACAGGGTGCGCATCGCGAAAACGCGCCCTGTGGGGTAGAGTCCGCTCACTGAACAAACGCCGCGGCGCCTTGGGCGACCGGCCCTGTCGGGGGACAGGAGAAGGCGCTTCCGGAGCGATCCGGGAGCGCCTTTTTCTTTACCCAAGGATCAACCTTCGCAGAGACTCGAGCAAAAAAATGGGCCGGACGCGAACGTCCGGCCCATAAGGCTCAGAGGGGAACTGAAACGCGTATGCGGTACTGACTAGCCGCAGCGGCGGAGCACGAAATCGCCCCAGGCGTCGGACGCCGGCTGCGGGGTCCAGATGGCCGACAGGTCGCGGGCGGCCTGGGCGGCGGGCACTTCCTCAACCGTCACGGACTTGAAGCGGCTGAGGGTAAGTCGGGCGTTCTCGCCCGGCTTGAGACTGCGGTGAATGGCGCAGCCGCCGATACGCTCGACGATGCGGATCACCGAAAGGCTTTCGGGGCAGTTCTCGACGAACACGGTGGTCATGGCCGATCCCTTCTGGTTCAGCGGACGGTGGGGCTGGGCGGCGCGCCGGCGTTGAAGCGCGAGGACTGCTGCATCCAGTATTCCAGCTCGGCGCTGACCGCCGCCTCGCTGCGCCGGCGGCGCTGGGCGTTCTGGGCGTGGCCATCGCAATAGGAGGCGTGCGAGCCGCGCAGGCGGCCGCAGAAGCCGAAACCCGCCTCGCCGGGATCGCCGATCGGCCAGCGGCAGGCCTCGAGGGTCAGGGTGAGCATGCTGGCCATGGGCGAGACCTCGGTCTCGAAGGCGCGGACGGGGACGCGGGGCGCGGCGGGGCGCGGGGCCGGAGCCTGAGGAAGCGTGGCGGTGGCGCGCCGGACATGGGTGGCCGCGGCGCGGGTGCGGGCGCTGGACTGGCCCGGCGGCCGACCGCCCAAGGAACGAGGACGAGAGGGAACTTCGCGGCTGGTCAAACCCAGGCGGTGAACCTTGCCGATCACCGCGTTACGGCTGACACCGCCCAATTGGCGAGCGACCTGACTGGCGCTCATACCTTCGAGCCACATTTGCTTAAGAGCAGCGGTGCGTTCTTCGTTCCAGTCCATGACAACAGCCCCGTTAATTGGCCACAAAGATCAATATTTCTTAGTTGGTGCAGTCCATCCAACAGAAGAATACAGATCTAGATCCAGTTGTTCATCCTGACAGCGCGTTCGGCGTCGTTTGTTTTTGATTCGACACCTTGAAGAGATAAATGCGCCGCAGATTCGCCGTTAACCATGCGACAGATGGCGCAGGTTCGCAGAGCATTATTCTTGATCTCGAGACAATGATTTTGCATTTGGAGACACCGAAATCGGCGTTCCTCCAGACGATTCCAAGAATAGCGTACCGTCCACAGGCCCGACGCTAGGGGTTGTGTCGCGCCGCCGCCGCACCGGGCGCCCTATTCCGTCGCCAGAAAGTTGAGATCGCGACACCCCGCCTCACGTGTCGCAGGGGCGGCCGATCCGGTTACCCCAGCCAATCGCTTGTTTTTAAATCCATAAAATTAATTCCGCTGGTGAAGGCGGCGAAATTGCGACCCGGAGTCCCCCTCCCAGCGTGGCCTTGCGGCGGATTGGCACAGGACAAGCTAGATTCGCTTGACAGGGGAAAATTGAGGAATTGTCGCAGGCGATTGATCCTTACCATCGTTCAGTGTTAAGATTTCGGTCATAACTGGACGATGGCTGGGCGTCCGACTGAGTTTTAGATACTTCCGGACGCACGGACCAACGTCTCGACATAACGACGCCGCGAAGAACGGCGCGCAGTAGGACGTGAGTATCGTGTCGGTGCGGAACGCAGAGGCCGTCTCGAAAAACGCCGCCCCCAAGGGGCGAACGGCTAGCAGCGTGCGGGGCTCGGTCCTGGGTCCCTATGCCGAAGCCGCCCAGGCTGTGGGCCTGGATTCTCGCCATATGGTGGAAGAGGCGGGCCTGCCGCTGACGGCGCTGGAGCAGCCGGACATGGCCATACCAGCGAACGCCGTTCTTTCCCTTCTTAAGGATTCATCAAGAAAGTCGGCCCGCGAAGACTTTGGCCTGCTGGTGGCGGACGCCTTCAAGTTATCCACATTGGGGCCGCTGGGCCTGCTGATGCGCGAGCAGCCCACGGTGGGCGAGGCCTTGGCCGCCTTCGCCCGTTATGGGCCGCAGCTGATCAACACCCTGAGCCTGGAGATCGAGCCGGCCGAGGGGCACATGCTGGTGCGCCCGGCGGCTTTCGGCCTGATGGCCGCGCCCGAGCCCTTGGCCCTGGATCTCGCCATGGGCGAACTGGTCAGGATCCTGCAGGCCCTGCTGGGAGCGGACTGGCGCCCGCAGCGCGCCTGTTTCGCCCGCCCGGCCCCCAGCGACCCGGAGCCCTATCGCCGCCGGTTTGGCGCGGTGGTGTTCGACGCCGGCTTCACCGGCCTGTTTGTGACCCGCGCCGACCTGGCCAGGTCGCAGCCCAACGCCGATCCGGGCATGGCGCGCGAGCTGGCCCGCTTCATCGAGGCCAATGGCGTGCGGGTGGACGCGCCCCTGTCGGAGCAGGTCCGCGCCCTGATCGCCGAGATGCTGCCGCACGGCGAATGCTCGGTCGAGGCCGTAGCCCACCGGCTGGGTGTGGACCGGCGCACCATCCATCGGCGCCTGGCCATGGAGGGCCTTTCTTTCACCAGCCTGGTGGAGGCGCGTCGGCGGGTGCTGGTGGCCGGCCAGATGGAGCGGGGCAACGCCCCCCTGTCGACCCTGGCCGACCTGTTGGGCTTCTCCAGCCTGAGCACCTTCTCGCGCTGGTATCGCCACGCCTATGGCGACACCGCCCGGCGCGGGCGAGAGGCGGCGTCACAGGGCGGCAAGATCAAGGACGCGGGCGAGGACTGAGCCTCGCCTGTTGGAATCCCCTTAATCTGTCGGGCCTAGCTTGCGCGGCGACACCGTCCATGGAGGCTCTGATGCCGTCCGTCGTCTCGACCCTCAAGCCCGTCTCCCAGACCTGGACCTTCTTCGAAGGCGACTGGCACGAGGGCAATGTGGCCATCATGGGCCCGCGCACCCAGGGCTCGTGGATGGGCTCGACCGTGTTCGACGGCGCGCGCGCCTTCGAGGGCGTCACTCCCGACCTGGACAGGCATTGCGAGCGGATCAACTGGTCGGCGCGCAACTTCCGGCTCAAGCCGGTGGTCAGCACAGACGAATGGATCGGCCTGGTCCGCGACGGATTGAAGAAGTTCGCGCCCGAAACCCCGCTCTACATCCGCCCCATGTATTGGGCCGAGGCGGGACTGGGCGGCGGGGTGCGGTTCGATGCGGAAAGCACCCGCTGGTGCCTGACGATGTACGAGTCGCCGATGCCCGAGCCCAAGGGCGCTTCGATCACCCTGTCGCCCTGGCGCAAGCCGACCCTCGACTGCGCGCCGGTCGACGCCAAGGCCGGCTGTCTCTATCCCAACAATTCGCGAGCGCTGATCGAGGCCTATGAGCGCGGCTTCGACAACTGCGTGTTGCGCGACATGCTGGGCAATGTGGCCGAGCTGGCCAATTCCAACCTGTGGATGGCCAAGGACGGCGTGGTGTTCACGCCCGCGGCCAACGGAACCTTCCTCAACGGCGTCACCCGCCAGCGGGTGATGGCGCTGCTGCGCGCCGACGGGGTGGAGGTGATCGAGATGGCCCTGACCTATGACAAGTTCCTGGCGGCGGACGAAATCTTCTCCACCGGCAATTTCGGCAAGGTCTCGCCCATGATCCGCATCGAGGATCGCGCCCTGCCGATCGGCCCGGTGTGCCTGCGCGCGCGCAGGCTCTATTGGGATTTCGCCCACGGCGGCTGACCGAAGGCCGGCCAAAACGCCTTTTGGTTGTAAAATATCCGAATACTCTTTGAATCACGTCGCCGTTGAGCTAGGCTGAGCCGTCGAGTTCAGTTGGGGCGCCGTCGCGCGCCACGGCCTGCTTAAGCGTGACCAGATCGCCGCCTCGCGCGCGGCGTGGGGCTTATCTGTAACGCCATTTCCAGAGACCAAGGGGCGCTCGCACGGTCGTGCGAGCGATCGGGAGGACATGCCATGAGCGCGGACGCGCCGGTCAAGCTGAAGGACTTCGCCGCCTGGCTGAACGAGATGCCGCCGGGGCCGTCCTCGTTCATCACCACCGGCGTGGTGGTGACGCCCACCACCGGCTGGACCGTGCGGCTGGTGGAGGCCCATCCCCAGGGGATCAATCCGCTGGTCAAGCTGCTGGAGCTGCAGGTGACCGCTCCCACAGGCATCGTCGCCCAGCACGTCACCGACGTGGCCGTCCGCTACGAGGAGCGGCCGACCAAGGCCCGCTACGCCACCGCCGAGGTGCTGTACGGACACATGGCGCTGCAGCTGCCGGTCAGGAGCGCCACCTGACATGTCCATCGACCGACGCAGCCTCGGCCTGAGCCTGCTGGCCGCCGGCCTGGCCCTGGCGGGCGCCAGCCACACGGGCGCCCTGCCCTGGCTGGCGCTGGAGCCGATCTGCCGCCATCATGCGGACGGCCTGGCGGGCCATTGTCCCGCCTGCCTGCCTGCCCTGCTCCTGTCGCTGGCCGGCGCGGGCCTTTGGCTGACGCAGGGCCCGGCGCCCAAAGCCGCGGCGGCCTGAATCCATGGATTTTCGCGCCAATATCGAGAGCCTGACCCCGGCCGAGGTCGCCGCCTACGCCCAGGCCATGACCGCCGCCCAGGCGATCAGCGACAATCGCGGCTACAACCATTTCGCCCAGCTGCACGGCTGGCCGATCTTCGACTGCCAGCACAACAACCCGCTGTTCCTGCCCTGGCACCGGGGCTACCTCTATATGTTCGAGCTGTCGCTGCGCGAAGTGGGCGGGCCGGTGCGGCTGCCCTGGTGGGACTGGACCTCGGCCACGTCGCAGGCCACCGGCGTGCCGGCGGCCTTCAGCGCCCAGGCGTCCCTGGCCTCGGCCTCCATGCCGCTGGATCCCCAGACGCTGCAGCAGGTGCGCCAGAGCGCGCCCTATGCGGTGGACGAGACCAGCGGCGCGCCGCGCACCGTGCGCCATCCCCGCGCGCCCAGCGGCCTGCCCACCGCCGCCGAGGTGGCCGACGTCCTGGCCGCGCCGACCTTCCAGGACTTCAGCCATCGGCTGGAGCTGATCCACAACGCCGTGCACGGATGGTTCGCCGGAACCATGGCCATCGTGCCCCTGGCCGCCTTCGACCCCATATTCTGGTCGCACCATACGATGATCGACCGATTGTGGTATCTTTGGCAGATGCAGCATCCCACCGCGGTTCTGCCTCCCGGGCTGACGAGCCAGGCCCTGCAGGGCTTTCCCCTGACCGTCCAGCAGATGCTGGACGTCACCAGCCTGGGCTACGACTACGCCGCGCAGGTGACGCAATGACCGACCTCGGCCCCTACCGGTTCGGCGCCGCCCTGCGCCGCCACCCCCTGCAGCGGGCGCTGGACGCCAAGATGGCCGGCGACTTCAGCCGCGCCGACGTGCTGATCGAGGGCGTCGACCATTCCGGCCCCAGCTTCGAGGCGCTGCTGTTCGCCAATAACGACGGCGCCGACGCCGCCACGCCGCGCGACGACGACCATGGCTATCTGGGCAAGTTCGACATCTTCGGCCACGGCTTCTGTTTCGGCGACGCGGGCCATTGCCAGGTCAACAACCGCGGCAAGGCGCCCACCGACCTGCGCGGGCCGCACCCGCTGACGCCCACCGACGTGTCGGTGGTGGTGACCGAGCCCCTGCGCCGGCTGCTGGCCAAGGGCCGGACGCTGAGCAGCATCACCTTCGTGCCCATCGCCATCGGCGTGGCCGGGGACGAGGCCGCCGCCCCGCCGGAGATCCTGCGCTACAAGTCGCTGCGGGTGGTCACCTACGCCTAGAGCGAGGGCGTCAGCGGGCTGGGCTCGTCCTGCGGCCGGCGCCAGGGCTGGGACAGGATGTGATAGAGCGGCTCGGGGCAGACCAGGCCCGAGGCCCAGCGACCCAGCAAGGCCGCCAGCATCAGCGGGCCGACCAGGCTGGGCGCGCGGGTCATCTCCATCAGGATCACCGCGCTGGTCAGGGGCGCCTGGACCACACCGGACAGATAGCTGGCCATGCCCAGCACCACCGCGTCGCGCGCGCCGGCCCACAGGCCCAGCTTCATGAACGCCGCGCCGATCCCCGCGCCGATCGCCAGGGACGGGGCGAAGATGCCACCCGGCGCGCCGCAGGCCGAGGCCGCCAGGCTGGCCACCCACTTCCATCCCGCCAGGGTCAGGCCTTGCCCCGGATGGCCCTGGATCAGGGCCTTGGCCTCGTCATAGCCGGCCCCGAAGGTGATCCCGCCCGAGGCCAGGGCCGCGCCGGCCGCCACCAGGCCGCAGATCAGGGCGAACAGGATCGGCCGCGCTCGGCGAAACCGCGCCACCGGATTGGTCGCCCCCGCGCCGATCATCTCGGTCAGGGCGCGGGCGAAGGCGCCGCCAGCCAGCCCGCCGGCCAGGCCGATCACCGGCGCCGCCAGCCAGGCCGAGCCCAGGGCTTCGCCGCGGAGCTCGCCGAAATAAGCGTAGTCGCCCTGGACCGCGAACGAGGTGAAGCCGGCGATCACCACCACCAGGATCACCGTGGTGTGCACCCGCTTGTCGAAGGCCCGCGCCAGCTCCTCCAGGGCGAACACCACCCCGGCTATGGGCGTGTTGAACGCCGCCGCCAC
>OUWB011206295.1_pt1 | contig 11630 bp, 5 predicted proteins | sample 1779821 | NCBI WGS metagenome assembly OUWB01 (sample SAMEA3914806, study PRJEB12502) | metagenome | biome: forest; material: soil | place: Canada | collected 2011-08-03 | depth 0.1 m
CGGCGGCGACCGACACCACGCACGCCACAACGACGGCCGCCACCACGGCGACCACGACCCCTGTCACCACGACGGTCGCCGCCGTCACCACCCCGGTGACGACAACGGCGACGGCGGCCACGACGCCCGCCACAACTACGGCCGCCTCGACGACGGCAGCGGCCACCACGACGGCGGCAAGCACGGCCTCGACCGCGACCCACACCACCACGACAACCGCTGCGACCACCACGACGGCGGCGACGACCACCGCCGCTTCGACGGTGACCTCGGGGGTGAGCAGCCTGCTCCATGCCGTCGTCGCCTCGGCGACACCGCACGAGGTCGCCGCCCTCTCATCGAGCCCGGCGGATCACGCAACATCTTCAACTTCAAGTGTTTCTTCTGGGCTTAATTCATCAACTGTTAGTAGTCTTGCGGTTACAGTGACACTTCCAACTGTCGTCCACGTCGACCCCGCCGCCACAACGCCCGCCGCCACCCACGCCCTGTGGTTCTAAACTGACGTTCCGAGTAAAAGCCCGAGTCAAAGCATGCTCAAGCCGCTGCCAGCCACAGCCTTTGCTGTCCCTAAACTGGGATACCGGCCGAACCTGTACGACATCCTGCTGGTGTCGCTGGTCGTCAACCTCTTGACCTTGTCGCTGTCGTTGTTCTCGTTGCAGATCTACGACCGTATCCTGGTCTATCATAACCTCGGTACGCTCAACGTCCTGTTCATCGCCGTCATCATCGCCGCCCTGGTCGAGGCCGGTTTGCGCACCCTGCGTTCGCACGCCATGAACTGGGCGGCCGCGACGTTCGAGCACACGGTCTCGGCCAATGCGGTGCGCCACACCCTTGAGCGCCAGATGACCCCGCGGTCCAAGGGCATCGGCGAATATCTGAACACCATCTCCTCGGTCGCCAAGATCCGCGACTTCTATTCCGGACAGTCGTTGATCACCCTCATCGATCTTCCTTTTGTGTTCATTTTCTTATGGTTAATCTATGTGTTCGCCGGTCCCCTGGTCCTGGCGCCGGTCGTCGTGCTGTGCGTGATGACGGTCCTGGCCGTGGTGCTGGGCGTCAAGCTGAAGCATCGCCTGAAGCGCCGCGACGACGCCGACGACCAGCGCTACAACTTCCTGATCAACACCTTGAACGGCATGCACACCGTCAAGGCGTTCGGTCTGGAAACCTTCTTCGAGCGCCGCTACGAGACCCGCCAGGCCCGTTCGACCGAAGCCAATTTCGAGGTGGCCAGCCTCAGCGCCGAAGTCTACGACCAATCGATCATCTCGTCCCACGTCATGATGATCGTCGTCGCCGTCTGCGGCGCGCCCCTGCTGGTCGCCGGCCACATCACGCTTGGCGCCCTGGCCGCCTGCGTCATGCTGTCCTCGCGCATCATGCAGCCGGTGCAGCGCGCCATGGGCTACTGGACGCGGTTCCAGGACATCGGCCTGGCCCACGACAAGCTGCACGAACACTTCGCCGCGCCCCTGACCGCCCGTGAAAGCGCCACGCCCGAGGCGCGGGCCGGCCGCATCACGCTGAAGGGCGTGTCGTTTGCCTATCCCGGCGGTGAAAAGCTGCTCGACGGTGTCGATCTCGACCTCTCGCCCGGCCAGATCGTCTCGATCTCCGGCGAACACGGCACCGGAAAGCAGACCCTGCTGAAGCTGATCGCCGGCCTCTATCCGCCATCGTCGGGCACGGTCGAGGTCGACGGCATCCAGCCGCACCGCTATGCCTCGGAAGAATTGGTTAACCATATCGGTTATCTATCCCACGACGGCGTCATCTTCCGCGGCACGGTCTATGAGAACCTGTCGCGCTTCGGCCGCATCCCCGACGAGCGGGTGCGCGAAATGTCGACCCTGCTGGGTCTGGACAGTGAAATCGCCCTGATGCCCGCCGGCTATGACACGGCGCTGGAAGGCTCCAATTCCGACGCCCTGTCGCCCGGCCTGCGCCAACGCATCGCCATCGCCCGCGTCCTGGCATCCAAGCCGCGTGTCATCCTGTTCTATAACGCCGACAAGGCGCTGGACAAGGAAGGCTACAACCACATGTACCGCCTGATGGGGCGGCTGCGCGGCCGCGCCAGTATGATCCTGGTCACCAACGACCACAACATCATGCACCTGGCCGACACCCATTACGACCTGAAAGCGGGCCGCCTGGTGCCGCTCGACGCCGGCGACGACGACAAACTCTACAATGTCTTGCCCTATCAGGAGGTCCGCCTGTGAGCTTCGAGGGGTTCCGCTTCAAATCCGCCGCCGCCGGCCGTCCGGCCGAGGAAATCACGTCGGCCTTCACGCTTCAGGACGCCATCGTCAAGGCCTGGGGCCTGGAGGGCGAGCCGCAGCGCATCGCCGAGGCCCTGGCCTGGAACCAGCCGCAGATGGAGCTGGTCGACGTGCTGAACTTCATGGCCCGCCTGGGCTACAAGGGCGCACCGCTGCGGGTTACCCGTCGCGATATCGACGAACGTCTCCTGCCTTGCATCTATGTCGAGGGCGGCCCGGAAGGGCGCGGCGGCGCCATCTCGGTGATTACCGCCGACACCCCGCGCGGCAAGTCGGGCGACAAGTCCGGCGATATGGGCACGGCCTATGTCTTCCAGAAGATCGAGCCCGATGACGCGCGCGAGGAACAGGAGGCCCTGTCGGTCGCCGGCAAGGGCTGGTTCTTCACCGTGCTGCAGCGTTTCCGCTCGCTGTTCCTGAAGGTGACGGGGCTGTCGCTCGCCATCAACCTGATCGGGCTCGGCCTGCCGATCTTCATGATGATCATCTTCAACCGGGCGTCGGACATCACCACCGCCGGCACGATCTTCGTCATGGGCGCCGGCGCCAGCATCGCCATCTGGGTCGAGCTGCATCTGAGGAACCTGCGATCCAAGCGCCTGGCCTGGTTCGCCGCGCGCATCGACCACATGGCGTCCAACCGCGTGCTGTCGCGCCTGTTGCAGCTGCCGGCCCATGCGGTCGAGACGGCGCCGGTGACCTCGCAGATCGCCCGCCTGCGCGCCTTTGACTCGATCCGCGAATTCTTCAACGGCCCGCTGTTCCTGACCCTGCTGGAGATCCCCTTCACCGCCGTCGGCTTCGTCGCCCTGGTCTATCTGTCGGGCTGGCTCTGCCTGATCCCGGCCGGCGTCCTGGTCGGCTATGCGGGCCTGGCCCTCTACTTCCGGCCGCGGCTGAAGCTTTCGATGTTCGAGATGGCCAAGTCGCGCTCCAAGTGCCAGTCGCACCATATCGAGCTGTTCGAAAAGCTCGAAGCCCTGCGCCTGAACGGCATGAGCGAGGTCTGGCACGACCAGTACCGCGAGATTTCGGCGGAATCCTCGATCACCCTGTTCAAGGGCCAGTTCCTGTCGCAGATCGTCGAGACCATCGTCTATACCGGAACCGTCATCGCCGGCGCCTCGCTGACCTATCTCGGCGTGCTGGAATGCTGGCACGGCCATATGTCGGGCGGCGCCCTGTTCGCGGCGATGATGCTGTTCTGGCGCTTCATTGCGCCGTGGCAGACCCTGATTTCCTCCATGCCGCGCATCGAGCAGCTGCAGCAGTCGATCGAGCAGGTCAACCGCCTGATGATCATCCCGACCGAGCGCGAAATCTCGCCGTCCTTGGCGCGGCCGGACCGCCTGTCGGGCGCCGTCCACGTCGCCAAGGTCGGCCTGCGCTATACCACCACGACCGATCCGGTCTTCGTCGGCCTCGATTTCAGCCTGATCCCCGGCGAGATGCTGGCTATTTCCGGCGGCAACGGCACCGGCAAGTCGACCGTGCTCAAGCTGGTCATGGGGCTTTATCGCCCGCAGGCCGGCGCGGTCTATATCGACGGCGCCGACAGTCGCCAGTTCGACCCGATCCTGATGCGCCACGAGATGGCCTATATCCCGCAGATTCCCGAGCTCTTCCTCGGCACCATCGCTGAAAACCTGCGCCTGGCGCGGCCCTTCGCCACCGAGCGCCAGATGTGGGACGTGCTCGACATGGCCGACGCCAAACAGACGGTCATGGCCTTGCCCGACATGCTGGAAACGCGCTGCGACAGCCTGCCGTCGGCCCTGTCGCACCAGCTGATCCTGGCGCGCGCCTATCTCAAGGACGCCGACCTGCTGCTCATCGACGAGCTGCCCTACGCCCTGCTCAACAGCCACGCCGGCCAGATGTTCATCGAACGCATCCGCTCTTGGCGCGGCAAGAAGACCATCCTGATGGTCACCCACCGCGACGACTACATCCGCATGGCCGACAAGGCGCTGGGCCTGATCGCCCAGGACCGCTTCGTCTTCGGTAACCCCGAACAGGTGGTCAAGATCATGCGCGACGAATCCTGGTTGCAAACCGCCGGAAAGATCCAATGAACCTGTCCTTCGCCAAACTCGCCACCTCGCCGAAGGCGGACACCAAGCCGCAAAAGGCGACCCCCAGGAAAACGGTGGCACGCCTGCAAAAGCGCGAGGCCCAGCTGCAGTTCCTGCGCCAGTCGACGCGGCTGGAGGAATCGACCGCACCGCACCTGGTGCGCCTGACCATGATCCTGCTGTCGGTGGCCGTGCTGGCCTTCATCGCCTGGACCTGCTTCGCCCAGGTCGAGGAGATTACCGCCGCGCCGGGCGAAGTCTATCCGCAGGGCTTTTCGCGCGTCGTGCAGAATTTCGACGGCGGCATCGTCAAGGAGATCCTGGTCCAGGACGGGGCCACGGTCGCCCCGGGCCAGGTCCTGCTGCGTCTCGACGGCGCCGGCGCCCAGGAAGACCTGAACCGCGCCAGGATCGAGCTGCAAGGCCTGGAACGCAGCGCCGAGACGGCGCGCAAGATGTTCGCCATCCAGCAGACCCTGCAAACCCAGGGCGTTTCGTCGGAGGTCCAGTTCCTCCAGGCCCGCCAACAATTGGACCAGGTCGAGAACCAGCGCAGCCAGCAGGCCCAGATCGTCGATCGCCTGCAAGGCCGGGTCGACCGCCTGATCGTCAAGGCGCCCTATGCCGGCGTCGTCAAGGGGCTGAAGCTCAACACCATCGGTGAAGTCGTCAATCCCGGCGATCCGCTGATGGAAATCGTGCCGACCTCGGACACCCTGGTCGTCGAGGCGCGCGTCGCTCCCGCCGATATCGGCCGCGTCCATGCCGGCGAAAAGGTCAAGCTCAAGGTCTCGTCCTTCGACTACGGCCGCTATGGCACCATCGGCGGCCAGATCGAGAGCCTGTCGGCCACCACCTTCACACCCCCGACCGGCGGCGACGCCTATTACCGCGCCCGCATCCTGCTCGACCAGTCGTGGGTCGGCCGCAACAAGAGCCACCGCCTGCAACCCGGCATGACGGTCATCGCCGGCATCATCACCGGTCAGAAGACCATCCTGGCCTACCTGCTGAAGCCGATGCAGCGCGCCTTCGAAAGCTCGATGACCGAGCCGTAGGACCTTCATTCCAAACATAAACCGCACATACGAAAACGAGTAAAAGGACCTCCCCATGTCGCAAAACCTGGCCTATGCCGCGCCCCAGCCGGCTCCTGCGGCCGGCCCGCGTGCCGCAAGCCGGACCGCGCCCCTGATCCTGGTCGTCGACGACGACCGGATCATGCGGCTCAGCCTGGTCGCCATGCTGGAAGACCTGGGCTATGTCACGGCCGAGGCCGGCGACGGCCGCCAGGCGCTCGACATCCTGGCCCAGCGCGCGGGCGAGATCGACACGGTGCTGCTCGATCGCGAAATGCCGGTGATGGACGGGCTCGAAGTTGTCCGCCACATGAAGGAATCGCGCGATCTGCGCTCGATGCCCGTCATCATGCAGACCGGTTCGGATCGTCCGGACCAGGTCAAGCAGGGCATCGACGCCGGCGTCTTCTACTACCTGACCAAGCCGGTGAATCCCGACGTGCTGAAGTCGGTGGTGCTGGCCGCCATGCGCGAGGCCCAGACCAAGCGCGTGCTGGCGACCGAGCTGCACAAGCACAAGACCTCGTTCAACCTGATCGAATCCTCGGCCTTTCGCTTGAAGACCATCGCCGAGGCCGAGAACCTGTCAGTGTTTCTGGCCAACTGCTTTCCGTCGGCCGAACGCGTCGTCGGCGGCCTGGCCGAACTGCTGGTCAATGCCGTCGAGCACGGCAACCTGGAGATCGGCTACCAGTTGAAAACCCAGCTGATCGGGCAGGGCACCTGGTCGGCCGAGATCGAGCGCCGCGCGTTCCTCGCCCAATACAACCAGCGTCACGTCGACGTCTTCTACAAGAAGGCGGCGGAAGGCCACTATGTCGTCATCCGCGACATGGGGGCGGGCTTCGAATGGAAGAACTTCCTCCAGGTCGATCCGGCGCGCGCCATGGACAATCACGGCCGGGGCATCGCCCAGGCCAATGCGCTCAGCTTCGACCGCCTGGTCTACAACGAGGCCGGCAACGAAGTCACCGCCTTCTGCAGCGAGGAAGCGCCGCTCGACTGGTAGCGCGTAGCCACAGTATTTCAGAGTGACTCATATGACCCGGGCCCGGTTCCTGCCTGCCTTAATCTTCGTGATCTTCGTGCTGCCGGTGTGCGCCGCCGTCAGCCTGCTGGTGCACGAGATCTTCGTCAATGTCGACTTCACGCGGCATGAACGCGACGGGTTGTCCTACTACTTCGCCGTCGGCAAGGTGGCGGCCTCGTTGCAGAACTATACCGACACCCTCTACGCGCCGCACGACGAGGGTACGCTGGAAACCAAGCGCGCCGCGGTGCGCCAGGCCGTCCGCGTCGTCGACACGCTCGGCGAGATGGCGGTCGAACTGAAGACCGACCGGCGCTGGATAGAGGTCCGCCGCAGCACCCTGACCTATATCGTGCTCAATGCGCCGACGCCGCAGCAACAACAGACCGCCGTGCAGGCGCCGCGCATGTTCATGCGCGAGGTGGCGACCGAATCCCACCTGACCCAGGATCCCGATTCCAAGAACTATTTCCTGGGCAACCTGGTCGTCGTCCTCATCCCCGATTCGCTGGATCGCCTGCACCGCCTGCGCCGCCTCCTCGACATGCCGCAGGATACGCCGGCCAACGCCACGCTCGAGCAGGATGCGGTCCAGGACGCCGCCGCCGAAATGCGCGTCGTCATCGACCGCTACGCCTATCCGATCGCGTCCCTGCGCCGCCTGCCGGGGGCGGCGGATGCCGCCGCCATCGAAACGCGCCAGAGCGCTGTGCCGCACATCGCCGCCTTGGTCGCCGACCTGCAGGGCCGGGTCTACGGTCCCGCCCACGTCGTCGACTATGCCCACGCGCGGTCGCTATGCGACGCCGCCATGGCCACCCAGGCCGAGTCGATCACCATGTATGGCGACCTCTTCGCCCAAGGCATCGACGCGCGCTACGCCTCGCTGACCGCCGAACGCAACTTCGTGCTGCTGTTCCTGCTGCTGGCGCTCGGCGCCGCGGGGGCGACGGCGGTGCTCTACCGCCGCACCTATGTCCGCCGCCAGGAGTTCCGCGCCGCCATGGAGGTCCGCTCGGTGCTCAATTCGACGGTGGAAGCCATTTTCACCCTCGATGCCACGGGCGCCATCGTCAGCATGAACTCGGCCGCCGAGCGTTTGTTCGGCTATTCCGAAGAGTCGCTGCACAACAAACCGCTGACCCTGCTGATCGCGCCGGACCACATCCCGCACTATTCGCGCGTGCTCGAACACTATATGGGCGGCGCCGCCGGCACCTACGAACAGTCGGTCGAGGTCAATGCCCTGCGCCGTAACGGCGGCCAGTTCCCGGCCGAGTTCGGCATCGGCTGCTTCGTGCGCGAGGGCCAGAAGGTCTATGTCGTCTCGGCGCGCGACCAGAGCGAAAAGCGTCGCCTCTATGCCGACCTGACCGGCCAGATCAACGCCATCAACCGCTCGCAGGCGGTCATCGAATTCGACCTGGAAGGCCGCATCCTGACGGCCAACGGCAACTTCCTCAGCATCTTCGGTTACGACCTGAAGGAAATCCAGGGCTGCCACCACCGCATCTTCATCGATCCGCGCGAGATCGAGAGCCCGGAATACCGCATCTTCTGGCAGAACCTGATCGAGGGCCATTACCAGGGGGGCGAGTTCCGCCGCTACAATCGCGAAGGCCGCGAGATGTGGATCTACGGGGCCTATAACCCGGTGTTCGACAGCTTCGGCCGCGTCTGCAAGATCGTCAAGTTTGCCCACGACATCACCGACCGCAAGCGCGCCGAAAAGACCCTGGCCCAGTTCGCCGAGGAGCTGGAACGCAACAATACCGAGCTGGAAGCCGCCCGCGTCGCCGCCGAACGCGCCAACCGCATGAAGTCGGAATTCCTGGCCACGATGAGCCACGAGATTCGCACGCCGATGAACGGCATCATCGGCATGACCGAGCTTCTGCTCGACAGCAAGCTCAGCCCGCGCCAGCATGAATTCGCCCAGACCGTCATGCTGTCGGCCGAAAGCCTGCTCGGCATCATCAACGACATCCTCGACTTCTCCAAGATCGAGGCCGGCAAGCTCGACATCGAGGAAATTCCGTTCAGCCTCAAGGACATCATGGAGGGCGTCACCGACCTGATGGCCGTCAAGGCCAAGGAAAAGGCGCTGGAACTGATCATGCGCTACGCGCCGTCGGCCGGCGAGGACTTCATCGGCGACCCGATCCGCATCCGCCAGATCGTCACCAACCTGATGAGCAACGCCATCAAGTTCACCGGCGCCGGCCGCATCCTGGTCGATGTCGAGGAACTGGGCAGCGACGATCCCGAGCGCGCCTGCCTGCTGATCTCGGTCGAGGATAGCGGCATCGGCATTCCGCCCCACGTGCAGAAGCGCCTGTTCCAGAAATTCACCCAGGCCGACTCGTCGACGACGCGCAAATATGGCGGCACGGGCCTGGGCCTGGCCATCTGCCGCGAACTGATCGAGATGATGGGCGGCTCGATCCAGGTCGAGAGCGAGGTCGGCAAGGGCTCGATCTTCACCTTCACCGTGACCCTGCCGCGCAATCCCAAGCCCCTGGAAGCCACCGAGGACCTGACGCTCGACCACGTCAAGGGCCTGCGCGCCCTGGTCGTCGACGACGTCGCCGACAATCTGCGCATCATCAAGGAACAGCTCGAAGCCATCGGCATGGAGGTCATCACCTGCATGGATCCGTGGCACGCCCCGGCCATTCTCGAAGCCCAGAAGGACTCCGGCCGCCCGGTGCAGATCGCGCTGATCGACTATGTCATGCCGGGCCTCAACGGCGAGGAGCTGGCGCGCAAGATCAAGGCGCCGGACTCGACCGTCAAGGATACGGCGCTGATCATCATGACCTCAGCCGGCGGCCAGGGTTTCGTGCGCCGCATGGCCTCGGCCGGCCTGTCGGCCTATTTGTCGAAACCCGTCTATGCCCGCCACCTGAGGGACACCATCGCCACCGTCTGGTACGCCTGGAACAATGGCGAGCGCGAGGGGCTGATTACCGCCGAGACCCTGCGTACGCGCATGAAGGTCGAGAGCCTGACGCGCTTCGAAGGCGCGCGCATTCTTCTGGCCGAGGACAACCGCGTCAACCAGGGCTTCGCGGTGGAGATCCTGGAAGGGCTGGGGGTCGCCGTCGAGCTGGCGGCCAACGGCGCCGAGGCCGTCGACAAGGCCATGGCCAACCGCTACGACCTGGTGCTGATGGACTGCCAGATGCCGGTAATGGACGGCTTTGAGGCGACGCGCGCCATCATCGCCCGCGCCAAGGCCGGCGACATCGCCGAGGTGCCGGTGGTGGCGCTGACCGCGTCCGACCTGAAGGGCGACCGCGAGCTCTGCCTGGAAGCGGGCATGTGCGACTACGTCACCAAGCCGATGCGCAAGGCCGATCTTGCCCACGTGCTCAGCAAGTGGCTGCCGGCCTCCCTGGTGCAACAGCCGGCGCCGGAGCCTGAAGTCTCCGTCGATCCCAGCGCGCCGCGCTTTAGCGGCACACGCATCCTGCTGGTCGAGGACAACCGCATCAACCGCGAATTCGCGCTGGAAATGCTGCACGGGCTGGAAGCCGATGTGCAGATCGCCGAGAACGGCAAGATCGCCGTCGAGAAGGTGCGCACCCAGGCCTTCGACATCGTGCTGATGGACTGCCAGATGCCCGAAATGGACGGCTACGAGGCGACGGGCCTGATCCGCGAAATGGCGGCGGCCGGCGAGATCGGCACCGTGCCGATCGTTGCCCTGACCGCCAATGCCATGATCGGTGACCGCGAAAAGTGCCTGTCGGCCGGCATGGACGACTTCATCACCAAGCCGGTGAAAAAGGCGCAGCTGGTCGAGGCCATGACCAAGTGGCTGCCGGTGACGCGGACGACGCCGCAGGCCCGCGCTTCCAGCCGCCGCGTCAGCGAACTCAACAAGGACGCGCTGGAAGCACTGGAAGACACCATGGGCCCGGCCTTTACCGGCTATGCCCGCATGTTCATGGGCCAGACCGAGGGCCGCCTGGTCGCTTTGCACGAGGTCGCCGAGGGCCGTAGCCCGGCTGCCGACATGCTGATCGACCTGCAGATCATCGAGACCCACGCGCCCTTCTTCGGCGCCACCGAATTCGTCGAGCTGGCCTATCAGCTGAAGCAGGGCGCCTCGCAACTGGCGAACCAGGGCCGCACGGCCGATACGCTTCTGCCGCAGGTCGAGGGGCTGATGGCGGCGTGGGCGCCCGTTTTCGAGGCCCTGACCGACCGGGTCGAGGCGGTGGAAGCGGCGGTCGCGGTGCGCCCGGTCCCGGCAAAGCTCAAGACAGGAACAGCGTAATGCGTTTGACGAAAACATATCTGTCGGTCGCGGTGGCCGCGGCAATGCTGGCGGGATGCCAGAGCGTGCCCAAGCCGATGGCCGTGCCCGCGCCGCAAACCCCGGTGGGATGGAACGCAGGCGGCGATATGACGGCGGCGACCACGTCCCGTGCCGATCGCGCCCTGTGGTGGCGCGATTGGAACGACCCGGTGCTCAACAGCCTCATGGACGCGGCCCAGGCGCAGAACCTCGACGTCAAGGTCGCCCTGGCCCGCGTCGACGAGGCGCGTGCCCTGTCGCGCATCAATGACGCCTATTACAAGCCGTCGGTCTCGGTGGGCGTCAATGCCTCCGGCACGCAGGGCCAGTTGGCGCTGGGCGGCTATAATGCCGGCAATGCCCAGGTCAGCGGCGGCCTGAACGCCAGCTGGGGCCCCGATCTCTACGGCCTGCAAAAGCTTGAGTCCGAACTGGGACGCTCGGGGCTGGGCGCCGCCGATGCGCAATATCGCGGCGCGGTCTCGGCCCTGCTGGCCGAGGTCGCCAAGGCCTATGTCGACTTGCGCCAGCAGCAGGCGATCGCCGCTCTGCTCGACAAGAACATCGCGCTGGAAACCGAGACCCTGCGCGTCATCAAGATCCAGACCGACGCCGGCGCCGGCGTCCAGCTCGACGTGCTGCGCGCCCAGGCCCAGGTCGAGACGACGCAGTCGCAGATGCCGCCGGTGCGCGCCGCCATCCAGATCGACAGCAACCGGATTTCGGTCCTGCTGGGCGAGACGCCGGGCAGCCGCGACGCGGCGCTGAAGCCCGTCGCCGCCATTCCCGTCTTCGCCACGGGCATCGCGCTGGACGCGCCCGCCGCCGTGATCGCCGACCGGC
>OUWB010002584.1_pt2 | contig 11622 bp, 11 predicted proteins | sample 1779821 | NCBI WGS metagenome assembly OUWB01 (sample SAMEA3914806, study PRJEB12502) | metagenome | biome: forest; material: soil | place: Canada | collected 2011-08-03 | depth 0.1 m
CACACCATCACCTTGTCGCCGTGCTCGATCATGTTGAAGTCGGCAACGGCCTGTCCCACCTGATGGCGCAGGCGCTTGGTCAGCTTGGCGGCCTCGTAGTGCTGCTTGCGGGCGGGGTCGGGCTGGGCGGACATGGTCGGCGTCGGGCAGATCGGCGGCCCATTGTACCGGCCTGACCGCCGGAGGTCCGGCGGCGCTACACTTGGGGTCATCTTCTTGCCGTCCATCGCCCCTCATGCAGGTTCAGGATCAAGCCGAGATCGCCCATCTATTGGCCGAATTGCGTGTCGAACACCGTGATCTCGATGTGGCCATCGAGCACCTGGCGGCATCCCTCAGTCGCGACGAGCTTCAGCTCACCCGGCTGAAGAAGCGCAAGCTGCTGCTGAAGGACAACATCGCCCGGCTCGAAAGCAGGCTCATTCCGGACCTGGATGCCTGAGCCGCGGGGCGCGGGGCGGCAGCGACTGCCGCCCCGGCGGAAAAGATGTGACGCGGCTAACTGAGTCCCTAGGGTCGAAAACCGTCCTGGCAGTGGACATCAGCCCGTTCCGTGCGTAGCCGCGACACAGGTTGAAGGCTAAAGGGCCGGTGGCCGCAGGCGTATCAGACAAGTCTGAAAGTTGGGCCTTTCAACAAATTCAGCGCCTGCCTGAGCACCCCAGGACAGCTCCCGCTTGCATCGCGCACTGCATTGTTGCCACCGCAGCGTCCTGCTTAAATCGACATTTGCGCAGCCACCCGATCCACGCATGTCCGGCGCGCCCCTTTATCGGAGCTTCCCATGCCCCCGCTCGCCCCGCTTCGCCTGGAAGACGACCACGTTGTGCTCGAGCCTCTTTCGCTGGAACACGCACCAGCACTGGAGCTCGCCGCTGCCGATGGCGAGCTGTGGAAGCTGTGGTTTACCAGCGCGCCGGCGCCGGGAGAGGCTGAGGCCTATATCGCCAAGGCGCTCGACGGCCATGCAGCGGGTCAGATGCTGCCGTTTGCGGTGCGCGAGAAGAGCACCGGCGACATTGCCGGCACCACCCGCTTCTACGATTTCGTGCCTGAGCTACCACGCATCGCCATCGGCTACACCTGGTACGCGAAGCGCTGGCAGAAGAGTCACCTCAACACGGCCTGCAAGCGCCTGCTGTTCAAGCACGCCTTCGAAGCGCTGGGCTGCGTGGCCGTGGAGCTGCACACCGACCATCGCAACCTCGATTCACAACGCGCAATCGAACGCCTTGGTGCCCAGCGCGAAGGCGTGCTGCGCAACCACAAGCGCCGGCCTGACGGCAGCCTGCGTCATACCGTGTGCTTCAGCGTGATCGACAGCGAATGGCCGGATGTTTCGCGCTGGCTGGCGATGCGATTGGAGCGCCTCGCCGGTTAAGCCAGACCGTAGGTAGGAGCGCACCCTGTGTGCGCGACAGACCTCCAGCAGCGCGGAAACGGCGCAGCGTGGCGATCGCGCACAGGGTGCGTCTACCGTTACAGCAATCGGCTGATCAGGCGGTCCAGCCGTACGCGCCGCAGGCGCTTGAACAGACGACGCACTTCCGGGGGATAGCCGCGCGTGCCTTGCAGGTCGCGATAATGTCCCAACCGTGTAGCGTGCTTGCGCAGCGCTGCCCATTCGGCCTCATGCTGTGCCACCAGCAATCCAGCGGAATCACGCAGCACCAGGCCGTTTTCCAGATCCAGCGCCCACGCCCGCGGATTGAGGTTGTTGCCGGTGAGTACGGCAATCTCGGTGTCGACGAACAGGCCCTTGAGGTGATAGCTGTTATCACCGTCGCGCCATAACCACAGATTCAACTGCCCGCTGTCGATGGCCGACTGGTGAGTGCGCGCGAAGCGGCGCAAATTGCTCTCGTACAAATAGGGCAACAGACCGATACGATTGAACGGCTGGTCGGGCGGTATATAGAAATCGTTCGCCTCCTTGTCACCCACCATGATGTCCAGGCGACAACCACGGCGCAGCAGCTGACCAATCACAACACGCACCGGCCGCGGCAGGTTGAAGTACGGCGTGAGCAGAATCACGCGCTGCCGTGCGCCACGCAGCAGCCCAAGCAACACTTCATTGAGCGCGTTGTCGCTGCGGCCGAAGCCGGCCAGCGGGATTACCGCCACCTCGCCTTCGCCCGGCATTTCCTTCACACCGGTGTACTGCGCCTCCTGCAGCGACTGGCGCAGGCGCCGGATCGGCTCCTGCAGTTCGCGCGTCCGCGGCAATCGCTCGCGATCGAGACGTGGCACCGCATCCCTGTCGCAAAACTGCGCCTGTACGTAGTCGGCCATGCTGTCGGCCAGCGCACGATGACGAATCAGGTGATAGCGATCCAGCCGATATCGTCCGTGCCGCTCCAGGTATACGTCGTTGAGGCTAGCGCCGCTATAAAGCACGTTGCCGTCGATGACGAAGCCCTTCAGGTGCAGCACGCCGAACAACTCGCGGTTTTGCACCGGTACGCCGCGAATCACCACGCCATCACCATGGCGCTGCGCGTACTCGCGGTACATCGCGGCATTGCCTTCGCTGCTGCCCTTGCCGATCAGGCCGCGTCGCGCGCGATGCCAGTCGACATACACCTCGATGCTCAGCCCGGGGGTTGCCGCATGTGCGGCGTAGAGCGCGTCGAGCACCTCGCGACCGGCGTCATCGTCCTGCAGATAAAGCGCCACCAGCACGATGCGCTGGCGGGCCTGGCCAATCATTGCCAACAGGGTTTCGCGAAAAGCCGCAGGGCCTTCGAGCGTGCTGATGGCCGTGGCGGGCACGGCGAGGCTGGGGTAGGCGGACAAGTCCAGCGCACGACGGCGCCCCATCGAGAGCAGACGACGGGCTAGGCCGCGTGGTGAAGGCAATGTTCGACTCATGGGCGCCATGGTAATAAAGCATGGCGCGGAAAGCCGAATGTTGTTGGCCGTTCTTCACCGACATGAAAAACAGCTCACCATTCGCTCAGGGCTGCCCGCGGTCCTTGTCGAGCACGTGGCGTGGCTGAACATCGATGCTTGCCGTCATGCCCGCTGCCAGTACCACGCCGTTGGGCACACTGGCTTCGTCGACAGCAATACGCACCGGCACGCGCTGAGCCAGACGCACCCAGTTGAAGGTGGGATTCACGTCGGCCAGCAGGTCTCTGCCGGTGGGGTTGTCGCGGTCGGTGATGCCACGCGCAATGCCGGTGATGCGACCCTTGAGGTGAACACCACCGCTCATCAGGCGGATGTCGACTGGATCACCGACGCGCACCTGCGGCAGCTTGGTTTCCTCGAAATAACCGTAGATGTAGTAGCTGTGGCGATCGATCAGCGCCAGACGCGGACTGCCGGTCGCGGCGTAATCGCCCACGCGCACATCGAGGTTGGTGACGTAGCCATCCACCGGCGCGCGCACCTCGGTGCGTTCCAGGTCGAGCTTGGCGCGGTCAACCACAACCTGCGCCTGCACCACGGCGGCCTCGGCCTGCTCGCGCGCGGCATCGGCTTGATGACCGCTCGCCTGCGCCTGCTGCCAGATGGCCATCGCGGTATTGGCAGCTGACTTGGCGTCAGTGCGCTCTTCCTTCGGCACCACATCGGCCAGATCCTCGCGCCTCTTGGCCTGATCCTGGCGCATGTCGTACTCGGCCTTGCGCGCGGCAGCACTGGCCAGCACGGCGTCGATATTGGCGCCGGCGGCGCGAGCGCTGGCCTTGGCAGCGGCAAGATTGGCTTCGGCCTGCTCCAAGGCGATATGGAATCGCTCAGGGTCGACTTCGAACAGCACGTCGCCCTTCTTCACCTCCTGGTTGTCGAGCACGGCCACTTTGGTAACCAGTCCGGAGACATCCGGCGCAATCCGCACCACTTCCGCACGCACACGGCCATCACGCGTCCATGGCGAATACAGATAGTGATCCCACAAGGCGCGACCGAGCAGCAGCGCCAGGATGACGACAACGGCAGTGATGGTGAAACGGAGCAAAGGCTGGGGCTGGATCTTCATATCAGGGCTCAGGGATACAACAAGAGTCCGGCGGCGCCGAACAAGCAGAAGAACAAGGCGACGCGAAACAGGGAGGGATGCCACACATAGCGGTACAACCCATAGCGACCGACAATGGTGTCGATCACCCAGAGCAGCAGCAGGCAGCCGAGATACACCAGCAACAGGCCGGGCACCAGTGCATCGGCGAGCGCGATTTCACGTGGCATGGGTGACCTCCGGTGCCTTGACGATATAGGGCGCGAGCGCGGATTCATCATCGCGCAGCGCGGCCCGCAACTGCATCAGGTGAGCGAGTGCAGGCTCGCAACCCGCACGCACCTGCGGCAGCGTTTGGGTGGTCAACGTAATGGCGTGGTCAACCGCCTCGTCCGCCTGTTGCCAACGGGCAGTGCTTGGCTCGTCATACAACTGCGCCAGTGCCTCCACGGCCCGCTGCATGGATTCCAGCACCGGCGGCGGCAGATCCGCATGCTGCATATCCTGGCGCAACTCGATCACCGCACGACCGCAATCATGGACAGCCAGTCCCCATGCAAGCAGGCTGCGTGATTCCTCGCTGCCGGGCTTGGTGAACTGCACGACCTGATGGAACAGGTCGCGGTTAGCGCTCTCGAACTGATAGACCAATCCGGCCAACGGCGCCGTCGCCGCAAAGGTCACCTGGCGGCGCAATTGCTGCAGCTGGCGTTGGCGCAGCCACTGTGTGCCGAGCAAGGTGGGAATGACCATGAACGCCGCACCGCTCATCATCAGTCCAAGCAGCGAGGCGATGGCGTCGTTGAAGAAATGAACCGGGTCGTAGACCATCGGATTCCTCAACGCGAGGATATACACGAAACCCAGCGTATAACCGGCGCCCACACCCGGCAGTGTCGCGTTGCGCGCGGTGAGGTAGGCGCCAATCGACAGCAGCGGCGCGGTGACCAGAATCAGCATCACGTAGCCATCGCTGCCCGGCATCAGCCAGTACTCCACCGCGTAGGCCGCGACCATGCCCACGGCATAGCCTACCCAGGTATTGGCGGTGGCCATCAGTGGATTGGGCGAAGTGGCCAGCAGTCCGCTGAAGATGGTTGCCAACAGCATGGCGTTGGGACCGAACGGCCAAGCCGACCATATCCAGAACACGCTCAGGGTGATCATGGTGAGGAAGGTACGGATGACCGCGACCACCGGCGCAGCGAAGTCGTTGGCGCGCTTGAAGTCGACACGTTCCACATTGCCGCTTGGGCGTCCCTGCGTTTCGCGCAGCGTCGCCTCCAGCGCCGTGAAGTCACGCAGTTCGCTGACGAAGCGGCGCAGCAGCATGGCGCCACTATCGAATTCCAGCAGCAACTCGGGATCCTGGCGCAGATCCTCGCGCAATTCGGCAGCCAGCACCGGCAGCGTGGGCTCGCAGGCGTCCAGACGATTCGCCAGCAAACGTGGCACCTGTCGCTCGCTGGGCGGCGGCGATAGCGCCTCGCCCACGGGCGCATAGAGCTTGATCAAGGCGCCAGCGGTACGCGGATGGTTGTTGCGTTGCAGGCGATTGATCAGATGGTGCAGCGACTGGAAGCTGGTGGCGGCAGCCATGTAGCGCAGGTTGAGCAACTGCATGCGACTGCTGCGGGCGCGCGCCTCCGGGTCTTCGAAGATCACCGAGGAACGCAGATCCTCCAGTTGCACGGCAGCGCGCACGAAACGCAAATGAGCCTGCTCCATCTCTCCTCGCGGGATATCACCACCCAAGCTGCCGCGCGCGAAATCGATGAAGTGGCCGAAGTGCTCACGCACGCTTCGTCGCAGCACATCACGCAGGCGTTCGGGCAACACCACATCGCTGACCACACCGGCGACGATGATGCCCAGCATCACCTCGCTGACGCGCTGCACCGCTGAGTCGAACACCGTATAGGGATTGCTGATGGCCGGCAGCGCCACGATGGCCGCCGTATAGCCGGCCAATACGAAACCGTACGACATGAAGTTGCGGTACAGCACCGCGCCGCCTGCGCACAAGCCCACCCACAGCGAGAGGCTGACCAGAAACAGTTCACGCTCCTGGGGAAACGCCGCCATCAGCAGCAGGCCGCACAGGCTGCCGGCACAGGTGCCGATGGCGCGATAGAAACTCTTGGCCAACACCGTACCGCTCTGCGGATGCATCACGATCGACACGGTGATCATCGCGGTGGCCGGCTGCTCCAGCTGGAAAACCATCGCCAGCCAGGCGGTGATGTAAAAGGCCAGCAGGCACTTGAACACGAAGATCCATGACTGGCGCTCGCCGGTGAGGAAATCGGCGAGCCAGGGCCAGGAACGTTTTGCCGGCAGGTCGGGAGAAACCGCTGACATGGGTCTATTCCCGCTCCAGCTGCACGATGAACTTTTTCAGCAGTCGCTCAAGCTGCGCCATTTCTCGCGGCTGCAGGTTACCGATCTGATGTTCCAGCAAGGCGCATATGTCCGGCAGCAGACTCTCGATCAGCGCCACGCCTTCCGCGGTCAAGGTGAGTGTCACCTTGCGGCGATCCTCGTCGCTGGCGGTGCGCGCGATCAAACCCTTGTCGCACAGCTCGTTGGTGAGCCGGGTGATGTTGGCCGATTTCTCGCCCGTCGCATCGGCCAACTCGGTGGGGTGCAACGTATAACCGGCGGTGCCGTACAGCATCATCAGCAGGTTGTATTCCGGGTGATTGATGCCGTACGGCCGCAAGGTGGCGTTGGCGTCGTCATTGACCCGCTTGTGGATGTGCTTCACCAGCCGAACCAATACCGCCGGATCCCGCGGAAACGCGGGGTGTCGCTGGCAGGTGATCGCCAGTCGCTGTTCGGTAGGGAGAAAGCTGCTCATGGCGCTCGGCCTAATTAGTACATATATGTAATATATACATGTGTATTTTATGCTTCGAACGATACCCCTGCAAGAGCCTCATCTTGTCGATGTGAAAAAGGCGCCACGAGGGCGCCTTTTCGGGGAGAGGATGTCGAGTGGCTCAGCCGCCCTTGACCGGAAAAGTCTCCGCCGTTCCCGCAGCCGTCGACGGCCGGGCCGGGCTGGCCACGGGCCGACCGGCAGGTGCCAGTTGGGCGGTGCCACACTGGTAGGCGCCCCAAGGCTGCGAGCCGTCGGTAGGATCGCCCAGCGGCTTGATGGTGTCGGCATGCATCTTGGCGGCCTCGTTGCGGGCCATCACTTCCAGTTCGTCACGCACGGTGATGTCGTTGCGATTGACCGGGCCGACATGATCCATCACCGACACGGTGACCTTGCCCAGGTCATGGCATGAAGACATATCGCCACTCCACGCCGTGCGCACGTTTTTCGCAGCATCGTCGAGCGTGATGCCGTAGGTGCAGGCGCCGAGCAAAGCGATGGGAACGAGCAACAGCAGGGTCTTGCGCATGGGTAACTCCGCAGCATGGACATGAAAAGGCCGGGCGCTTCACCGCCCGGCCTCCATCCTAACCCGGGGACGTGAATACATCCCCATGGACTCTTACTTCGAGGGTACCGGATTGCCGTTACCGTCGATCACCTCGACCTCGCCCAGGTTGAGCGCGCGCACCGGCTGCTCGATCTTTTTTAGATCACCCACGATGACCCAGGTCAGCGCGCTCGGCTTGATGATTTCCTTCAACCCGGATTCCGCATCCGGCTGACCAATGGCTTCGGTACGTGCCTTGAGCGTCTGCACGTAGTTGTCCGGACGGTCGTACTGCACGATTTCACTCATCGCGCTGAGGACTTCGGTGGCGGTCTCGAAGCTGCCGGGCAGGCCGCGGACGTTGGAATCCTTGATCTTGTCCACTTCCTGCGTGGTGAGCGGACGCGCGCCGACCACTTCGGTGGCTTCCTTGAGCACTTCGTGCGCCGATTCGGCCGTCTTGTCGGTCTGCACCGGCGCGTACATCAGGAACGGACGCTGGCCGATCGCATCGCGCATGAAGCTGAAGGCGCCGTACGCCCAGCGCTTGTCCTCGCGCAGATTCATATTGAGACGCGAAGTGAAACTGCCGCCGAAGGCGCCGTTACCCACCTCGATGGCCAGATCATTGGGGGCCTTGCTGGAGGGCGCCAGCAAACCGGCAAGAATCAACGACTGCGGCGCATCGGGCTTGTCGATCAGGAATACCCGCGGCTTCGCCTGCGCTGCCACCGTGGTGATGTTCTTCTTGGGCACGGCAGTGGTCGGCGCTTTCCAGTCACCAAACACGGCATCGAGCTGCGGGATGATCTGCTGCAACGTGGTGTCGCCGGCCACCAGGATCTTCACGTTGTCCGGGCGCAGCCAGTCGTTCTGGAAGGCGGTCAGATCCGAGACCTGCATTGCCTTGATGGCCTCTTCCGTACCGCTGCCGGTGAATGGAATGCCGTAGGCGTGGTGCGCGCCGTAGAGCAGCGGCGGCAGCGTGCGTAGCGCCAGCGCGGTGGGCTGGGTCTTTTCCTGGGCGATGCCGGCCAGCCACTGGCCGCGTACGCGCTCGACGTCCTCGGTCTTGAAGGCCGGGTTGCGCACGATGTCGGCAAACAGTTCCAGCGACGGCTGCAGTTGGTCATTGAGCGCATTGAGCGATGCCGAGCAGGCGTCCAGACCGCAACCCACGCGGGTGATTGCGCCCAGGCGCTGCTTACGCTTGGACACTTCCACCGAGTCGAGATCCTTGGTGCTCTCGTTCATCAGCGTGGTGGTGAAGCTGGCCGTGCCGAGCTTGCGGCCCTCGTCGGCCGCGTAGCCCGCGTCAAACATCAGCTGTACATGCGTCACCGGAATGGTGTGGCGCTGGGCCAGCACCACTTCGATGCCATTCTTGAGCTTGCCGCGCTCCAGCGTCGGAAAGCTCAAGTCGGGGAACTGCGCCACCAGGGGCACGCCCGTGCTGCGATCCACCTCGCTCTTGGCCACGGCATAGGTTTGCGCCGCCGGCAGCTTAGCGGCAGGGCGACCTTCGGCAGCGCCGAGCGCGACCACCTTGGCGTCTTCGGTATCGGGATTGAAGTCGTTGCCGGCGGGCAGCACGGTCAACAGGTAGTCGCCCTTGCTGAGCCACTTGTTCGAGGCGGCCTTGACGCTGGCCTGGGTGGCCGCATCCGCCCGTGCCAGATCCTTCTTGTAGGCGCCCGGATCACCGCGATAGACCTGGCCCTCGGCCAGGATCACTGCCTTGCCGCCGAAACCACCGACTTTTTCGAGACCACGCACGAAGCCGGCGCGGTTGCCGGTCTTGGCGCGGTCCAGCTCGTCGGGCGTGGGGCCACCAGCGAGGAATTTTTTCAACTCCTCATTGATGACGGCCTCGACCTTGGCCGGGTCCACACCGTCTTTCACGTCGGCCTGGATCTGGAACTGGCTGGCCAGTGCAAACGGCGAAATGCTGGCCGAGACGCTATCGACCAGCTTGTCCTGATAGACCAGGCGCTGATACAGACGCGAGGTTTTGCCGCCACCGAGCACGGTGGAAGCGAGATCGAGCTGGATGACATCGTCCGTACCCAGCTGCGGCACCACCCAGGTGCGGTAGATGCGCGGCTGCGCCACGTGGTCGTGCTGGATGCCGCGGGTGGACTTCGTCAGCGGGGTGATCCACGCCTGCTGGCGCGGCACCGGCGGACCGGCCGGAATATCGCCAAAGTACTTCGTGGCCTTGGCCTTGGCCTCGGCCACAGTGATGTCACCGGCCAGCACCAGAGTGGTGTTGGCAGCGCCGTAGTAATCGTGGAACCACTGCTTCACGTCACCCAGCGAGGCCGCATTGAGGTCCGCCATCGAGCCGATGGTGTCGTGCTGGTAAGGATGGTTGCCGGGGTAGGTGTTGGACAGGATGTTCTGGTCCACACGGCCGTAGGGACGGTTTTCACCCTGGCGCTTCTCGTTCTGCACCACGCCACGCTGGGTATCGAGCTCCTTTTGCCCGATCGCGCCGAGCAGATGGCCCATGCGATCAGACTCCATCCACAACGCCATATCCAGCGCAGTGGTGGGCACCGTCTCAAAGTAATTGGTGCGATCGAACCAGGTAGTGCCGTTCTGGTCGGTGGCGCCAGCCAGCTCGAACGGCTGGAAGTAGATGCCCTTGTGGTTCTCCGAACCGGAGAACATCAGATGCTCGAACAGATGCGCGAAGCCCGTCTTGCCCTGCGGTTCATCGGCCGATCCGACGTGATACCAGATGCTCACCGCCACCACCGGCGCCTTGTGGTCTTCATGCACCACGACGGTCAGGCCATTGGGCAGGGTGAAGCGGGTAAAAGCGATGTCCGGCACCGCCTGAGAGGCCTCGGCTGCGGCCACCTGGGGCATCGCAATCGCGGGGATGCCGGCCGACATGCTGAGCAAGCCTGCGACGAGCAGGGCGAGGGGCTTTCTTGCCATAGGAACACTCCTGATTGTTTCACCGCATGAACGATCGGAGGCTAGCGACGCCTCCGGGGCTTTGGCAAATGACCAATGGCACAGGGGATTAGTGCCCGGCGAACTGTCCGGCCGCTGTCCGGCCACGCCCGGCTGCTGTCCGCGGACAACCTCCGCACGCCACCACATCCGACGAATTTCCAATAGTCACAGTCACTTGCAGGTGAAAGAGGACTTGGCACGGGCCTTGCCATATCTACCTTGCAGGACTAACCCACTTTCATCGGAGACATGATCATGAAATTCGAAGCCTTTCTGCTGCGCGGCCTGTTCGTCGCCTGCCTGTTGGTTTGTGGACTCGTGCTGGGTGCCATGGTGAACGCTTCGCCGGACGCCATTCGTCTCGCCGCCGCCGGCAGTGCCGGTCAGCTGATCGCCGCCCCGGTCGCTTGTGCGTTGCCGCCCGACGGCGTGGTCTGCCCGCGTTCCAACGGTTGAGCACGGACGCTCACCGTATCGCGGGTCGGCGTTATGACCCGATAATGACGGCATGCTGCATGTCATTCTCTTCCGACCCGAAATACCGCCCAACACTGGCAACGTAATCAGGCTGTGCGCCAACACTGGCGCCACGTTGCACCTGATCCGACCCTTGGGATTCGAACTAGACGATGCGCGCCTGCGACGCGCTGGCCTGGACTATCACGAATACGCGCAGCTGGCCGTGCATGACGACCTCGCCAGCTGCCTGCAGGTCATCGGCCAGCCTCGCCTGTTTGCCTTCTCGACACGCGGCCGCGTCGCCCACGTGGATGCAAAGTTTGCCGACGGCGACGCGTTGCTGTTCGGCTGCGAGACCGCCGGCCTGCCCGGTGACGTGCTCGATGCGATTCCCGAAGCGCAACGCTTGCGCCTGCCAATGCGGGCCAATAGCCGCAGCCTCAACCTTTCCAATACGGTGGCCGTGGCGGTGTATGAGGCGTGGCGGCAACTGGGATTCGCCGGCGCGGCGTGAGCTCCTTACTTCCTCTCCCCTCCGGGGAGAGGACCGAGGTGAGCCACCTAAAGGTGGTAAAGGGTGGTGCTTGCGAAACTCTCTCTACAGATCCTGCTCCGATTCGTTCCTATCGCAAGATTGCCCCCCTCCCCAACCCCCTCCCCAAAGGGGAGAGGGAGCAAAAGCGCGCATGGCTCGGTATCACATGGCCAGCCGTTACAATCGCTACCATGACTGCGCCTACTCCCCGCTCCCTACTGCCACGCCCACTGCGCGCCCTCGCCGGCCGCGCGCTGGAA
>OUWB010001324.1_pt3 | contig 11608 bp, 9 predicted proteins | sample 1779821 | NCBI WGS metagenome assembly OUWB01 (sample SAMEA3914806, study PRJEB12502) | metagenome | biome: forest; material: soil | place: Canada | collected 2011-08-03 | depth 0.1 m
CCGGTCTGATGCAGCCGGGCGGCATCGATCGGCTTGCCTTCCAGCAGGATCTCGGTGGCTAGCGCCCGCGGCAAGCCGCGCGGCAAAAACCACGAACCGCCACCGTCCGGCGTCAGTCCGACACGAGCATACGCCATCACGAATTTCGCATTGTCGGCGGCCACCAGCAAGTCGCAAGCCAGTGCCAGCGAAAAACCGGCGCCGGCCGCGGCACCTTCCACCGCCGCCAACACCGGCTTGCTCGAGGCGCGGATCGCGCTGATCCAGGCACCGAGCAAATCGATGCTCTGGGCCTGCACCGAGCGGTCCTGCGCGCGATTCTCCAGCAGCCGATGCAGATTGCCGCCGGCACAGAAGAAATCGTCGGCACCGGTCAATACGACCGCGCGGATAGCCGCATCGCGTTCGAGGATATCAAAAGCCTCGATCCCGGCCGCGTACATGTCGGGATGCAGGGCGTTGCGCAAGCCCGGATTCGACAAGGTCAGCACCAGGGTGCTGTCGATCCGCTCGGAAAGCAGTTGTGCTGTCATCGGGCGACCCTCAGGTTTCGTCGGTCGTGAGCGACAGGCCCAATTGTGCCCGCCGCATCAGCCAGGGTGACGGGCGATAGCGCGGATCGCCCGAAAGCGCTTGCAGATTGCGCAGTATCAGCAGGATTTGTGCGGGTCCGACGCTGTCGCCCAGCGCGAGCGGGCCCATCGGATAGCCGAGGCCCAGGGTGACCGCCAGATCGATATCCTGTGGCGTGGCGATGCGCTGTTGGGCGATGTCGCAACCGATGTTGACGATGGTGGCGATCACGCGCTGGGCGACGAAGCCTGCGCTGTCGCGTATCACCGTGACGGGGGTGCCGTCCGCGGCGAACAGCGCATGTGCGGCGTCGCGCGACGGATGGGTGGTGGCCGGATTGGTCATCACGGTGCGGCGGCGGCCATGGCCGAACGGCAGCAGCGCGTCGAGGGCGACCGTACGGGCGGGATCCAGGTGTTCGCCAACGGCGGCACTGGTGGCATCCAGGCCGAATGGCGTGACCACGATCAGCGCATCGGCCGACGGATGTTCGCCCTCGTCGAGCGTGCCGCCCAGGCTGCGCACCAGATCGCGGACCAGGTCATGGGCGGCCGGCTGGGCCCGGCTGATCCAAACCCGCGCGGGCAGCGTGAAAGGCGCAAGAGGTTCAGGCGGCTGCACCTGATGACCGTCTTCGCCGTACTGATAAAAACCCACGCCGCTCTTGCGGCCGAGCAGGCCACCGGCGAGGCGCACCGCGGTGATGGGCGACGGCCGGAACCGCGCTTCCTCGTAGAATTGATGGTAGATCGATTCCATCACCGGATGCGAGACGTCGAGCGCCGTGAGGTCGAGCAGTTCAAACGGACCGAGCTTGAAGCCGGCCTGTTCGCGCATGATGCGGTCGATCTCGGCAAAACTGGCGACACCCTCGCCGGCAATGCGCAGGCCTTCGGTGTTCATGCCGCGGCCGGCGTGGTTGACGAGAAAACCTGGCATGTCTTTCGCGCGCACGGGCGTATGGCCGAAACTGCGCGCGAGCTGCATCAGCGTGTCGACCGTGGCCGGTTCGGTGCGCAGGCCGTCGATGACTTCGACCACCTTCATCAGCGGCACCGGATTGAAGAAGTGCATGCCGGCGACGCGCTGCGGGAGGGCGCAGGCCGCGGCCAGTGCCGTGATCGACAGCGACGAAGTATTCGATGCGAGCAGGCAGTCGGGGCGGACGATGCCTTCGAGCTGCTGCAGCAGCGCACATTTGAGATCGAGTTTTTCGATGATGGCTTCGATCACCACGTCGCACGGCGCCAATGCCTTCAATGATACGCACGGGGTCAGCCGGGCCAGTGCGGCATGTGCATCGGTCTCGGCCAGGCGGCCTTTGGCGACCAGCTTGTCGAAGGTGGCGCCGAGTGTGGCGCGGGCATGCGCCGAAGCGTCCGGATTGTTGTCGTAGAGCAGCACCTGCAGGCCTGCCAGCACGGCGATCTGGGCGACGCCGCGGCCCATCGCGCCGGCACCGACGATGCCGAGGGTATGGGGAATGTGATCGGGGGTGGCCATGGATATGGTTACCGCTAGACGCGGGCCAGCCGTTCCAGCGCCAGCGCCAGGGTGTCCTCGCGTTTTGCGAAGCAAAAGCGCACCACGCCGGATTCCCGGCCGTCATGGTAGAACGCCGACACGGGGATTGCCGCCACCCCGATTTCGGCCGTCAGCCATTGCGCGAATTCGGCTTCGGGCAGCGCACTGACCGCGGAATAATCGACGCTTTGGAAGTAGGTGCCGGTGCAGGGCAGCAGCTTCAGGCGCGTGCCGGCCAGACCCGCGCGGAAGAAATCGCGCTTGCGCTGATAAAACGCCGGCAGCTCGAGATAAGGCGCCGGATTTGCCATGTAGGCGGCGAGCCCGTACTGCATCGGCGTATTCACGGTGAATACGTTGAACTGGTGCACCTTGCGGAACTCGGCGGTCAGCGTGCGCGGCGCCGCCACGTAGCCGACCTTCCATCCGGTCACGTGGTACGTCTTGCCGAAGCTGGACACGACGAAGCTGCGACGGGCCAATTCCGGATGGCGCGCCACGCTCTCGTGGCGTACCCCGTCGAACACCATATGTTCATAGACTTCGTCGGCGCAGATCAGAATCTCGGTGCCGCGCACGAGCTCCGCCAGTTGCTGCATGTCGTGCTCGCGCCAAATGGTGGCGGTCGGATTGTGCGGCGTGTTCAGCATGATGAGCCGGGTACGCGGCGTGATCGCGGCGGCCAGGCGGTCGAACGGAATCGCGTAGGTGGGCGCGTCGAGCGCGACGAACACCGGTTTGCCGCCGGCCAGTTCGATCGCCGGCACATAGCTGTCGTAGACCGGTTCGATCACGATGACTTCGTCGCCGGGATGGACGACCGAAAGGATGGCCGTGATCAGCGCCTGGGTGGCGCCGGCGGTCACGGTGATTTCCTGGTCGGCATCGTAGCTGTGGCCGTACAGGGTTTCGATCTTGGCCGCGATCGCCGCGCGCAACACAGGGACGCCCGCCATCGGCGGATATTGATTGTGGCCATTGCGCATGGCCTGAGCCACCGCGTCGACAATCTCGGGTGCACAATCGAAATCGGGAAAGCCCTGGCCCAAATTGACGGCTTTGGTTTGCGTCGCCAGCGCGGACATCACGGTGAAGATCGTGGTGCCTACGTTGGGCAGGCGGGATTGCAGCGGCGGCGTGTCCGGAAGGGGTGCGTTCATGGCTGTGTGGTGGTGGGTATCATGGCCCGATCCGCGGGCGCGGGCTGCGGCGCGGCTCGCAGGAGGCGGGCCCGCACCGGTCTCAACGCACATTCTAGCGGCTTACCGGCGGACGTGGGGTGCGGCGCCGGGTTTGGACGGAATCCGGTGCACGCGGCCTGAAGCATGCATTGCCTAACGCATGGCGCCTAAGTCAGCCCGCAGGCTTCGTTCAGGCTGGCCGGCGGGCCGATGCGAAAGCCGAAATCGCGCGCGGTGCGGCGCGCCAGCTTGAGCAGCGCGCGATCCTTGGAAACCAGCCAGGTGGCACCCGAGGCGTGGGCCAATTCGAGAAATTTTTGATCGTCGCGATCCTTGCATTTGGGCAGCGGCACCGCGGGCACGGCAGCCACCGGCTCGGGGACCCGGCATTCCGTCAGGCGCGCGACGCGCGCCAGCGCCTGTGCCTTGTCGATCGAGCGGGCGGCGAATTGCGGATAATCGAGCACATAGGTCAATTCGGCCAGGCAACGCGCGTCGATCACCGCCTGCAGCCGGCCACTTTCGAGTGCGACCGCGATCGGGCGGGACGCTGGGTCATCGAAGACGAGGATATCAATCCATACGTTCGAGTCGAGGACGACACGGCATGGCGCAATATCGGTGGGGTTGGTCACGCGGTCGGTCGCCATTCGTTAAAATACGGTCTGATCTGTTATGCGGACCCCTATGATAATCGTTCTTTCGCCGGCCAAATCGCTCGATTACGAGACCCCGGCACCGGTCAAGCACCACAGTTTGCCCGATTTCGTGCCGGATTCGGCCGAGCTGATCTCTGCGCTGCGCACCCTGACCCCGGCGCAGATCGCCGACCTGATGCAGATTTCCGATCCGCTCGCGCATCTCAATTTCGAACGCTATGCCAGCTGGGTTGAAACCTTCGACAGCGGCAATGCCAAGCAAGCCATTTTTGCCTTCAACGGCGACGTCTACGAAGGTCTCGACGCCGTGTCCTTGCCCCAGAACGCAATCGACTACGCGCAAAACCGGATCCGCATCCTGTCCGGTCTCTACGGTCTGCTGCGGCCGCTCGACCTGATGCAGCCATACCGGCTCGAGATGGGGACGCGCTTTGCGAATGCCCGCGGCCGGGATCTCTACGGCTTCTGGGGCGAGCGTATTACCCAGGCGCTGAACGCTCAGTTGCGAGCACAGGGCGATCAGGACCCGGTATTGGTGAACCTGGCGTCCGAGGAGTATTTCAAGTCGGTCAAGCCCAAGTTGCTGCAGGCGCCGGTGATTACGCCGGTGTTCGAGGACTGGAAAAATGGCCGCTACAAGATCATCAGCTTTTATGCCAAGCGCGCACGCGGCTTGATGGCGCGCTATGCGGCAGTGCACGGCATCACCGACGCGCGCGCGTTGCAAGCTTTCGACAGCGAGGGCTATGCATTCGACCCCGCATTGTCGGATGCCACCCACTGGATTTTCCGGCGGCGCCTGGCATGATGCCGGTATCACATCGGCGATGCACGCGCCGTGAGCGCGCTCGCCTCGTTGCCGCAACCTGAAACGCGGCTCGATCATCCCGTAAAGGTACTCTCGTGAACGCTTCCTCCATGCTTGTCCCGCAGCCCCAGCCGCTGCGCATCACCAGCCGTTTCGACGCTGGCGCGATCGAGGTGCTGTCCTGCCAGCGCGCCGATGCGATCCGCTTGAAGATACGCGCGGATACCCAGGCAGCTTTTGCGCAATGGTTCTACTTCCGCTTGACGGGGGCCGCGGGTCAGGCATGCAGCATGACTTTCGAGAATGCGGGCGCATGTGCCTACCCTGACGGTTGGCGCGACTATCATGCGGTCGCGAGTTACGACAAGCAGTACTGGTTCAGGGTACCGACCGAGTTCGACGGCCGGACCATGACGATACGTCATACGCCCGAGCATGACAGCATCCATTACGCCTATTTCGAGCCCTACGGCGAAGAACGCCATGAGGCCTGGCTCGGGGCTTTGCAGCAGATGGCGGACGTGACGCTGACGGATCTGGGGCCTAGCGTAGAGGGCCGACCGCTCACGCTCGTGACGCTGGGAACGCCCGCGCCCGGGCGCGCGCGCATCTGGATCATCGCGCGCCAGCACCCGGGCGAAACCATGGCCGAATGGTTCGTCGAGGGCTTGCTGAAGCGTTTGACCGGGCAGGGCGATTGGGCCGGCGATCCCCTAGCTGCGCGGCTGCGCGAGCGCGCGGTGTTCCATGTGGTGCCGAATATGAATCCGGATGGCGCGGCGCTGGGCAATTTGCGCACCAATGCGATGGGAGCAAACCTGAACCGCGAATGGATGGCGCCCGATGCACAGCGCAGCCCGGAAGTCCTGTATGTGCGCGATGCGATCCACGCGCTCGGTTGCGACATGTTCTTCGACATTCACGGCGACGAGGGCTTGCCGTATGTATTTGTCGCCGGCAGCGAGATGCTGCCGACCTTCAGCGAGCGCCAGGCGCGCGAGCAGCAGGCTTTCGTCGACGCTTTGGTGGCGGCGAGTCCGGATTTCCAGACGCGCTACGGCTATTCGAGCGACAAATACCGCGAAGACGCGTTGAAGCTGGCTTCCAAGTACATCAGCCATACCTTCGGTTGCCTGTCGCTGACGCTGGAAATGCCGTTCAAGGACAATGCCAATCTGCCCGACCCGCTCCATGGCTGGAACGGTGCGCGCAGCGCCGCACTGGGCGCTGCGATGCTAAGCGCAGTGCGGCACCAACTCGATACCTTCGGCGACCAGGCCTGAGGTCTGGTGACGCATGCCGGCGCGACGGCGCCGGGTGCGCTCAAGGGTCCGTCAGTTACCGCCGCTGGCCTTCTTCGGCGTAGTCTTCTTCGGCGGCGTCTTCTTCAGTGGCGTCTTTTTCAGCGTCGATTTCGCGTTGCTGCTGCCGTGCGCCGCGGTTTTGCCGTGCGTGCTGTTGGCCGCCTTGGTCGCATGCGTGGTGACATGAGTGTTGCGGCCGCGCGTATTGCGGCTGCTCTTTCCATGCGCGCTGCTACTGGTCGCTACCGCCAGTGGATCGTTGTACGAGAAGGCAAGCAATTTCTGGTCGAGGAAGCCGCACTTGAATTTCAGTACGTCCGGCGTGGACTGCCCCGTTTTGCGAAACCCTTCGCCGTCCACCGTCACGATGGTATCGACCTTGATGCGCTGCTTGCCATTGTCGAACGGTTCGTTCCACGGTTGCACGGCCGCATGTTGATCGTCCAGTGCGCCATCGGCAAAATTCACGTGGTCGTAATAGTTTGCGGTGCTGGCGACAAACACCGCATGGGCCGCGCACTCGGCGACGAGCGGATTGGCGTGCTGTTCGGAGATGTATTTCTGGACCAGGTTGTCTTGTTGTTGTTCAAGCGGGTCCGCGTGGGAGGGGGCCGCAAGCACGGCGAGCGTCAGTGAAGCAACCGCGCCGAGCAAATAGCGTCGCGGCTTCGGCAAAATGATACGGAACATTGATGTAATTCTGAGCTGATAGGCTGGTTCAGAGCCAAGACGACTACCGGAAGTTCCATCTTAGCCTAAAACCCGTGCGCATCCATGTCGAACGAATAGGTAATTTCATCCGGCGCCCCATACTCGCCCGTTTCGGCGGGGGTGTTTGCGTAGGCGCATGCGTTGCTGTGGCCCACTTGTGCCAGCGTGCCATCTCTGCGCCACTTTTGTGTCATATTGCGTATCGAGTTCGCCGGGGCCGCGTCAGGTGAGCCACGATGCGACCCGATACGTCACCGGGCCGAGGTTACGTCAGCGCTCGCATTCGGGCGTGCCGTCCGCCGCTTCCTTTGCTGCCTCCTCGTCCACTTTCTCGGGCGTTTCTTCTGTGGTTTTGTCCGCCTTCTCGTCGACCTTGGGGGCGGTTTCCCGGGTTCGATAGCAAGCATCGGCTTCGGCGGCGAACAGCCAGTGGCGCAGCGCATCTGGGGCAGGATCAGGGGCTGATGGCGCCGGGGGCTTGGGATCGTTGCCGGCACCGGCTGGATCGCGTCCATTCAGCACGCGCAGATTGTCGAACTGCCAGCCGTTATAGATCGCCACCGCGGCGGCGCGATTGGTGGCGCCCAGCATGCGGAACATGCTGGCCAGATGGATTTTCACGGTGCCCTCGCTGATGCCCAGAGCGCGGGCGATCACCTTGTTGGTATTGCCGAGATGGACCAGACGCATGATCTGGCGCTGCCTGGGCGACAACGGCGACGGTCCGTCGAGATTGGGGCGGCGCGGCAGCGACTGGACCGATGCCGCGTGACGCGCCCGGTAGGGCGCAGCATCAGGTAGGTCGAGGTCAAGCGCTCGCGCCGGAATATAGTGTCCGCCCAGCAACACCAGTTCCAGTGCGCGCACGATCAGGCGAGGAGCGAGGTCGCGGGGGACTACACCGAGCACGCCGGCGTGTATGAAAGTGGCGACCGCCGCCCCGGCGGCATCGTCCGCCAATACGGCAGCCGGCAGGTTGGGATGATCGCGCAGGAAGGACGACAGATCGCGCGAGTGCATGGTCGGACTATGCCAATCGATCACGAGCAGGTCCGGCTCGGTGCGTGCCAAAATGCTCTCGGCCTGGCGCCAGTCGCGCGCGTCGAGCGCGGTGGCTTGGCGATTTACTTGTCTCAGCAGGGCTTTGAGACCCTCACGCCGTTCGGCGTATTCGTTCATTACGCAAAAGATCATGCCGCATCCCCCTGTCTCTGCACCGTTTGTTATTAAGCAGATTGACGGACTGGAACGCACGCCGGTTCGTGCGCCGCGAGTACGGTCGTCCGTGTCTGTGCATGCATGATGACAAAATCAACCGATGCACGCGGCCTATCCGAAAGTCATATAGGACAGATGGATGGTCGGCTTGCGGCTATTTCCAGGTGAAATCCGGAAAATTCCGATAGGCGTACGCGGGGGGCTATGGCGCGAGGACGGCGAGGGGTCCTCAGCTGGCAGGCGGGGTGTGGCTCAGGTATCCGCACGCAGGCCGGTCCGCGTACGGCAGAATCTCAATGGAAGTGAGGCTGCACCGGCTCGGCATCGTCCGGCATTTCGGCGTGTACGACTTCGCCTTGGGGATCAAGATACAGCGGCACACCGCAATCGTCACAGTATTCGGGCTCGAAGCAGCCCTGGTGCTTGCGGATGTCGACGATACCGGTCTCGCGCAGCAGGGCCACCACGGCCTCGAGCGGGTCGACCTCGTTCTCGACGGGGTCCGGCGCGGTCCCGGCCTCGCCGTTTTCGCGGCCGTAGAGTGGCCAGATCACGCCATACAGCACATCGTTGCTGCCTCGGCGCGTGAAGCCGATGCGGTATTCGTCGATGTGGCGTTCGCCGAAACCGCCGACGACCGCGCGCAGTTCACCGGCCGATGTGCCAAGCATGTCTTCCAAGTAACGCACGGCGGTGCGCACCGTATGCGGACGCACGCGTTCGTCGGCGTCGCGACAGGCCGAGTAGTACGCGTCCGGCAACAGGCAATCGAGTTCGCAGCCGGGGAAAACAGTCGCCAGATTGGCGCCGCCCTGCTGCTTCCATTGTTCCAGGCAATTTTCGCGCGCGATCTTGCGCCCGGCGTTTTCTTCTTGCCAGCGAAACAGCGGAGCATCGGCCGGGCTCGCGACGACGGCCAGGATGAAGCGCGGATCCGCGAGGATGGGCGCGGTCTCGGGCAGGCCGGACAGATTGAGCTTGGGCGCCTGGCCGGAAAGGGCAGCCTGCGACAAGGTTTGCGTCAGGCGTGCGACTTCCACGTGATGGCGCGGCAGTTGATCGATGCTGTACAGATAAGGCGCGAGCGCGACCCGGGTCTGATCGGCCAGGACGTGCGCCTGAAGATGTGCGGACAGGGCCAGCGCCACGTCGTCGCGCAGCGCGCCCGAGGGAATCGTATAGCGCGTCCAGGCCAGCACGGGCGCGGCGATCAGTAGCGTCTGCCAGGGGGCATCCTGCTGCGTGAGCAGCAGCGACTCGCTGGCAGTTTCGGTCTGGTCGGCGAGCGCCGCATAGCTTTCGGGATGATGTTGTTGCAGATGATCGAGCGCCGCGTCCAGCGTCGATTGAGTGCCGGCACGCAGAATCTTGGCGAGCAGCGCGTCGATCCGGTTTTCCCAAAAGCGATCTTCGGTGCGGCTACCGGAGGCGGACAGCGAAAGCGAGAATTCAACCAGCTTTTCGGCGTCGGGGGGAAGGCGTTTGGCAATTCTCGGGCGCATAGGGTGTGGAGCCAGGTAAATAATGCAAGTAACCTGATATTTTAGCTGTTCTCTCGAATGTTGGCTGGGAATTCAGTCGCTTATGTGTGCGGCGCATCAACGGCTCCGATGCCTTCGCCCACGCGCGCATGCACACCGTCCTATTTTTGGGATGAGACCCTGCGCGAGATACGGTGTCGCTTAGAGTGCGGGCAGCAAGGCTGGACCCATGTGCGGTCCAGTTCCTGCATGCCATAGGAGTCGTCAGCTGGTGGATCAATTGGAATCGATGCGCACCTTCGTTGCAGTGGCCGATGCGGCAAGCTTTACGCGTGCGGCGCGTTCGCTGGACATATCCACGACGGCGGTCACGCGCCAGGTGAGCGCGCTTGAAGCGCGATTGGGCACACGTCTGCTACAACGAACCACGCGTAGCGTGTGCCTGACGGAATCCGGGAGCATCTTTCTGGAGCGGGTGCGCCGTATACTCGAAGACATCGACGACGCACAGTCTGTCGTCGCGACCCATCAGCAAGCACCGGCCGGCGTGCTGCGGATCGCTGTGCCCGTGGCCTTTGGCTTACGTCATATGAGCCAGCTGCTGAAGGCCTTTCTGATCCGATTCCCTCAGGTGACGCCCAATATCACACTGACCAACGAGCCGGTCGATCTGATCGAGCAGCGCGTTGACCTTGCGCTCGTACCGGATGGCGACGGATATCGCAACAGCCTGATCATGCGCCGTGTCGCGGCGAGTCCGCTGCGGTTTGTCGCGGCGCCTGCCTATCTGGCAAGCCGCGGCATGCCGGTCGAGACGAACGACTGTAAACGCCATGTATTTCTGGCGCGTGAAGGCGTGGGGATGTGCGTGCTTGAATCGATGGCACGGGTGCCGAGTCTGTTCGCTGCAAAAATCGTCGCCAACAACTACGCGATGGTTCATCGCTTCGCGCTGGAAGGTTTGGGCGTTGCCGCCTTGCCTGCGTATCTGGTCGAGGGCGATCTGCACAACGGTCGTTTGATGGCTTTGCTTCCGACCTTCGAGTTGCCGCAGCTCAATTTGAATATTGCCTACGCGAGCCGCCGGAATTTGCCGGCCAAGGTGCGCGTGTTCGTGGATTTTGCCGTCGAATATTTCCAGAATGAGCGTGCAAGTGCCGCCCGTCCGTCGATTGCGCCGGCGCAAAACTAAGCGCTGATGTCCGGCGACGAGACCGGAAAAACAAACAGCCCGTCCGGCGTGAATGAGCCGAACGGGCTGTTTTCCTGACAGAGGCCAGGCGTCACGCAGCACGCCAAAAGCCGCTCGCTACCCCCGATCCCGGCCTGATGTTGAGTGCCGGGGCGGGGGGGCTGGCGCGGATCAGGCTGCCAACAGCGAGCGCAGCACGAACGGCAGAATCCCGCCGTGCTTGTAGTAGTCGACTTCGATCGGTGTGTCGATGCGCAGCAAAACCGGCACCTTCTGCGTGCTGCCGTCCTTGCGGTGAATCACCAGGGTGATATCTTGCTGCGGCTTGACGTCGCCTGCCAGCTCGATGTCGAAGCTTTCCTCGCCGGTCAGCTTCAGCGATTGCGCGCTGTCGCTGCCCTTGAACTGCAGCGGCAGCACACCCATGCCGACCAGATTCGAGCGGTGGATGCGCTCGAAGCTGCGTGCGATCACGGCCTTCACGCCGAGCAGCTGCGTGCCCTTGGCGGCCCAGTCGCGCGAACTGCCGGTGCCGTATTCCTCGCCGCCGAAGACGACGGTCGCGGTACCGGCGGCCATGTACTTCATGGCAGCGTCATAGATCGAGATCTCTTCGCCGCTCGGCTGGAACAGCGTAATGCCGCCTTCGACACGCGTACCGTCGGCGTTGACCGGCAGCATCAGGTTCTTGACGCGCACGTTGGCGAAGGTGCCGCGCATCATCACCTCGTGGTTGCCGCGGCGCGAACCGTAGCTGTTGAAGTCGGCCTTCTGCACGCCGTTGGCCTTGAGCCACGCACCGGCGGGCGACGATTCCTTGATCGAACCGGCCGGCGAGATGTGGTCGGTCGTGACCGAGTCGCCGAAGATGCCGAGTGCACGCGCACCGGTGATCGGCGGAATGCTCTCGGCTGGCTCCATGCTGAAATTGTCACCGAAGAACGGCGGTTCGGCGAT
>OUWB010000069.1_pt2 | contig 11604 bp, 14 predicted proteins | sample 1779821 | NCBI WGS metagenome assembly OUWB01 (sample SAMEA3914806, study PRJEB12502) | metagenome | biome: forest; material: soil | place: Canada | collected 2011-08-03 | depth 0.1 m
TCATAGACGCCGTCGGGATCGAGGGCGTGCAGCCGCTTCAAGGCCTCGCGCGTCGATACGCCGTGCGGCGCGTCGAGCACGACGACGCGGGCGCCGATGCCGTCGAGCGTGTCCTGGGAGACGATGGTGAAGCCCGCGGTTGCCGCCGCCGAAAGCGCCGTGTCGGACGGGGCATAGGCCACGACCTCATGGCGCACGATCAGGTCGCCCTGGGGGCTTGTCTCCAGCAGGTCGGGATGGCGTTGCAAAAGGTCGCCGGCCGTGTCGAGGCGACGCGTCACCAGGTCGTCGAGCCGGCCGGAGACATCGTCGGTGGTGCGTGCGAGCAGGCCTTCGGTGTCGCGCACGACGGGTAGAGACGGCAGGTCGAGCCGCCCCCCGCTGCCCAGACCACCACCAAGCCCGTGGCCGAGAAGCTGAGCCGAGGCAGGGCCGGTGGCGGCGAGCGCGGCGAGGCAGAGCGCGAGAAGGACACGCATGGGGATCTCCTGGTTCCATATCTAACGCCGAAGCCCCCTCTCTTGCTGCAAAAAAATTTCGGCGGTAGTGAAGAAAAAGCCATTCCCCCGGCGTTCATCCTTGCAAGAGGAGCCATAGCCATCGCGTCCGCCGCGCTACGCACCGAGATCGTCGCGCTGTTGCCGCGCCTGCGCCGCTTCGCGCGGTCCTTGACCGGCCATGCCGCCGATGCCGACGACCTGGTCCAGGCCGGGGTCGAGCGGGCGCTGCGCAACCTCGACCGCTACGCGCCGGGGACGCGGCTGGACAGCTGGCTGTTCAAGGTGCTGAAGAACGTATGGATCGACGAGACGCGGGGGCGGGCACGGCGCGGCCGCGTGCTGGCGCCGGAAGCGGAGGGCGAGCACGTCGGCGATGACGGCCTGGCCTCGGCCGAGGCCAGGCGGCAACTGATCGAGGTCGAGGCGGCGATGCGCGCGCTGCCCGAGGAGCAAAGGCTGGCCATCGCCCTGATCTGCGTCGAGGGCCTGTCCTATGCCGAGGCGTCCGACGTGCTGGACGTGCCGGTCGGCACCCTGTCGAGCCGGTTGACGCGCGGGCGCGAAACCCTATTGGCCAAGTTAGGAGGCCCGATATGACCGACGACATGGAAGCGCGTATTGTCGCCTATGTCGACAACGAGCTCGACGCGGCCGACCGCGCCGGTGTCGAAGCGGCCGCGGCCGCGGATTCGGCTGTGGCTGCGCGCATCGAAGCGCACCGGGCCTTGCGCGCGCGGCTGTCGGGCGCGTTCGGCGGTGTCATCGATGCGCCCGTGCCGCGCGCGCTGATCGATACGGCGCTGGAGGCTCCCGAAAGGCCTTCGGCGGTGGTGTTGCCGTTCATGCCGCGTGGACGGCCGGCCATGGCGGCGAGTCAATGGTTGATTTCGGCCGGCGCCATGGCGGCCTGTCTGGTCGCCGGCGTCGCCCTGACCCTGGCATTCGGCGGCAATCGCGGCGATATCGCGAGCCGTAGCGGGCTATTGATCGCGCGCGGCGCCCTGGCGCAGGCGCTATCGACACAGCTGGCCGCCGACGTGCGCGGCCCGGTGCGCATCGCCCTGACGTTTCGCGATCATTCGGGTGCCGTCTGCCGCACCTTTTCGACCTCAGCCCTGGACGGGCTGGCCTGCCGCGACGGCCGCGAGTGGCGCATCGACGCGACATCGAGCAGCGAGGGGGGGGCACGCGGCGAAGAGCGGGGCAATTACCGCCAGGCGTCGTCGCCCCTGATCGTCGCGGCGGCGCAAGACCGCGTGGAGGGCGACGTCTTCGATGCGACCGCCGAGAGGGCGGCGCGCGCCGACAATTGGAAAGCGGTCCCGGCGGCGAAGTAGCAAGACGCTTTCCTTTGACCGCCGTTTCATGGTTTGCTGGCGAGTACATATTCGCCCACCAGGACCCATGACATGGCCAATGACGCCGACGCTTCGCCCGCCGCCACGGAAACCAAGCATTTCTTTCGCTTTCATCTGCCGCACGCCCATTTGAGTTCGGCCTTCGGCGACGACTGGTTCGCCCTGAAGGCCGAGGCGTTCGCCCGATTCTTCGGGACGCCGACCTTCCTTATCGGCCAGACGCTCGTCGTCGCCGTATGGATCGTGCTCAACATGACCGGCCTGACCAAGTTCGACGTCTATCCCTTTATTCTGCTGAACCTGGCCTTCAGCCTTCAGGCCGCCTATGCGGCGCCGCTGATCCTGCTGGCCCAGACGCGCCAGGCCGACCGCGACAAGGTCCATGCCGAGGCCGACGCCCAGCATCGCGAGGACCTGGCCCACGCCAGCGACGAACGCCAGGCCGTCGCGGCGCGCCAGACGGCCATGCTGGTCGAGATGGTGCAGCAGAACATGACGCTGACGGAAACGGTGAAGGAGCTGACCGAGCGCGTCGCCGCGCTGACCGCGGAAGTGCATGCCCGTATGGGCTGCGATACGGACGCCAAGCCGGCCAAGGGGTGAGCGCGATGAGGTCCATGCGCAGCGGCCTTTGCTGCATGGCGATAGCGGCGGGGCTGGCGATGCCGGTCCATGCCGCGCCGCCAGGTGGCCGTTATGTCGCCATGGGCAGCTCCTATGCCGCCGGTCCGGGAATCACCGTGCCGGCGGACCAACCGCCCACGCGCTGCGCCCGGTCAAGGGACAATTACGCGCACCAGGTGGCGCGCCGGCTGGGGCTCGAGCTCGTGGACGTCAGTTGCAGTGGCGCGACCACGGACGATGTGCTGGGGCCTTGGCGTGAATTGCCGGCCCAGGTGGGGGCGGTGACCCAGGATACGCGGCTGGTGACGGTGACCATCGGCGGCAACGACCTGAACTATGTCGGCAATCTCAACGCGGCGTCGTGCCGGGCGACATCGAGCCTGTGTCCAGCGCTTCAGCCGCCCGACGAGGCGCATTATCTGGCGCTCGAGCGCGCCCTGCACGCCATTGTCGGCGAGATCCATGCGCGGGCCCCTCAGGCGCGGATCGTCTTTGTCGAATATCCCGCGGTGCTACCGGGTGACGGAACCTGCGCGAAGACGCCGATGACGGGGGATGAAGCGGATATGCTGCGTGCGACGGCGGCGCGGCTGGTGGCGATCACCGATGCCGTGGCGGGGGCCGAAAAGGCCGAGGTGCTGAGGTTTTCAGTGCGCTCTACGGGCCATGACGCCTGCGCCGCTGATCCGTGGATCGCCGGCTATCTCGATGCCTCGGGCCAACGGGCACGAGTGCCGTATCATCCCAATCTCGAAGGCATGACGGCGGTGGCGGACGATCTGGTGGCGCTGCTTGGGAAGTCGGGTTGGAAATACCCCAGAGGCTCAGAACCCTGATAAGGGGTAGGCAGCACGGCATTTGCGCATCGATGCTTCCCGGACAGGGAGTAACCCTGCTGACAGCGATCATTGTTCCCGCAAATGCGTATCGTTGAATTGCCACAGTCGAATGACGGCGTGTCTCGCCATCTTGGCCGATGTCGATTTCAGGGAGAGATGGCGCACTCGACAGGATTTGAACCTGTGACCCCTGCCTTCGGAGGGCAGTACTCTATCCAGCTGAGCTACGAGTGCTTAAACGCGCGCCATGGACGCCGCGGAATCCAGCCGGGTGTACCGGAGGCTTTTCAGCGATGCAATGCAAAAATGCCGGCGTCGGGCTTCACACGTCGCCAAGCGGCGCCGGGCGGGCGGTCCGGGTGCCAAGGAAAACCAGCGGTACCGCAAGGGCATAGATGGCGAGCACCGACAGCCAGATAGCGCCGGGCCATGTCTTTTGCACCGTAAAATAGGCAGTCGAGAATGCCAGCGGGGCGACGACGGAGGCCAGGCTGACCGCCGATGCCAGCACCCCCTGGAACTGGCCCTGGCGGTCGGGATCGACCTGCCGGGTGGCCAGGGCCTGAAACGCCGGCGTGCCGATCCCGGCCAGCGCGAAGACCGGCATGATGGCGAAGACGATCCAGCCCTGGTTGGCGAAGGCCATGACGACAAGCGCCACGCCGGCGCAGGCCATCCCGGTGACGACCGCCCAGCGTTCGCCGAGCCATCGCGTCGCCGGGCCGGGCAGGAAGGCCTGGGCCAGCGTCTGGCAGACACCGAAGGCGCCCAGAGACAGGCCGATCCACAGGCCGTTCCACCGGAAGGCGTCGAAGCCCCACAAGGCCCAGCAGGTGCCGTAGGATTCTCCGGCGGCGCTCAGGATGAAATAGACGGCGACGATCGGCAACAGTCCCTTCATCGAGACCGCCCAGCGCAGCGGCCGAAGCGGGTTGAGCGCCGCCAGATCCACCTTTTGGCGGGTCGGTGTGTGCGACTCCGGCAGGATGAACAGGGCCAGCAGGAGATTGCCGCCATTGAGCACGGCTGCGGCGATAAAAGGCAGGCGCAGCCAGCCATCGCCAAGCCAGCCGCCGAGCACCGGCCCGATGATGAAGCCGGCGCCGAACATGGCGCCCATCAGGCCGAAACGCCGGGCGCGGGTATCCTCGGCCGAGATATCGGTGAGGTAGGCTGTCGCCACGGAGACATTGGCGCTGGTCAGGCCGGCAATGGCGCGGCCGAGCAGCAACAGCCAAAGCTGCGGCGCGAACGCCATGATGACGTAGTTTATCGCCGCGCCGGCCATGGAGATGAGCAGCACGGGTCGCCGGCCGAGCCGGTCGCTCAAGGCGCCGAGCATGGGGGCGAAGATAAGCTGCATGAACGCGTAGAGGGCGGTCATTATGCCGACATAGGCCGCGATGTTGTGGCTGTGCGTCACCGCCTCGAGAAGGCGCGGAAGGATGGGAAAGACAAGACCGATCCCCACGGCGTCGAGCGCGATGGCGGCGTAGATGACGATCAGCGGCCGGTTCATGATCGAGTAGGGGTAATGATCAGCTTGCCGGTCACGTGGCCTTGGGCGCTGATCTCCTGGGCCCGCTTCGTTTGTTCGAGCGGAAAGGTCTGGTCGATGCGCAGTTTAAAACGGCCTTCGGCGCACAGGCGGGCGACATCGGCGAGGATGCGCTCGGGATCCTTCGGCGGCCCGTGGGAAAACTTCGCGCCATACTGTTCGGCCGAAAAGTCGGCAACGGACAGGACGCGCGAAGCGGCGCCGACGATGGCGATCAACTCCGGGATGATCCCGCCGCCCACGACGTCGAGCGCGGCGTCCACGCCCTGTGGCGCCAGCGCCCGTACGCGCTCGGCCAGGCCCGGTCCATAGGGTGTCGGTATGGCGCCCAGCTCCCGCACATAGTCATGCTTGGCGGCGCTGGCCGTGCCGATGACGGTGAGGCCGCGCAGCCGCGCCAGCTGGATGACGGCCGAACCGATGCCGCCGGCAGCGCCGCTGACCAGAAGCGTTTGGCCGGACACGACGCCGATTTCGTCAAGACTGCGCCAGGCGGTTTCGACGATCACCGGCAGGCCGCCGGCCACCTCGAATGAAAGGTCAGCCGGCTTGAGCGCCCAGTGCGACAGAAGCGCGTATTCGGCCATGGTGCTTTCGCCGAAGCCGAAGATCGCGTCTCCGGCCGAGACGCCGGAAACGCCCGGCCCGACCTCGTCGACCACGCCGGACGCCTCGAAGCCGAAGCCCGAGGGAAAGGTCACCTCTTCGAAAGCGCGGTATTGCCCGTCCCGGCGCTTCCAGTCCGAGGGATTGACCCCGGCGGCGCGGACGGCGATCCGCACCTGGCCCGGACCGGCATGGGGCGCGTCGACCTCGACGAGTCGCACGACCTCGGGGCCGCCATAGGCATTGAATAGCACGGCTTTCATGGGCGTCTCCCGCGCAGGCGATGCATTTCTATATACTGCACATAAATTGGTACCGAGTACATATATGGCGGCGCGCGGCGCGGTGTCAATACAAATATATACTCGGTACATATGGCGTGTTATCACAAGCCATGCCCCTGCCGTCCGACTCGACGCCACCTGATCGGCGCACCCGTAAGCGCCTCGCCACGCGGCAAGCCATTTCCGTGGCTGCCGACCGCCTGTTCCGGGAGCGGGGCTTCGAGCACGTAACGGTGGACGAGATCGCCGCCGCTGCCGATGTCGGGCGAATGACGGTGTTCAATCATTTCGCGCGCAAGGAGGACATGTTCTTCGATCGCGATGCCGAGGGCCGCGAAATCCTTCTCGATGCCTTACGGCAGCGCGACCCCGCTGTCTCGCCCATCGAGACGCTGCGCCGGCTGGCCCATCGGCTGGTGGCGGAGCAGGCGCCGTTCCTGCAATTTTCGCTCGGCAGCGAGCGCTTTGTCCAGACGGTCGAGGCCAGCGAGACTCTCAAGGCCCGGGCACGGGCGATCCGCGACGAGATCGCGCAGCTTATGGTGACGGCGTTGGCTGAAGGCGCAGGACGGGACCTGGCCGATTCCAATGCGGGTCTGGCGGCTGGCCTGCTGCTGGCGACGTGGACGGTGGCCTTCATGGAGGCGCACCGGACCTTCCGGCGGAGCCGCGACGCGGAGATGGCGAAAGCCACTTTCCTGGCGATGGTCGATCAGGGAAGCCTGGGCCTGACCGCCGCCATGGCCGGCACGCCGTACGCCTAGGGAACTCAGTTTTCTTCCGCCGCGAAGGCCGAGCGTTTGCGGCTGTCGGCGGTGAAGACATAGACCAGCAATGAGACGAAGGCGCAGGCGCTGACGTACCAGAAGAACCATGTCTCGTGGCCGGCCTGTTTGGCGGCGAGCGCGATATATTCCGCCGTGCCGCCGAACAACGACACCGCGATGCCGTAGGGCAGGGCGACGCCCAGCGCGCGCACCGGCGCCGGAAACAGCTCGGCCTTGACCACGGCATTGATCGCCGTATAGCCCGAGACGATCAGCAGGGCGGCCAGGATCAGAGCGAAGGCGCCGGCGCCGGGCTTTGAATGGCCCAACGCGCTCATGATTGGCACGGTGCATATTGTCCCCAGGACACCGAAGGCGATCAGCAGAGGCTTGCGCCCGATTTTATCGGACAGGGCGCCCACCAACGGCTGCACGGCGGCGTAGAGCATCAAAGTCGCCGCCGACATCGCCGTGGCGTCGGGCTTCGACCAGCCGGCGCTGTTGACCAGGAATTTCTGCATGTAGGTGGTGTAGGTGTAGAAGGCGACCGTGCCGCCGGCCGTCAGGCCGATGACCTGAAGCACTTGCCAGGGATGGCGGCGCAGCAGGGTCGAGACCCGACCGCGATCCTTGGCCGTACTACGTTCAAACGAGGTCGTCTCGGCGATATGGCGGCGGATGAACAGCGCCGCCAGGGCCAGGACCGCGCCCGTGGCGAAGGCGATGCGCCATCCGAAGGCGTCGAGCTGCGCCGGCGTCAGCAGCCAGTTTTGCAAGGCGATCAGCACCCCCAGCGCGATCAGTTGCCCCATGATCAGGGTGACGTACTGGAAGCTGGAATAGAAGCCGCGCCAGCGACGGCCGGCCATTTCCGACAGATAGGTCGCCGAGGCGCCGTATTCGCCGCCGACACTCAAGCCCTGGATCAGCCGCGCCAGCAACAGCAAGGCGGGTGCGGCGACGCCGATGGTCGCAAAGCCCGGCGTAATGGCGATGATCAGCGAGCCCAAGCCCATGCTCAAGACGGACAGGGTCAGCGCCGCCTTGCGCCCGTGCCGGTCGGCGTAGCGGCCGAGCAGCCAGCCGCCGATCGGCCGCATCAAAAAGCCGACCGCGAAGACGGCGGCGGCATTGAGCAGCTGCGCCGTCTTGTCTCCCTGGGGGAAGAAGACCTTGGCGAAATAAAGGGTGAAAGCCGAATAGATGTACCAGTCGTACCATTCGACCAGATTGCCGATCGAGCCGCCGATGATGGACGCTAATTTCTTTTCAGGACGGCGGTTGGTGTGGGGCGTTTCCATGCGGCGAAGGTTCCATAATCGCCGCACCGGGTCAATTGTCCGGCCGCCGACGGGCTTGGGCGCTTTGCACGGCAAACGGGTAAGGCGGCGCGGCGGATCATTTTCGGATCATGTCGCGGGTATATCTCCGCCTCGGGTGCATCCCGGGCGGAACGGGTGGCCGTTATCCCCATTCTGGCGCGCCTGTTCCGCCGTTTCCCCAACCCGTCATTGACGAAGCAAGGGGTTTTTTGCATAAGCATTGGACATTGTCCCCAGTCAGGTCCTGTTCGATGAGCGATACCGTTCCACCGCCCGAAGTCATTTACGTCGAAGGCCACAAGGTCGCCTGCAATGGCGGCGGTGGTCCGCTGGGCCATCCGCTGGTCTATCTCGAGCTGGGTGAGGAAGGCGTCGCCGAATGCGGCTATTGCGACCGCAAGTTTGTGCATCAAGATCGCATGAGCGACGAGCACGCCCACGATTATGAAAGCCCGGCGCCGCGTCCCGAAGGCGGGCACTGAGCGCTTCCGGCGAGGACAGACCCATGCGTTACCTGCACACCATGGTGCGCGTGAAGGACCTCGACGCCTCGCTGCGCTTTTACCGCGACGGCCTGGGGCTGAAACTGATCCGCCGCGCCGACAATGAAAAAAGCCGCTTCAGCCTGATTTTCCTGGCCGCGTCCGAGGATACGGCACTTGGCGCGGTCGAAGGCCTGCGTCCCCAGGCCGAGGTCGAGCTGACCTACAATTGGCCCGACGAGACCGGCAATATCGAAGACTACGGCGGCGGCCGCAATTTCGGCCATCTGGCCTATGAGGTCGATGACATCTACGCCGCATGTCAGCGTCTCGCGGATATGGGTGTCATCATCAACCGGCCGCCGCGCGACGGCATGATGGCTTTCGTGCGCTCGCCCGACGGCATCAGCGTCGAACTGCTGCAGAAAACCGAAGCCTTGCCACCGGCCGAGCCTTGGCTGAGCATGAATAATAACGGAAGCTGGTAATCAGGCTTTCTCGCGCGGGCCGAGCAGGAATGTAGCGAGGGCGATCAGCGGGATGCCGCCGGCCGCCACGGCGATCCCGGTCCAGCCGAAGTGCGCGTAGAGTGGCGAAGCCAGCGCCGATCCGGTCGCGCCGCCGATAAAGATCGCCGCCATGTAGAGCCCGTTGATGCGGCCGCGGCTCATCGGATCGAGCGCATAGATGACGCGCTGGCCCTGGACCATGGTGGTCTGCACCGAGGCGTCGAGCACGATGCCGCACAGGGCCAGCGGCACGACGGCGGCCATCCAGGGTGTCAGCGACAGCAGCATGGCCGCGGCGCCCAGCGCGATGCCCCAGCCGGTGGCCATGACGCCGAAGCCGGCATCGGCCAGGCGGCCGCTGAACGGAGCCGCCAGGGCCCCGGCGGCGCCGGCCAGGGCGAAGACGGCGATGCCCGTCTGCGACAGGTGGAAATGCCGCGCCAGCTCGAGCGGCGAGGCCGTCCAGAACAGGGAAAAGGCGCAGAACATGCAGCCCTGGATCAGGCATCTTTGGCGCAGGGCCGCGTGGCGCACGAAAAGCCGGCCCATCGAACGCATCAGGGCAAGATAGGTCTGGTCCTGCACCGGCTGGCGCTTGGGCAAGGCGAAGGCGAGCAGGGCGGCCATGGCGACCATGAAGCCTGAAGCCATCCAGAAACAGGCGCGCCAGCCGTAGTGGTCGGCGACCAGGGACGACAGCGGCCGCGACAAGAGGATGCCGAACAACAGCCCGCCCATGACATTGCCGACGATGCGGCCGCGATTGGCGTCGTCGGCGAGATGAGCGGCGAAGGGCACCAGGATCTGCACCGCCACCGCCGTCAGCCCGGTCAAGAAAGCGGCCGTCAGCACCATCGGGCCGCTTCCGGCCGTGGCCGACAGGACGAGGCTGATCAGAGCCAGGCCCAACGAGATCAGGATCAGCCGCTTGTTTTCGACGAGGTCGCCCAGCGGCACGACGAACAGCAGGCCGGCGACATAGCCGATCTGGGTCAGCGAAACGATGGCGCTGGCGGCATGATCGCTCAAGCCCACATCCGGCGCGATCAGGGCTATCAACGGTTGACTATAGTAAAGATTTGCGACGATGACCCCGCAGGCAAAGGCGAACAGGGCGACCATGGGCGAGGTCAGTTTTGCTGCGGTCTGGGGCATGGTTACCGCATAGGTTTTTGCGCGCGCGAAGGCAAGTCGGTTTGCGGCACGAAGGCCTTTCACAATCCCGCATTAACCGTTCATTAACCATAAAGACCTATGGTTGCGTTAACCAAATCCTAACCAATTACCGCTGCGTGACGTGCATCCCCGGCGCCTTACGCGGTATCAGGGAGTGCGATGGATGAAGCCCTTTTTGATGGCGGAGGCCTTGCGTGCGCAAAGACCCGCCGGCCCTTACCCACACGTCGCCGAGCGTCCAGCCCGCATCTTGCTGGTCGATGATACCCGTGGCGACGTCCTGCTGGCCCGGCGCTGGCTGGGGACGGGGAAGCCGATCGACTGCAATCTGACGTCCGCGGCCACGGTCGGCGAAGCGCTTGAGGCGCTGCACATCGTCGCGGCCGAAGGCGGCGAGACCGATCTGGTGCTGCTTGACATCGGTCTGCCCGGCGAAAGCGGTTTCGGCCTGTTGGAAAAGATCCGCGCCGACCCGGGGTTTCGCCGCATTCCGGTGATCATGTGCACCGGCTCGGCCCAGGATGTCGATCGCCACTATGCGACCCTGCTGGGCGTGGTCGGCTATCTGCCGAAGCCGCTGGCCGCCGACGCACTGCGCGCCGTCGTCGAGCAATTGCCGCGGCTGTCGGTCGTCGAAAACGCCGGCGGACTGAAGCTGCTGGCGGCTTGACTAAAACGCCGATCCGAAGGCAGCGGCAAAGGCGACCGTAAAAATTTACGTTCACGTAAAGTGAATGGCAATGGCGCAGTTTCGGTATTATATAAGCCCCATGGTCATCACGCCTGCCCATTATCCGACACGCGCCGAGCGCCTGGCCGACCTGGTGGTTCACATCGTCGGGCTGGCGCTTGCCCTGTTCGGCGGCGGCATGGCGCTGGGTCTGGCGGTCAGCCACGGCCTGCTGGGCCGGGTGGCGGCGATCAGCGTCTATGCGCTGGGTTTCATCGCCATGCTGGCTTTTTCCGCCGCCTATAATTTCGCCAAGCCGTCATGGCAGCCTTTTCTGCGTCGCCTCGACCATTCCGGCATCTTCCTGATGATCGCCGCCAGCTATACGCCGTTCACCACCCAGCTGCTGCATGGCGCCTGGAGCTGGGCGATGAGCGTCGCTGTGTGGACCCTGGCCGGGCTCGGGATCGTCGGTAGCCTGTTCTTTCCGGGTTTGGCCAAGGCCCGGTGGCTGTGGGTGACGCTCTACCTGGCGCTTGGCTGGGTCGTCGTCATCGCCATCAAGCCGATGATTCACGACGTGCCGGTGGCCGCTCTGATCCTGCTGGCGGCCGGGGGCGTCGTCTATTCGATCGGCACCGTCTTCTACATGATGAAGCGGTTGAAATTCCGCCTCGCCATCTGGCACGGCCATGTCCTGGCCGGCGCCGGCGTGCACTATGCCGCCATACTGGTCGGCGTCGTCCTCGCCTCGGCGAAATAGCCCCTACACCCCGACAAACAAAAAGCCCGCGCGGTGACCGGTCAAAACGGACCGGCTGCCGCGCGGGCGATCTTCAACGACGGTTACGCGGGGTTATTTCAGCAGGACCGCGTCCTTGATCGGATCGACCCACTGGTTCTTGTCGG
>OUWB010042121.1_pt1 | contig 11591 bp, 8 predicted proteins | sample 1779821 | NCBI WGS metagenome assembly OUWB01 (sample SAMEA3914806, study PRJEB12502) | metagenome | biome: forest; material: soil | place: Canada | collected 2011-08-03 | depth 0.1 m
GCCGCTGCCGGCACCGGCCAGCACCAGACAAGGGCCGTCGAGATAATGCACCGCTTCGCGCTGCGCGGGGTTCATGCCTGCGGACATAGGATAGCTTCTGTGAAACCGAGGGGACGGTTGTGCGTCCGGGTGGAGGCGGGATGTTAACACGAACCCTCGCGACACACTTCCGTGACGAACCCGGCGCTGCCGCCTCGAGTATCGACCTATGCCTCAATCGAATACCGGTGCATGGACCCGCAAGATCTTGCCATCGAAATAATGTCGCTGAAATTTTCTCTCGATCTGCTGCAGCGCGAGATGGGATAGGTCGGGAAACTTAATGATGGCGATATAAGGCTTGTTATCCTCCCAAAGTAACGTGACATCTCGTTTCGCCGCACCTAGATAGTCGCCGAAAATCGATTCGATGGTTTTCGGAGTGGCATCCTGCGGGAGATTTTCGATATAGATTTGCGGCATCAAGCGCCTCTGAAGCGGTAGGTCATGTGTTCAAACGGGACTCCAACAGGACTCAAGCGATGTGCGCACCGCAGTCGACATACGTCACGCTACCGCTCAGACAGCGTGCCGCGTCGCTTGCCAGAAACGCCGCGGTCCACCCGACGTCGTCGGACGACAGTGCCTGCGATAGCGGCGCGGCGCGGCCAGCCTGGGCCAATAGCTGATCGAACGCTTCGATACCGGAAGCGGCGCGGGTTGCAAGCGGTCCAGGAGAAATCGTATGCACCCGGATACCCTGCGGGCCAAGGTCCTGCGCGAGGTAACGGGTGCTGGCCTCGAGTGCCGCCTTGACTGGTCCCATCACGTTGTAATGCGGCACCACGCGCTGCGAGCCTTCGTAGCTCATGCACATCAGCGCGCCACCATCGCGCATCAACGATCTGGCGCGATGCGCCAACTCGATGAACGAGTGACAGGAGACGGCCATGGCCTGCAGAAAATCGTCCCGCGCGCAGTCGATCAGCGGCTGATGCAAGGCGGCCGGGTTGGCGTAAGCGAGCGAGTGCACAAGAAAATCCAACTTGCCCCAGCGGGTATCGATGGCTTCAAACACCGCATCCATTGTGGCCGGACACATGACGTCCAGCGGCAGCGGCGCAGGCACGCCCAGCGCGCGGGTAAGCGGCTCTACAAAAGGATAGGCGTGCTCGTCCTTGCAGGTCAGCATCAGCTCTGCGCCCAACGCATGCATCGCGCGGGCGCAGCCATAGGCGATCGAGTGCTGGTTCGCGACACCGACGATCAATCCGCGCTTACCGTGCAACGACATCGCATGCCTGTCGATGTGCGGCGGCAATTGCATATCGCCGCGATCGTAACGGCTGCTTGGCCGGGTTTGGCTGTCCGACGCGGCAGTTTCGATCGGCGCCGCGACCACATTGCGTATCGGCATCATCGCCCCCCAGGCCGAGTCGTTGGTGCCGCGCGATGGGCCAGCAACACTGCGATCGCGCAACTGCCGATACGGGCATGTACGCTGTCGGCGCGGCTGGTCAGTACGATAGGCACGCTGGCTCCGAGTACGATGCCGGCGCAACCGGCATTGGCGAGGTAGGTCAGCTGCTTCGCCAGCATATTGCCGGATACCAAATCCGGCACCAGCAGGATATCGGGTTGCCCGGCGACCTCGGAACGAATCCCTTTGATACGCGCGGCCTCGGCGCTAATGGCATTGTCGAACGCGAGCGGTCCATCCAGACAGCCGTGCTCGATTTGGCCGCGCAGCGACATCATGCAAAGCGCTGCCGCGTCGAGCGTCGAGGGAATCTTCTCGGTGACGGTTTCAAGCGCCGATAAAATCGCGACTTTAGGTTGAGCGATACCCAGCGCGCGCACCATATCGATCGCGTTCTGGCAGATATCGCGCTTATCCGACAATGACGGCGAGATATTGATCGCCGCGTCGGTGATGAATAGCGGTTTGTGGTACGCCGGCACATTCATCGCGAATACATGGCTGATGCGTCTACCAGTACGCAAGCCGGTCTCGGTCAGCGAGACCTCATGCATCAACTCGTCGGTATGCGAACTGCCCTTCATCAATATGTCGGCACGCCCCTGTTTGATGTATTGCACCGCACGACTGGCGGCCGTACGACTATCGGCCGCCTCTACGATTTCGATATCCGATAGGGTGTAGCCGCCCTCCTCGGAGAGTGACTCCAGCCGCGCACGCGGACCGAACAGGATAGGCTCGATCAGCCCCAGATGCATCGCCTCGTACACGGCGGCGAGCGCATCTGCGCTGCAAGGGTAGGCCACCGCGGTGCGGGCCGCCGGCAGTGTTTTGCATTGCGCCAGTAAGCACGCATAGTGGCTGGGTGCGGACGGCGGCCTGGCGGTGTTCATCCTTTGGCTTAAATCGTTGATCGATGACGGCATAAGGTTCCCGGAGCGTGAGGGTGTTTGAAACGGCGCATGCATCAGATGCGTCCTGCGACTTTCAAGTTTTGATGGTCTTCGTTGTCCGATTTCGCTTGCGTCGCGTCCGCCTCTTTGTCTTCTGCGGAGCCACGCGTTGCTCGAGGTTCCGTATTCGAAATATCGCGAGGCTGACCCAATTCGCGGCACAACTCGTCCCAGGCCTGTATCAACCGAGGTTCATCGGCCAAACCTAGCTGCAGATAGAGATCGGCAACGGTTCCCAGGGCTTGCATCCGCTGCTCCGCTTGCGGCAACAGATAGGCTAGCGTGTTGCGCGCAAGCAGGGGATCGTGGGCAACCAACTCTGCCTGCTGGCGCACGATGTGACGCCGAGCTGCCGGCGCGATCTCGGCAAACTCCGGCAGAAGGTCGCAGGCTGCATGAAGGTGCACGAGCGTGGCTTTCTCGATCCGTCCGCGCAATCTCACGGCAAGCAAGAACAATCGGACCACGGCCTCGCGGTAGCCCCCTTGCCGTTCCACTCCGATCAGTTCGGTATCCTTTTCGGTCATGCTGCTTGCAGGCAGCGCGACCAATGGTTTGGAGCTCGCCTGGATTTGCAGAAGCACCGCACTGGCCGGCGCGTACCAGGCGTGAAATATCGTGGCAGTCGCCGCATCGCGTAAATCGCGATAGGTGTCGAACATGCCGGCAATGGCCTTGTTAAAGGTCGCCTCGACCTGACGCAAGGGATGTTGCGCCGGTAGTTCGGCTCGATGTGCGCGCACTTGGTCCGCCAACTGCGAGATATGCTGCAAGGCTGGGTTGCGGCTACTCCAGTAGTGATGTCCCAAACGCAAGGGATGGCACTGTCGAATGAGCGTCGCCAAGGATTCGCCGACCAGTGTGCGAACCCAGGGCTGCATCAGGGTTTCGTATGCCTTTAAATTCAGATCGGAGATTTTTCGCACCGCGGAGAATTCGGCTTCGGTGTGACGGCTATCCGGATTCAGGTTGCGTATGTCTTCGATGCCGCGCCGGTAAAATGCCACTTTCGATCCGCAGGTGCCGCCCGTCTTCGTACTCGAACCGGAGGACTGCGTTTCGGCCCCCTGCGCCGGTTCAAGCTCCATCTCGTACAGGCCGGGCGGCAAGGTCATGATGGCCTCGGCTGCATTGAAGATTTCCTTATGCTGAGTGCCTGCCACCGCACTGGAGGCGAAGATGCCGAGGTGTCCCGCTGACGCATGTCGCAGATACACGATGGTTTGCCCGGATGCCGCGAGTTCGGCATCGTCGGGATACAGATCGACAATCCAGTTCAAGGCTTGTTGCGGCGGTGTGATGTTGTCGCCCTCCGAGCAGAACACCACGACGGGGGCTGTGATACGACGCAGATCGAATCTGCGCGACCCTGTGCCGGCGTCGGAACTCGTTAGTTCATTACCGATGAATAAATCGTCAACGATGGTTTCGATTTCGGGGCGAGCCAGAAATATGTAGTCGCTCCACCAGCGTTCGAACTGAAGAAAGCGCGGCGCTTCCGTGTCGATGTTGGCAAACAGCTTGGCGTATTTCGACCAATAGGTATTGGCGGGATCAAGCCGTTCGAAATTCGACACCAGATGGGCGCCGTCGAATTTGCCGTTGCCCAGATCGGCGGCGAAATGCGCAGCCCAACTGCCGCCCAGCAAACCACCGGCGTAACGCATGGGATTCTGCCCCTCGGCGCCGGCCCAATAGGACAACGGCGCCCCGTTGATAACGACCAGCCCCATCAATTCAGGGCGTGCCGCCGCAAGCGCCATGACGGCCCAACCGCCCTGACAGTTGCCGATCACGCAGGGAGAAGGGCTATCGGGGTGTCGCGCCTTCACGATTTCCAGGAAATGCGCTTCGGCGGCACCGACGTCTTCCAGGGTTTGTCCATCGACCGGCATTTGCGTAAACATCAGGAAATACACGGGATGACCGGCTTGCAAGGCGACCCCCACCTCCGACGTCGCCTTGAGGCCGCCGACGCCCGCCCCCTGTCCGGCACGGGGATCGACGATGACAAAAGGCTGCGCGTCGGGTCTGACCACGACCTCGCTGGACGGTTCGATTTGTACGATGAAATAGTTCGCCGGACGCGGCAAATGTTTGCCATCGGCAATCACTTCGTAGTCGAATGCAAGTAGCGACGGCTGACCGCCCTGTTCGTATTCCAGGTACTGATCGCCGCGTGCACGCATCACATCCATCAGCAAGATGGAGCGTTGCACGAAGTCTTGCGCATACGCGACGCAGTCGAAGGGACCCACACGTTGAAGCGCGCCGGATATGGCCGCACTCGCCTCACTCATCACCGCCCCCCGTTTTGCCAGATTCCGCGCGAGACGTTGGCTGGTATCGCAAGCAGTATCGACCTGACGGACGATACTGGCCTGCAGCGCGTTGGCTAAACCGGCGGCATTTTCTTGTGCAGCAAACTGACTCATTGACGACTCCATGGTTGGAAATTCGACCTAGACCGGCGCCGCACGAATATGCGTGGGCAACGAGACTAGGTTAGTGGCCCCGTCGCACCTGAACAATTTCGCTTCGTCTGATTGTCCCGGGACTGCGCGATCACGTTGATCTATATCAAGCCAACGAGCCTTGCTTGAAATTCTCGAGCGGGCGCCGGCACACAGCGATTTTGTTTGGTGCACTCAGCTCTGCTAGGCTAGGGCCTGACTCGATCAACACTGCGCGGCGCAGATGCCGCTCGCGTCCGGCGCGTGAGTGCCGCGCAGGCTTTCTCACGACAGACTCAAACGATGACCGCTCCCATGAATATCGGTCTGGCCGGCTACGGCTATGCCGGCCAGACCTTCCACGCCCCGCTGATCGTCGGCGCCGGCCTGCAGCTCGCCGCCATTTCGACCAGCCAGGCCGAACGCGCGCGGCAGGATTACCCCTCAACGCACGTGGTGTCTGATTTCGACGCGTTGCTCGCTGTGCCCGAACTCGATGCGGTGGTGATCGCCACGCCCAACGACACGCATTTCGATCTCGCCTGCCGCGCCATCGCCGCCGGCAAGCACGTGGTGGTCGATAAACCGGTAACGGTGACGCTGGACGAAGCCGAACACCTCGAACGCCACGCCGCCCAGCACGGTCGACTGGTCGCGCCGTTCCACAATCGGCGCTGGGACGGCGATTTTCTGACCGTGCGCGCGCTGCTGGCGAACGGCCGGCTGGGCCGTCTCACCCACTATGAATCGCATTTCGACCGCTTCCGGCCGCGGGTGCGCCAGCGCTGGCGCGAGGAAGCGGTGCGCGGCGGCGGACAGCGCCTTTTGGTGCGCTGAAACGCGGCCGGCCGCAGGCCGGTTTGGCGCTTTTTGTCATGGGTTTTGGAACGGGTTTTGTCAATTTGACAGCCCCGGCGCAGTCACGTACAGTTCGCTGGCGCGTCGGGAGAGCGCGCCGGGAAGCACATGCCGGCGCCGCCGAAGGGGAACACCCGCAAACTCTCAGGCATCAAGGACCGACGCAGCCGGAAGTTCGCTTCCGATCTCTGGAGAGCGGCAGTAGCCCGCGACTAGCGCTTCAATCCGGCGCCCGCGAGCAAGCTGCCCACCGAAGGGGCGCGCGCAGACACTGCGTAATCTCTCAGGTACCGAGGACAGAGGGGTCAGATCCATCCGTGAACGGACGCATCGGTTGCGTCCGCGCGTAGCGCCAGCTTGGCGTGCCGCGCGCGGTGGACCATAGATCCTTTTGTTTTTCGCGCTACCGAGGCCCCGATGTCCGATTTCACGAGTTCCCTCAAGAAAACCCCGCTCCACGCCACGCACCAGGCGCTATCCGCTCGCATGGTCGATTTTGGCGGCTGGGACATGCCGGTCAATTACGGTTCGCAAATCGACGAACACCATGCGGTGCGCAGCGACGCCGGCATGTTCGACGTATCGCACATGCGCACGGTCGACCTGCACGGCGCACGCGTGCGCGACTTCCTCAAGCTGGTCATCGCCAACAATGTCGACAAGCTGCGCACGCCGGGCCGCGCGCTCTACTCGTGCATGCTGAACCCGCAAGGCGGCGTGATCGACGACCTGATCATCTACTTCTTCACCGAAGACTTTTTCCGTATCGTGATCAATGCCGGCACCGCCGACAAAGACATCGCCTGGCTCACCCAGCTGAACGCCGAACACGGCTTCGGCCTGCAGATCCAGCCGCGTACCGATTTCGCGATGATCGCGGTGCAAGGTCCGAACGCCCGCGCCAAGGTATGGCAGGCAGTGCCCGCGACCCAGGCCGCGAGCGAAGCGCTCAAGCCCTTCAATGCCGCCGTGGTCGCTGGCACGCCGTTCGGCGAACTGATGGTCGCGCGCACCGGTTACACCGGCGAAGACGGCTTCGAACTGGTGGTGCCGGCGACGCAAGCCGCGGCCCTGTGGCAGGCGCTGGCCGCCGCCGGCGTGAAACCGGCGGGCCTGGGCGCGCGCGACACGCTGCGCCTCGAAGCCGGCATGAATCTGTACGGCCAGGACATGGACGAAACCGTATCCCCGCTCGACGCCGGCCTTGCCTGGACGGTCGACCTGGAAAGCGAACGCGATTTCATCGGCAAGGCGGCCTTGCGCGGGCACGGCCAGCGCGCCAACTTCGTCGGCCTGATCCTGCGTCCTGTCGAGGGCAAGGGCGGCGTGCTGCGCGCGCACCAGAAAGTCGTGACCCCGCACGGCGATGGCGAGATCACAAGCGGCACCTTCTCGCCATCGCTAAGCCTGTCGATCGCCTTCGCGCGCGTGCCGACGGGCGTGCAGGCAGGCGACACGGTGCAGGTGCAGATTCGCGACAAGCTGCTGCCGGCGAGCGTCGTCAAGCTGCCGTTCGTGCGCCAGGGCAAGGCGCTCGTCGCCTGAGCGAAATATTTAAGCCTGAGGCCGCCGCCGGTCGCCATATGTCCCCTGGCACTCCGCTATGCGGATCCGGACGACTCAGGCAAACTAGCCGGAGCCTAAAGTACCCTGTCAGGTCAGGCCCGGCCCATGTGCGCACTATGCGTCGCATGACTTAACCCATATCGCAGTCACTCAGCAACCGAGGAACCAAAAATGAGCGTACCCGCCGAATTGAAATACACCGAATCGCACGAATGGATTCGCACCGAAGCCGACGGCAGCGTCACGGTCGGTATCACCGACCACGCGCAGGAAGCCTTGGGCGACATCGTCTTCCTCGAACTACCGGACGCCGGCCGCACCGTGAAAGCGGGTGAGGCCATCGCCGTGGTCGAATCGGTGAAAGCCGCCTCCGACATCTACGCACCGCTCGCGGGCGAGATCATCGCCGCCAACAGCGCACTCGGCGACGGCCCCGAAGCCGTCAACAGCGACGCCTACAGCGCATGGCTGTTCAAGCTCAAGCCGGCCGATGCCGGCGCGCTCGACGCACTGCTGAGCGCCGACGCCTACACCAAGCTGATCGGCGCGTAAGCCAGCGCCTTTGCGCGGTTCACCCTGGGCGGACCGCGCACGACCCCAACAATTTCCAGGCGCGGCACATCGCCGTTTACCCTGCAGGACCTGACATGAAGCTCGAACACCCGGATCTCATGAAACGCCCGTCCCTCTCCGCCCTCGAATGCCACGATGCCTTCGCCGAACGCCATATCGGGCCGGACGATGCCGACCAGCTGGCCATGCTGCAAGTGCTCGGCTACCGCTCGCGCGCGGCACTGATGGATGCGGTGATTCCGGCCAATATCCGGCGCACGGAGGCGCTGCCGCTGGGCCCCTTCAGCGCACCGCGCAGCGAAGCCGAAGCGCTCGCCGCGCTGCGCGAACTGGCCGACCAGAACCAGGTGTTCCGCTCCTACATCGGTCAGGGCTACTACGGCACGCACACGCCGGGCGTGATCCTGCGCAACGTGCTCGAAAACCCCGCCTGGTACACCGCCTACACGCCGTACCAGCCGGAAATTTCCCAAGGCCGGCTCGAAGCGCTGCTGAACTACCAGCAGATGATCACCGACCTTACCGGCCTCGATGTCGCCAACGCCTCGATGCTCGATGAAGCAACCGCCGCGGCCGAAGCCATGACGCTGCTGCTGCGCGCCGGCAAGTCGAAAGCCAATGTGTTCTACGTCGCCGACGACGTGCTGCCGCAGACCCTCGAAGTGATACGCACGCGCGCCCAGCCTATCGGTATCGAAGTGAAGGTCGGCCCGGCCGCCCAGGCCGCGCAAACCGCCGCCGACGGCAGCGTATTCGGCGTGATGCTGCAGTACCCGGGCGCGAATGGCCAGGTGCAGGATTACCGGGCATTGTGCACGGCGCTGCACGCAGCCGGCACCCATGTGATCGCCGCGGCGGATCTGCTCGCGCTGACGCTGCTGGCCGCCCCCGGCGAATGGGGTGCCGACGTCGCCGTCGGCAACAGCCAACGCTTCGGCGTGCCGCTTGCGTTCGGCGGCCCGCATGCCGGCTATATGGCGGTGCGCGACGAGTTCAAGCGCCAGATGCCGGGGCGTCTCGTCGGTGTCACGGTCGACGCGCAAGGCAAGCCGGCACTGCGCCTCGCGCTGCAGACGCGCGAGCAGCATATTCGCCGCGAGAAAGCCACCTCGAACATCTGTACCGCACAGGCACTGCTCGCCATCATGGCCAGCATGTACGCGGTATACCACGGCCCGGCCGGCCTGCGCACCATCGCGCTGCGCGTGAACCGCCTGGCCGAGATCCTGGCTGCGGGCCTGGCCGAAATCGGCTACACCGTGCAAAACGCCACCCGCTTCGATACCCTGACGATCGCCTCGGGCGCGCGCACCGCCGCCTTGCACGCCGCCGCCGCCGCGCAACGCATCAACCTGCGTCGCGTCGACGCCCAGCACGTCGGCATCTCGGTCGACGAAACCACCACGCGCGCCGATCTCGCCGCGTTGTGGTCGGTGTTCGCCCAAGTCGCGGGCGTCGCGCAGTTGCCGCAAGTCGAACGTCTGGATGAGAATGTGTCCAGCACGCTGCCAAGCACTTTGCTGCGCACCTCGGACTACCTGACGCACCCGGTCTTCAACCGCCATCATTCGGAAACGGAAATGCTGCGCTACCTGCGCAGCCTGTCCGACAAGGACCTCGCGCTCGACCGCACGATGATCCCGCTTGGCTCCTGCACCATGAAGCTGAATGCAACGTCGGAAATGATCCCGGTGACCTGGCCGGAATTCGCGGCAATCCACCCGTTCGCGCCAGACAGCCAGACGGTCGGGTATCGCACGATGATAGACCAGCTCGAAGCGATGCTGGTGGCCTGCACCGGCTATGCCGCGATCTCGCTGCAGCCGAACGCCGGCTCGCAAGGCGAATACGCCGGCCTGCTGGTGATCCACGCGTATCACGCATCGCGCGGCGAAGGTCATCGCGATATCTGCCTGATCCCGGCTTCCGCGCACGGCACCAACCCGGCATCGGCGCACATGGCAGGCATGAAGGTGGTGGTGGTGGCCTGCGACAGCCAGGGCAACGTCGATATGGACGACCTGAAAGCCAAGGCCGAGCAGCACGCGAGCGACCTGGCGGCGATCATGATCACCTACCCGTCGACCCACGGCGTGTTCGAAGCCAATGTGCGCCAGATCTGCGAGATCGTGCACCAGCACGGCGGCCAGGTCTACGTCGACGGCGCCAACATGAATGCGATGGTCGGCCTGACCGCGCCCGGCCAGTTCGGCGGCGACGTATCGCACCTGAACCTGCACAAGACCTTCTGCATTCCGCACGGCGGCGGCGGACCGGGCGTCGGTCCGGTCGCGGTCGGCGCGCATCTCGCCCAGTTCCTGCCCAATCACCGCGCGAGCGGTTACACGCGCGACGAACACGGCATCGGCGCGGTATCGGCGGCCCCTTACGGTTCTGCCGCGATCCTGCCGATCTCGTGGATGTACATCGCGATGATGGGTGCCGCGGGCCTGACCGCCGCCACCGAAAACGCGATCCTGTCGGCCAACTATCTGGCGCGCCGCCTGTCCGCCCACTTCCCGGTGCTGTACACCGGCCCGAACGGCCTGATCGCGCACGAGTGCATACTCGACCTGCGTCCGATCAAGGACAGCAGCGGCATCACCGTCGACGACGTCGCCAAGCGCCTGATGGACTACGGCTTCCACGCGCCGACCATGAGCTTCCCGGTGCCGGGCACGCTGATGATAGAGCCGACCGAATCGGAATCGAAGATCGAGCTCGACCGTTTCATCGACGCGATGATCGCGATCCGCGAAGAAATCCGCGCGGTCGAGGAAGGCCGTTCGGATCGCGAGGACAACCCGCTCAAGCACGCGCCGCACACGGCCGCCGTGGTCACCGCCGATGCCTGGCCGCACGCCTATGCGCGCGAAACCGCGGCCTACCCGCTATCCTCTTTGCTGGGTCAGAAGTACTGGCCACCGGTCGGTCGCGCCGACAATGTGTATGGCGACCGGAATCTGTTCTGTTCCTGCATTCCGATGAGCGACTACGAGTAAGCCCGCGTCCAAGCTGCGGGCGCACGCTTGTCGTGGCGTCGCCCGCAGCTTGGCGCCTGCGCGCCCCCGTTGCGAGAACCGCACCGCCCGTCCAGACGACGCAATGCGCGTCGCCCCCCTATCTCCACCGCGCCGCGATGCAGGCGATCGGTTTGATGTTCTGAGGAGCAGCCATGGCTGTCAGCGTTTTCGATCTGTTCAAAATCGGCATCGGTCCGTCGAGTTCCCATACGGTCGGCCCGATGCGTGCCGCCCTGCTGTTCGTGCAAGGGCTGGAGCGCGATGCGCTGCTGACGCGCACGGCCAGCGTACGCGTCGAGCTGTACGGCTCGCTCGGCGCCACCGGCAAGGGCCACGGCACTGATCGCGGCATCTTGCTGGGCTTGATGGGCGACGCGCCCGATACGGTCGACCCGGCCACCATCGCGCCGCGCCTGACTCAGGTCTTGCGAGGCGAGAGCCTGCCGCTGCTGGGCACGCACCCGGTCAAGTATCTGGCCAAGCAGCACATGCTGTTCTATCGCCAGGCTTTGCCCGAACATCCGAACGGCATGAAGATGTTCGCCTACGACGAAGCCGGCGAAACCCTGCGCAGCACCACCTATCTCTCGGTCGGCGGCGGTTTCGTGGTGACGGCGGGCGCGGCAAACACCAATGTGCTGAGCGCGCACGACCAACTGCCCTACCCCTTCCATAGCGGACGCGAGCTGCTGGCGATGTGCGCCGC
>OUWB010027899.1_pt1 | contig 11564 bp, 9 predicted proteins | sample 1779821 | NCBI WGS metagenome assembly OUWB01 (sample SAMEA3914806, study PRJEB12502) | metagenome | biome: forest; material: soil | place: Canada | collected 2011-08-03 | depth 0.1 m
GCCGAACGCAAGAGCGTTCGGAGATATAGGATAACCTGTAAACGGAGGTCGGGTCCAACCCGGCCTCCGATGCATTTATTGACTTCACCTGCCGTTTGCGCTTTGACACCGCCATCATGCTGATCCAGTTCAAACGCCGCTTTTCCATGGCCCACCGCCTGCGCTTCGACCGCAACTCGAAGTGCATGGTGCCGCACGGCCATAACGAGTTCGTCACCGTCAGCCTCAAGGCGAAGGCTGGTGCGGGAAGCGTCGGCCAGTCCACGATAGATTGGGGCAATGCCAACTACGCCGCCAGCTTCGCCGACCTGAAGCGCCATTGGCACGGCTTCGTCGACGACAGCCTCGACCACGCCTTCCAGCTCGGCGCCGCCGACCCGATGATCGGCTATTTCCGCGACCATGAGCCGGAACTGCTGCCGCGCCTGCTGATTATCGCCGGCGATCCGACGACCGAAGCGGTGGCCACGGCCCTGCTGATGAAGCTGAACGCCCTGCTCGACGCCCATCTGCCCGGGTTCGAATGCGACCGCCTCGACCTGGAAGAAACGCCGACCAACACCGTCGTCGTCACCGCGGCCGACCTTGCCGCCTGCCCCATCCGGCTCGGCGAGTGGTGCCATCGCGCCGACCTCAGCATCAACGACCTGCTGCCGCCGGACGCGTGGGCAAGGGAGATGGGCGCGTGACCTTGCTCAGCTTCAAATCCCATCTCACCCTGATGGCGCGCTACAACACCCTCATGAACGGCCGGTTGATCGCGACGATCCAGCCGCTCAGCGACGACGACCTCAACGCGCCGCGCGGCGCCTTCTTCGGCTCGATTCTCGGCACGATGAACCATCTGCTGGTCGGGGACCTGATGTGGTTGCACCGGACCAGACCCTATCCCATCGGTTCGGGGCTTGCCGCGATCGACGACCTGCCGAAACCCGTCCGGGTCGATGAAACACTGTCCCCGACCAGGGCGAGCTATGAACCGCTGCGCCGGCAAGTCGACAGCCTGCTGACCCATTTTGTGGAAGGGCTGGGCGAAGACGATCTGGCGGCGGCGTTCAGCTACCGCAATCGCTTGGGCGAGTTCCAGAGCAAGCCACTGGGCCTCGTGCTAAGCCACGTTTTCAATCACCAGACTCACCACCGCGGCCAGATCACCACCCTGCTCAGCCAGATGGGCCTGGATATCGGCGTGACAGATCTGGCGCCCTTGGTTGCGGACGTCTGAGCCAGGCCGCCAAGCCGGCGAAAAGATTCCGCTATGCAGCGAAGGGGGGCTGGGTTAGGCTGACCGGGTAGATCAGGACCCTTCATGCCCGCCAAGCCTCCCGTCACGACCGACAAGGTCACCGCCACGCTCAAGGGTGTCGTTACCGACAGCCGCCTGTTGCCGATGCTCAACTACTTCTTCGTTTTCCTGATGGTCATGACCATGGGATTGAGCGGCATCCTGGCCCTGCTGGTCGCCAATTTCGCGGAAGCCAAGGCGCCGGACTGGCTCAAAAGCCATTACGAGTTCCAGAAGCGCACCTTCTGGGTCGGCATCGTGCCCGTCCTGATCGTCTTTTTCGCGGTTCTGCGCTTGCATGTGAGCGATCAACGGATCGTGCTGGTCTTGCTGGCCATTCCGCTGGCCTATACGGCCGGCCGCGCCGTGCTGGGCTTCAACCACCTGTTCTATGGACGGCCGGTGCCCAATCCCAAGGCCTGGATCGTATAGGCTCCGCCGTCGATTGGATTTCGGGCGGGAGTGCCCATGCCGGCCAAAACGCGTCGTCTGATTGTCATTACCGCCATCCTGGCGCTCGCCATCCTGGGCGGTACGGGCTGGCTGATCGCGGCACGGCCATGGGATAAACCCAAGCCCACCCCATTCGGCTGGCCGGCGGTATTGGCCGTGACGGCCGGCGACGGCCAGCGCGGATTCGCCGACGGCCAGGGTGCCAAGGCGCGGTTCAGCGATCCCTTCGCCATGGCCATCGACACCCAGGGCGCGCTCTACATCGCCGACGCCGGCGATACCAACCATATCCGCAAGATCGCACCGGACGGCGTGACCACGACGCTTCCCGGATCCTTCACTACGCCGTCGGGCCTGGCGGTCGACCGGACCGGGAACGTCTATGTCGCCGACACTAGCGCCAACCAGATCCGCAAGATCGGTTCCGACGGTACGGTTACCACGGTGGCCGGTGATGGCACCGCGGGCTTTCGCGACGGTGCGGCGGCCCAGGCGCAATTCAACGGCCCCATAGGCGTAGCCGTGGACGCGACCGGAACCATTTATGTTGCCGATACGTACAATGATCGCATCCGCCTGATCACCCCGAACGGTCAGGTCAAGACCCTGGCCGGCGGAGGCGCCCCGGGTTTCGCCGACGGCACGGGCGCGGACGCCGCCTTCGACACGCCGTGCGGCCTTGCGCTCGATGCGACCGGCGCGCTGCTGATCGCCGACACGGGCAACGACGCCATCCGCAAGCTGGACAAGAACGGCCAGGTCACCACCCTGGCGCACGCGGGGCCCGAGGATCGCGATGCGCCCTTGAGGACGCCGATCGGCCTGGCGGCAACCGCCGACGGCTATCTCTATATCGCGACCTTCTTCCGCGGTCAGATTCTCGAAATGTCGCCTCAGGGGGAATTGCGCCCTCTGACCGGACGGAACGCCTGGGTCCCGCAAAACCAGGCCCTGCACCTCGCCCGTCCCACGGGCCTGGCGGTCGATCGCCATGGCGCCCTCTATGTGGCCGAGGCCGCCGGCTATGCGATCGCCAAGCTAAGCATTCCGCGCCCCGACGATGCGCAACCGGCGCAAACCGCCAACCTGGCGCCTTCGCAGCCGGCGCTCCTGCGAGCAGCGTCCGTGCCTTGGCCGGTCAGTCCCCAAGGATCGTGGCACGAGGTGGTCGGCGACATGGGCGAGGTGCGCGGCGACTATACGGGCGAAAGCCGCGACCATCTTCACGCCGGCCTCGACGTCCGCGCCGACGTCGGCCAGACCGTGCTGGCCATCGCCGATGAAAAGGTCGAAAGCCCCCTGCCGGACTGGGATTTGGACGGCCTGTCCGAAGGCCTGCAGATCGACCAGATAACCTATATCCACATGCGCGTCGGCCGCACACCCCCCGGAGTGCCGCTCGATCCCGCGCATTTCCAGTTGCTCCGCGATGCCTCAGGCAAGCTCACCGACGTCCGCGTCAAACGCGGCACCGCCTTCCATGTCGGCGATCCGCTCGGCACGGTCAACCGCATGGCCCATGTGCACCTGGAGCTCGGCGCCCGCGGCGGCGACGCCAATCCCATGGCCCTGCGCTTTTCCGGCCTGGCCGACCATATCGCCCCGCACATTTCCGGAATCCAGCTATTCGACACCTTGCAGCGGCGACTGACCGGGATGGACCATGGCCGTCTCGTCGTGCCGCGTACCGCGGGCGCACTCAGCATCGTGGTCGACGCCTGGGACCAGGTCGACGGCGACGCGCCGCGCCGGCGGCTGGGCCTCTACCGGGCGGGTTTCCAGATCCTGAAGGCCGACGGGTCGCCGGTGAAGGGGTTCGAGCAGCCGCTGGTCAATATCGAGTTTAACCGGTTGCCCCGCGATCCCGAGGCGCCGAAGATCGCCTATGCGCCGGCGAGCGGAGATGCGGTTCACAGCGAACAACCCACACGGTTCCTCTATGTCGTGACCAATCGGGTGCGCGACGGCCAGGCCCAAACCGGCGGCTGGCAACCGGACGGCCTTCCGCCCGGTGACTATGTGGTGAGAATCCTCGCCGCCGACTATGCGGGCAATGCGGCGGTAGAGGGCCGCGACCTGGCGATTAGTGTCCGTTAATCGCCCATCGGCGCCGGAGCCGAGGCCGCCGTCTTGGCGCCGGCATGCGGGATGCCGGCCATGTCGAACAGGTTGAGCTTGACCCCGTCGCTGACCACGTCGCCCGGCGCCTGATCCGCGGCGCATGCGCCGGTATGTTTGGCGACGACCGTATAGTTGGTGACACGGTTCATCTGCGGCAGGGCCGCCCCCGTCGTCTGCGAGCGCACCTTCAGGGTATAGTCCTGGGTGAAGTCGCCGCTGATCTGGCCGGAATATTCATCGACGCCGCCCGTGCCCATGTCGCATTGGGCGATAATGCCCCAGCCGCCGTCGGCGGTCCGCGACACGGTCTTCTTGCACTTGTCGCCGGACAGATCGTTGCCGAGCACGCCCAGGTGCTGGTCGGTCAGGGCATCCAGGCACAATTGCTGCGCCTGGGGCACATCGGGACTGTCGTTTTCGGAAATGGTGATCGACCACAGGCCGGGCTGGCGCGCCGGCAGGGACTGAGCCGGCGCCATGGCCGCGGCCGGCTTGGCCACGGTCGCCGCAACCGGCGGCGGGGGCGGCGCCTTATGGCAAGCGGCAAGCGTCATCGCGCTGAGCGCGAAAATCACTGCCACTCGCGGCGCTAAACAACGCGACCCTTTATAGGTCAAAACCATGATATTTCCCTTGGTTGGCTTGGAACCTAGGGGAAAAGGCGAGTCTGTGCCAGCCCATAAAGGCGGGGGTGCAAAAGAATTTACCCCCCGTGGCACAAAGGCGCGTCGGGTCAGTTCTTCTTCGAAATGACCTGCAGGGTCTGCACGGTGCGCGGCAGTTCATCGGCGAGGCGACGGCAGATTTCGCGGGCGCCGATCGAATAGACCTCACCGCCGTCGGCGATTTCCAGCGCCATCTTGGCCGTGGCGGCCAGCAGCACTTCGAATTCGCTGATCTGCTCGCGGGCCAGGGCGCGGGCTTCTTCCTGAAGCCGGCGAACGCGCTGGGTGCGCGTTTCGGTGCGCGCCGGTGCCGGCGTCGCATTTACGGTTTCTTCGACAAGCGCGGTGCTCTTGTGCGCGACCTGAGTCGGCAGCGTCATCACCTTGTCCCCGTCGATGACCTGACCCAGCGCCATCTCCTTGGACACCGGCGGCACAACATTAAGTCTTGTCCTACGCATTCTTCACCCCGGAGCCAGCAGCCCAAGTTTGCCAGTTGTAATCATTCCGCGAGTGTCCGCAACCAAGGTTAACAACCTCTGAATCCCGGACACTCACCAATTCTGTGTCGGCTACCTGCACAGTCAGTGCCAAAGGTCGCCCTATTTGAAATAAAAATCCAGTGCTATTCGCATTTCGCCGCTGCGATAGACGCACGTTTCCCGCGCACTGTGTATATCCGGAAACGCTTGCCGAGGGAAGACGGGGGAATTAAGTTTCCCCGGGGGAAATCGCTGCATCGCACGATCAGCGAAACGGATTTACGCTGCGCACAATTGAGAAATGACACAGGAAGGCGGCGCGACGTCTCAAAACGGCACAGCCGCACCTCTCTCTATTCGCCGCCGATCATGTCCTTGGCGAATTCCAAATCGAGCAATTTCAGACGCTTGATCTCGTCGCGCAGCCTGGCCGCCGTTTCGAATTCCAGATTGCCGGCCGCCTCGCGCATCTTCGCTTCGAGATCCTTCAGCGTCGCCTGGAAATTCGAGCCCATGAACGGCTTGGCATCTTTTTCGGCCACGCCCATCGGCACCTGGACGCGATCGCTCTTCTCATAGGGCGAATCGAGGATATCGGCGATGCCGCGCTTGACCGATTCGGGCGTGATGCCGTGCTCGACATTATAAGCCATCTGCTTGTCGCGGCGGCGCGTGGTTTCGGCCAGCGCCCGCTCCATCGAGCCGGTGATGCGGTCGGCATAGAGAATGACCCGGCCTTCGACATTACGCGCGGCGCGGCCGATGGTCTGGATCAGCGAGGTTTCCGAGCGCAGGAAGCCTTCCTTGTCGGCGTCGAGGATGCCGACGAAGCCGCATTCGGGAATATCAAGGCCTTCGCGCAGCAGGTTGATGCCGATCAGCACGTCGAAAGCGCCCAGCCGGAGATCGCGAATGATTTCGATGCGCTCAAGCGTTTCGATGTCGGAGTGCATGTAGCGGACACGGATGCCTTGCTCATGCATGTACTCCGTCAGGTTCTCGGCCATCTTCTTGGTCAGGACGGTGATCAGCGAGCGATAGCCCATCAGGGCAACCTTGCGCACCTCGGCGATGACGTCGTCGACCTGGTTGAAACCGTCCTTGTGCACCGGGCGGATCTCGACCGGGGGATCGATCAGGCCGGTCGGCCGGATGACCTGCTCGGCATAGACGCCGGCGGTGCGGTTCATTTCCCACGGCCCGGGCGTCGCCGAGACATAGACCGATTGCGGCCGCATGGCGTCCCATTCCTCGAACTTCAGCGGCCGGTTGTCGATGCACGACGGCAGGCGGAAGCCGTATTCGGCCAATATGCTCTTGCGCGCATAGTCGCCGCGATACATGCCGCCGATCTGCGGCACCGAAACGTGGCTTTCGTCAACGAACAAAAGGCTGTTATCGGGTAGGTATTCGAAGAAGGTCGGCGGCGGCTCGCCGGCATTGCGCCCGGTGAGATAGCGCGAATAGTTTTCAATGCCGGCGCAGGCGCCCGTCGCCTCCATCATTTCCAGGTCGAACTGCGTGCGCTGCTCCAGGCGCTGGGCCTCCAGCAGCTTGCCCTCCGACCTGAGTTGGTCGAGGCGGATCTTGAGTTCGGTCTTGATGCGCTCGATCGCCTGATGCAGGGTCGGCCGCGGCGTCACATAGTGGCTGGCGGCATAGACGCGAACCTCGGGCAAGTCCTTGGTCTTCTTGCCGGTCAGCGGATCGAACTCGGCAATGGCCTCGATCTCGTCGCCGAACATCGACAGACGCCAGGCGCGGTCTTCGTAGTGGGCCGGGAAGATCTCGATGACGTCGCCGCGGCGGCGGAACATGCCGCGCTCAAACGCCTGGTCGTTGCGCTTGTACTGCAGGGCGATCAGGTCGGCGCGCAATTGCCCCTCGTCGATGACCTGCCCGACCTTCAGGTCCAGCGTCATCGCCGTATAGGTCTCGACCGAGCCGATACCGTAGATGCACGACACCGAGGCGACGACGATGACATCGTCCCGTTCCAGGATCGCCCGCGTCGCCGAGTGGCGCATGCGGTCGATCTGCTCGTTCACCGAGCTGTCCTTCTCTATATATGTGTCGGTGCGCGGGACATAGGCTTCGGGCTGGTAGTAGTCGTAGTAGGAAACGAAATACTCGACCGCATTGTCGGGGAAGAAGGCCTTGAACTCGGAATAGAGCTGGGCGGCCAGTGTCTTGTTATGGGCCAGGATCAGGGCCGGACGCTGGGTCTGCTCGATGATCTTGGCCATGGTGAAGGTCTTGCCCGAGCCGGTGACACCCAAAAGCACCTGGTCGTGCTCGCGCGCCTGCACCCCCGCCACCAGTTCGGCGATCGCCGCCGGCTGGTCGCCGGCCGGTTCATAGGCCGCCTGGAGACGGAATTTTCGACCGCCTTCGGACTTTTCGGGACGGGCTGGGCGGTGCGGCGCCCATAAGGGAATGGGGCTGGCCTGGAAATCAGCCACAAAGGCGCCGGAATTATCGGAGACGCCTGAAGGGGGACCGGAACGTGACATGAACGTAAGATAAGAGGGCTATAAAAAAAGGAAAGAGGGGTTAAGAATCTTTCGCCGCCCGGCCCGCCGGACGACCGCCGGCCCTTTTGCCGCACCGCAGCGTCAAGACTTGGCAGCAGGCGGACGAAACGAGTCCGATTTGTCCCGGATTTTCAGCGATTTAAAATGGCGAGGCAATGGGCTCGCCCCGTTGGTGTGGTAAAGGACGGGCAAAAGCACTTGTTTAACGGTCCGTTAACGAATGGCTTTACTGACTTCGTTTTGACTATAAAGAAGACTGGAATAATTGTGGTTGAATGTCATGTAAAATCTATCCACCATTTACTTCGTTTTTCATGTCAATAAAAAATCGTTTGACTTTCCCATGCGACAGCAACACGGGTTGGTGATGAGGCTATTCTGAGTGCCTCAACTGTGGCTAACCAGATCTTAACCATCTCTTAACACATTTCAGCCATATTTCGCCCTTAAGACGCCCTTCGCCCAGCAAGGCACAGATCGAGACCCTGAAGACGGGCACGGTCCTTGCTGGCGAAAACGGCGCTGGTCAAAGGAGACGAATCCTCATCGACTAACGCATGTTCCGGGGGGCGGACGCCCTCGTCACAGAGGACCAGAAGGCATTGGCTTCGTTCACGATTGCGCGCTATCGAATGCGCGCCCTGATGGCGGCGAGTTCTATTGGTTTGTTGGTTGGCGCTTCGTTCGGCGCGGCTTGCCTCGGCGGCCGGCTGGCGAAAGGCGACAATGTGCATGAAGATGCGCAGCGCCTGACCCAAATCGCCCTGTTCTCGAAAAACACCCCCGCCAAGGGCGTGTCGGCGACGCAAATCGTGGCTGAAGCCTATGATGCCGCCTCGGCGACCGGCGAAACACGTCCGGACATGAACCAGACGGCGATGATGATCGCCCTGCGCTATGCCCCCTATGGCAACGAACCGGTCAGCAATTCCCTGGTGGCGCAAAACCTGACGGCCCTGCGCACCTCGTTCGACGTGCGCGCCCAGAAGGCGATGCTGCAAACCGCCGCCGAAAGCGAGACCGTTCACACCAGCCTCCTGGCCTCGACCAAGATCCTCAGCGATCATCCGGTCATCATGCAGCTGGCCCATCCGGCGCCGGCCTTCGCCTTCAAGGCGCACACCACCAACGATTCCGATTGCCTGGCCCAAGCCGTCTATTATGAAGCCCGCGGCGAAGGCGACGACGGCATGCGCGCCGTCGCCCAGGTCATCCTGAACCGCGTCCGCCACCCGGCCTTCCCGAAGACGATCTGCGGCGTGGTCTATCAAGGCGCCATGCAGCAGACCAGCTGCCAGTTCTCGTTCGCCTGCGACGGCTCGCTGGCTCGTCCGGTCGAAGCCTGGGCCTGGCGCCGCGCCAAGACCGTGGCCGACGCTGCGCTGAACGGCTACGTCATGAAGACCGTCGGCACCGCGACCCACTTCCACGCCCTGTCGGTCGATCCGCGCTGGTCGTCGAACATGGTCAAGATCGCCACGGTCGGCGGCCATACCTTCTATCAATTCCAGGGTCGCGGCGGCATGATCCACAGCGCCGACGGCGTGCAGCCGTCGACCGATGTGCCCGATGCCGTCGTCATGAAGTCCGGCGAAATGCTGGCCTATACCTCGGCCAACGCCTCGACGACGCCGATGGTCCAAACGAACGACGCCGGTGGCGACATCACGCCCGCCGCTTCGATCAAGCCTGTCGCCCTCGCCGCCAAGACCGGCGGCAAGTCGGCTCAGGACATCATCGCCGCGGTCGCCCTGCCCCAGCCGGCGACGGTCCCGGTGGCCGCCGCGACGCCGGTGGTCAAGCGCCCGACCATTACGCCGCCCCAGGCGCCGCGCAGCGGCAACCTGTCGGCGCTGGACTAAAGCGCAATCCGATAAAGTGGACACCACTTTTCGGTTAAATTGCGCGACCAAGCGAAGATTTAGAGCGCGCCGCGTTTCCTTCTAAACGCGGCACGCTCTAAGACTTCAAACAAAGAATTGCGCTTCAAAACGCCGCCTTTCGAGGCGGCGTTTTTATTTTGCGCTCGCCATACCGCTATCGGAGATCAGCTGCACGCTGTGCTCGCTGACCAGCGTATCGCGGAAGACGTCGGCGAACCGGTTGATCGTGACCGCAGGGGCACCGAACAGCGGCGCGGCATAAAAGGCGATCCCATAATCATTGGGCTGCAACGGATCATAGGCATTGTTGCGGCCGACGATATCCAGTCCGCGCCCGCGCAGCAGGAAGGTGAAGTTGCGTACCGTCCCCGGCCGTTGCGGAAACAGGTCTGCCGCCAGACGGTTCTGCGTCGCGTAGCCCTGCACCTTTTCCCAGAAGACATGGCGCGATACCGAAGGCACGCGCAGGACGATCGTCCGTACGGCGTCCTTCCGGTCCAGACGCATGCATCCGCCCAGGGCGACCGTCGCCGCCCCTGCCAAAAACACCCTGCGTCCTGCATCGAAGCGCGTCATGCCACAGGACTATACGCCGGCGCCGATAATTTTCCACAGCGTTTGCGGATTTGGAGAATTGGTTTTACCTCCGAGGACCGGCGGAGCCGGGCACAATCACCTGAGAGTCTTGAAAAACACCTCTCTCAACGTGGTTTACCACTGTGGACAATTTGTCCGACCCGTTAGGAATTCAACAACCTTAATCTGACACCTTGGCCCCAAGTCCGTCTCCGGTTGCACATATTCGTGCCGTCGTGCCGGCTTTCCGTTAGCCAATTCCGACGCAAAATCGCGTTCGTCTTACCAAAAAAAGGTCAGTCAGGGGCCAAGCAATGACAAAACTGAGTGCCAATAGCCAGTCCGGCGGGTTCAACATCTCGAACTGGCCGTTTACCGTGAAATTCATGGCGCCGTCCGCGGCCGCCACCGCCTTGATGGCCGTCCTCACTGTCGGCGCCATCGTCATCATGAACGGCCAGTCGCAAACCATCGACAAGCTGACCAACGTCACGCTGAAGTCGACGGCCGAACTCGGCGCCGAAAAAGCCGCCATCAAGGAAGCCAATGGCGCGGTCATGGCTGCCGTCGCCAAGAAGGCCACCGACCCGACGGCCAATATGGGCGACAAGGTCGAAGCCGTCGCTAAAAACCTCGGCGACATCGCCAAGCGCCTGAAGGCCGACTCGGCCGCCGAAACGGATCCGGCGCAAAAGAAGCTGCTCGACAGCCTGACCAAGGAAGTCAAGACCTACAAGGACGCCGTCGACTTCGCCGGCTCGGTGATGGACGTCGACTTCAAGTCGGTCGCCCCGCTGATGTCGCAGTTCGATGATAGCTACGCCAAGATGTCGGACCTCTCCGATCAGCTGATCAAGGCCAACGTCGCCGCCGCCAACCAGGCCGCCGCGCAGGCCAAGACGGCCCAGGCCGCCGGCGTGTCGATGCTGGTCATCTTCGCCCTGATCATGGCCGCCATCTCCGGCGGTATCGCCTTCGTCTTCTCGCGCCTTACGGTGACCGGCATCAACCGCATCGCCCGCACGACCGAAGAACTGGCCAACGGCAACCTGACCGTCGACATCTCGACGCTGGCCCGTCGCGACGAGCTCAAGCTGGTCGTCGACAGCCTGAACGTCTTCAAGTCGAACGCCGAAGAAAAAGAACGCCTGTCGGCCCTGGAAACGGCCGCCAACGCCACGCGCGAGCAACGCTCGCGTCAGATGTCCGAACTGGCCGAACGCTTCCGCCACGAAGCCCAGGACATGCTGGACGCGCTCGGCAATGCCGCCTCGGACCTCGATGCCAACGGCCGCACCCTGCTGACCATCGCCCAGGAAAACGAGCGCCGCTCGCAATCGGCGGTGTCGTCGATCCGCAACTCGGCCGACAACGTGCAGAACGTCGCCTCGGCGACCACCGAACTGTCGGCCTCGATCGGCGTCATCGGCGACCAGGCCGTGCGCTCGGTGGAAATCGCCGCCGAAGCCGTGTCGGAAGCCGACCGCACCAACGCCTCGATGGCCGAACTTTCCCGCGCCGCCGACCAGATCGGCGAAGTCGTCGACCTGATCAACGCCATCGCC
>OUWB010013888.1_pt1 | contig 11560 bp, 12 predicted proteins | sample 1779821 | NCBI WGS metagenome assembly OUWB01 (sample SAMEA3914806, study PRJEB12502) | metagenome | biome: forest; material: soil | place: Canada | collected 2011-08-03 | depth 0.1 m
GCAATGAGCTTCTTGGCGCGCTCAAAATCGTCTTGGGCAAATTTAGCTGATGCCCTGTCCGATTCAATGTCCGCACGCGCTTGATCGAATGACGCCTGATACGGTCGGGGGTCAATCAAAAAGAGTGGATCTCCCTTATTGACGCGCTGACCGTCGCGAAAGTACACGGCCTCGATCGTACCGGGCACCAAGGCATGGATTTCGACGTGATCCATCGCCTGTAGCCGCCCCGAATAGCTCTGCCAATCCGTCACTTTCTGGCTAAACACGGTGGCAACGTCGACTTCGACGGGCGGGGCGGTCCCTGCGCTGGCCGCGTGCGTGCCACTCGCGTGCAGCATGAAGAGGCCACCTGCGGCCACGACAACCACCAGGCCGCTGACCAGACGAGTTTTGTTCTTGCGTTCCATATCCCACCCACCTTGATGCATTACTGGAGGCAAGGTGCCGACTGTGTGTCGGCGACCGAAGGTTGGGCTGGATCTTCACTGAAGTTGACGCGATGTTCTTGTCGAAGACACGAACAATTGTTTATTCCGTCCAGGTCACCATCGCGATAGCAGCTACCGGTCGGAATGACCCGATGCGAGCTCTCCAGTCAGGAATTGCGCCCGGCCCAAACCGAAACTCCAGTCTTCGTTCTGGTTGATGGTGATGCTGATCACCGTGTCCTCTGCCGCGACTCCGCAGTTCGCTCGAAGCCTGTCGGACAAGAGTCGGTAGAACCTCTCTTTGGCCTCTCGCGTGCGCGGACGACTGACCACGCTGATTACCACCACGTTGAGCGAACGCGTATATCCAAGGCCCGTGTCCTCGATATACATCTCGTCGTAAGCGTGCTGATGAATCAGCTGATATCTGTCACGGAACGGAACGCCAAAGGCCTCGACCATCGCCGAATGGATTTCGTCACACAGAGTTTTGAGCTCATCGCGAGAGCGCCCTTCAATCACATCGATTCGAATCAGAGGCACCGTGTAGTCTCCGTAACGGGGGGGGGTGATGGGATGACCGACGCCTCAATCTCGTGACCCCACGAGCACGTCTAGGAGGAAGCCGATCACCTGGCCGCCCTGCCCTACCTCGATAAGGTCTGTGGCAGTCAGCCCACCGAATTCGGCGATCGCTTCCTGGCGCATCCATTGCTCTCCTGCCTGGTTGCTTCCCTCGATCTCCTTGGCAATAGCAAGCGAAATCCGCCAGATGGCTTCCGCTTGCTGCGCCGGAATCGCATGAGTGGGCCGCCGACGGGTCGGAACGATAATTCCGCCTCTTGTATACGCGCGCGCGGGAAACCCAATGGGCGCGAATCCGCCGATGCGTCGGTGAGGTGATGTCATGGCGCGTTCTCCGTGGAAGAAGATTTAAGCTTCCGCTCGCGGCGCGTGGATCAATTGCATGGTCCGGCCAGATTGGAAGATTTCTTCCCAATTCTGTTGCTGGATGGCTAGACGTCTACTAATTCATCGGACGGAAGCGGCGACTGGCCTGGTCAGGAAATTATTGGTAATGCGGCTCTCTCGTCTTGGAGACAATCCAGCCCCTGCTGCCTTCCTGACTCCCAAAGTCCACCCAAAAACACGCTGCGGGGTGAAAAAACTCACTTTCGGGTGGTTTAGAAGCCCTGGCGTTTGGCTGCACTATGTGCCTGCAGTACGAGAAAGCCGTGGTGTCCCACAATTTCCGGAGAACCGCCATGCTGCACGGTGCGTTTGGTGATCGATTAGGTCGTTCGTTTAATCTCGGCAGTCCACCGACGTTGGTCAGGCAGACCCCTGGTGGCCTTCCTGTCGCCATGACCGAGATTCAATACGAACGGCGCGCGCCCGGCTTTACGCTTCCCATGGCAAGCGAAGATGCGTATCTGATTGGGCTGCAACTGCGCGACGTGCGACATCACGAGGTGTGGCTGGCCGGGCGCCTCGTCAGTGATGGGGCGTGGTCTAAGGGCGACACGATTTTCTATGACCTTGCACACCACCCCGTGTTCTTCTGCGAGGAACCTCTCCATCAGCTGACGTTCTACGCGCCAAAGCGAGCCATCGCGGAGGTGTGCGATCAATTTGATCCGCGCGAATCGGAGCTCAGCACCATCCCCGGACAGGCGATTTGCGACGAAACGATCCGCTACATCGGGGAGGCGCTCCTGCCCTACCTCCGCAACAACGAAAGCGCGCGCGTTGTGGATCACCTGCTTTATGCCCTATGTGGACATGTCGCTGAACGCTACGGTTCGAAAAAGGTAGTGCGCAGTCGCCGAAGCTCCGGAGGCTTGGCGCCCTGGCAGCTGCGCAGGGCGCGCGAGCTGCTTCGCGATTCGATGACTAGCGGCGTCATCCTTCAGGATGTTGCAGACGCATGCCGCCTTTCACAGAGTGCGTTTGTAAAGGGCTTCAAGAAGAGTACGGGCGTACCGCCGTATCAATGGTTGCTATCGCAACGTATCGAGTGGGCGATTGAGTTGATGCAGTCAACGTCGCTGTCACTGGTTGACGTTGCCCTTACCTGCGGCTTCTCGGACCAAAGCCATTTCACGCGCATGTTTGCGCAAAAAATGGGGGTTAGCCCCGGGGCGTATCGCCGAGCGTGGCCCAAGAAAGCTGCCTGATCTCCCTGTGATCGCTAGGGCATTCCGCGCCGGAAACAGGGGCACCATTGGCCCGAAGGGCGTCCCATTGCGCCTGGCTCACCTTTGAAGATTTCTGCGTCCGCGCCGTACAAGACTTGTCCGCCGCGGGAAGACCAGCATGGCCAGTAATGGCAACTAAGGCCCGGCGTTCGTGACGCGAGCCATCAGTTCGTCCAGATGCGAGAGAAAGAGATGAAGAATCGGCGACTGATTGGAGGGACTGTAGCCAACAACGAGATCGACCATCGGCGGCGTGCCCGCCAATGGCCGGCTAACGACGGACCAAGGCATCAGTGGCTCAACATAGGAAGGAATCAAGGCGACGCCTCGAGTCGAGGCCACCAGGGACATGACCATCGCTGGATTGTCGACGCATTGGGCCGGCGTCACCTGGACACCCGCCTTGGCAAGGTGCTCGTCGATGGCAGAGCGGAGCACCTTGGCCTTATTGGCCATCGCAATGAAGGGCAGTCCCTGAAGGTCTTTAGTGCGCACGCTGGCCTGCGCCGCCAGGGGATGATCGCTCGGCATCAGGACAATCAACGGCTCCTGCGATACGCGGCGATAAGTCAGGTCCATATCGGGCTCGGCGCGCATGAATGCGAGATCGAGCCTTCCACGCGCGACCGCCTCGGCGAGGTCCGGGGAATAGTCACTCGACACTGTCACGTCGATATTTGGCAGTTCCGCGCGCAACACGCGCATGGCCTCCGGCAGCCACGTCATCTCCTGCCCGGTCAGAAAGCCCAATGCGAACCGCGGCTTCGCAGGTTGCGCCGCGCGCCGCGCGGCTTCGACCGCCGCATCCGCCTGATGGAGAGCCAGTCGGGCGTGATCCAGAAAAGCCTTTCCCGCCTCTGTCAACACGACTCCTCGAGAGCTGCGACTCAACAGAGCGGTTCCGACCTCGTCCTCCAGGTCCCTAATCTGCCGGCTAAGCGATGGCTGCGACGTGTAGAGCTTGCGCTCGGCGGCCACGGTCAAGCTGCCGGTTTCCGCGATCGCAACGAAATAGCGCAGATGCCGAAGCTCCATGCTCATTCCTCAGACCATGCCTCTAAGGCATGGGCACAAGCTTACAAAGTCTTTTTCAAAAGCGCCATACGCGTTTAAATTTCGCAATATCAACAGCCGGCCGCCAAGCAAGCTATGCCTGCCAGGCCTCTCATCAATCAGCGTTCGCCCTACTCCAGGGAGAGTCACATCATGACCAATCACACCCATCAGACCGCACCCACCCAGTATGTCGAGGCGAACGGGGTTCGCTTTGCGTACCGACGCTTTGGCAAGAGCGGCGGCGTACCGTTGCTGTTCAACATGCACTTCACCGGCACCATCGACCACTGGGATCCGGCCGTTACTGACGGCTTGGCCGCCGGACGCGAAGTCATTCTGTTTGACAACGCCGGCATTGGCGGAAGTTCGGGCGAAGTGCCGACCTCCATTGAGGGCATGGCAGCAAACGCTGCCCTCTTCGTCAAGGCGCTCGGCCTCGCACGGGTCGATGTGCTGGGCTTTTCCCTCGGCGGTCTCGTTGCGCAGGCGCTGACTCAGGCTGAGCACCAGCTGGTTCGGAAGCTGGTTCTCGTGGGTACTGGGCCGCGTAGCGGCGAGGGCATGCAGTCGCTCACTCCTGAGGCGCAGGTGATCTTTGGCGCCACCTATGCTGAGCCGGACCATCTGTGGCTGAAAGTCTTCTTCACTGACTCTCTGGCCAGCCAGGCTGCGGGCCGTGCCTTTCTCAAGCGCTTCCGTCAGCGCACCGAGGACCGCGATCCGGAATCCAACGAGAAGGTGGCTCCGGCACAGCTTGAGGCCCTTGGGAAGTGGGGTGCTCCGCAAACCAACCCGTTCGAATACCTCAAGTCGATCAAACAGCCGACGCTGGTCATCAACGGAAGCAACGACGTGATCATCTACACGATCAATTCGTACATCCTGCAGCAGAACCTGCCGAACGCGCAGCTGATCCTCTACCCGGACAGCAACCACGGTTCGCAGTACCAATACCCGGAGCGATTCGCGCATCAAGTCGGTTACTTCCTCGACGAGAACGCCTGACCGCAACCTGCCCGGATCGTCAACCAAAAAGCGGCGACCGCGGAACACTGGAGACATCGTCGTGACTCAGCAAGCACAGCCCACTCTTCGCAGCGTCAAAGTGCCCGGCCCCGACCATCCGATCGAGATCACGACAAACCCCAATCGTGTGGTGGTCACGTTCGGCGGGCGAACCATCGCCAGCACAAGGCGGGCGCTCACACTCCGGGAGTCGACGTATCCGGCCGTGCAGTACATACCGCGGCAGGACGTGGACATGTCGCTGCTTGACCGTGCCAGTCCCACCACGTACTGCCCTTACAAGGGCGAGTGCAACTATTTCAACCTGGCCGTCAATGGTGAACACGCCGACGCCTCGGTATGGACTTACGAAGCGCCCTTTGCCGCAGTTTCGCAAATCAAAGACCACCTGGCGTTCTACCCAGATCGCGTCGATGCCATCGATGAGATCCCATGAACCGCCTGTCACTTAACTCAGGAATCTACACTCCATGACTTCGCTAGCTGGTAAGACTGCCCTGGTGACCGGGGCCTCCCGTGGCATCGGGCGCGCCATTGCCCTCACCCTCGCCAAACGAGGCGCCCAGGTCATCGTCCACTATGGCAGCGCGGAAGATGCGGCCGATGCCGTCGTCAAAGAGATTATCGACGCTGGCGGCCGCGCGCAAAAGGTGAATGCCGACCTGAGCTCACCGAATGGCGCACATGAGCTGGCAAAAAAGGTGCGGGGCATCATTGGTGACCGCCTGGACATTCTGGTGGCTAATGCCGGTATCTCCAGGTCGGCAGCGATCGAGGACCTGACCGTGGAACAGTTCGATCAGCTTTTCGCGGTCAACGTGCGCGCCCCCTACTTCCTGGTCCAGCAGCTGCTCCCCGTGATGTGCAAGGGCAGCTCGATCATCTTCACCTCTTCGCTGGTTGCGCGCGCTGTTGCGGGAACGCTGTCGGCCTACGCTGCTACAAAGGGCTCCATTGATACGCTGGTCAAGTACTTCGCAGCTGATTTAGGCGAAAAGGAGATTCGCGTCAATGCCGTCGCCCCTGGTGTCGTGGATACCGACATGTCCAACTTCACCAAGACCGAAGCTGGGCGCGAGCGTGCGCTTTCCATGCAGGCGATTAAGCGCTTGGCGACTCCCGACGACATCGCCGGTTCCGTGGCATTTCTCGCTTCCGACGACGCTCGCTGGGTCACCGGTCACACGCTGCGCGTAGATGGCGGCTCCAAGCTCTAAGCGGTTTTCCCTCTCCTGTTCGCACGCTGCCCGATCGAAAAAGGCGCCAACGCCGGACGTTGCATATTCCGCGCGACAACAACACGTCTGCGCGGGCGCACCGACGAAAGATCCCGCCCCATGATTGGGAAGTACCGCCGGCGGCGCGCGCCCAGGAGAGGCCTGCTCATTGAGGCAGCGACGATTACGACTTCATCGCCTTGCCGACATTCAAAGAATCACGGGCGCTAACGGCCTGAGGCCGCCGGAACAAATCATGCTGTTTACCGGATTGACCCTGTATCACGCAATCTCGCCTCACTCGCGGCGAGTGAGGATGTTTATTGCCGAGAAGAGCTTGAACGTGCGTCTCGTTGAGGTCAACTTGTCCCAAGGCGAGCAGCACAAAGCGGGTTATCGCCTGCTCAACCCGCGACGCGTGGTTCCTACTTTGGTGCTGGCCAACGGCACGGCGATAGGGGAAGTGACCGCGATCTGGCGATACCTCGAAGATCGCTACCCTGAGTTTCCCTTGCTCGGCCGTTCCGCAGAGCACTCGGCCGTCGCAACCATGTGGGAGCGGCGGGTAGAGCTTGAGGGGCTTTTGCCAGCCATTGAGGCCGTCCGTAACGTCGTTGCAGGCCTGAGAGGCCGAGCACTGGCGGGCCCGCACGACTACCCACAAATCCAGGTCCTTTCCATCCGTAGCCGCGCACGGCTGGAGAATTTCTATGCTGACATGGATGCGCGACTGATCGGCGAGCGTTTCGTCGCCGGTGATGAATATTCGGCCGCTGATATTACGTGTCTTGTAACGGTCGATTTCGCAGCGCGTGCCCTGGGCATGCCAATTCACGATGACTATTCAGCCCTCAAGCGCTGGCGCGCGGTCGTATCTGCGCGCAACGGCGCTGTAGCGTGATGCTGATCGAATTTCAAGGAGCTTAGCCATGCTCGGTTCACAACTTTCCCCTCATACGAAATCCGCTGCAGTCCATCACCTGGTCAGGCAAATGGACCGGAAGACCAGTGAACTGCTGGAGCGCTATCAGTCTGTGCGTTCCGAGACCGAAATTCTGGTCCAGCCACTGGAAGTGGAAGACATGGTGCTGCAGTCCATGCCCGACGCCAGTCCGGCCAAGTGGCATCTGGCCCATACCAGCTGGTTCTTTGAAACCTTCGTGCTGTCAGTACTCAAACCTGGTTACCGCGTATTCGATCCAAGCTATGCGTATCTGTTCAACTCCTACTACGAGGCAGCCGGCCCTCGTCATCCGCGCCCGCAGCGTGGATTGATCAGCCGACCGACGGTCGACAGCATCATGAGCTATCGCCAACATGTGGATGACCACATGTTGGACTTCCTGCAGGGAACACCCTTCGACGAGGCGCGGACCATCATCGAACTGGGACTGGCGCATGAGCAGCAACACCAAGAGTTGCTGCTCATGGACATCCTTCACCTGTTCGCCCAATCTCCCATGCGCCCCGCCTACGACCGGAGTGGGCGGTTCAAGATGAAGGCCGTTCGCCAGAGCACCTTCAAGGCGCTCGGCGGCGGCCTGGTAACCCTGGGCATGCAGGAAACTGGCTTTGCGTACGACAACGAAGGGCCTGCGCACCGAGTCTGGATTGAGCCGTTCGAAATCGCGGACCGTCTCGTGACGGCCGGCGAATGGCTGGATTTCATGAATGCGGGCGGCTACGAGCAACCCCAGTGGTGGCTCTCAGATGGCTGGGCCCTGGTGCAGGCACATCACTGGCACGCCCCGCTGTATTGGGAATTCGATGGCCAGGAGTGGCGTCACATGACGCTTCAAGGCATGCGACTGGTTGACGTTGCATCCCCAGTGACGCATGTAAGCTACTACGAGGCAGCCGCCTATGCTCGATGGAAGGGAGCCCGCCTGCCCACCGAGGCCGAGTGGGAACACGCGGCGCGCGAGGGCAAGTTGGAGCAAATGTACGATATCGCCTGGCAGTGGACGCGCAGTAGCTACGACGCCTATCCGGGTTACGAACCTGCCGCCGATGCGTTGGGTGAATACAACGGCAAATTCATGTCCAACCAAATGGTATTGCGTGGCGCGTCGCTGGCCACGCCACCCGATCATGTTCGGCCTTCCTATCGTAACTTTTATCGTCCCGAACAACGTTGGATGTTCTCTGGCGTACGCCTTGCGCGTGATGTGGCCGCGCATCGTCGCACGCTGAACAATGAAAACGAGTTCGCACGGGACGTTGTCGCCGGACTAAGCGGCTCCGCAAAGACGATCTCGCCGAAGTACTTTTACGATGCAGTTGGATCCGAACTGTTCGAGCAGATCTGCGCTACACCAGAGTATTACCCGACCCGCACTGAGCTTGCGCTGCTCACCAAGGTTGCCCCCGCGCTTGCCCTCGCCGCGCCCAAGGGGGCGGCGCTGGTCGAACTGGGCAGCGGTGCCAGTGAAAAGACGCGGTTGCTACTGGACGCCGCTCCGCAACTGGGCACTTACATTCCTGTCGACATTAGCGCAGATGCACTTGAGCAGGCTCTGCATCGATTGCAGGCCAGCTATCCTCACCTGGATATCCAGCCGTTAATCGCGGATTTTACGCAACCATTGGCGCTACCCGAGGCCATTCGCCGCGGCCCCGTCGTCGGATTCTTCCCTGGGTCCACCATCGGCAACTTCGAACCGTTCGACGCGACCCGCCTGCTGCACAAGCTCAGGACAGAGCTTGGCAGTGACTCCCAATTGATCGTCGGTGTCGACCTGGTCAAAGACCTGCCTACGCTCCTGGCGGCGTACAACGACGCAGGTGGTGTTACGGCAAATTTCAACAAGAACCTGCTCATGCGATTCAATCAGGAGCTGGAGGCTGACATCGAGCTTGATAGCTTTGAACATCGGTCGATCTGGAATGCGGACAAACGACGCATCGAGATGCATTTGGTCAGCCGGATCGATCAGTCGGTGACGGTTGCCGGCAAGCGGTTTCACTTCACTGAAGGTGAGAGCATCCACACCGAAAACTCGCACAAATTCACGTCCGACTCGTTCGCTGCATTGGTGGAAGGCACTGGCTGGCACATAGCACAGTCATGGACCAGCGACATTCAGCCCTTCGGCGTGTTCCAGCTCGTCGCGACACCGGCAGCGGGCAGCCGTCGCCCTTGAAGCCAGCGCGCTCCCCGCGGAGCGCCCACTTTTTGGCCAAAAAATAACAAACAGACTGGTTCGTCCAATACTTTCACCGGCGTTGCTTTGACGCTGGGCTAACTCAGGCGCCTGCCATTCAAGGCGCTGCATGCAGGAAGGTGCTCCATGAAACTCTATCACTCGCCCATTTCGCCCAACTCCCGTCGCGTTAGAGCTTTTATCGCTGAGAAAGGGCTGAGCATTCCTCTTCAAGAGATTGACCTTGCCACTGGCGAGCAGAAGACCGACGGGTACAGGGCGATCAATCCCCGCCTGCAAGTGCCGGCTCTGGAGCTTGACGACGGACGGGTCATCACCGAGGTGCCCGCCATCTGGCGTTACCTTGAAGAGATGCATCCTGAGAGCCCGCTGCTCGGAGTGGATGCGGCGGACCGGGGTATCGTGTCCATGTGGGAGCGCCGCGTCGAGCTCGATGGTTTCGCGCCCACGATGGAAGGCGTGCGCAACTCGGTGCCGGGCCTCAAGGGGCGGGCTTTGTCCGGGCCTTACGATTACGAGCAGATTCCTGAACTGGCCGAACGAAGCAAGCGTCGCGTCGCGAACTTCTACGCGGACATGGACGCGCGCCTGGAAGATGTGCCTTTCGTCGCCGGCGGGCAGTTCAGTGTGGCAGATATCACCTTGCTTGCGATGATTGACTTCGCATCCAGTGGCCTCAAAATGCCTCTCCCGGAAAATGCTCACGCACTGCGGCGCTGGTACGAAGACATTTCGGAGCGCCCTAGCACACGGGCGTAACTGCACGCCCACTTTTTGCAGGTACCGGCATCGCCTGAAGCAATGTCCGCTTTGACGTGCGGTTTCAGCCGGTCGTTGCAACGGTTTGATGAAATCGCTCGACCGGCGTTTCGTAGTCTAAGGTTTTCCTTGGCCGTCCGTTCAAGCGCCTTGCCACGGCGTCGAGTTGCGCTTGTGAGAACCCGGATAGGTCCATTCCCTTGGGGAAGTACTGCCTCAGCAATCCATTGGTGTTTTCGTTCGATCCGCGCTGCCATGGGTTGTACGGATCACAGAAGTAGACCTTGATGTCGGTTGCCAACGTAAAGCGCTGATGCTGAGCCATCTCCGATCCTCGGTCCCAGGTCAGCGTTCGATACAGCTCGCGCGGAAGCTTGTCGGCGTGTTTGATCAACGCATACCACCGTCTCACTGTCCCTGCCATCCAGCTTGACCAGCACAACAAAGCGCGACCATCGCTCGACCAGCGTGGCGATCTGGCTATTCCTGCCGCCAAACAAGAGATCACCCTCCCAATGGCCTGGCACGGCGCGATCTTCGATGTCGGCGGGACGTTCGCGGATCGGGATGGCGCCGGTGATCTGCGCATGCTTATCCTTCTTTTGCGTGTGATGCCGCGAGCGACGCATGGCTCGTGTGCGCCGAAGGTGCGCCAAGAGCTCTTTTTTAGGGCGCCGCGCGCCTGGATGGAGAGGCTGCGGTAGATCGTTTCATGCGACACCTGAAGCGCCTCATTGCGCGGGTACGTCCGTTTGAGCCAGCCGGCTATCTGCTCCGGCGCCCATTGTTGCTGGAGCTTAGCGGCTACTAAGCGCGCCAGGGTCCGGTGCTGCGCCAATTTGCAGAGCTTGGGGCGACGGGCACGCTCCCATGCGCATTGATCAGCGCAGCTGGCCCGGTAGCGGTCCGGTCCGCCATTGCGCCGGATCTCCCGGCTGATCGTCGATGGTGTCCGGCTCGGCCGAACCGCCACGGAGCGAATCGATTGACCCGCCATCAGCGTCCTTGAAATCTCCTCACGCTCGGCCACGGTCAGCGTCCGATCAGCTCGGTGGCGCACCGCTGGCCGGATACCGCCGGTCTCGGCCAGGATCCGGCGAACCGAGGAATGAGGCCGATCAAAGAGCTGGGCAATCTGGTGAAGGGACTCGCCACGTTGCCAACGGTCCCACATCAGCCCAATCTGAGTGTCGGTGTATTGAATCGGAGGTCGGTGGGACATCTTGCAACACTCCTGCTGCTCGCGCAGTCTTCAGTGTGTTGCATCGACCGGCTGAAACCGCACGATCTACCAGCGATCGCGCCGCACGCACACGGCGGCGTTGAGATCCAGCTCCCCTAGGACGTCAGTTGGCCGGACATGCGTGCCGGGCGCGCATTTCAACTCACAAGGGCTGTCAAAAATTTTGAGCTGCCGCTCGAGCGGCGCCAGAGTCGATAGCAGGCGCGTCCCCGGCTCACAGCCCATCGGTTACCGACCCTTTGGGTTGATCGAAACCATGGCGCTCAGGAATAAAAAACTCGGCCACCTTTGACCACGCGATTGAATCCAAGCCGGGTCACTCCCAAGCAGTCTGAAACTTCCCGCGAAGTCGCCCGGCATGCTCATGGGACGGGGGTGGCGCCGCCGCCTTCGTGAGGCAAGCCCGTGCCGCTGCAACGCATCCCGAAATTTCAGTGTTGAACGCATAGCTCTCGGACCAAGTGGC
>OUWB010003728.1_pt4 | contig 11523 bp, 14 predicted proteins | sample 1779821 | NCBI WGS metagenome assembly OUWB01 (sample SAMEA3914806, study PRJEB12502) | metagenome | biome: forest; material: soil | place: Canada | collected 2011-08-03 | depth 0.1 m
CGCCGACGTGGTGCTGGTGGCTATCGGCCGCCGTCCGTTCACCAAGGGGCTCGGCCTGGAAAGCGTCGGCGTCGCGACCGATGCGCGCGGTTTCATCCCGACCAACCACTTCAAGACCGCCGCCGCCGGCGTATGGGCGATCGGCGACGTCATTCTTGGGCCGATGCTGGCGCACAAGGCGGAAGAAGACGCGGTCGCCTGTATCGAGCTGATCGCCGGCAAGGCCGGTCACGTCGATTACAATCTGGTGCCGTCGGTGGTCTACACCTCGCCGGAAGTCGCCTGGGTCGGCCAGACCGAGGAACAGGTCAAGGCGTCGGGCGTGGCTTACAAGACGGGCAAGTTCCCGTTCATGGCCAACAGCCGCGCCAAGATCAACCACGAGACCGAGGGCTTCGTGAAGTTCATCGCCGACGCCAAGACCGACCGCGTCCTGGGCGTGCACATGGTCGGCCCGTCGGTCGGCGAAATGATCGCCGAGGCCTGCGTGCTGATGGCATTCGCCGGCGCCTCGGAAGATCTGGCGCGCATCTGCCACCCGCACCCGACGCGCTCGGAAGCCGTGCGCCAGGCGGCCATGGGCGTCGAGAACTGGATCATGCAGGCTTAGGCCATCGACGGGGTCTGGGGCCTGCGGCCCCAGGTCTTCATCTTCAATTAAAAAGTCCTCGCCCTTTTGGGGCGGGGGCTTTTTTATGGCTGTTTTCACGTTGCGTGTTGTAGTTCATTATTTGACGAGGGGATGTGCACACGGCAAGGGCCGCCCGGACATGGCAGAATTTGAAGAATTGGTGACGCAGGTCGAACGTGTAGCCGGTGGCGCCTTGCCCTCGGACTATCGCGAATGGTTGCGGCGTCACGAGCCGGGAGCCTCTGATCACCGGCAGACGCCGTTTGATCTGCAAGAGCTGCTGCGCACGCAACGCATAGTCCAAGATGTCATTCCGCCGAAAACGCTGGCGATAGGCGACGACGGTCATGGGAACCTCGTCCTTTTGCGGCTCTCCGACGGATCAATTGAGTGGTGGTGCCACGAACGAGAAGCTGAGGATTTTCAAACGGAGACTATCCGTCCGTCTTTTGCCGACTACCTTCACCTTATCGCGGAGCGCGAAGCTTGACGCGTTATGGGGCGTAGATGACCAGGTGGACCGACGAGTCCAGCCCACTCACACTCAACGTGAAAACAGCCTTTTTATTGGAGACGACGATGTGGGATGCGGGTCCCCAGACCTGCTACAGATTGTGCTTGCGTCAGCGTGAGGGAGATGGCGATTGTGGAGATCGACGAGGGCTTTTACGACCGGGCGGACGCGCATATTCACCCGTCCAACGCTCAGATCACGGAGGACATGACGCGCGGCAAGACCAGTGCCTCGATGATGTACGCCAATGCCCGGTTCAGCGCCTGGGTTTCGGCCACAGCATGTCAGTCGGCCGAGGAAATGGAAGAACAACGAGAAGGGTAGGTAGCGTACTTCGTCGAACAGTTCCGCCTCATGCTCAAGGAAAATTTTGGCGATTATACTTCGAACTTTGGCCGTTACATGAAGCCGGACGCGAAGGGGTAGGCGTCGCGGGCCTTAGCCAAACCCGTAACGATCAAGCCGCTTCTGTCTTTTTGGGCCGGCCACCGAGTTTGCCGTTGGCACGGCTGGCTCGGACACGCTTTAGGCGCGTCAGCATCCCGGTTGCGCCCAGATGGTCCGCGAAAAGCCGGGCGACGGAGATATCGGCGTCGATGGCCGGAAAATGCAGCCCGTAACCGCGACCCTCGACGACGATCTTGCGCAGGTCGTCGGCTGAAGCGGCTCTCAGCTCCGGGATCAGGTCCAATGGGAAGGCCGCCGAGACGTCGTTATTGAGGCGGATGCAGATCTCGTGACGGCGCGCATCGTACTTCGCGCTCCGAGCTGCTAGCGGCGTCGGCTTCTTGAGGGTTCGCGCCGCGAGTTCGGCTTCATCGATATCTTCAAACCGGGCCATGAATTTCACTCCATTTCACACAGATTGCAGTCAAGTCCTCAGCGATCGTCGCGCCAATTTGCCGAATTTCCGCAAGCTTGAAACCTTCCTGCTCGACAAGTTCGACGGGGCCATCCCGGCAATTCAGGTTGAATTTCGCGCGTGCCGTGTCGCCTTTCACGGCATGGACGTGCGGCGGAGGGTGGTCATTGCTGTAGATGACCACACGTACCTTTCCAAGACGCAATACCGTCGGCATGAGCCACGATATCAAAAACCTAGCTGTGTGTCTAGGTTTATGCTTTCGGATGCGCCGCCGCATAGGCGCTGAGCAGGCGCTCGGTATCGACCTGGGTGTATTTCTGCGTTGTCGACAAGCTGGCGTGGCCGAGCAGTTCCTGAATCGAGCGCAGATCGGCGCCGGAGCCCAAAAGGTGCGTGGCGAACGAATGGCGCAGCGCGTGCGGCGTGGCGCGGTCGGAAAGGCCCAGCCGCGAACGCATGTGCTGCAACGAGGCCTGGACGTGACGCGGCGACAGCTCACCGCCGCGCTTGGCGCGAAACAGCTTGTCCTCGGGCTTGAGCACGAACGGTTGCTGTGCACGATAGGCTTCGATGGCGTCGCGCACGGCGGCCAGCACCGGCAGGACGCGCATCTTGTTGCCCTTGCCGACGATGCGTACGGTGTCGCCGAGCGGCGCGTCCTTGACCTGCAACGACAGGGCTTCGGAAATCCGTAGGCCCAGACCATAGAGCAGCAGATAGACCGCCTCGTCGCGGGCGTTTTCCCAGTCGTCGCGATCGGCGTCGAGATGGGTCTCGGTGATCAGGCCCATGGCCTGGTCTTCATTTAAAGGGCGGGGCAGGGTGGCTTTCAGCCGAGGCCCGCGCATCAGCGCGACATAGGCATTGCCCATGTCGTGATGCAGGTCGAGCCAGCCGTGGAAGGATTTGATCGCCGACAGGTGCTGGGCGAGGGAGCGCGCCGACAGCGGTGGGTCCTTGGAGCGCAGATGCGCCATCCAGCCGCGGATATCGCCCGAACCCACGGCGACGACGTCAGCCAGGGTAAGGCCGGCGACCGTCCGCGACAGATAGCCGGTATAGTAGCGCATGGCGTGAGCATAGGCTTCGACGGTGCGCGGTGAGCACCGTTTCTGGCCTTTCAGCCAGTCGAGCCAGGCATGGGTCGCGTCGTCCAACGTCATTGGGAGCGTCATTGTCGTATCGGACGCGACCGCCAAGGGTGGCCTCCCTCCCCATCCTGCGGGATTGGGAGAGGTGAGAGGGCTTTCTCCGTTGTGACTTCCGAGGCTTTCAGGAGAGGGAGACCCCATGGACATGCGCGGGCGCGCGTCTGTTATAGGTTATATGGGAAGGTTTTTCCCCGATGTTAGACCCGGTGATAAATCAGGAATCCGTAAGGATTGGTGAAGGGAAGCCGACGTCCCCTATGTTTGCCCTCGCCCCATGGCAACGGGGAGAGGACGAGAGCCGAGCGGAGCGATGGCGATCGGGTGAGGGGCCTTCGGTCGCCGCATTGGCCCCTCACCCGGCAGCCTGCGCCCTTATGGGCTTGCCTGCCGTCCTCTCCCCGTTTCCACGGGGAGAGGGCTAAAGAAGCGGACTCGCTTGATTTAACCCAGCACCGGCCAGCGTTCGGCGACGCGTTCGACGATGCGCGACACGAAGGCCACCAGTTCGGCGCCCATGTTTTCCGAGAAGCCGTCGTAATCGTGCGAACCGAAAGCGACCAGACCCGGCCGGCCCTCGCGCCACAGGGCGATGCGCAGCACGGCGGCGCTCTTGATGCGGCGAACCTCGTCGCCGAACAGGGCGCGGCAGACGCCCTCGGGGCCGAGCAGCGACAGCCCGGTCTCGCCGACGATGTAGTCGACCCCGCCGTCGTCGAGCGCCTGCCAGCCCAGCGGGATCGGCGCGGTGTCCTCGAGCGCGATGGTCGCGGCGATCAGGCCGAAGCGGGCGCGCGACTCGGCGTTCAGGCGCCGCGCCAGGTCGGCGTGGTTGCGTGCTTCGAGCAGCGACAGGGCCAGGCCGTGGGTCTGGTTCTGCGCGTCGAAATTGGCCTTGGCGGTCATTTCGAGCTGGCGTCGGACGTCGAAGTCCTTGAGCGCCCGCTGTTCGAGCTTCGACAGGGCCGCCGGACCGAAATCGATCAGGTGGCGCGTCTTGGGCTGCAAGCCAAGCGCATCGAGCAGGGCCTTGTCGCGATGCAATGCCTCGGCATGCCGCGTCAGCTGGCGACGCAGAGTCTGCCAGTCATCCAGTTCGAGAATAGGGGTACCGCCATCGGAACTCATCCCGCCACCTTAAATCGCAATAGCGGCTCTGTGAAGGGGCGGCCTTCGACAATGCAGGGGGATTCTGCTAAGCGGTGAAAAATGAGTCTGGCGTTTTCTCTCACGCCCCACGGGGGCGATCATGCGGCGCAGCAAGAGGCGTCAAAAGACGCGATGCCGCCGCGCCGGCTGGCCAAGGTCGCCGTTCTGGCGCCGATGCCGGAGGCGCTCGACTATCTGATCCCGGAGCATCTCGACCTCGCCGCAGGCGATCACGTCATGGTGCCGCTGGGTCATTCGCGGATTCGCGGCGTGGTGGTGGGGTTCGATGCCGAGCCCGATGCCGATCGCGCGCTGAAGCCGGTCACCGCCCGGCTCGACGATCCGCCGGTGCCCGAGGCCAGCCTGAATTTCTGGCTGTGGGCGGCCAACTGGACCCTGACGCCGCCCGGCATGTTCCTCAATGGCTGCCTGCGCGCGCTGAAAACACCGCGGCCCCAGGCGAAGACCGGTTATGTGCTGACCGGCGCTGCGCCGGCGCGTGGTACAAAGGCGCGCGAGCGGGTGATGGAGACGGCGGTCGTGGCCATGGGCCTGTCGGAGCTGGCCCTGGCCGCCGGCGTCTCGACCGGCGTGGTCACCTCGCTGGAAAAAGAAGGCGTGCTGCAAAAGGTCGAGCTTGCCGTCGCTACGCATTTCCCGCGGCCCGACCCGGATTTCGCGCCGGCGCACCTCAATGCGCAGCAGGACGCGGCGCATCAGTTGCTCAATGCCGAGCGCAAGAAGGGCTTCGCGCCGGTGCTGCTCGACGGCGTCACCGGTTCGGGCAAGACCGAAGTCTATCTCGAGGCCGTCGCCGACGTGCTGCGCGACGATCCGACCGGTCAGGTGCTGATCCTGTTGCCGGAAATCGCCCTGACCCAGGCGGTTCTGGGGCGGCTGGAGGCGCGCTTCGGCGTCGATGTGGCGCAATGGCACGCCAATATCACCGATCGCTCGCGGCGGACGATCTGGGAAGGCGTCGCCGCCGGCAAGGTGCGCCTGGTCGTCGGCGCGCGGTCGGCCCTGTTCCTGCCGTTCCCCAAGCTTGCGATGATCGTCGTCGACGAGGAACACGACGGCTCCTACAAGCAGGAAGAGGGCGTGCGCTATCATGCCCGCGACCTCGCCGTCTTTCGCGCTCGGCTCGATGGCGCCCTGGTCGTGCTGGCCTCGGCGACGCCGTCGCTGGAGACCCTGACCCAGGCCGAACGCGGCCGCTATGCCTGGGTGCGGCTGGACCAGCGCCACGGCATCGCGCAACTGCCCGACATCACCCTGATCGACATGAAGGCCGTGCCGCCGGACAAGGGTCTTTGGCTCAGCGATCCCCTGGTCGCGGAGATCATTGCTACCCTGCAACGGCGCGAACAGGTGCTGCTGTTCCTCAATCGCCGCGGCTATGCGCCGCTGGTGCTATGCAAGGCGTGCGGTGAGAAGATGAGCGCGCCCAATACCGATTCGTGGCTGGTCGAGCACAAGTCGTCCGGGCGCCTGGTCTGTCACCTGACCGGCTTTTCGATGCGGAAGCCGGCGGCCTGTCCGCACTGCGGCGCCAAGGACGGCCTGACCTCGATCGGGCCGGGCGTCGAGCGCATCCTGGAGGAGGTGCAGTCGCGCTTTCCCAATGCCCGGGCGGAGGTCTTTTCGTCCGACACCACGCCGGACGCGGCGTCATCCGCAGCCCTGATCCGCCGGATCGAGGACCACGAGATCGATATCGTCATCGCCACGCAAGCGGCGGCCAAGGGCCACAACTTCCCCAACCTGACGCTGGTCGGCATTGTCGATGCCGATCTGGGTTTGAAAGGCGGCGATCTGCGCGCGGCGGAGCGGACCTTCCAGCTTCTGGCCCAGGCGACCGGGCGCGCCGGGCGCAAGGTCAAGCCGGGCCGGGCGGTGATCCAGACCTATACGCCTGAGCATCCGGTGATGCAGGCCCTGGCGTCGCAGGACAGAGATGCGTTCTACGCCTATGAATCGATGGCGCGCGAGATGGCCAAGTTTCCGCCGTTCGGGCGGCTGGCGGCGATCATCCTGTCGGCGAAGGACCAGGCGCTGCTCAACAAATTCGCCCGCGAACTGACCCTGTTCATTCCCAATAGCGACGGCATCGAGGTCTACGGCCCGGCCGATGCGCCGCTCGCCCTGGTGCGCGGCCAGTGGCGCAAGCGGTTTCTGGTGCGGGCGGACCGCAACCGCGACATCCAGGCCTTTATTTCGCATTGGCTGGCGGCGATCAAGCGGCCCAATGCCGTACGGCTGGTGGTCGATATCGATCCGTATAGCTTCCTATAAGGGAGCGAACCGAAAATAAACGCAGATTTTTCAGGGTATTGACGTCTGAGTTCGCCGCGAAGCGGCCTTCGTCCAAAGAAAGATTATTATCCACAGATGAAGAGGATAAGGAGGGATGTTAGAATTTACCCGAAACAGTAAAGGTATAATTTGCTGGCGAAGCGCTATGCGCGGGCCGGAAAAACCTAAAATCCCCTCTTATCCTCTTCATCTGTGGATACCCTCTCTTGCGTAGATTGCCGCTACGCGGCGAAGACAGGCAGGCTTGGCCAAGACATCTGCGTTTATTTGCGGTTCGCCTTCAGCCGCCTTTGACTCGGCTCGCCGCCTCCTGGCATTGGGCCAGGCGTTGCGCCGCCAGCGGGCGGATCGACGCCAGATAGGCTTCGACCAGCTCGGCCGGCGCCACGTCCGGCGAGCCGCAATCAAAGGGCGGCTGCGGGTCGTATTCCAGGCCGAGCTGCAGATCCTTGGCGACATCTTCGCCGGCGATATCGGCGACCACCGTCAACGCGAAATCGATACCGGCCGTCACGCCGCCGCCGGTGATGACATTGCCGTCGCGCACCACGCGGTCGGCAACCGCAATGGCGCCGAACACCTTGAGATAGTCGCGCCACGCCCAGTGGCAGGCGACGCGCCGGCCCTCGATCAGCCCCGCCGCGCCCAGGATCAGCGAACCGGTGCACACCGACGTAATATAGCGCGCGCCGAGCGCCAGGCGGCGTATTTCGGCGACGAAGTCCTGGCGCAGCGCGACGGTGGTCGCGTTCAGTCCGCCCGGCACGCAGATCAGGTCGCAGGCGGCGATATCGGCGAGCGCGATCGTGCCGGCGAAGTTCAGCCCGCCGGCCGTGACCGTGCCGCCGTGCTCGCTGGCGACGAGGGTTTCAGCGCCGGGCAGGCGGCTCAGGAACATGTGCGGCCCGGTGAAATCGAGATGGGTCATGCCGTCATAGACGGCGAATACGGTGCGGAAGGTCATACCAAAAACTTCATGGAGCGGCTCCGATGGCGCGCCTCAGGATACAGGGCGCGATCCGGCGGGCAAGGCCGGCGTTATGCCAGAGCGTTTCAATATCCTGCCAAAGCCGCCGCCAGGAACAAGCCGAACGCGCCAAGCGCCGTAAACATGCGAACCGTATCGAGGCCTTCCCATTGCCTTATCTTGGCGCGCCAGTCGGCCGGCGGCGCCACGGCGTCCCAGGCCAGCAGCGCCTTGTTGATCGGTACCGTGCCGAAAAAGGTCGCCAGCATCCACACGGCGATGCAGCCCAATCCGCCACCGCGCAGCCGTGTCCAGTCGTGGACCGCCATCGCGACCGACAGGGCAAAAGCCGTCATGGCGACCATCGGCACGACAATGCGCAGGCGCCGCACCAAGGCCTGGCGCATTTCGATCTGCGGCGCGGGCGCCAGGACCTTCAGCGGACCGCGCAGCCCGAACATGACCAGGAACTCGATCCCGGCCAGCAATCCCAGAAACAACAAAGCCGCATAGGACAGGGCCATTTCGGTCATTGGGCAAATCCCTTTTTCATAAGGTCGATCAGCGCGTTGAACGTGTCGATCGGCTGCGGACTACGCTGCGCCGCGAACAGCGCCTCGACGACATAGTGGGCGATGGCCTGGGATTCGGCTTCGGTCGCGGATGTGGACCCAAGGATGGCTCGGGCGATGGCGTGCTCGTAGCGGGTCGCCATTTGCCGCGCATAGCCGGCCAGCTCGGCCGTCGCGCGGATCAGGTCGAAGAATTGCCCATAGGCCGGATCGTGGGCGAAGCGCAGGTAGGGGCCGTCGAGGATGGCCCGGCGCAAGGCCTCCAACACACCCGTGCCGGCCGGCCGTGCGGTCACGGCTTCGACCAGGGTGTCCTCCAAAGCGCTATCCTCGTCGAAGACCAGGGATTCCTTGGTCGGGAAATAGTTGAACAGGGTCGCCGGCGAAACCTCGGCCGCCTGGGCGATCTCGGCTGTCGTCACCGCGCTGTAGCCGCGCGCGAGGAAAAGCCGCGTGGCGACATCGGAAATGCGCCGCCGCGTCTGTTCTTTCTTCTGTTCCCGTAAACCCATGCCCGCAGTATGGGTTCGCATAAAATTGGAGTCAATATATAATTAGATAGACTCTAAAATTATGGCTTCTTCTTCCGTCGCAGCATCTGCAGCGTCTCGATGAACCCGGCAAAGGCCATGGCGGCATAGATATAGCCCTTGTCGATCTCCTTGCCGAAGCCTTCCATGATCAACACCACGCCGATCATCAGCAGGAAGCCCAGCGCCAGCATGACGACCGAGGCGTGGGTATGGATAAAGCGCGCGATCGGCCCCGAGGCGGCGAACATCAGGCAAACCGCGATCAGCACCGCGGCGATCATGATCGGCAGTTGATCGGTCATGCCGACGGCGGTCAGTATGCTGTCGACCGAAAACACAAGGTCGAGCAGAAGGATCTGCAGCACCGCCATGCCCAGGCCGGCGACTTTTTTGACCTGCGGCTTTTCGTCGCTGCTCCCGTGTTTGCGATCGCTGGCTTCGATGATCTCGGTCGTCGCCTTGTAGACCAGGAACAGACCCCCGGCGATGAGGATCAGATCGCGCCACGAAAAGCCGTGGCCGAAGGCGGTGATCACCGGCCGTTTCAGGTTGACGATGACATACAGGCTGCCCAGCAGCGCCACCCGCAAAGCCAAGGCGCCGAACATGCCGATGGCCCGCGCCCGGCCGCGCAAAGCCTCGGGCAGCTTGTTGGTCAGGATCGATACGAAGACCAGATTATCGATACCGAGCACGATTTCCATGACCACCAGGGTAGCTAAGGCGGCATAGGTCGCGGGGTCGAGAAGCAGGGCGGTCAACGCCGGCATGGCAGGCCTTTCGCAGGGGCGATACGATATGAGTTCTGACGCCAGGATCGCCGGATTCACCTTGAATCTCAAGGCTTACAACACGATTGACATAAAATGTCTCAATTTGTCCTGCGTCGGTTGCGATGCCGGGGAGCCTATGCTAATGAGCCCGCGCCTTGAGGCCTTGGGAGGTGCGTGAAGACGCGCCCCTAGTGTCGTGATCTCGATGCTCGAATCCGGACACTAGCCCTTGCGCCGTCAAACATTTTCACACTGTTCGGTTGGATATCGTGAACGATCAATTTCGAGAAACGGAAGCCGGTGAGCGCTACGCGAAGGCCGCTTTTGAACTGGCGCAGGATCAAAACCGGCTCGATGCGGTTCATGGCGACATCGCGACGCTGAAGTCGCTGCTGCTGGACAGCGAGGCCCTGCGCACCTTCGTTTCCTCGGCGGTCTATTCGTCGCAGATCAAGCTGAACGGCGTTCTGGCCGTGACCAAAAAGGCCAAGCTGAACCCGCTGACCATCAAGTTTCTCGGCGTTCTGGCCGCCAATCGCCGCCTGGGCGAGCTGTTCCCGGTGATCAACGCCTTCAACAAGCGCTATGACGCCTTCAAGGGCATCGTCAATGCCGCGGTCGTCACCGCCGTGCCGCTGTCCGAGGCGCAACTCGCCGACCTCAAAAAGACCCTGGCCAAGACCCTTGGCCACCAGGCTGAAATCAGCACCTCCGTTGATTCGGCCATTCTCGGCGGACTGAAAGTCCGTATCGGCTCGCGTCTGTTCGACGCCAGCCTGAAGACCAAACTCGATTCCCTCAAATTCGCCCTTAAGAGAGCGTAAAAATCATGGATATTCGTGCAGCCGAAATCTCGGCTATTCTGAAAGCGCAGATTGCTGGTTTCGGCGAAGAGGCCGATGTTTCCGACGTCGGTTCGGTATTGAGCGTCGGCGACGGGATCGCCCGCGTCTACGGCCTCGACAAGGTCCAGGCCGGCGAAATGGTGTCCTTCCCCAAGGCGGGCGTCAAGGGTATGGCGCTGAACCTGGAAAAGGACAATGTCGGCGTCGTTATCTTCGGCGAAGACCGTGAAATCAAGGAAGGCGACGAAGTCCGCCGCCTCGGCGAAATCGTCGACGTGCCGGTCGGCAAGGGCCTGCTGGGCCGCGTCGTCAACCCGCTCGGCGAACCGATCGACGGCAAGGGCCCGATCGTTTCCACCGAACGCCGCCGCGTCGACGTCAAGGCGCCGGGCATCATCCCGCGCAAGTCGGTGCACGAGCCCGTGCAGACCGGCATCAAGGCGATCGACACCCTGATCCCCGTCGGCCGCGGCCAGCGCGAGCTGATCATCGGCGACCGTCAGACCGGCAAGACCGCCGTGGCCATCGACGCCATCCTGAACCAAAAGGAAGCCAACGCCGGCACCGACGAGAAGATCAAGCTCTACTGCATCTACGTCGCCATCGGCCAGAAGCGCTCGACCGTCGCCCAGATCGTCAAGTCGCTGGAAGAAAGCGGCGCGCTGGAATACACCATCATCGTCGCCGCCACCGCTTCGGAACCGGCGCCGCTGCAGTTCCTGGCGCCGTTCGCCGGCTGCGCCATGGGCGAATTCTTCCGCGACAACGGCATGCACGCCCTGATCATCTATGACGATCTGTCGAAGCAAGCCGTCGCCTATCGCCAGATGTCCCTGCTGCTGCGCCGTCCGCCCGGCCGCGAAGCCTATCCGGGCGACGTCTTCTACCTGCATTCGCGCCTGCTCGAACGCGCCGCCAAGCTCAATGAAGACAATGGCGGCGGTTCGATGACCGCCCTGCCGATCATCGAGACCCAGGCCAACGACGTCTCGGCCTACATTCCGACCAATGTGATCTCGATCACCGACGGCCAGATCTTCCTCGAAACCGACCTGTTCTACCAGGGCATCCGTCCGGCCGTGAACGTCGGCCTGTCGGTGTCGCGCGTCGGCTCGTCGGCCCAGATCAAGGCGATGAAGCAGGTTGCCGGCGCCATCAAGGGCGACCTGGCCCAGTATCGCGAAATGGCCGCCTTCGCCAAGTTCGGCTC
>OUWB010001900.1_pt3 | contig 11494 bp, 10 predicted proteins | sample 1779821 | NCBI WGS metagenome assembly OUWB01 (sample SAMEA3914806, study PRJEB12502) | metagenome | biome: forest; material: soil | place: Canada | collected 2011-08-03 | depth 0.1 m
AGGGCGCGGCGGTCGCTCTTGAACTTGAGGCCGGCGAACCAGGTCTCGCCCACCAGGTAGGCCACCGGCAAGCGCTCGGTGACGCGGCGCTCGATCAGCGCCAGCACCCGCTCACGTTCCGCCGTGGTGAGCCGACCCGCGCCATAGGCCGGCGGAATATCCGGCGGCAGGTGCAGGCTGGCCAGCACCAGGTGAGTGGCCTCGTCGATCGGGTTGTCGTGACTGTGACCGAAGGTAAGCCCTGCTTCGGAGAAGCGGCTGGCGCCATAACGGATGAAGTCGATGATGGAGGCGAGTTCGTGGGTCACGGCGGGCACATAGGCGTGAAGGGGTCGCACAGTATAGCCGCTGCCGCCCCGACGCCGATTTCGGCCGTCCGGCGGGCCGCGCCCGTCAAAAGCGGGCGGTGCGTCGCAATAACCCGCTAACAGGCTGTTTGGCTAATTGTTCGGCCTGCGCGGGCGTGGTGAGAATCCGCCCGCGACCAGTCTACGGAGGGGACCTGTCCGCTGGGCGCACATCACTCATCAAGGGGAAATCATGAACTTAGGGAAGCTGGTTATCGCAGCCGCGCTGGCTGCGGGTTTTTCTGTGCCTGCGATGGCGCAAACCAACGATGGTGGCTCGACAGCAACGCCTTGGCCGGCGTTCCTGCAAGAAGCCAACGAATACTTCCGCGCCGACTACTCCTACGTCGCACCTGACGATGTGGACGGCGACGGCATCAGCGATCTGCTCTGGGTCAACGCCGAAAAGAACGAGGTGGGCTACTGGCTGACGACGCCGACTTACACCTATCCCTATACGTACGCGTCCGGCGCGCGAAAGGTGTTCAAGGTCCCCTCGGGCTACTACGTGGGTGCGGTGGGCGATCTCAACGGCGATCGCAGGGTTGACCTCGTGCTCACCAATGCTGCGCGGGACCTCTTTCTCTGGACCTCCAATGGCAGTGGCTTCGATTCCACCCGCATCGGCAGCTACCCGGAAGGCTGGCAGTTGCTTGGCGCCGGCGACATCGACGGCGACAACAACGCCGACCTGCTGTGGTGGAACGAGAGCAAGTGCCAGTTCGGCTACTGGCGCATGCAGGGCGCCACGGTGCTGGAACGGAAGGTGATCAAGGCGACGTGCGGTTATCACGTGGCAGCGTTCGGGCACTTCCTGCAGACCAGCCACCTGGACCTGCTCTGGACCAGCGACGCCCATGATGCTTATCTCTGGGCGGGCTCCGACACCGGCTTCACTTCCACGTTCCTGGGCAACTACGACCCGCAAGGCCATGTCGTGGGTGCGGCAATCGCCGCCGACTTCGGCGGTATCAATGTGTATGTACAGAACGACGCGGCGATGCAGTTCACTCAATACGAGTGGGTGCGCTACTTCGATTCGCAGGGCAATGTGGGCCAGACCACGTTCAACGCCATCCGCAGTTTCCCCATCAACGCCGGTGATTACCTGGGCGCCATGGGCAACATGGACGGTGCGAACGAAGCCGTGTTGGTGTGGGCCAATGCAACGGCCAACGCCGCCGCCACGCCCCATGCTCCGGGAGAATTGAGCTGGTACACCAGCACCGCCGGTGCCTTCACCCCGCTCGGTAACCCGTGGCAGTTCGGTTCGATTGCCAGCTATCCAGCCAACTGGTCGCTGCTAGGTTCGGGTCACTAAGGAAGCACGGTCGGCGGCTACACGGTCGCCGACCTTTCCGCGCCCCGCTCCGCTCCGGCGCAATCGATCCCGTCATCGTTCATACTTGCGGGATGACCTTCAACGTACTCCTGCAATACATCCTGCCCCATCGCGCCCTGTCGCGGGTGGTCTACTGGGCCACGCGCTGGACGTTCAAGCCGTGGAAGAACTTCCTGATCAGCACCATCGTGCGCAACTATCAGGTGAACATGGCCGAGGCGGCGCAGCCTGATCCGCTGGCGTACCAGCACTTCAATGCGTTCTTCACGCGCAAGCTGCGGGCCGATGCCCGCTTTGCCGACGCCAACCCGGCCGCCCTGCTCTCGCCTGCCGACGGCCGCATCAGCCAGCTGGGCAAGATCGTCGACGGCCGCATCTTCCAGGCCAAGGGCCAGGAGTACACGGCGGCCGAGCTGTTGGGTGATGAGCCAAGCGCCGCGCCGTACCGCAACGGCCGCTTCGCCACCATCTATCTGTCGCCGCGCGACTATCACCGCGTGCACATGCCGCTGAAGGGTACGTTGAAGGAAACCGTGCATGTGCCCGGCCGCATCTTCAGCGTGGCGCCGTTCGCGGTCGAAGCCATTCCCCGCCTGTTCGCCCGCAACGAGCGCCTGGTCTGCCACTTCGAAGGAGAGCGTGGCCCATTCGTGGTGGTGATGGTGGGCGCCATCCTGGTGTCCAGCGTGGCCACCGTGTGGGACGGCCTGGTGATTCCGCCGTATGCCTCCGCGATCCGCCGCAAGTCATTCATCGGACAGAACATCACACTGGATCGCTTCGCCGAGATGGCCCGCTTCAACATGGGCTCCACGGTGATCATGCTGTTCCCCGAAGGCATGGCTGAGCTCGATGCACTGCCCTCGCAGGAGGCAATGAAGGTGGGCCAGCGGATGGGCATCCAGCACCAGGGCTGAGCTGCGCACGCGTCAATTATTTGACGCCACGGTGACGCGTTTCGTCGTTTTGTGACCTTTTTGGCGCATCGTCGCGTCGGGCAAGGCTATGCTCCTCGCCCGGCGACGCTGTGCGCGAGCGCCATTCCCAGGCCAGACCGAGGACACCCGATGCGCATCGTTACCCGTCTTATCGCAATGAATCGCGGACGCCAGCTCAACCGCCAGCTGCACGAGATCGAGCGCAGCATCCAGGGCCTCCCCAAGCGCAGCCGTGCCCGCCTGGGCACGATGGCGCTGCGGGAAATCGGCCAGGCCTCGCGCAGCGACTTCCCGCACCTCTACGGCACCCCGCCGGGCGAGCGCTACCTGCCGTGGGGCCAGGGCACCGATATCGGTTTTGCCCGCTCCCGCTCGGACAACGCCGAGGTGGCCATGCGCGGCATCGCGCTGTGGTTGGCCGCGGCCTACCACGAGACCAAGGACAACCCGCATCCGAACATGCAGCCGCACCACCGCGAGCTGATGCGGTTGCTGCGCGGGCTGAAGGAAGAGCACGGTGCCGATCCCATGCAGTCATGGATGCGCGCACCTGCCGCCGCCTGATCCCGAAATAAAAACGCCGCCCTCAAGGCGGCGTTTTTGTATGTAGGAGCGCACTCTGTGCGCGACCATCGGAGTCGCGTCGTGGAGTCCGCGGTCGCGCACAGGGTGCGCTCCTACAACCTCCGGTCAGCGGCAGGTCGGCAATTTCAGCGTCTGGCCCGGCTTGATGTGCTGGCGACTGAGGTCATTCATTTCCACCACCTCCTGCACGCTGGAGCAGCCCAGCTTGCTGACGATGCTGGTCAACGTGTCGCCGCGCCTCACCACGTAGCTGCGGGTCTTGCTGGCGCTGGACGAGCGCGTCGGCGCCGACGTCACTACCGGCGTAGACGGCACCACCGGCAACACCGCGGTATGCAGGTCGTTGGCGAGAATCGGCCACGGGCCATCCGTACAACGCGCGTCGTAAGGCCGTTCGAGCATCTTGGGCACCATGATGCGCACGCCCGTGGGCTGCGACACCTGGGGGTCGAGTCGCGGGTTGAGATTGCGCAAGGTGCGGAACCAACCGTCCGTCATGCCACCGACCGAGCCCAGGCAAACCGTCAGCTCGGTGAGCGAAGCCGGCCGTTTGAGCACGATGCTGCCCGGCGCGCCATCCACGTGCGGGAAGCGCAGGTTGTAGCTCTCCGGATGCAGGAACAGCCAGGCGGCGGCCAGCACCGACGGCACGTAATCGCGGGTTTCCTGCGAAAGCTGGTTGTAGATGGTGGGGTCGTACAGGCTCACCGACGTGTTGTCGCCCACCAGTCGGCGCATGCGGCCCTCACCGCCGTTATAGGCAGCCAAGGTCAACTCGAGATTGTTGTTGAAGGCCTTGAGTTGCTCGTCCATGTATTCGGCATTGGCTCGCGCCGCCTCGGCTGGATCGAAACGTGAGTCGAAGCCGTCCTCGGTGTTCAAGCCAAAGCGCAGGCCGGTGGCATACATGAATTGCAATGGGCCGGCAGCGCCCGAACGCGACACCGCGTGTACCTTGCCGCCGGATTCCTTGGCCAGGATGCCGAACAGCAACGCTTCGGGCAGATCCTGCTTCTGGTATTCCGGCCACATCTGGTAGCGCAGGAATTCGTAATTGACGTAGGCGTCCATCAGGTTGCCGCGCCACTGGGTAAGCCACATCTCCAGCGCGGCCTTGACCGGGCCGTTCATGGCGATCAGTTGCGATAGCTGCTGGCCGCGCAGCAAGGTGACGCTGCGCTGGGCCTCGGGCAAGCTGGCCGCGCCCGTCTTGCCACTGTTACTGCCTTCGGGCGTGTCGTCGCCCATGCTGTCCACGTCATCGCCCAGCGCAAAGTTGCCATCCTTCAGGCGCAGCAGGCGATCGAACACCGAGAAGAAACGCTGCGGGTCGCAGCCCGCCGTGCTGGGACAGTGCGCCGCCGCGTCTTTGAGTTGGTTCAGCGAGGCATCCAGGGTCTGCTGCGAGGCCTGCGTGTTGCCGGCGCGCGCCTGCGTCAGCGCTGTTTCATAGCCCTTGCTGGCCTGATCAAGCTGCGCATACAGCTGGCTGGTCTGCGCGGAGGGCTTGGCAGCGCCGGACGAGGCGCAGGCAGCAAGCAAGGTGAGAGCGCAAGCCAAGGGGGCCAGACGCAGGGAACTAAGGTGGGCACGGGGAGCCATGGACGACTTCATTGTCAGATCGAAGGGCCGACCTTACTGCGCGCAGGGTCGGCGACTCAACACATACGCGCCGCGTCGCAACGACGGCCAGGACCGCGATGAAAACGTGAATACCTGCGTGCGTGGCTACAATCGAGGCGCTACCAACGGACGGAACGCCATGACTGACATCCTGATCGGCCGCAACGACAGCACCGGCGTGTGCCTGGATCCTCGCTACGGCAACCGTCACGGCATGATCGCCGGCGCCACCGGCACCGGTAAATCGGTCTCGCTGATGGTGCTGGCCGAGGGCTTCTCGAAACTCGGCGTGCCGTGCTTCCTGGCCGATGCCAAGGGTGATCTGGCCGGATTGTCGATGGCTGCCGGCGAACCGGGCGACAAACTGAAGACGCGCCTGGCGACGCTCGGCCTGAGCGACTGGAAGCCGCAGGCCAACCCGGTGATCTTCTGGGACATCTACGGCAAGCTCGGCCACCCGGTGCGCGCGACCATCAGCGAGATGGGCCCGACGCTGCTGGGCCGCATCCTGGAGCTTAACGACACGCAGGGAGGCGTGCTCGAGGTGATCTTCAAGGTCGCCGATGACCAGGGCTGGTTGTTGCTGGACTTGCCCGATCTGCGTGCGCTGCTTGGCTTTGCCAGCGAAAACGCCAAGGACATTTCCACGCACTACGGCTTGATCAGCACGCAAAGCATCGCCGCGATCCAGCGCGCGGTGCTCAAGCTGGAACAGGATGGCGCCGACCCGTTCTTCGGCGAACCTGCGCTTGAACTGGCGGACCTGATGCGCCAGGACATGAGTGGCCGCGGCGTGATCAACATCCTGGCCGCCGATCAGCTGATCCTCAAGCCCCGCCTGTATTCCACGTTTCTGTTGTGGCTGCTGTCGGAACTGTTTGAACAGTTGCCAGAAGTAGGCGATCTGGACCAACCCAAGTTGGTGTTCTTCTTCGACGAAGCACACCTGCTGTTCGACGATGCACCGCCGGCGCTGAGGCAACGCGTGGAACAGGTCGTGCGCCTGATCCGCTCCAAGGGTGTGGGCGTGTATTTCTGCTCGCAGAATCCCGATGACGTGCCCGGCAATATCCTCGGCCAGTTGGGCAACCGCGTGCAGCATGCGTTGCGTGCGTTCACTCCACGCGATCAGAAAGCCGTGAAGGCGGCTGCCGAGACGTTCGTGACCAATCCCAAGCTCGATGTGGTCGAAGCCATTACGCAGCTGGCCGTGGGCGAAGCATTGGCATCGACACTGCGCGATGGCGGTGTGCCTTCGCCGGTGGAGCGGGTATTGGTGACGACACCCACGACGCGTATCGGCGCGATCACCGAGGCAGAGCGAGTCACGGTGCGCCAGCGCTCGCCTGTTGGCGGCAAGTACGACACGCCGATCAACCGCGAATCGGCGGCGGAAATCCTTGCCGCACGCGCGAACGAAAAGGCCGTTGCTGTGCAGGTCGCGGTGAAGAACGCACCGGCAGACGCTGCGCACGACTGGACCGGTGCCGTGCGCGATGCCGTGCTGGGCACCAGTCGACGCCAGGGCATGCTCGAGGCGATGGCGAAATCGGCGAGCCGTGCCGTGGGTTCGCGGCTGGGGCAGCAGATTGTGCGGGGGGTGCTGGGTGGTATTTTCGGTGGCAAGCGGTGAGTGCGCTTTTCGCTCCATCTCCGCTCGGGGAGAGGGTTGGGGTGAGGGGGCGATCTTGAGACGACGCACCAGCAGGGCGCGCTCTGTTGAAACCATATCGCTAGCACCCGCCCCTCACTTCAGTCCTCTTCCCGGTGGGGAGAGGAAGCTAAGCGCCGAGCCATGATTCGCATCGAAACGGTTTCGCCCGACACGCCTTTCCGCGATCGTTTCATCGCGGGCCTGGGCTATCCCCTGCGTGGCGCCGGTCTGGCCACGTGCACGGCGTTGGCGCTCGCCCACTACCTGGTGATTTTGCCGGCCTTTATCGGCGCGTTTGTCAGCTTTGCGCTGTGGACGGCCACCTGGCGCTACGCCGCTCTCTGCCTGCAACACACGGCGAACGGTTTTGCCAATCCGCCCGATATCGGCGTGGAAGAAAACCCTGCTGCCGGCAACAGCCTGACGATAATTCATCTGTTCGCGGCGGCCCTTTGCTATCTCAGCACACTGTTTTATCCGCCCATGCTGTGGCCGCTGATCGTGTTGTTCGCCATCACGTTGCCGGCCATCGACATGTCGCTGGCATTCGATGGCGGCGTGGAGGTCGCGCTGAGTCCGGTGAACTGGTGGGAAGTGATACGCCGGTTTGGCTCGTCGTATCTGATTCCGGTCGCGCTAAACCTCAGCACGGGTGGATTGATCCTCGCCGCAGCCATGGCCACTGAAATGGTAACCAAGCTGATTTCGCTGCCGCTATTCGCGTTTGCCTATACGTACCTGATCATTCTTAACCTGCACCTGATGGGCGCGATGATTCACGCGCGCCACGATAGCTTCGGTATCGAGCCGGAAGCCGAAGTGCTGGTTCGCGAGAATGGTCAGGACGAAGACAGCCAACTTCTCCAGCATGTCGAGATGGTGGCGTCGACAGATCGCCGGGCGGCCATCGGCCTGCTGGTGGCGCGCATGCAAAGCCGTGTGGCATCGCCGCCGTTGCATCAGGCTTATCGCCAGCTGTTGCGCCAGGAAAGTTTGCGCGATGGCCTGCTCGAACACGGGCAGATCTGGATTGCCGCCCTGCTTGCAAACGACGAGTCGCGTCGCGCACTGGGCGTGGCGCAGGAGTGCCTCGAGATCGAACCAAGCTTTGTGCCGGATGATCCAGGCAACGCGCTGGCACTGGCCGAGCTTGCTGCCCGCTCGGGCATGTCGCGGCTGGGCCTGAAGCTAGCCAAAGGATGCGTCACTCTATGGCCACGCTCACCCGAGGCACCGCGGGCCGGCTTGTTAGCCGCGCGGTTGTTGGGGCAGACCACCGAAGCGGCAGTGCTGCTGGGCAAGTTGATGGCCGCATGGCCGAATCACCCCCTGCGCGCCGAGATGGAAACACTCGCCCATCACCTGCAACGCGAACCTGCAGGAGCGCACCCTGTGCGCGACACGCCGACGGAGCGGTGACGCCTAGCGCTGCGGTCGCGCACAGGGTGCGCTCATACGGAAGCGATCGCGCCTGATTGCGCATAAAATCCATTACCGATACTTCGCTCCACGGATGTTCCGACCATGAGCCGCTGGCGCCCGCCTGCCCCGCACTCCACTGCCATCATCACGCGCGAAGGCTTCGAGAAGCTCAAGGCGGAGCTCGATCACCTGTGGCACACGCTTCGCCCGGAAGTGGTGAAGGCCCTGGCTGCCGCCGCTGCCGAGGGCGATCGCTCCGAGAACGCCGAGTACACCTATCGCAAGAAGCAGCTGGGTGAGATTGATCGCCGCGTACGCTACTTGAGCAAGCGCATCCCTTCGCTCAAGGTGGCCGAAGGCGCGCCGGCCGATCGCGAGGTGGTGTTCTTTGGGGCGATCATCGAGCTGGAAAACGTCAATTCCGGCGAAAGCGTGCTCTATCGCATCGTCGGCCCGGACGAAACCGATGCGCGCCTGGGCTGGATCAGCATCGACTCGCCGCTGGCGCGCGCCGCGCTGAAGAAGCGACTCGACGATGAGTTCGAAGCCGAGCTACCCGGTGGGCCAACGCGTTTTGCCATCATGGCGGTGAACTACTGAGCGGAGCGCTGCGCTCCGCTCAGCTGGTGGCGATCAGTGACCGCCTTGCATCAACGCCGCGACCTGAGCCTGATGCGTATCAATAAAACGAATGTTGTCGGGGTTGACCCATACCTGGTTGAGGTTATGGGACAGCGTGGGATCGCTGCGTGCCTGCGCTGCCATCGCCGCGTTCATCAGCGCGATATTTGCCAGCATGAACTCGCGCGGCGTGAATCCATATTTCTTCACCAGCGCCGGAATGCGTGGATCGCCAGCCATCGCCTGGTTGGCCAAGTCGTTCAAGTTGTGAATCTTGCTCGGATCGGGCGGCGCCTGCGGCGGAATGCCTGATGCGCGAGCTTCCTCGGTGGCGGCGACCAGTCGATTGAATATGTCATCGTTGAGCGTATAGCTCTTGATCTGCTGCTTGTCCGCATCCGGCAAGCCGGCCGTGACGGCCTGGGCGTGAACGTTAGTCACCGCGCCGACGGCAAAAGCCAGCACACCCAGGCAGCAGGCGCGCACTACACGATCGAAAACAGGCATCGATATCTCCAAACATTGCGCCGGGCACGCCGGCAAGTAGACAAGAGCGTATTGGACAACGAAATGGCCGCTCAGTGCCGCAACAGTTGGTGCAGGGACTTTTGATAGTCCGCTTCGACCTGTTTGAGCCTGGCATTTCTCGCCGAATCGTTGACCCAGCGGCCGTGATCGACCTGCTCGCGAATAAGCAGAAATTCCAGGTCGACGAAGGGCTTCAGCACGCTGTTGTCGGCCGCGGCAAAACCGGCCAAGTCTGGAATACGTGCGAGATTGGCCCGTTCACGCTCCCCGGCTGCACTGGGGCCGCGCCCGTAGTCCCGCATGAATGCGATGAGCCGGCTGCGCAGCGGCTCGGCCAGGCCATCGCGTACCACCAGCACGCCGGAAGGGATGAGACTCGATCGCCAGATCACCCGCAGCTGCGAGGCCTCGCTGGGGAAGTTGCGCTGGAACAGTTCAAGGTCCGGATTATTGCCGGTGGCCACGTCCACCTCGCCATTGGCGACGGCAAGCGCGTTGTTCTGGTGGTTGCCCACGCGCACGCTGGCAAAGAACGTGTCCGAATTGAGTCCCCGCGCGGCGAACACCTGCGCTTCAGGCATCACATAGCCCGTCACCGACAGCGGTTCGCCACGTGCATAACGCCAGTGGCGCGGCTGGCCGAGCATATCGTCGAGGCTGTGCATGGGGCTGTCGCTACGTACCAGCAACATGGCCACGTTGCCTTTGACGCCATCGCTGCGCACGAATTGCGCCACCACACTCATGTGCTGATGCTCGACCGCTTCGATCGCTAGGCGGCCGGACAGGAAGGCGATATCGACGCCCTGCTCGGCGATGACGCTGGACAATCCCGCATAGCTGCTAACCGATACCGCCGTCACCGGGTGACCCAGCTTTTTCTCCAGATCCTGCAGCAAGGGCTGCCACTGCTCGCGCGACTCGGCCGCACTACCGATCGGCAGGATGCCGAAGCGGATGGCGACCGGATCATCGGCCGCCATCGCGTCATTCGTCGGCGACAGCACGCCAAACCCCAGCAGGCAGGCCATAAGGCCAACCTGGAGCAACCACTTTCGACTGTCTCCCAAGCGCCCGCGACAAGCCTTGTCCATGGTCCGCTCCCAGCGCCCACGCTGCACTGGCGTTGTAGCGCGATTGCGGCGGCACCGCAATTTATCTGGCTTCCCAGCCGGTGACCCGCTGCTTCAAAGATGTGCCGCGGGTGGATAGCTACGCCCTTCCCTGCGCGGCTGATAGCAAGGGGCGTTCAGATGAAACGCCTCTTCCCCGCTATCTGGGTGCCAACCCGGCAGGCCCGACAACGGCAGAGGCCTCAGGTCCAGCGGGTCGCGCAGCAGCCTTCCCTGGGCAATGGCCGCGGCGCAGGTACTTTCGGCCACACCTCCATCGCTGTCTGCCAGGAAGACCAGCGCCTTGCCCACCAGCAACTTGCCCGGAGAGAGCGCGTGCTCCAGCAGCGCGTGGCCGAATATGTCGATCGAGGCGCGGCCATCGAGCCATGCAGAGCGTTCGCGCCAGAACAGGCCATGCCAGTCATGCGCGTCCCATAGCGAAAGCAAGGTACCGTCACGCAGGGTGACGATGACGCCGGCTTCGTCGAAGTGAGTCATGGCGTATTGCGCCCGCGAACGTACCCGCGGGCCCATCTGGGCGATTTCGGCGACCTGTTGGCCGTTGAGTGCCCGCTTGATGCCCGGATAGCGCAGCCACATCAGCGCATTGAACAGGTCATGCCAGTTCGCCTCGCGTGTGGCAATGGCCCCGCATTCAGCGATGCGCTGCTCGTAGTGCATGCCGTCGCCAAGCAAGGCCAGCGTCTGCGCGACAAAGCGCTCGACCATCGTGGCCGGGCGCGCTGCATTGAGCGTATCAATAGACGGCCAATCGGCATCTTGCAGCCAGCTGGCATGCGATTGCCAGGCCGACAGCGGCAGGCGTGAGAACACCGCCGGCTCAACCGCTCCACGTGCTGGCGCGACATAACGCATCACGCCAGCCCCGGGCGGAACTCAGCCCGCGAGACGCGCGTGCAGGTCGTGCTCGTCGGCGTCTTCCACCACCACGTCGACGAACTGACCCGGCTTGAGCAGCTGACCGTTGGCGATATGCACCACGCCATCGATCTCCGGGGCATCGGCAGCCGAACGCGCCACCGCACCTTCGGCACCGGCTTCATCCACCAGCACCTTGATGGTGCGGCCGATCTTGCGCTGCAGCTTGGCGGCGGAGATTTCCGCTTGCACCGCCATGAACTGCTCCAGGCGATCTTCCTTCAGTTCCTCGGACACCGGATTGGGCAGCTCGTTGGCCTTGGCGCCATCCACCGGCGAATAGGCAAACGCGCCCACGCGGTCGAGTTCGGCTTCGCGCAGGAAGTCGAGCAGCTCTTCGAACTCGGCATCGGTTTCGCCGGGGAAGCCGACGATGAAGG
>OUWB010000915.1_pt2 | contig 11488 bp, 12 predicted proteins | sample 1779821 | NCBI WGS metagenome assembly OUWB01 (sample SAMEA3914806, study PRJEB12502) | metagenome | biome: forest; material: soil | place: Canada | collected 2011-08-03 | depth 0.1 m
GCATACAGTACAATATCCATATTCCAAGTTTACACTAGCCCGGCCGGGGCGCGCGCGTGGACGCAATACGCCCGCCAATACGGCCGGTTCGTCCGGACGCTCTCCCAAAATCGCCGGACGCGCCCCAGAATTTTGCAGGCCTATTATGTTAGACAACCTTACCCAACGGATGGCGCGCGTCGTCAAGACGCTGCGCGGCGAAGCCCGACTGACCGAGGCGAACACCCAGGAAATGCTGCGGGAGGTACGCCTTGCGCTGCTTGAGGCAGACGTCGCGTTGCCGGTGGTGCGCGACTTCGTCGCCAAGGTCAAGGAAAAGGCGCTGGGCGAGGATGTGATCGGCAGCCTGTCGCCGGGCCAGGCGCTCGTAGGCGTGGTCCAGCGCGAACTGACGGCGGTGATCGGCGGCGAGTACGACGCCCGCGCCGCCGAACTGCATCTGGCCGTCACACCACCGGCGGTGATCCTGATGGCCGGTTTGCAAGGCGCCGGCAAGACCACCACCTCGGGCAAGCTGGCCAAACTACTGCGCGAACAGTACAAGAAGAAAGTGCTGACTGTGTCCTGCGACGTCTATCGTCCGGCCGCCATCGCGCAGTTGAAAACCGTCACCGAGCAGGTCGGCGCCGACTTCTTCCCGTCGCAGCCAGACCAGGCGCCGGTCGATATCGCGCTGGCCGCGGTCGACTGGGCCAAAAAGCATTATCACGACGTGCTGATCGTCGACACGGCAGGCCGCCTCGGTATCGATGAGGCGATGATGCAGGAAATCGCCGCGCTGAATGCGGTGCTCAAGCCTGCCGAAACCCTGTTCGTGGTCGATGCCATGCTCGGCCAGGACGCCGTCAATACCGCGAAGGCATTCAACGACGCGCTACCCTTGACGGGCGTGGTGCTGACCAAGCTCGACGGCGATTCGCGCGGTGGCGCGGCATTGTCGGTACGCCATGTCACCGGCCGCCCGATCAAATTCGTCGGGGTCGGCGAAAAGCTCGACGGCCTGGAGGTGTTCCACCCCGACCGCCTCGCCAATCGTATCCTCGGCATGGGCGACATCCTGGCGCTGGTCGAGGAAGCACAGCGCGGTGTCGATGTCCAGGCCGCGCAGAAGCTCGCCGACAAGGTCAAGAAAGGCGGCGATTTCGATCTCAACGACTTCCGCGCCCAATTGTCGCAGATGAAGAACATGGGCGGCCTGTCCTCGCTGATGGACAAGCTGCCCGCCCAATTCCAGCAGGCAGCCGGCAAGGCCGACATGGGCCATGCGGAAAAACAGATGCGCCGGATGGAAGGCATCATCAATTCGATGACACCGACCGAGCGCGCCAAGCCCGATCTGATCAAGGCCAGCCGCAAGCGCCGCATCGCGCAAGGCGCGGGCGTTCAGGTGCAGGAAGTCAACCGCATGCTGTCGCAGTTCGACCAGATGCGTACGATGATGAAAAAACTGAAAGGCAACAACCTGGCGAAGATGATGCGCGGCATGAAGGGCATGATGCCCGGCATGCGCTGACGCAGGCTGGACTCGCCCCACCATCCTTTTAGCCTCACGCCACGGACGCCGTCATGAATCGCGAAGAAGCCCTGCAGATTTTCAGCACCTCGGAAGAAATCGTCACGGCGCACGAAGTCGATGCCGCGATCGGCCGCATGGCCGACGCAATCAAGGACGCGATCGGAGATACCTTCCCGCTCGTGCTGTCGGTGATGGGCGGCGCCGCGGTATTTACCGGCATGCTGTTGCCGCGCCTGGCTTTCCCGCTGGAATTCGACTACATCCATCTGACCCGTTATCGCAACATGACGCAGGGCGGCGAAATGCAATGGCGCGTGGCGCCGGCGGAATCGGTCAAGGATCGCGTGGTATTGGTGCTCGATGACATCCTCGACGAGGGTCAGACCATGGCCGCCATCCGCGACCGCATCCTCGAAATGGGCGCCCAGCGTTTCATCAGCGCGGTGCTGTGCGAAAAGACCTTGGCGGTCGACAAGCCGCTGCAGCCCGATTTCTGCGGCTTTACGGTGCCAAACCGCTATATCTTCGGTTGCGGCATGGACGCCAAGGGTTATTGGCGCAATCTGCCCACGATACGCGCGCTGACTGCGGATATCTGACCCGGTGTAGGCCCTGCATCTGCAGGGTTCCCGCAAGGTCATGGCAAGTCTGTCGATTCACCCCCTATGTCGGTAGAGTATGCGGCCCACATAGGACTAGGCCGAATTCCATCGACCTCCCCGATGCCGCCCGGCATATCAAATATACTTTTTGCCAAACGCGTCGCTCTGCTTGGTGCGAGCGCGCGCGCCATTTGTTCTCACGCCAGACGCCTATCGTATGGCCCGTGCATCCGCTTCGATTTAAAGGAATGCAGTCCTTTGCGCACGCCCTTATCACCGGCCCTACTAAGCCGCCTTATGGCTGCTTATCGTGATCGCCGCCGGCATCGCCGGCGGTCTCGCTGGGCCTCTCATGAGCCTCGGAATACTGGCGGCCGTTGCGATCATCACGGCACTTCTGTTCCGGCGACCATGGGTATCGTTTTTTTTGGCCTTGACGGCCGTCTTCAGCTACGGGGCCATTCTCTATATGGAACAAGCGGTTCCCGGAAATGCCCACCTTGGGCTGTATCGCGCGATAGCACTGGGGCTGAGAATGACGCGCCGAGGGTTTTAGATCTTTCGCGGGCCGGGGCTTATCGGCGGCGCCGTATTCTCTTCTGCTCACGATCTGCCTGCGGGCTTACGCGCCAAGCCGGCAATACGCTATACAGCAAACGCAGTCGCCCATTCCCTGCCTACGCGACCGCAAGGGACAGTACATACCCTCATCCAGTATGGATCAGCGCAATTGCGCTCCCTACAAGCTGGTTGGCAGCCATTTCACTTTTCAGGACCGGTACCCCAAGCCGTTCGACGTATTCCAACCCTCCTTCCAGACGGTCCACTACACGGAGCCGACCCCAAGCAAGCGTGATATCTTTGTCAACGCCTACGACAATACGCTGCTCTACACCGACTCTGTGGTCGACAAAATCATCGGCGTCTTGCGGCAGGAATCCGAAGACAGCTTTCTGTCTTTCATCTCCGATCACGGCACGGCTCTATACGAAGATGGTAAGACGATCTACGTTGGCAACACTCAGGCGAACTACAGCATTCCGCTGTTATTTTGGTTTAACGCTGCGAGCCGGTCCAGACTTGGACCAAACTCGACTTGTTAGCCAGCAATGCCAATAAATCGGTGGACGCGAGTTATTTTCTCGACACCATGCTCGATTTGAGCAACATCGACACTCGCGCAAGGAAAGGCAAAACCTTGATTTCGAAAGAATTATCTGTGCAGCCAAGGTTTGTGATTTCGGGCAACGAGGTGGTCGACTATCGAACCTTGCCGCCGTGATTCGGTGGTCGTCCCCCACCTCTTTGTCCCGCGGCAGACCGCTTGCGCGAATTCGAGCAAAGCGTCTGCAGCCCACGCCCTGCCGGGCGGCCGGTCAGATTGGTGTTACCTTATCGACAGTAGACTTCAGGATGCAAACAGTGCAATGCAACTCCTACGCGAAAACCTGATCTTTTTCAAAAAATATCTGACCAACCCAAAACGGGTCGGATCCGTGGCGCCATCGTCCAAATACCTTGGGCAAGCGATGTCGGAATTGATCGGTCGCCTGGAAAAAACCAAGGTCGTCGAAGTGGGTGCCGGCACCGGTTCGATTACCGCCCACTTGCAACACCTGGCTCCCGCCGTGATCGAAGTCGACGCCGAACTGCATCGGTTGCTGAAGCACAAATTCGGTGATGTGGAGATCGTCCATGACTGTGCGCTCGCCTATCTCAGCAGAATAGAGACGCCGATCGGCCTGGTCGTGTCGATTCCGTTGATCAACAATCCATTCCGCACCTCGTTCGTGGAGCGCTTGCGCACGCTGTACCTGGACGGCAAGCTCAAGTGGTGCGTGATTTACACCTACGGCGTGCGCAGCCCTTTGGGCGACATCGGCTTCACGCAGGCCCGTAGAGCACGCTGGGTGTGGAAGAATTTGCCGCCGGCGAGCATCTGGGTCTACGCATAGACGGCGGCAGAATTCGGGTGCGGCACCGCCGCCCGCCTACATCTCGTGCACGAAGGTCCGGATGCCGGCGAGTATCATTTCCACCGAAATCGCCACCAGTACCAGTCCCATCAGACGCTCGAATGCCATCACCGTGCGTTCGCCGACCAGGCGCTCGATGCGCTCGGCCATCGTCAGCACGCCCGCGCAGACGGCCATCGTAACCGTCAACGCCCCCACCCATTCGAGCATGTGCCCGGGCGCCTGCGAAGTCAACAGCATCACGGTCGCCAGCGCCGACGGGCCTGCCAGGCTCGGGATTGCGAGCGGCACGATAAACGGTTCGCCATGCCGTCCGCTCGCCACGGCGTCGTGATCCGGATGCGGGAAGATCATGCGGATCGCGATCAGGAACAGCACGATGCCTCCGCCTATCTTCAACGAGATCGGCGTCAGGCTCATCAGTTGTAAAAACCTGTCGCCCCCCAGCATGAACAACAGCAGGATCACGAACGCAATCGCCACTTCGCGCAGGATCACGATCTTGCGCCGCGCCGCGGCCACCGGCCGCAACGCGTTGATGAAGAGCGGAATGTTGCCGAGCGGATCGGTAATCAGAATCAGCAGGATCGTGACCGAAACAAAGCTATATGCCACGTGCTGGCCTCATCAGAGCGACAATGCCGCACGCACGCGGGCAGCCACCGTCGCCACGGCTTGCGCCGCCGGCAGCATCGTCGCTTCGGTATCGCGACGCGCCAGATATTCGACCTGCCCCTCCTTCAAGCCGCGCTCGCCCACCACCAGCCGATGCGGCACGCCGATCAGCTCCCAATCGGCGAACATCACGCCGGGCCGCTCGCCACGGTCGTCGAGAATGGCGTCGATGCCGGCTTCGAGAAGTTCGGTCAACAAGCGCTCGGCTTCGGCGCGCACCGTCTCGCTGCGGTCATAGCCCATCGGGCAGATCACCACCTCGAACGGTGCCATGGCTTCCGACCAGATCATGCCGCGTGCATCGAAGTTCTGCTCGATCGCAGCGCCGAGAATGCGTGTCACACCGATGCCGTAGCAGCCCATTTCCATCGGCTGGGGCTTGCCCGCCTCGTCGAGATAGGTCGCGCCCATCGCCTCCGAGTATTTGCTACCCAACTGGAATACGTGACCGACTTCGATCCCACGACAGAATTCCAGCTTGCCGCGGCCGTCCGGCGACGGATCGCCCGCCACCACGTTGCGCAGATCGGCCACGGCCGGCTCGGCGATATCGCGCCCCCAGTTGACGCCGGTGTAATGGAAGCCCTCCTGATTGGCGCCGCAAACGAAATCGCTCATGTTCGCCACCGTGCGGTCGACGATCACGGTGACCGGCTTCTTGGTGCCGATCGGGCCCAGATAGCCGGGCGGCGTGCCGAACCACGCGACGATCTCCGCATCGCTGGCAAAACGGAAACCGGCCAGTTCCGGCACCTTATTCGCCTTGATTTCGTTCAGACTGTGGTCGCCGCGCAGCAGCAACAGAAAAATGCGAAGCTCGCCCTGGCCCTCGGCCGGATCGACCGCCAGCACCAGCGACTTGACGGTGCGTTCGAGCGGCAGGCCGAGAAACGCCGCGACATCCTCGCACTTGGCTTTGCCCGGCGTCGGCGTATTCTGCAGCGCTTGCTGTGGCGCCGCGCGCGCAGTCAGCAGCGGCAACGCATCTGCCGCCTCGACGTTGGCTGCGTAGTCGGAATCCGGGCAATAGGCGATCGCGTCTTCGCCGGTGTCGGCGATCACGTGAAATTCATGCGAGCCGCTACCGCCGATCGAACCGTTGTCGGCCGCCACCGGACGGAAATTCAGGCCCAGGCGCGTGAAGATGCGCACATAGGCATCGAACATCTTCTGGTACGACAGCTTCATCCCATCGCGATCCTTGTCGAACGAGTACGCGTCCTTCATGATGAATTCGCGCCCGCGCATCACGCCAAAGCGCGGACGGATCTCGTCGCGGAACTTGGTTTGTACCTGGTAGAAGTTCACCGGCATCTGGCGATAGCTGCGAATTTCCTTGCGCGCGATATCGGTGATGATTTCCTCGTGGGTCGGGCCCAGGACAAAATCGCGCTCATGCCTGTCCTTGAAGCGCAGCAGTTCCGGCCCGTATTCCTCCCAACGGCCCGATTCCTGCCACAGTTCGGCGGGCTGCACGGTCGGCATCAACAGTTCAATCGCTCCGGCGCGGTTCATTTCCTCGCGCACGATAGCCTCGACCTTGCGCACCGAGCGCAGGCCCAGCGGCAAATAATTGTAGATCCCGCCCGCCACGCGGCGGATCATGCCCGCCCGTATCATCAATTTATGACTGGCGATTTCGGCCTCAGCCGGTGCTTCTTTCTGGGTAGCGATGAAAAAACGGGATGCTTTCATTCAATATTTTCCGGAAAACTGACGCCCTGATGTGACAATGAGCGCGGCAAAAAGGCGCGGTAACACGCCGTATAGACGCCCGACTCTCCGCCAAACGGTGCGCCGGGTTCATTATCTGTTTATAATCAAAGCAATTTTAAAGGATTCGAAGGTGGTTGTATGCTGGATCGTGAAGGCTTTCGCCCGAACGTCGGCATCATCCTCTTGAACGCGCGCAATGAGGTGTTTTGGGGCAAGCGGCTGCGTGAACATTCCTGGCAGTTTCCGCAAGGGGGCATCAAGTTCGGCGAAACCCCCATGCAAGCGATGTATCGGGAGTTGCACGAAGAAGTCGGTTTGAAGCCCGAACACGTCAAGGTGATCGGTCGCACGCGCGACTGGTTGCGTTATGAGGTGCCGGACCGGTTTATCAAACGAGAAGTGCGCGGCCACTATCGCGGCCAGAAGCAGATCTGGTTTCTGCTGCGCATGGTTGCGCGCGACTGCGACATCTGTCTGCGCGCGACGGACCATCCGGAATTCGATGCTTGGCGCTGGAATCATTATTGGGTACCCCTGGACGCCGTGATCGAGTTCAAGCGGGACGTCTATCAACTCGCCCTGACCGAACTGTCGCGCTATCTTCGCCACGCGATACCGCGCCAGGTCATGCTTGATACACCATGCCCACCCTGTCCGGATGCCGTCGCGTCCGAACTGGCCGACGCGCTTCCGATCGACATGCCGATCGCGGCCGACGACGCATTACCCCAGCCGGTCGAAAAATAGACCCTGCTCCGATTTTCCCTAGCCCCAGGATATGCTCTTGATCCCGTTTAGCTTGAAGTCGCATTCCCCGCGCCGTAATTTCTGTGCATCGACCCTATCGATGCGTGCTTTCGTCAAAGTGGTCGGCGCGGCCTGCGCCATCGGAGTGATTGCCGGTTGCTCGGGGACTCCCAGCCCTAAAGACGATAGCGATTTCGTCTATTTGCTGGATCGCAAGCCGACTTGGCAGGAGATTGCCGTCACCACCTTGCCGCCGCTGCCGAACTCGGCGGATGTGCTGCCGTTTGACGTCTCCACCACCTCACCGCTGAAATTCGGCATCGACGCCAAATCGGTGTTGGTCGGCAAAGACGGCATCGTGCGGTTTACCGCGGTGATCACCAGCCCCGCCGGCGCGCGCAACGTGTATTACGAAGGCATACGCTGCGACAATTACGCATGGCGCCTCTATGCCGCGGCCAACGATGCCGGCACCGGTTGGGATCGCGGTGTCGCCAACGACTGGGAGCGCATCGCGAACAGCGAACTGAATTCCTATCAGGGCGCGCTGTACCAGGACTATATGTGCAGCAACCGCTTGCCGTCTGGCAGCGCCAAGAGCATCGTCGGCCGGATCCGGTGGAAGCGGATCGCAGAGGACGAGAATAATAACTGATCTTAAGCCGGCCGCTCAGCTGAAATCGCGGCCGGCCTCACGCCAAAACCAGATTGTCCCGATGGATCAATTCGGGCTCGAGCATATAGCCGAGCACGACCTCGATCTCGCCGCTAGGCTTGCGCTGTATCAATCGTGCCTCGCTGCTGCTGTAGTTTGTCAGACCGCGGGCCACCACCACGCCGGCCGGACTCAGGCAGGCGATCACCTCGCCTCGAGCAAAGGTGCCGTGCACTTGAATTACGCCGATCGGCAACAGGCTCTTGCCGTCGTCGCGCAACTTGGCGACTGCGCCGTCGTCGATCACGACATGCCCACGCACCTGCAGATGATCGGCCATCCATTGCTTGCGCGCGGTCATACGTGCTGTACGGGCGACCAACTGCGTTCCGATCGCCTCGCCCAGCCCCAGACGTACCAGCACGTCCGGCTCGCGCCCGCTGGCGATCACAGTGGCGGCACCGCTCTTGGCGGCACGCTTGGCCGCCAGAATCTTGGTCAGCATGCCGCCGCGCCCGATACTCGATCCTGCACCGCCCGCCATCGCCTCCAGTGCCGGATCACCGGCATCACCCTGAGTCACCAGAGTAGCGGTCGGGTCCTTGCGCGGATCGGCTGTATATAGGCCGGGCTGGTCGGTGAGTATCACCAGCGCATCGCCTTCTATCAGGTTCGCGACCAGAGCCCCCAGGGTATCGTTGTCGCCGAACTTGATTTCATCGGTGACGACTGTGTCGTTCTCGTTGATGATGGGAACGACATTCAGGCGCAGCAAGGTCAAGAGCGTGCTGCGTGCATTCAGGTAGCGCTCACGATCGGCCAGATCGGCGTGCGTCAGCAATACCTGGGCGGTATGGATGCCATGCGCCGCAAAACGGCTTTCGTAGACCTGTGCCAGCCCCATCTGGCCGACCGCGGCGGCGGCCTGCAATTCGTCGATTTCGCGCGGTCGCTTGCTCCAGCCCAGGCGCTGCATACCTTCGGCGATCGCCCCCGAGCTGACCAGCACGACCTCGCGCCCTTGCTGGCGCAAGGCGGCAATCTGTTCCGCCCAACGGCCGATTGCCTGATGGTCCAAACCCCGCCCGTCATTCGTCACCAGGCTGGACCCCACCTTGATGACAAGCCGCTTCGCTTGAGCAATCACCGAATGCATCGTGCGCACATCCCCAGTGTCGGTTGGTTAGACCGCTTTTTCAGTCGCGTTTTCCGCCTTATGCGGACGGCTCCGTTCCACCGGCCGGCTCGCCGGCAACGGCACCCGTCTCGCCGCGAAAGCGCGGATCGGCCGCCAACTCCTCGGCCTGCGCCGCTCGACCGGCCGCGCCGTGTTTGGCGAGATAGTCGTAGATCGCGTAACAGAGGTTTTCGCAACCTTGGCCGGTCAAGGCGGAAATTTCGAAAATCGGGCCTTTCCAACCGAAACGCTTGACGAAACCGGCGACGCGCGCTTTGCGTTCGTCCTCGGCCACCATGTCGATCTTGTTCAACACCAGCCAACGCGGTTTCTGGTATAGCGCTTCGTCATACTTGCGCAACTCGCCCACGATTGCGCGCGCCTCGACAACCGGGTCGACCGCTTCGTCGAACGGCGCCAGGTCGACCAGATGCAACAAGACGCCGGTACGCTGCAAATGGCGCAGGAACTGATGGCCCAGCCCGGCGCCTTCGGCCGCCCCCTCGATCAGACCGGGAATGTCAGCGATCACAAAGCTGCGGCTGGGACCGACGCGCACCACGCCCAGATTCGGCGCCAGCGTGGTGAACGGATAGTCGGCGATCTTCGGGCGCGCATTCGACACCGACGCGATAAAGGTGGATTTTCCGGCGTTGGGCATGCCGAGCAAGCCGACGTCGGCGATCACCTTGAGTTCCAACTTCAACATGCGCCGCTCGCCGGTCTTGCCTTCGGTCTTCTGGCGCGGTGCGCGGTTGGTGCTGGATTTGAAATGCAGGTTGCCCAAGCCGCCCTGGCCGCCTTCGGCGACCACCACGGACTGCTCGTGCTCGATCAGGTCGGCGATCAACTCGCCCGTATCCAGATCGGAAATGATGGTGCCGACCGGCATGCGCAGCACGATATCGTCGCCGCCCTTGCCGTAGCAATCCGCGCCGCGACCGTTCTCGCCATTGCGGGCCAGATGCTTGCGCGCGTAGCGATAGTCGATCAGCGTATTGATGTTACGGTCCGCCACGACGATGACGCTGCCGCCGCGACCCCCGTCGCCGCCATCCGGACCGCCGAACGGGACGAATTTCTCGCGGCGAAACGACGCGCTGCCATTGCCTCCGTCGCCGGCAATCACCTCGATTTTCGCTTCGTCGATGAACTTCATGGTCTACTCCGCCAACAAACAAAAGGGCCCCGCGTTGCAGCGGGGCCCTTTATGAATCAAACCTGGGTCGAACCGCGGTTGAGCCACACGGTTGAGCCATTACGGCGTCGGAACCGCAGCTCCCAGGTGTTGTGCCGTTGGCCTTAGGCCGCCGGCACCACCAACACGAACTGCTTCTTCGCAGCGCCCTTGATGGTGAACTTGACGTGACCGTCGGTCAGCGCGAACAGCGTATGGTCCTTGCCGATACCGACGTTTTCGCCAGGATGCATGCGCGTACCGCGTTGGCGCACGATGATGCCGCCCGCGTTGATCGCCTGGCCGCCGTACACCTTAACGCCGAGGCGTTTCGATTCGGAGTCGCGGCCGTTGCGGGATGACCCGCCTGCTTTTTTGTGTGCCATTTGCTAGTCCTTTACCTATTACGCGTTGATCGCTTCAATGCGCAATTCAGTGTAGTTCTGACGGTGACCGCCATGCTTTTGGTAATGCTTACGACGACGCATCTTGAAAATCGTCACCTTGGCGTGACGACCCTGGGAGACGACGGTAGCCTTGACGGAAGCACCGCTGACCAGGGGCGTACCGAACTTAATCGATTCGCCTTCGCCCACTGCGAGCACCTGATCGAGCGTGATTTCTGCGCCAATGTCTGCCGGTATCTGTTCTACTTTAAGTTTTTCGCCAGCAGCAACCTTATATTGCTTGCCACCGGTTTTTATGACCGCGTACATTGAGAACCTCACTCATTCATTGATTTTTCCATGCACCTCGCACAGAAGCGCTTGATTATATAGGGTTTTAATCCTGGAGTCAAAGCCTACCCCGCTTACCACCAAAGCCGCCCAACCGGCCTTCCAGGCCGCTCCGGGGCACCGGGCGGCCGCCGCAGCCCATTTCGCGGCCATCCGCCTACGCGGCAGGCCCGCCGGAAACCCGGCTTTTCGATTTATAATTTAACGCTCTATCCTCATCTTTCCGGTAACGTCGTTGACTGCCCAAACCACCACCTCCCCGAATCTGTTGGCGCCGATCGCAGATGACATGCTGCAGGTCAATCGCGTGATCCGCGAACGACTGTCATCCGAAGTCGCGCTGATCAGCCAGATTTCGGAGTACATCATCGGCGCCGGCGGCAAACGCCTGCGCCCGGCTTTATTGCTCCTGGTGGCCGGTGCGCTCGGCGAACGCAGCACGCATCGCTATGAATTAGCCGCAGTGATCGAATTCATCCATACGGCGACCCTGCTGCACGATGACGTGGT
>OUWB010003372.1_pt2 | contig 11471 bp, 10 predicted proteins | sample 1779821 | NCBI WGS metagenome assembly OUWB01 (sample SAMEA3914806, study PRJEB12502) | metagenome | biome: forest; material: soil | place: Canada | collected 2011-08-03 | depth 0.1 m
TCGTTGAAGTCGTGCGCCGGGGTGATTTTCACCGCGCCGGTACCGAACTCGCGCTCGACGTAGTCGTCGCCGATCACGGGAATCTGGCGATCGGAAAGCGGCAGCGTCAGCGTCTTGCCGATCAGGTGCGCATAGCGTTCGTCTTCCGGATGCACGGCCACAGCGACGTCGCCGAGCATGGTTTCCGGACGCGTGGTGGCCACCACGATGCTTTCGTCACTGCCGGTGACCGGGTAGCGGATCGACCACATGTGGCCATCGCGCTCGACGTTGTTCACTTCAAGATCGGACACAGCCGTGCCCAGCGCCGGGTCCCAGTTCACCAGGCGGTTGCCGCGATAGATCAGGCCGGCGCGGAACCAGTCCACGAACACTTTGCGCACGGCAGCCGACAGGCCTGGATCCATGGTGAAGCGCTCGCGCGACCAGTCGGCGGCAACGCCCAGGCGACGCATCTGGTTGGTGATAGTGGAACCTGATTCTTCCTTCCACTGCCACACGCGCTCGACGAAGGCTTCGCGGCCCAGGTCATGGCGCGTCTTGTTCTCCACCGCGAGCTGGTTCTCCACGATCTTCTGCGTGGCGATGCCGGCATGGTCGGTACCCACCTGCCACAGCGTGTTCATGCCGCGCATGCGCTGGTAGCGGATGAGCATGTCCATCACGGTCTGCTGGAACGCATGGCCCATGTGCAGCGTGCCAGTGACGTTCGGCGGGGGCAGCAGGATGCAGTACGGCTCGCCATGGCCGGAGGGCTTGAAGTCGCCGCTGGCCTCCCAACGGGCATACCACTTCGACTCGATCTGGCTGGGCTCGAAACTCTTGTCCATCGGGGGCTCGCGTAGGCACGCCATCGGCGCGCTGGGGTGGGTGTAAGCACTCCATTGTAAGCGGTGGCCGGGAAAGTGCCCAAACCGGGGCTGGCAGGCCTGGCGAGCGGCCTTGCAGCTGCTTTGGGCGCTGATGGGCGGGTCGGGTGTTGATCTTTTTTAGCTAGGAGCTTCCGTTCGTCATTCCAGCGAAAGCTGGAGACGCTCCACAACAGCGGAGCCGGTCATCCAGTGCCTTTGGAGCGTTGCGGAGGCGCTGGGTCCCCGCTTTCGCCGGGACGACGACTTAACGGCCGCCGGCCCCGGCGCTGAAGCCGGGGCCGGCGGCTGGGTCGATCAGAGCTTCAGACCCAGGTTCAGGCTGAAGGTGCGGCCGTTCTTGTAGGCGTTGAGCGGCTGGCTGGGCGTGTTGTCGTAGACGAAGTAGGTCTCGTCCAGCAGGTTGGTGCCGTCCAGCGAGACACGCATGTGGTCGTTGATCTGGTAACCGACCGAGGCGTCCAGTTCGCGGAAGATGCCGGTGATCTGCGCCGACTGCAGCTGGGCGATCTGGGTGAAGTAAGCCGAGCGCCAGCTGTAAGTCACCCTTGCGCTCCACGGACCGTTCTCGAAATACGGAGTGAGGTTGAACGCGTTCTTCGAGTTGTACGGCAGCGGGAAGCCGTTGGTGGTATCCGCGTCGGAGTAGGTGTAATTCGCCAGCAGGCCAAAACCATGGGCGAAGTTGCCCTGGTAGGTCAGCGACATGCCCTGCACCTTGGCCACGCCGGCATTCACCGGAATCTCCATCGAGTACTGCGCATCCTGCAACGTGGTCAGGTCGAAATGGGTCTGTTCGACGTTGGTGTTGAGGATGTAGCCGGAGATGCGACGGAAGAAGTACTCGGCTGACAGCAGACTGTTGTCGGTGAAGTACCACTCGGCGGTGGCGTCGTAGTTGGTCGACTTGTACGGCTTCAAATCCGTATTGCCGCCCGAGCCGGTCAGCGTGCGATCGTCCAGCGCCACGTATGGCGTCATTTCCTGGAAGCGCGGGCGGGCGATGGTCTTGGCCGCGGCAAAGCGCAGGGTCAGGTCGTCGCGCACGTCATAGGCAATGTTGAACGAGGGCAGCCAGTCGCCGTAGCTGCTGCGCTTGTCCACCGGTGCGTACTGGTTGTCGGCAATGCTCTGGTAACCGGTCACGGTATCGCGCGTGTGGAAGTAGCGCATGCCGAAGTTGCCGCGATAGTTGTCACCGCCAAAATCGCCCTGCACGTAGAACGCGCGATTCTGCTCGGCGATGCCGTAGGTGGACTTCGGATCCATCGGTGCGCTGGTATACAGGCTTTCCACGTATTGCTTGAGCGCGCCGGGGTTGATCTGCGTCCAGTTGCTCATGCTCTGGGTGGCGTCCAGGCCGTCCAGATAGCCGCTGGGCGTGTTGCCGCCAGCCACATCGGCCAGCGAGACGCCGCTGCCATCGGGGGAAGGAATCAAGGCGGCGTAACCGGTCTGGCCGTTGTAGTGGTTGCTCGCCTTGATGCCGAACTCGACCTCGTTGAGCGGCCCCAACGCCAGGTCGTGGTTGAAGTCGGCCTGGAAGTAGCGCTCCTTGTCGTAGCTGGGCGCGTAGCTGAAGCCGGCACCGTGCGCGAGCATCTCGCCGGGATCGTTCGGCGTGTTGAAGTTGATCTGCGGGTGCTGGCCGTCCAGGTTCCAGTTGTAGCCACCGAAGCCCTGGAACTGCACGTTGTAGATGCCCTGCGAACCGCCGGTGGAACTGGTGTAGCCAAGCTGGCTTGAGGCATTCCAGCCGTCGCCATGCCAGTCGGCGCGTAGTTGCGCGGTGCCGGTGTTCACCTTGGAGAAGCGCTCGTAGCCGTCCAGATAGGTCGGCGCGCCGGCGCCATACGAACCGCTGGTAGCCACGCCATTGTTGACGTTGAGCGAGGTGGCATCAGGCGCGCTGCCCGACCAGTCGCCGTAGTGGCTCTGGTTGAAGTTGTTGAACTTCTCGGTGACGTACAAGCCGGTGAAGTTCAGCTCGAAGGCCTGGTTGGGCTTCCACTGGATATCGGTGGACACGCCATCGCGCTTGCGTTCCTGTTCGAACAGCGCGGTGTTGATGGCGGTCGGGTACACGGCCTTGGTGCCTGGCGGCAACACGCTGGGCGAGAACTGGTGATTGGGATCGGTATCGGTCGGATCACCCGCTTCCTGGTAACCGAAGACCTCGGTGCCTTCGCGCTGGATCACGTGATCCGAATGCATCACCGAGCCAAGCACCCCGAAGGTGCTGTCGTTGTTCTTCCAGCTGTACAGCACCGAGGCGTTCGGCTTGCCCGTGTCGGCGCGGTCGTTGTAGTCGTAGCCGACCGTGCCGGTGAGCGTATTGGCCTTGAGGTCGAGCGGCTTGCGGGTGTTGATGATCACCGTGCCGCCGATGCTGCCTTCGTCGATGCGCGCCTGCGGGGTCTTGTAGACCTCGGCGGTGCCGATGATCTCGGAGGTGAGCAGGCTGTAGTCGAACGAGCGGCTATCGGGGTTGTTCGGGTCGCTGGTCCAGTTGGTCGAGGCCAGCGTCTGGCCGTTGAGCAGCAGGCGGTTCAATGCCGGGTCCGTACCCAGAATGCTGACCTTGTCGCCCTCGCCGAAATTGCGGTCGACGCTGATGCCTGGGAGATGCGACAGCGATTCGGCGACGTTGGTATCGGGGAACTTGCCCACGTCTTCAGCCGAGATCGCATCGACGATGGAATCGGCGTTGCGTTTGATGTCCAGCGACTTCTGCAGGCTGGCGCGAATACCGGTGACGGTGACGCCTTCGAGCTGGGTTGCCTTGTTCTGGTCGGCGGCCGGCTGTGGCGCGGTGCTGGGGGTCGCACTCTGGGCAGCGGTGCCGGTGGGCGGCTGCGGCGCGCTGGCGGCATCCTGGGCAGTGACTGCGGCGCTGAATAGCAGCGCGCTGGCAACAGCGAACGAAACAGCGTTCTTGCGGTAATTCACGCCGACCTCCTCTCAAAGACGTGCGTAGAACGGGGCGAATGGCGAGCGGGGGAGCACGCGCATCCAACGTTTTTTGGCGATGAGCGAACCCGCACTGCCTTGCGGCGGTGTCCTCATTCGTCACGATCTGTTGTGGATCCGGTTCGGCGAGGCGAGTGGGCGCCCCGTCTTGAAACTTGCCCTACCGGTGCCCGCGACCCAGGGGGAGGGGAAAGTGCCGGCACCGGTAAGGCATCGCGGTGATCCAACCCGCGTCCAAGGGAACGTAGGAATCCCTCGGCGAAGCCATTCTTGAGGCCGGTCAAGAACCTTGTCAACAAAAATTTGTCACGATCTAAAAAATCGTGGCAATTTGTACTCTGTTGATTTTCATGTACAAATTGACGTGACCAAATTTTTGCGATGCAATAAAAGGCAGGCTAAATTTGGATCGATTCAGGTTGGCGATGGTGCCGCGATCGAGCGCCTGCAAGCGGGCACACCGGGCTATCACTTGTTGGCGCACGGCTTTGCGGGCCTGCGATGCGGCCGGCTGGTTCGTGATTTACGAGCACGGGGCAATTTGTTGCGGCGCACCGAAAGTCGATGGCGCGTCCCGACGAAATCAGTCGCGATAGGTCAGCGCGCAGATAGTCACGCTTTTGTGCTGGCAGCCCATGGCGGGCCGCCAGCGATAACGCACGGAGAACGCCTAGGCCTGGCGCAGCACCTTGCCGTAAGCGTGCACCTCATCGACCAGCACCTTCACGTGCTCGGGGTCGACTTCCGGCGTGATGCCATGGCCCAGGTTGAACACATGGCCCGGATGGTTGCCGTAGCTGTCCAGCACCCGGCGCGCCTCGCGGCGGATTACATCGGGGTTGGAGAGCAGTACGGACGGGTCGAGGTTGCCTTGCAGGGCCACACGGCCGGCAACCGCCTGGCGGGCATCGGCCAGGTCCATGGTCCAGTCCACGCCCAGGCCGGCACAGCCCGTGTCGGCCATGCTGGCCAGATGCTGGCCGGCGCCCTTGGAGAACAGGATGACTGGCAGGTCGCGGCTATGCGGGTTGGCTTTCAGCGCATCGACCACCTGATTCATGTAACGCAGCGAGAACTCGCGGAACGCTGCCGGGCCGAGCAAGCCGCCCCAGGTGTCGAACACCATCAGCGCCTGCGCGCCGGCAGCGGCCTGAGCGATCAGGTAGGCGGCCACGGACTGTGCCAGCGTATCCAGCAGTTGGTGGGCCAGCGCGGGGTCGTTCCAGCACATCGCCTTCAGCCGGGCGAAGTCGCGCGAGCCATGGCCCTCGACCATGTAGCAGGCCAGCGTCCAGGGGCTGCCCGAGAAACCGATCAGCGGCACGCGGCCGTGCAGCTCCCGGCGGATCAGTCGCACGGCGTCCATCACGTAGCGCAGTTCACCGTCCATGTCGGGCACGGCGAGTTTCGCGATGTCGGCGGCGTTGCGTACGGGATGCGCAAACTGCGGGCCCTCTCCGTGCGCGAAGCTGAGGCCCAGGCCCATCGCGTCGGGGATCGTGAGGATGTCGGAGAACAGGATCGCCGCGTCGAGATCGAAGCGTTCCAACGGCTGCAGGGTGACCTCACAGGCCAACTCAGGATTTTGCGCCAGCGCCATGAAACTGCCGGCGCGGCCACGGGTGGCGCGGTATTCCGGCAGGTAGCGGCCGGCCTGGCGCATTACCCAGATTGGTGTGGTGTCGGTGGGCTCACGGCGCAGTGCGCGCAGGAAGCGATCATTCTTCAACTCGGTCATTTAACGTCCGTATGGGCCATCCTGCCCCTGGGCAAACATAACGCGGAAGCCGCGCTTCACTTGTGCGTCGCGAGCCTTCTCGAAGGCGATGATGGCCTCGTCGCGCTCCAGAAACTGCTCACGCTTCAAGGTCGCGCGGCCGCCCTGGGTGCCGGATTCGCGGTACAGCGTCCAGCCACCGAGCAGATCCTGCTCCAGCGTGATCTGGACGTAGCGTGGTGCGTCGGCAGTGCCTGGCACGGTTTGCAGATAGAGGCGCATGGGTTCCGGGTGTACTTGTGCGGCAAGGCATGCCGCCAAGTTGGCATTCTAGAAGGCTGGCGGCCCGGTAGCGAGCGCGCCGACGCGAATCTGACTGAGTTAATGCGTGGCAGCCTGCAATACCGCCAGCACCTCGGCTTCGCCAACGCCCGCGACAATCTCGGCGCGACCGATGCCGCGCCACAGGATCAGCCGCAGCGATCCGGCGGTGTTTTTCTTGTCCAGCCGCATCAGGGCGAGCAGTTGTTGCGCATCCATGCCGGGCGGGATCGAGGTAGGCAGGCCAAGCTTCTCCAGCAATTGCCGTAGGCGTGACGAATCGGTGGCAGCGCTCATGTCCAGTCGTTCGGATAGTTGTGCGGCCAGCAGCATGCCGATCGCCACGCCTTCGCCATGCAGCAGAGCGGTGTAGTGGCCAGCGGTTTCCAGTGCATGTCCAAACGTGTGGCCGAGGTTGAGCAAGGCGCGCTCGCCCTGTTCGGTTTCGTCACGGGCGACCACGTCAGCCTTGTAGCGCACCTTGCGCGCGATCGCCTCCAGCACCGTGGCGGAATCGCGTGCGGCCAGCGCGTCGGCGTGCTGTTCAAGCCAGCTGAAAAAAAGTTCGTCGCCGATTGCCGCGCCCTTCACCACTTCGGCGAGGCCGGCGCGGTATTCGCGCTCAGGCAGGGTGGCCAAGGTATCGAGGTCGGCGAGCACGGCACGCGGTTGATGAAACGCGCCGGCAAGGTTCTTGCCGACGGGCAGGTTGACTCCGGTCTTGCCGCCGACTGATGAATCGACCATCGCCAATAACGTGGTCGGCATCTGGATGAAGTCGATGCCGCGCATCCAGCACGCCGCGGTGAAACCAGCCAGGTCACCGACCACGCCGCCGCCCAAGGCGATCACGCAGGCATCGCGGGTGGCGCCGAGTTGCCCCAGCGCTTCGAGTGCACGACCGACGTTTGCGAACGTCTTGTGCGCTTCGCCGTCATCGAGCAGAAACGACGACCAGTGCAAGCCTTCCAGCCCCGCTGCCACTCGCTCCATATATAGCGGCGCCACCGTGGTGTTGCTGATTACCAGCGCATGCCGGCCGCGCAACACAGCGCGCCAGCGGGCGTGGTCGGCAAGCAGGCCGGCACCGATCCATACCGGGTAGCTGCGCTGGCCGAGGGCGACCGTGATGGTCTGGATCGCGGGGTTGTTCATGCGGTTTGTTGGGGCCAAAGGGTCGGGGGGCGCTGCCAATGATGATCGATCAGGCCAATGCAGCGCTCGCTGGCGGCGGCGACGCTGCCATGTTCGCCGGGAACGGTCAGATCGGCGAGTTCGCGGTACAGCGGCTCGCGGATCAGAGCCATCGCCCGCAGCCTGTCGTGACGATCCCCGCCGGCCAACAGCGGTCGGCGGGTGTCGCGTTCCAGCCGCTCCAGTTGTTGTTCGATGCTGGTCTGCAGCCAGACCACGTAGCCGCGCTCGATCAGGTGTTGGCGATTGTGCTCAGCGAGCACGGCGCCAGCGCCGGTGGCCAGCAAGACGCCGGGGCGTCGGCTGTGTTCGTCCAGCAAGGCACTTTCACGCTGGCGGAATCCGGCCTCGCCCTCGATCTCGAACACCGTGCTCACGTCCACGCCGCAATGGCGTTCGATCTCCTGATCGAGATCGACGAACGGCAGTCCATAATGCACGGCAAGGCGACGTCCGATGGACGTCTTGCCGGCGCCGGTCGGGCCGATGATGAACAGGTTGCACGACGGATTCATGGGCAAATGCTAACAGGGCACGTCCGCCACCTGTGGAGAGTGATGCTGTGGTGAAAGAGCGCGTATTGCTGGCCGGCTGTGGTGAACTTGGCGTGCGCGTGGCGCAACGACTGTTGGCACGTGGCGACGAGGTATGGGGGTTGCGACGGCAGCCGCCAGTGGATGACGACAGCGGCATCCGCTGGGTGCGTGGTGATCTGGCCGAAGCGGAAACCCTGCGCGTGCTGCCTGCTGGCATCACCCAGATGGTCTATCTGCCAACGCCGGATCGGCGCGATGAATCGGCCTACCGAACCACGTTTGTGAAGGGTCTGCGCCACCTGCTCAATGCACTGGGCAGCAACTCGCTGCGGCGCGTGTTGCTGGTTTCTTCCAGTGCGGTTTACGGCGAGCACGGTGGCGATTGGGTGGACGAGTCCACGCCGCCGGCTCCGCCGGGATTCAACGGAGAGGTCCTGCTTGAGGCAGAACAGCTGATAGCCGCGCAACCAGTAGCTTCCGTCGTGTTGCGCCTGGCCGGCTTGTATGGACCGGGCCGGACGCAACTGCTCGATCGCCTGCGAACAGGGCAGGCGAAGGTGCCGCGCACGCTACCGCATTGGGCCAATCGCATACACGTCGACGATGCGGCCGCGGCAGCTGTGCATCTGCTGAATCTGGTCGATCCATTGCCGCTGTATCTCGGCGTGGACAGCACGCCGTTGCCGCTCGATGTGCTTTACGACTATCTGGCCGGATTGGTCGCCGCACCGCTGCCCGGTAATGGCCCGGCACCTGCCGGCGTCGGCAGCAAGCGACTTAGCAATGAACGCTTGCGCGCGAGTGGTTTCGTACCGCAGTGGCCCGATTCGCGAGATGGCTATGCGGCCTTGGTCGATCCCTTGAGGCAGGACATCAGCTGACTTGGTCATGGCCGGAACGGTCATGCGAGTGTGGCGACTCAGCCGTGGCTGAGCCCGGTCACATGCCGCTCGTCGTCGTATTCCACGCAGCTGTCGGCCATCGCCGGCAGCGTCGCCAGGGCATGGCGGCTGAGGCGTTCGAAGTGGGCGAGAAATCGCTGCATGGCCTGGGTGTCCATGGCCAGAGGCGCATGCCGCGCCAGCAGTTCCCGTTCCTGTTCACTGCGCCATCGGTTGACGATTTCCCAGCTGGGCGCCTGCAGCACAATCAGTGCGTCGAACTTGCGCCAAAGCGGCTGATAGCCGCGCAACTGCTTGTTGACCCAATGCCGCCAGCTGCCGTCGGCGTCCTCCGTGCGCTCCAGTTCATTGATCGGGGCGGTCAAGCCACCCTGCAATTGCGGACGGATGCCCAGCGCCCAGCCTTCCACGATCACCAGTTTCGGCGGACGGTTAACGCGCGGCCAGCGCGACGGGGGGATGCGTGTGTCGCGGCCCTTGTCGAAACGCGGGTAAGTCACCGGCAGCTTGTCCGAGGCCTGCGGCAACGCCGACAGTACCGAGAGCAGCAGCTCGATTTCGTGGGTGCCCGGCACGCCGCGGCTGCGCAACAGCGGATGCACCTGCTGCGCCAGCGCCTCGCGGTCGCCACGTGAGTAATAGAAATCATCCAGCGAGAGCACCTCGGTGGCCCAGCCACGCGCCTCGGCCTGGGCCTTCATCACCCGCGCCAGCGTACTTTTGCCGCTGCCCTGCAGGCCGGACAACCCAATGATGTACGGCCGCCGCGAGCGGGCAATGCGCCCCGCATACTGGTCGAGCAAGTGGCTGGCCAGTCCCTCGTTCTGCATGCTGGGCTGGGATTTCATCCGCAACTCACCGTTGTGCACCCATGCTGCTGCGACTGGCAAGCCACCGTAGTTGCTATCTCGCCCGCGGATCTGCAGCCGGCACAACATGCCATGGCAGGGAATCGAGCCGTTGCCGGATTCGTCGTAGCGGTACTGGATGAGTGGGGCATTGCACTATCATCGGTGGCGTTCATCCACGCCATGATGGCGCGAGTCGGCCACGATGCAAAAGGAAAGTTTTAGAACCATGCTTAATCCCGAGATTCTGGACACCTTGCTGCGACTCCTGGACGAAGCCAAAGCCAGTGGCGAGCGCGAGCCGAGCGCGATGAATCTGGCCACCGTCGATAGTTCCGGCCGGGTGTCTTCGCGTATTGTGCTGCTCAAGGGCGTCGACGAGCGCGGCTTGCGTTTCCACACCAACTACCAGAGCGACAAGGGTGGTCAGCTTGAGGCACATCCGCAGGTTGCGTTGTGCATCCACTGGAAGGAGGTGCGCGAGGGTGTACAGGTGCGCGTCGAAGGTGCTGCGCGCAAGCTGCGGGAGGAGGAATCGGACGCCTACTTTGCCAGTCGAGCGCGCCTGAGCCAGATCGGCGCCTGGGCTTCACTGCAATCGCAGACGCTGCCGGATCGCGACACGTTCGAACAGCGTGTGGCGCGCTACGAACATGAGTTCGAGGGGCGGGACGTGACACGGCCGCCACACTGGGGTGGCTATGTGGTCGAACCAGACATGCTGGAGTTCTGGTACGGCGCCGAGTTCCGCTTGCATGAGCGCGTGCGCTGGAGCCGGCACGGCCAGACCTGGACCAACAGGCTACTCTACCCGTGACTCGCCCCATGCCCGCTGAGCATGTTGCGCAGGGCGGGTTCGCCGTGCACACGCGCGGCCGCGGCTTCAGCGACATCACGGCGAAAATCGGCGATATCGTGGCTGCCAGCCATGTGCAGACGGGCATCGTGCACGTGTTCACCGCGCACACCAGCTGTTCGCTGCTGATCAGTGAGAATGCCGATCCCGCCGTGCGCACCGACCTCGAGAGCTGGTTCGCCCGCGCGGTGCCCGATGGCGACGCGATATTCGAACACGATGCGGAAGGACCGGACGACATGCCTGCGCATGTCCGCGCCATTCTGACCGGTGTCAGCCTTACCCTACCGGTGCATGGCGGCAAACTGCTGCTGGGCACCTGGCAGGGCATCTATCTGTGGGAACACCGTATCGACTCGCATCAGCGCAAGGTCACGGTGACCGTGCTGGGGCATTGACCGCGTGACCGAGCCCAACCTGTCCGACCACTTTCCGCAGCGCATCATCTGCCTCACCGAGGAACCGACCGAGGTGCTGTACGCACTCGGCGAGGATCGGCGCATCGTCGGCATTTCCGGCTTCACCGTGCGCCCGCCACGGGCACGCAAGGAAAAGCCCAAGGTTTCGGCGTTCATCAACGCGAAGATCGGCGAGATCCTGAAGCTCGAACCTGATCTGGCCATCGGCTTCTCCGATATCCAGGCTGACATCGCGCGTGAGCTGATCAAGTCCGGCATCGAGGTGTGGATCAGCAACCATCGCAGTGTGGACGGCATCCTCGCCTATATCCGTCGACTCGGTGCGATGGTCGGTGCGCACGACAAGGCTGAGGTCTATGCGCAGCAGATCGAGCAACACATCGCCGATATCCGCGCTGCAGTGGCGAAACTTCCGCGTCGTCCGAAGGTGTATTTCGAGGAATGGGACGAGCCGATCATCACCGGTATTCGCTGGGTTGCCGAAATCATTGGCATTGCGGGCGGCGATGACTGCTTCCCCGAACTCGCCCGTGAGTCGCTGGCGAAGCAGCGCATCCTGCCGAATGGCGACGAAGTGGTGCGTCGGGCGCCGGACATCATTCTCGGCTCCTGGTGTGGCAAGCGCTTTCGTCCAGAGAAGGTGGCTGCGAGGCCGGGCTGGGATGCGATCCCGGCGGTACGCAATGGCGACCTCTACGAGATCAAGTCGCCGATCATCCTGCAGCCGGGACCGGCGGCGCTGCTGGATGGGCTGGATGCCATTCATCGAATCATCGCCGAGTGGGCGCATCGCTGAGGCCCTGCCCCCTCTCCGCTGTGGGGAGAGGGCTGGGGTGAGG
>OUWB011164531.1_pt1 | contig 11470 bp, 11 predicted proteins | sample 1779821 | NCBI WGS metagenome assembly OUWB01 (sample SAMEA3914806, study PRJEB12502) | metagenome | biome: forest; material: soil | place: Canada | collected 2011-08-03 | depth 0.1 m
GCGATGGCGATGGCGCCGATGCGGACGTCGATGACGCCGGGCTCGACGAAGACGCCTGTTTTGCCTGTTGCTGATGGGCTTCCCGGAAGGGACGCGCGAAATCGCTCTGGCTGCTGACGGACGATCCCGATGCCGCAGTAGACGCTGGCGAAGTTGACGATGCCGGTGCGGGCGACGGTGCCGTGTTTACGGCGAGCACGACGGAAGACGTCATGGGTTGATCTCCCTAAAGGTATGCCGCTGGCGTTTCATCACGACCACCCGTGATTCGGTCGGCGATATTGCATGCGTTCGTCGATTTCGGACTGCTCGCGGCGTTCTTCGCTTTTGCGCTCCTGCTCCCGATAGGTGTCGATCACGCTGCCGAGCGCGCGTTCGCGCGCATGCGCGTCGCGCCATTGGCCACGAGCTTGATCGAGCTGCCGGTTGAGGCGTGCCACTTCGACGACCTGCGCGGAAATCACCTGGTCGATGCGTTCGACGAACTGGCGGCGATTCAGGAGCGCACTCACACTGACGCCGCCCGAGGTATCGGCGTACTCCAGGCGGTAACGCTCCAGCTCGGCCAGCTGTTGCTCGGCCTTGGCGACGCGCTGCTGATGTTCGGCCAGCTTCTGCATCGCCTCCTCCTGACGCTCGCGCGCCAGATCGGCGGCCGGTTGCAGGCGGTTCGCGCGTGACTTCACGGGGTGCCTCCGGCGGTGAGCATTTCCAGCCTGGCGATGGCTTCTTCCAGCGTGGTCGGCGCGTCCACTTCCTGCTGCAGGAAATCGCGCAGGCGTGGCCACATGGTGATGGCATGGTCGACCTGAGGGTCGGAGCCCTTTTGATAGGCGCCTACGGCGATCAGGTCGCGCTGCTGGCGGTACGCCGAATACACCTGGCGAAAACGCTGTGCGGCACGCAGCTGTTCGCGCTTGACCACGGCCGGCATCACGCGACTGATCGACGCTTCGATGTCGATGGCCGGATAGTGGCCTGCCTCGGCCAGATCGCGTGAGAGCACGATATGGCCGTCGAGGATGGCGCGCGATGCGTCGGCGATAGGGTCGTGACGGTAGTCGTCGCCTTCGGTAAGCACGGTGTAGAAGGCGGTGATGGAGCCGCGCCCGTCGGCGTCGTTGCCGGCGCGCTCGACCAGGGCCGGCAGCATCGCGAACACCGACGGCGGATAACCCTTGGTGGCGGGCGGCTCGCCAATCGCGAGCGCGATCTCGCGCTGTGCCTGCGCGTAACGGGTAATGGAATCCATCAGCAGCAGCACGCGCTGGCCGCGATCACGGAACCATTCGGCAATGGCGGTGGCGTATTGCGCACCGCGCAGGCGCTTGAGCGGCGGCGCATCGGCGGGTGCTGCAACGATCACGGCACGCGCGCGCCCTTCCGGGCCCAGCGTGTGTTCAACGAATTCCTTCACTTCGCGGCCGCGCTCGCCAATCAGGCCCACCACCACCACATCGGCATCGGTGTAGCGCGTCATCATGCCCAGCAAAGTGGACTTGCCCACGCCGGAGCCGGCAAACAGCCCGAGGCGCTGGCCGCGTCCCACGCTGAGCAGGGCGTTGATGGCGCGCACGCCGGTATCCAGCGGCGTATCGATCGGCTTGCGCGACATGGGGTTGATCGGCTCGCGCTTGAGCGTGGCGTGCTCGTCCACGTCGAGCGGGCCCATGCCATCGAGCGGCACGCCATCGGCACCTATCACGCGACCGAGCAAGGCCATGCCCACCGGAAGGCCGCTGGTATGGGCGCACGGACGCACGCGCGCATTGGGTAGTACGCCGTGCATCTCGCTCACCGGCATCAACAGCAGGCGCTCATCGGCAAAGCCGACCACTTCAGTATCCAGTTCGCTGCCGTCGGCGGTGGTCACCATGCAGCGCGCGCCCAACGGCGCCTCGCAGCCTTCGGCTTCCAGGGTGAGGCCGACCACGCGGCGCAGGCGGCCTTCCACGGTGAGCGTGCGCGCGTTGATGGCACGCAGGCGGCGGCGCTCCAGCCGCTCCTGCCATAGCGCCGTGGGCGAATGGCCGGCTGGCGGATTCATCCGCGCACCTCGTCGGCGTCGGCATCGATGTCTTCCGCTTCGGCGCCGAGTACGGCGTCAACGACAGCGGCCAGACGTGTTTCCATGCGTGCGTCCAGTCGCGAACGCTCGCTTTCCAGCAGGCAATCGCCTCGCTGCAACATGCCATCGCCCACCAGTTGCCAGTGGGACTCGGCCATATCCAGCGAGCGCAGCAGGGCCAGATCCTCCGGATGCAGGCGAACCCGCAGCTTGCCGGTCGCCGATGGCAGCGCCAGCGCCGCCTGGCGCACGGCTTCCACCACCAGGTCGGGCGACGTACGCAGTTCGTGGGCCAGTACCTGACGGGCGACGGTCATCGCCAGGCGAGCCAGTTCCAGTTCAACCAGTTCGTCCATCGAGCGCAGCGGACGCGCCGCGGCCTCCAGCAGCGCATCGAGCCGGGCCATGCGCGTGTTCACCACATCGCGTGCAGCGGCCATGCCTTCGGCGTGGCCGGCCGCGTAACCTTCTTCGCGCGCCTGCTGCTCGATCGCTTCGAGTTCGCGCACGGTGGGCTGCGCCACCGGCTCGACCGGCGCGGGCTGCTCAACCGGCGGCAGGCCAACCTCCGGCGGCTGCCAGCGCTCGAAATCGATCAGGTTGTCGCGGTTCATTACGGCGCTCATGACACCAGCTCGTCACCCGTGCCCGAGAGATTGATCGCGCCCGAATCAGCCAGCTTGCGCGCGATACCCAATACTTCCTTCTGCGCCGCGTCCACTTCGCTGAGGCGTACCGGGCCGGACACTTCGAGATCGTCGCGCAACATGTCGGCTGCACGCTTGGACATGTTGGCGAAAATGCGTTCGCGCACGCCCGGCTCGGCGCCCTTGAGCGCAGTGACCAGGCGCGCGGTGGGCACTTCGCGCAGCAGCGTCTGCATGCTGCGGTCATCCAGTTCGGCCAGGTCTTCGAACACAAACATCAATTCTTCGATGCGCCCGCCCAGGCCAGCGTCGTGGCCACGGATGGCCGCCATCAGCTCGTTCTCGCGGGTGGACTCCATCGCGTTGAGGATGTCGGCGGCGGCCTTGAGGCCGCCTACGGAGGCGGACTTGAGCTTCTTGGTGTTACCGCCGGAGAACTGGCGCTCCATGATCTCGTCCAGCTCGTTGAGCGCGTGCGGCTGCACGCCATCGAGTGTGGCGATGCGCATCACCGCGTCGCTGCGCACGCGCGGCGGCAGGTAGCCGATGACTTCGGCCGCCTGATCCGGCTCCAGATGGGCGAGCACCAGCGCGATGATCTGCGGATGCTCCTGGTTGATCATCTCGGCAATCGCGCGGCTTTCCATCCACTTGAGCGACTCCAGCCCCTTGCTGGAACGGCCCAGCAGGATGCGATCGATCAGACCACCCGCCTTGCTCTCACCCAGTGCATTGACCAGGATCTTGCGGATGTATTCCTCGGTGCCCACGCCCAGCGAGGTGTGGCGCCCCATGTCCTCGTTGAGCCGGCCGAGCACCAGCTCGACCTGATCGCGCGACACGTTGGTAAGGCCGGCCATGGCGGTACCCACGGCCTGCACGTCACGCGCACTGAGATGCTTGAGCACCTCGGCGGCGTCCTGCTCACCCAGGGTAAGCAGAAGAATGGCCGCGCGCTGCGCGCCGCCGATTTGCAACTCTGACTTCATGATCTGTCCCGCCAACCTGATGACTTCGCCTTGCCCGAAAAGTCCGCCGCGACGAAACGCACGGCATGCATGGCGCATATCGGCCAAGCGGCGGCTTTCCAAAGCCGCGCCGCTGCCGTGAGCGTGGGTGAGCGCTTAACTGCCATCTTCGCCCACCCAACTCTTCACCACCTGCGCCACCTGCTTGGGGTTTTCGCTGACCATGCGCCGCGCCATGCCAATGCGCTGCTCATAGGCCATGGCCGAGGGCACGCTCAGGCGCAGCAGGTCATCGTCGTCGTCCTTGTCGTCGACACGCACGGAAATGGTCTGCGGCATCGCCTCCTGCGCCACGGCTAGGCCACGGCCCGGCGTCGGCGCGCGGGTAAGTCCGCGCAGCAGCGGCCGCAGCAGGCCAAATGCCACCAGCAGCGCGACCAGGATGCCGGCGCCCTGCTTGATCAGGTCGAGCATGCCCGGGCGTTCCCAGAACTGCGGTGCGGCAGCTGGGGCGTCGTTGTTTACGTCCTGATGGAACGGCTGGTTGATCACGCTGACGTTGTCGCCGCGCGCCTCGTTGTAGCCCACCGCATTGCGGGTCAGCGTGGTGAGGTGCTCCAGCTCCTGCGGCGTAAACGGCACGCTCTTGGTGCCCTTGTCACCCGCCACGGATTTGTTGTCGACCACTACCGCCACGGTGATGCGGGCAAGCCGCCCCGCTGGATCGCTGACATGGCTGATGGTGCGGTCCAGCTCGTAATTGCGCGTGGCACTGCTGGTGGTTTCACCGGGACCACTGGCTTGCGCCGTGGTCGCATTCGCGCCGGCCTTCCCGGCTGGCTTGCCCGCCGTCGGACGCGCCGCAGTAGGCTGCGCCACCGTATTGGGCGGCTGGTTGCTCAGTGCACCGGGCACGCCGCTATCGCTTGATTCGCCCACGCGCTGTTCGCTGTTGGTCTGCTCGCTGCGCAGCGCGGGATGTTCGTGATCGAAGGTTTCGGTGGCCTTCTCGGTTTCGCTGAAATCGAGATCTGCATACACCTGCGCACGCACCTTGCCCTGCCCCACCAGCGGGGTCAGCAATTCCTCGATGCGCTGCGCATACGTGTTCTCGATGCGTGTGGCCAGCCGCAGGCGCGTATCGCCCACCGAGCTGGCGCTGTTCGGATCGAGGCTGGTGAGCAACTGGCCCTGCTGATCGACCACCGACACCTGCTTGGGATCGAGGTTGGGCACGCTCGATGCCACCAGGTGCACGATCGCAGCCACCTGGCTGGCGTCGAGCTGGCGCCCCGGATACAGCGTCACCAGCACGGACGCACTCGCTTCGTGACTGTCGCGGATAAATGCCGATGGCTTGGGCAGCGCCAGATGCACGCGCGCGGCACGCACCGATTGCAGGCCCGCGATGGTGCTGCCCAGATCGGTCTCCAGCATCTGCTGATAGCGCGTGCGTTCGGCCAGGTCGCTCATGCCAAACGGTGAATCGGCGGCAGGCGCGGCGCCGGTGGCCGCGCTGCCTTGCGGCAAGCCCTGCGCGGCAAGCTTAAGGCGAATGGCGGCAAGGTCCGACGCCGGTACCATGATGGAATTACCGTCGGCGCCCAGCGTGTAAGGCGTGTTGGAGGCCTGCAGTGCCTGCGTAACGGCGGCAGCGTCCTTCTGCTCCAGGCCGGTGTAGAGCAAGCCATAGTTCGGCCCGCGCGACCACAGCACGACGCCAACGCCAAGCGCGACGGCCGCCGCCACGCCGACCAGCAACAGCAGCTGTCGTGATGCGGGCGTGCGGGCAAGTTGTTTGAGGTCCAGGCGAGAACCGGCCTTGTCGTCGGTGGTCGCGAGGGCGTTATCGGCCATGAAGACTGCTCGTACGGTAGGGGCGCGGGGGCGTCGTCAACGGACCGGTCAAACCGGCATGTTCATGATGTTGTTGTAGGCATCGACCAGCTTGTTGCGCACCTGGGACAGCGTGCTCAACGACAGGTCGGCCTTCTGCACGGCAACCATGGTCTTGCCCAGGTCGGCTCCTGCATCGCCACGCTCGAAGCTGGCGGCGAGCTGCCCTGCTTGCGTTTGCGTGTCGGCCACCGATGAAATGGATTGCTTGAGCAAACTGGAAAAATCCGTCTGCGTCGGCGCGGCGGCAGTAAACGACTGCTCGGCGGGCTTCACCTGGGAAGAGAGCTGGCGCATCTGCGACAGCAGGTTGTTGACGTCGATCTGGCTCATGACGGAATTCCAACGCGTGACGGTTATCAAGGCTGTAAATGCACAAGCCATGCCATGCAAAAAGAGCGCGTCGTCAGGCCTGCAAACTGGGCTGCAGGCCGTACTTGCGAAGTTTCTCCACCAATGTCGTGCGCTGCATGCGTAGCAATTTCGCCGCGTGCGCCACCACGCCGCCGGTGACGTCAAGCGCTTGACGGATCAAGCCCACTTCGATGTCGGCGAGGTGATCCTTCAAGTCCAGTCCGCCTTCCGGCAACAGCACCAGCGAATCGGTAGACACCACCGTCATCGGTTCCGGCAGCACGGAGGAGTGTCCGGTCATCAACGAGAGCAGTGCCGCACCGCGTACTTCTTCCACCACCTGCTGGCCACGATATTTCTCCGGCAGGTCGCTCACGCGCACTTCGCTGTGCGGATAGAGAATGGAGAGACGCTCCACCAGGTTGTACAGCTCGCGCACGTTGCCGGGCCACGCATACCCGTGCAGCGCGTGCAGCGCGCCGGCGCTGAAGCGCACGCTGGACAGGCCGCGGCGCGACAGGCGCTGATTGAATTCGGCCACCAGCTCCGGCATGTCGTCCAGATGCTCGCGCAGCGCGGGCATTTCCAGCGGGAACACGCTCAGGCGATAGAAAAGGTCTTCGCGGAACTGGCCATCGGCAATGGCCGTTTCCAGGTTGCGATGCGTCGCGGCGATGATGCGCACGTCGCAACGCTGCGTGCGGTTGCCGCCGACGCGCTCGAACATGCGCTCCTGCAGCACGCGCAACAGCTTCACCTGCATCGGCAGGCTCATGTCGCCGATCTCGTCGAGGAACAGCGTGCCGCCCTCGGCCAATTCGAAGCGACCCTTGCGCGCGCTGATGGCGCCGGTGAACGCGCCCTTCTCGTGGCCAAACAGCTCGCTTTCCAGCAACTCGGCCGGAATGGCGCCGCAGTTGATGGCCACGAACGGCTTGTCGCGACGCTGCGAGCACTCGTGAATGCTGCGCGCCACCATTTCCTTGCCGGTGCCGGACTCGCCCAGCACCAACACGCTGGAATCGAACGGAGCCACCTGGCGGATCAACGCGTTCATGCGGCCCATCGGCGCCGAACTGCCGACCAGGCGCAATTCCTGGCGGCGGGCGGGCGCCTGAAGCTGCGGGCCGCGCAAGACTTCGGCAAGTTGTTCGTAACGCAGCGGGAACTCGACGATGCCCAGGCGGGCCGCGAACGGCGAGGAATTTGCACCCAGCCGGGACATCCAGCTCGAATCATCAGCCAGCAACACCATCGCATGAGCGGCAGCGGCACCAAGCAGGGCGAAGTGGTCTTCGGCCTGCGCATCATCGACGACCTTGCCAACGTAGACCGCGCGCCATGCATGGGTCGACTCGTCGATTTCCCCGCAATCCTCGCCGCGCTGCGGGCGGTAGCCGAGAAACTGAAGCGCTGAAACGATTGATTCCGCCCTGCGGTGATCGGACTCGACCACCAATACATCGAACTTGCCCATGCCTGACTCTCGTGCGTGCTGCTTCATCTGTGGACCCCTGAACCCTGGACTGCGCCGCTTATGTGTCGACAATCCGTCGTCGTTCTCAGGGGTAATTCAGCAAGAAGAAGGCCAGCACGACCGGTATTTCTGGCGGTGCCGGTGGCACGCGGGTGTCGGTATGCGTCACATGCGAGCGCGCGCCCTCGCGCAGTCCGCAAAGGTATGCGACATGTCACTGAATCTATTAGGCAAAAACGTGAGGTACTAGCGCAGGAAAAGGTGACCTGGAATGGCACCCGAGCGAGATCTGCGTCAAAGAACTTTCGTGTCGGCTTTTCGTAGCGTGATGGACGTCACATAACGCATTGGGCCAGCAGCGGCGTGCCAAGGTGTTGTCAGCCGCCGACCTGCCGCCGACCTGCCACTTTGCGTCGGTGATGGCGGAACACGAGTCGCTCAAGTGCGTCAGCGGTCACTTCATCGATCGTTTCGAAGCTCACGAAAATGTGACCCTCGTCACGCTCCTGCACGAGTCGTGCCGGTAGCTCCAGCGGCAATGCCAGACAACCGTCGAAATGCAGGCGCAGAAGTGCGGTTGACGCGGACGCCGGCCACAGTTCGCGCGGCAATAGCGCGCCCACGGCGTTGAAACGTACCGGCTGACGCGGCGGCAACTCGGCACCGCGCTGCAGCAACTGATCCAGCATGGCCATCAGTACATTGAGCTTGCTGTCCAGGCGCTGGACATCCTGCGCTATCGGGCTTTCGTCGTCCGAGGCATCCACGCGTCGCTCGTTGAACACGGCCAGGGTGCCCAGCACGCTGAGGTTGCGCTCGCGCATGGCGGCCAACTGCAACTCGGGCAGTGGCTGCGACATGGGCGCACAGCTCACATGCAGGCCGTCGTCGTAGCTGACCCGCTCGGAAAACGCTTGCCAGGAATCGTCTTGCATGTGCCCCCTCGGTTGCATCTTGTCGTTTACGGACCGCCTCGCGCCGCCTCCATGCGCATTATGCGCGCATGGGCCCTGGCGCCATGGCGACTTTCCGTCAGCCCGTGGCCGTATGCAGATAGGCGTTGAGGGCGCGATGCGTGCGCCGCTGCTCGCCCATGGCGTGGCCCAGTTCGTCGCGCGCGCCACCCACCAATGCCTTGACCTGCTCGTTATGCGCCAGCAATGCCTTCAGGATATCCAGCGACACCTGTGCAACCGGTATCTGCTGGAGCAGACGGTCACGCTCGGCGGCGTGGCTGGCCAAGTCGTCCCAGGCGCTGGCCTCTGCCGATGCCAGCATGCGGGCACTCGCCTCGAGAATCTCCGCGCCAATCATGCCGCGGCGCTCGCCGCACTGCGCTGGGAGGCCACGTAAGTGTCACGAATCTGACGCCAGGCATCACGGATCGGCGTGATCAGATCCAGCGCCTCGTCGAGGGCACGCTCATCGTTGTTGAGCTGTGCCTGCAACAGGCGCCGGCTCATATAGTCGTAAAGCGCGTCCAGGCGTATGGCAAGTTTGCCGCCGGCCTCATGATTGAGGCTGCTGCGCAGTTCACCAAGAATGGCCAGCGCGCGGGCGAAATGCGTGCCTTTGGCAGGCACATCGCCGCGACGCATCGCGCCACGCGCCTGATTGATGCGATCAATCACGCCGTCGTACAGCATGCCGGTCAACTGATGGCGGTCTGCCCCTTCGACACTGCCACGCGCGCGGGTGTCCTGATAGGCCGCACTGGCGTTACGTGTGTATCCATAGGTCATCGTCGCGTTCCTGCGTTAGTTGTTGTTCGAGCTCGAGTCGTTGAGCTGCGCGAGCGCGGTGGTCAGGTAGCTGCTGGTACTGTTGAGCGTGGACATCATCGTATCCAGCGCGGTGTACTGCTGCTGCAGCTGCGTCTGATATACCGCCATGCGCGAGTTGAGCGCGGTTTGATCGGTACCCAGCTGGGTCAGCTGATTGTTCAGGCTGGTCATGCGGGTGGTGATGATGCCGTTGCTGCTCGACGTGTAGGCATCGAGCGCATTGTTCAGCGTGGTGGCGTAGCCATTGGTGCTGCTGAAAAGGTTCTGCACGGCGCTGGGGTTGGACGTCAGCGCGCTGTTGAGCGTGCTGGTATCGATGCTCAGCGTGCCGTCGGCCTGGCGCGTGATACCCAGGTTCGCCAGCGTGCCGATGCTGTTGCCGCTTACCGAGCCGTCCAGCACATTGGCCACCTGGCTCTGCACCGAAGCCAGTGTGGCATCACCCAGCAGCGGACCTGCCGTACCGCTTGCCGAGCCGGCGGTGCTGCTCGTGGGGGCGTAGCTGGACAGTGAACTCACCGTCGAGACGTAACTGTTGTAGGCCGTGACGAAACCCTGGATCGCGGTTTGCGCCTCACTCGGATCCTGCGCAACCGTCAGCGTATTGGTGCCGGTGGAAGTGAGGTTGAGGGCGACGCCATCCATCATGCCCGTCACATTATTGGTCGGGCTGTCGACCGCAATGCCGTTGATGGTGAGCTTGGCATCCGTCGCCTCACTGGTGCCCGGGGCGTTCAGCGTGGTGGCCAGCGACTGCAGTCCCGAGCTGCTGCCGGAACCAGCCGAGACGCTGAATGCATTGGCCACGCCGGTCTTGCTCGAGCTCATCATCAGCTGCTGACCGTTCACACCATTGATGATGGTGGCGGTCACGCCCGGATTGGTCGACGAGGTGTTGATGGCCTGCGCAATGTCGGACAACGAATCGGTGGCCGACACGTTGAGATTCATCGTGCTCGAACCGACCTTTACGCTGAGCGTGCCGGCACCCACTGCGGCATCCGACGTGTAAGCGCCACTGGCGCGCTGCTGCGCGGTCGCCAGCTGGCTGACGGCCACCGTATAGGTGCCCGGCTGCGCGCTGGTCATCGTGGTGGTCGTGCCGATGCTGTTGCTGCCGCCGGTCGGCGTCAGCGTTGCGTTGTAGCTGTTGAACGTGTCGGCGGAGGTCAGCGTGGTCAGCGCCGATTGCAGCGCGGTCAGGGCCGAATTCAGCGACGTGAGGCCACCCAGCGTGGTGTTGACCTGGTTGGTCTGGTCGGTGATCTGCGCCTGCGGCGCGGCCTCGCGCGCATTGACCAGCGCCGTCACGATGGAGGTGACGTCCAGGTTCGAACCGATGCCAGGGGAGCTGATGGTGCCGCCTCCCGTGGTCGTGCCGCCGCTCGACGAGCTGCCGGTTCCGGTGGTGCCGGAAGACAGCGAATTGAGCAAGGAAGACAGGCTGCTGGTGGACGAAGTGGCGCTGGTGGTCATGGATTAAGCCTTGCCGGTTCCCGAACGATCCCCACCCGCTGGCGGGGGATGCCGAGCCCCCGGCAAAACCCTCGTCCGATGAGGGCTTTGCCGGTAGCTCAATGGACCACTGGTGGAACGCCAGGCGAACCACCAGCGGGTATAACCGCGATGCGAGGCCGCGACCCCGTAGGAGTCGCGGCCCGCGTTGCTTCTGTTACTGCAACAGCTTCAGCACCTGCTGCGGGTTCGAGTTGGCCTGGGCCAGCACCGAGATACCTGCCTGCTGCAAGACCTGTGCCTGACTGAGGTTCGCCGTCTCGGCCGCAAAGTCCGCGTCCTGGATGGTCGACTGCGAGGCCTGCAGGTTGGTGGTCTGCGCCGCCACCGTGGAGATGGTGGACTGGAAGCGGTTCTGCACCGCGCCCAGCTGAGCGGCGAAGTCGCTCACCGTGGACAGCGCCACGTCGACACGCGAGATCAGGTCGTTGGCCGAATCCACCGTGTTCACGTTACCGGTGGCCAGCGAACCGCCGGTAGCTGCGACCGAACCCTGCGTATAGGCCGCACCCGCATTGTCGTCGGTAGCGTTGCCGGTGATGATGTTGCCAGTCGTCGGCGTACCCGAGCTGGTATCACCAATGGTCAGTGCGCTGCTGGAGTAGAAGTTGATGCCGTTGCCGGCCGAGTTCACCGCGGCGCTGACACCGGTGATGCCCGCCGCGTTGATGGCATCGGAAATGTCCTGCATGCTCTGCGCACCGGTCAGCGACACCGAGGTGCCGTTGATGGTGAGGTTTTCCTTGGACAGGTCGACGCCG